>ERZ780139.1503-NODE-1503-length-19941-cov-18.448808_pt1 | contig 19941 bp, 18 predicted proteins | sample MGYA00511476_ERZ780139 | MGnify/ENA primary metagenome ERZ780139 (study PRJEB29588, sample SAMEA2158190) | human gut metagenome | biome: human gut; feature: human-associated habitat; material: faeces | place: Denmark | collected 2008/2010 ... | reverse complement strand
CACTTCGCTTGGCGGCAAGACCACGATTCGCGTCAAGGCGGAAAAGGGCGCGACGCTCTATTTCGTCAACGGCGGTGCTGGTTCTCATGACCCGACACACTACGTCAACGGTGCATCGAGCCCCGATGCTAACGCAAAAGTTGTGGTCCAGGGCGGCTACAACGGCGGTGGTAACGGCGGTATCATGATGCAGGAGCGCTACGCTCACTGGAGCTTGAAGGGCGCTTCTGGCGGCGGTGCTACTACCGTGGCTGTCGGCATCATCGGCACAGGTCGTTTGGCTGAGTACGGCGATGAAAACACGGCTAAGAAGTATGTTCTGGCTGTTGCAGGCGGTGGTGGTGCTAACCAGCACGGCGCTTGCGATGCTACTGGCGGTTCCGATAACAACGGTGTCCTGCATGTCTGGGGCGGCCAGCTTGGCGGCGGTGGTCCGTTTGGCCAAGGTATGTCTGGCGGCGACTTCTCTATGTTCCTCGGTGGTATTACTGATGGTTCTTCTGAGGTTGGTGTTGAAGGCCCTGGCGGTGGCGGCGGCGGCTGGTACGGCGGCTACGCTAACGAGTCCTCTAAGCTCGCCAATGCAGATGGCTGGGGCAGCTGTAAGCGCGACGGCAATGGCGGTTTGAGCTGGGCTGCAGGCGTTGGTACTACTCTAACTGATGCAGGTGGACACAAGGTTCAGGTCTTGGAAGTCAACATCAGCAATGATGGCGGCGGTTCCGGTTCTGAACAGGCTGGTAATTCCAGCATTGAGCTGGTCAAATCCTCTGTTTCTCGTTTCTCTCGTAACGGCAAGAATGCTTTCGATACTGCATACGAAGATACCGACCCCGATTCCGGTATTGAGGAACAGCATGTAACCATTACTATCACTGCAGCCAATAAGCTGTATGATGGCAACCCCGATGAAGCTTCCATCAGCGTTTCCGGCAACCTGTCTTCTACCGATATGGACAATATCGTGAAGAACACCACTATCGTCTATGCTAACCGTAAAGGTACATTGACGAAGGCTCCAAGCGATGCGTCTACGGACAAGAACCAGTATCCGCGCTCCGATTGCGGTTCCTATACCGCAACAGCAAAATGTACGGTGTCGGGTTACATCATCACATATCGCTACGAGAACACGAACCCCGGTCATACTTATGACGGCAGCAGTCCGAGCGGTATTGGTGATACTGTCAAGTTCGATATCTATCCTCGCGGATTGACGATTATCGGTACTGGCGATAAACCCTACGACCGCACCAGCAAGGCAACTCTGGAAAATGTTCATATTGCTTCTGGCGGTTTGATTGCGAAGGACGAGAACACTGTGAAGCTGAGCACCACTACGGTGACTGGTAACTACACGGTTGATGGCAAGAATGTCAGCGATGCTGGCGGTCCCTATGTCGTCATCCGAACCAGTGAACTCTCTCTCGTTGGCAACAGCGCAGGCAACTACTACATTGAGAAGGAAGACTTGTCTGGCTCTATCACTCCTCTGGATTTGTACGTTCACAGTATTTATCTGGAAGACCCGACCTATCCTCGCAACGTCAAACACTATGACGGCACGACCAAAGCCACCATTAAGGATATCCTGATTGATGGCGTGCTTGAAGGTGATGACGTTAAGATTAAGGAAGAAACCCTTCCCGGCAACTATAAGACCAAGGATGCTGGCCAGAAGCTGAATGCAGATGGCACGGTAAGCTCCAACTGGCCTTATGAGTTGGACGAGAATCCGATTACGGCAGATGCTCATCCGACACTGACTGGTAAGGATGCCAAGAACTACCGTATCACAAAGGAGAAGTATTCCGGCGCTATCGCACGCGCCAACCTGACCGCACAGGTTGCAAGTTGGCGTGGACTGTATGGTGACGGCGTAGGGGAAAAGCCCTGGCACGATAAGAAGGCTTATGGTTACGGCACTGCGGCTTCTGCAGGCTGCTGGCTGGAAATCGATGGTCTGGTGCAGGGTGATACCTTGACTTTGGACCAGAGCTACAAGAAGTCTTATTTCAAGACTCTGGTAAGTGGTCATGAAAACCTTGTTCCTGACGAATCGACTCCTGTTGGCACTTATCCGTTAACTTATGTTGGCTTGACTGAAGCCAATTATCCCGTTCTGAAAAACTACATTGTTATGGTCCTGAATGGCCGCTTTGTGGTTGACCCGCGTCCGCTGCATGTGACGGTTCTTGACAGCGACAAGATTATCTACAACGAGAACCCGAACTTCCATGTGAACATTCAGATGGAAGATGATGATGCAAATCTGATTGATGTCGTGAGCGACGTTGACGCTACTCCGATTCTGGATGCAAAGCTCAAGGCGAAAGATACAGTCAGCAGCGTCTTGTACGTTGCGGGCGGTAATCCCTCCAACCTGACTCAGGAATTTGTGGATGCCTACGATTATCGTAAGCAGGAAAATGTCAAGGAAAGCAAGACCAATATCCCGTTTGTGACCGATTGCACCATCAGCTCCCTGCCTCTGTACGCAGATGGTACGAGCACCGATGATAATTTTGAGTGGAACTACGAGGATAAGACCTGCGATTTCTGCCATTACAACCACAAGCTCCTGGCTCCGTATCTGGTAACTATCAACACCGACACCAAGAGTGGTCCTGCATTGGATGTTCATACGGTCGTTAACCCGAATGGTGAAACGGTCCGCAACTACGAGCTGATTATCCATGATGGCGGCCTGTATGTGCATCCGGCTCTGCTGAAGGCTACGGTTCCTCTGTACGTCTGTATGTATGGCAACACCACAAGTGGTGAGGTCAAAGAGCCTACCAACTACCGCATCACGAACTACTCTACTGTGGCTATCCAAATCAAGAATATCAAGGCCAATGGTCCTTGGCTGATGCGTGATATGCCTGGCATGGAGTACTACCCTGACGGCGAGTATGACAACTCGGTATACGACATGACAAAGAACCGTCTGCGCCGTGGCGAGCTGTACATGCGTCTGCGCGATACCGTCCTGACTCAGGGCGATAACGCAATTGACCATAGCGATACGGCTTGGGTCATTCCGAAAGCTACCGGCGATTTCATCAACAACAACATCACTGGCCGCGCAATGCAGGTGCCTATGGCAGTCTACATTGCAACCGGTAATGTGAATGAATCCGGTGTCTGCACTCCGGTCACGAAAGTGACTTACACGATTGCTCCGTATGGCGGCGTGATGCCGAACGATGCGGACTTCGAGAAAGTGCAGTCCCAGCCGTGGCTGAAAGATGCAAAATAACCTTTCCAGTGTGACCTGATGGTCGCTTCTGTACAACATTTGAGGGCAGTCGAGAAATCGGCTGCCCTCTCTTTTTATTTGTGCTTGCTGCTTCGCACTACCTGCATTTGAGCAAAAAATAAAGGAACGCCTACAATACCGTGGTATTGTCCGATGCCCCTTCGTGACTGGTTTGTATCGTTGTCCGCCAACCGACAGGCCCTTACGTCCTGCATCTCTTTCGAGTTTTATCGTTGCTCGCCAACCGACAGGTCTTTGTACCCTGCATCTCACTCGGATTATAGGTGCCAGTCCACCAGCAGAATGACGTCTGCTTTCCTGCTACCATTATACCTCACTCGCACTCGAAATGTAAACGGCTTTCGGCTCTAACCAAATGACAGCTGCTCCAATTCCGGAGTGGCTGATTTTTTGCGCATAACATCTGAAAGAATCTCCGCTAAAAACCAACCGTTGCGAATTCGTGCGATTCGCGGACAATAAAGCTTGTAAGCATGAATGTACCAATTTGAATAGTATTTACACCTAATAGAAAGGATTGTATGACTGTGAAACGATTGAAACAAATTGTCACAATCGGCTGCGTTGCGGTGGTCGCTGCGCTGCTGATGGCTGGATGCGGTGAGCATCGGCTGGTATCGATTTCAATGCCGGAAACGATAGATTTGAAGCTCGGTGAAAGCACCGCAATTGAACTGACCGGAACTCTTAAAAATGGCACTGAGGTGACGGGAGACCAGCTCACGCAGCTTCTCGAACATCGAGGAATGACATTTGAGAGCTTTGCGCCGAGCGTTGCATCTTTGGATGACACGCTGCGCTTGACGGCCAACTCGTCCGGCAGAACGGAAATCAATATCTATAGCCGGGATAACAAGCTGAACTGCAGCGCGGAAGTGACTGTCGTATCTCCGCTTGAAGGCTTTGAGATGGATGATATTATCACTACTACTGATAACAATTTAGTGAATCCCGAATACACCACAATTCCCGAAACGGCTGATGTGGGTGAAGTTACGGTAAGTGTGGGGGATGAATCGATTGCCCGAGTGGAGAACAATAAGATTGTTCCTCTGAAAGCCGGAACCACCACGGTCACTATCACGGCAGATAATGGTGTGTCCAAGACTGTGAAACTCAAGGTCAAGCAGGCTCCGAAAGAGCTCTACGCCGACAACCTGGAAGTCGAAATCGGAGAGACTAAGACGATTCATGTCTATACTGATGTTTCTGACCCTGATACGGATAACGATAACAGCCTGTATGAGTTTGAGAACACCGACAATTCGGTTTGCGCCGTCAACGTTAAGGGTGAAGTGACGGGCATTTTGGTCGGCACCAGCAAGGTCAAGGTTACGAACAGCAGCGGCCTTGAGACAACAATGACGGTAAATGTTGTACCGAAAACCGCACACATGACGCTGACTTTTGGCGCATCTGAGGATACCGAAAGCACCAACGAAAACACTGAAAATCAGCCCGCAGAAGCCACTGACAACGCCGATTCCAGCCAGGATAGCGTGGGAGGTGATGAATGATGAGACATATCAAGAAGTTCGCAGCACTGCTCCTTGCAGCTATCTGCACCATGATGGTTCTGACTGGATGTGTGGATAAGGCTTCTCTGTATGATGATACGCAGCAGATTGCGGCCGGAAGGACGGCATACTCTGCGACCGGGTATCAAGGTGGCTATGTGATGGGCGACGGGTCTTTTGATTTCACGGCAAGCGCTGATAAGCTTGTAGGAGCCGTTGAAGCGTTTGATATTGACGTCAAGAATGAGTCCACCCTCGTTGACTGCTATACGACTGCTGATACGACAAGCGGCAAATTCAAGATTCTGCTCGTCCACACTGACAACAAACAGATTGTTGCTGAGTACATCGATGACGCATACAGTGACCTGGTTCTTCCTGTCGGCAACTACAAGGTATATCTTGTGGGCAAAGACGATGCAGCGTTCAATGTTAGTATCAGCCTTTACTGCTTTGGCGAAAATGTAAGCTGGTACGAACCGTCTAAAAAATAAAACATAGTTTCTTTCAGTGCCCTGGGACGAAAAATCCTGGGGCAATTTTTAATTTTTCATAAATATTGTTGCGGAAATGTGCGAATCAAAGATAATGAAAACATAGGGCAAAAAAGCACGTTAATCGCTGAAAAAAGTGACTGCCTTTTCTTTTTTTGTCTTGTTTCTGGAAAGCAAATGTGTCTTTTCGAGAGCATCCAAAAAACGGTGTCACAAGAACAAATTACAATGTACCTTTTCAAAAATAACAAGGAGGTTTTAGGTTTTTATGAAATCCACCAAAAGCGTCAACAGCAGCGTGAGCAGTGCCATTGCGGGTGAATGGGAAACCCCGGATGAACTGTTCCAGGAACTTGACCGCGTTTATCATTTCACTTTGGATGCCTGTGCCCGCCCCGAAAATGCCAAGTGCCAGAAGTTCTTTACCAAGAAGGAAGATGGTCTTGCACAGGATTGGCGCGGCAATGTCGTGTATTGCTGCCCTCCGAGCGGGACACGAAATCTGCGCCTGTGGGTTGCAAAGGGTGCTGCTGAGGGCAAGAAGAAGAACACGACCGTTGTCATGCTGCTGCCGGTATCGACTGATGCTGCCTGGTTCCAGGAACACATCTATCTCCAGCCTGGCGTTCGGGTGCATTTCCTGCCGGAACGAGTTAAGTTCACCAACCGTCTGCTGCCGTCCTATGCAAAGTATGGTCAGAACGGAACAAAGGACCCTGCTGGTGGTATGCGGCCGTCCATGGTTGTTGTGTTCACCGGCTCGAAACGCAAGTTCTGCTGTGAGTCAATAACCCACGACTAAAGTCGCGGGCTTGCTCCGGCAAGTCTGCGCTTTAGGAGTGTCCGTAAGGATATGTTGACTACCCTATGCGCATTAAGTTGCGCCCCGTTATAAGCGAATAGACAGTTACCGTACGGTGTAAATCCTAGCCGTGCGCTCTAAGGCAACACATCACGTAAAGCTGAGGCAAAGCCGACAGGTGTGGCTGCATCAAGCCGTTTATAACCTTGGGGAAGGATTTTAACCCTCTTCGGAGGAGTGAGCAGCTTCTTTTTAGCTGCAATTTTATCGAAAGGAGCATGGCATCATGCAATATGTGTATGTACTCAGTAAACACGGCGAGCCCATGATGCCGTGCTCACCCGGAAAGGCTCGTTTGCTATTAAAGCAGCAAAAAGCATGCGTTGTAAGGCGCACACCGTTTACCATCAAGCTCCTGTACGGAAGTGCGGGATACAAACAACCTATCACTTTGGGCGTTGACGCAGGCAGCAAGCATGTTGGTTTGTCTGCATCTACTGAGAAGCGCGAACTCTACCGTGAGGAATTTACTCCTCGCAACGATGTAGTAGAATTGCTTTCTACGCGCAGGCAGAACCGCCGTTCGAGACGCAACCGTAAGACCCGTTACCGCGCACCGAGATTTGATAACCGCGTCCATAGCAAGCATAAAGGCTGGCTGGCACCTTCAGTAGAAGTGAAAATTCAAGAGCACATCACCATCATTAAGCGCATCTGCAAAATTTTGCCTATCTCTCTTGTAAGAGTAGAAACAGCAGAATTTGACACGCAGCGCTTGAAGGCGATGCTTGCTGGAAAACCTCTACCGGTAGGAACAGACTATCAGCTTGGTGAGATGTACGACGAATACAATGTCCGTCAGTATGTCTTGAAGCGTGACCATTACACTTGTCAATGCTGTGGTGCTCATAATACTGCCGAAAAAGTAGTCAAGCTGCATGTACATCATCTCGAAAGCCGTAAGACTGGCGGCAACGCTCCAAGCAACCTTGTTACTTTGTGTACCACATGCCACAAGAACCTTCACAAAGGAAAGGTAACGCTTGACGGCAAGGAACGTGGCAAGCCTCTTCGTGATGCTGCTTTCATGGGCATCATGCGCAAAACCTTAATGGCACGTTTGAAAGAAGAGCTGCCTATCCCTGTTCAGGGAACTTATGGCTATATCACTAAAATGCGCCGTGAGCAAAATGACATCAAGAAGAGTCATACAAACGATGCTCGCTGTATTAGTAAGCATCCGTTAGCTGAGCCTTGCAGCGTTTGCTACCGTACAAAGGCTATCAGGCACCACAATCGGCAAACCCATAAAGCAAATTTCTCTAAAAAGGGTATCCGTAAAAGAAGCCAAATGCCCTATCTCGTTGAAGGTTACCGTTTGTGGGATAAGGTCCTCTACAAAGAGCAAGAATGCTTCGTTTCCGGGCGTCGCTCTTCGGGGAGCTTTACGCTTAAAAAGCTAGATGGTACAAGCGTCTCTAAAGGCGTGACATTCAAAAAGCTGCGACTTTTAGAGCCCGCAACAAATTATTTAATTGAAAGGATGTGAACGGGCAGTTCCTCCCACGACTGAAGTCGCGGGTCTCCTTGCCCTGATTTATGAAAAAGAAAATCACGATTGTGGATAAGGACCTGAACCAGCTTGTGGTAGTTGCAGATTGCAGTAGTGCTCTGTATCAGGACCGGGGCACGAAGCTCGGTGAACAGAATCTTCTTTCTGATACTGCCGTCACCTTTAAGGTCTATGATGGGACGACTCAGGTTGCTGTGATGATGGCAGATATCCTTCAGGTTCCGACCAAGCAGGGAACGATGGCAGATATTTGGCCCACTTCCACTTCTCCGCTTCCTGACAAGCAGCTTGCCATCAACTATCTCTGTGCCCGAAATGCTGAACGCCAGATGTTGTGCGACAAAAACCCGAAAGACAGCGTTGCGATGGTCCTGCCCATCACAACACATCTTTATATCGACTCTATCAAAGTCGAGAACGCCTATAAACGGCGCGGGATTGCTACCGGTATGCTGGACTTTGCTGTGAGTTTGGCTTTGCCCGAAACCATCGGCTTGTTCTGCGCCAATGAGGACGCGGAGATGAAAGCAATGCTGAAAGCCCTAAAATTCACTCAGTCCCCACTCAAGGCACAGAACATGCCCTGGAAAGAGAAGTTCTTTTATTACAAGCGCTTAAAACGCCTGGCACGATAAAATATCAGGAGGCTTTATTTTGATGGAATCTAATAAACCGCTTCGTACACATCCCAAGATGACGAAAGTTTTGCTCGGCCAGATTGATTCACTGGATAAGGCAGGCCGCTCGGTTGAAGACATTGCCGCTGCGCTGAATACTACTCCGGAAGCTGTACAGCGTGGCATCGATAAGTTGATTGACCGGCGACGTTCTGAGATTCGCACAACGCCTGGCGGTGCATTTACGGTGGCTGCTCAGAAGAAGGTGGTCCGCGCCGTATGCGCCGAACGGAGCTGCCCGTGGCGTTGCGATGCGAAGGACTACTGCGTTTGGCCGACTTGCCTGAAGCAGGCTGTCAATCTTGACAAGACCGTTCCGGTATGTGCCAGCGTCGTGAGCAGTGAGACAATGTCCAATAATGCAATGCCTGGTGCTGAGCCCAAAGTTGGGCCCAGTGCTGAAGCTAATACTCAAGCCCCGAATGTTTGAGAAGGAGGATTATGAATTATGTCTGAGAACCGCAGTTTGAACAGCTTGTTTGCTCGGCTGGATGAATCGAAAGCAAACCGCGCAAATGAAGCAAACCGTGAACATGAAAAAGCCGCAGAGGAAGCTGAAAAGGAACGCCAGAAAAAGAAGGTGGAGGAATCCGCTGTTGAGAAGTACCGCGTGTACGATGACGATTACGAGCCGGAAGTTATGATTCCGAAAGGAAACCCTGGCGCTATGCAGCAGCCTGCCAAGCCGAAGAAGGAAAAGAAGGAAACTAAGGAACAGGAGATGGATGAAATTACGGACGGAAATCCGTTTATCAATACTTTGTTCCGCCGCAGCAATAAAACCCAGAGCCCGACAGCTGCCGCCAAGCCCTCTGCGCAACCTGCTGCACCTGCACAGCCTGCATCGGCACCGCAGCCTACGCCTGCCGACGTTCCTTCCCTGGACAATGAGCAGGAAGATGACACCCTCGTATTCCAGCACATTCTGGACGGTGCAAAGAGCCCTGACGCAAATGCCGCTCAGAGCGTTTCTCAGCCCGAGAACGATGGGATTGAAATTGACCTGAGCGATATTGAAAACGACGCTGCAGAGCCTGTCAAGGGGGATGATGAGCCGATTGAAACCTCTTTGAGCTTCTCTCAGAACGAGCCTGAAGCCCCTGCTGTTTCGGATTCTTTCTCTTCAGAGATTCCGAACGAACAGTTTGTTATGCCGGATACCATGTCGGATGATGACGGGGCGCAGGGAGAATTGGCTCAGGAAGATGAAGCAGCAGAATGGCCGAGCGGCATGAGCGCTCCTCATTTCGGTGAGGAAGAAAACTCTTCCAGTGACATCAAGCCTGTGGGCGATGAGGAAGCCAATGCTTTCCTCTATGCACGGTTCGACAAGAACAATCAGTATGGTGCGTTTGGTCTGTGCATTGATACCGGCAAGAATCTGATTCAGAGCTCTTACAGCGGAGATGCAGCCGATGAAGTGGAATATGCACTGCGCGGCGCTATCGAGATGTTCCGGATTCTGGAAGAGCATGATATCCATGCTGTGACCGTCTATACGGAGCCGGAACTTTCCAAGGCGATGAAAGAGAACGCTCGCCGTCTTATTAACGGCAAGTCCGAGATTTGCCGCAAATACATCGAGATGTCCTGGAAGACTATGACTAATATCGGCATTGAGTTTGATACAAACCGGGATATCCACAGCGAGTATGCACAGCTTGCACTTGCAACGGCTCGTTACCTGGCATATCGTGATGTTGTGTGATAAGGAGGAAAAGGAATTATGAATCCGTTGGTCATTGCCGTTGATACCGGTAACAAGAACATCAAGACGCCGCATACTGAGCCTTTCAATTCAGGTCTTATCTGCCATGGTGCAATTCCTCCAGCAGTAAAGTCCGATACGCTTCTCTTTGACGGCAACTATTATACCCTTACTCAGTCTCGTATCCCTTATATGTACAATAAAACGACGGACTGGTCCTATTACGTTCTGACTCTCATTGCGATTGCCAAAGAGATGATGGCGATGGGATATGTACGTCCTGGCCAGAAGCAGGTCAAGCAGGATGTGTGTCTTGCGATGGGCCTTCCTCCGACTCACATTCACGACCTTGCTTCGGAGTACGATAAATATTTTGGTCGTGATGGTCGCCGTGTGGTGTTCACTTACAATAATGTGGATTTTGAAATCCGCATCGTTCGTGTCATGGTCTTCCCGCAGGGCGTTGCCGCGATTGCACCTTACATGTCCAAAATCATGGCTCGCCCGGAAGCCTATACCTATATCATTGATATTGGCGGTTATACCACCGACGTTGTGAAGTTCAGTCGTGGTGGTCAGGTTGATATGGCTTTCTGTGAGAGCTTCAACAACGGCGTTATCAAGATGTACGATGAGGTTCAACGTGCGGTTCGTAATCGCTTTCAGCTGGATGTGGACGACTATACCATCGACAACATTCTGCGCTGCGGTTACAATCCCGGCAAAGAACTCAATGATGTGGTTCACACGACCGCTCAGAACTATGCCCACACTCTGATTCGGTCCCTGAAAGAGAAAGGCGTTGACTTGACGCTATCTTATCCCGTGTTCATCGGCGGCGGCTCTATCTTGATGCGTCCCGTCATTGAGAGCGAACTCGGTCGTGATGATTATCTCTTCATCGACGACCCTCGCGCCAACGCAGTTGGCTACAAAATGATGGCAGAAAGCAGGTTGGCTGCCGAAAATCGTTGATTGCGGGGTGATACACCTTGGCATCATCGAAACAAGACAAGGGTAATCAGGTGAGACTTCCGGTTTCTTTTGACCTCACAGACCCGAAACAGAAGGCGGCTTACGATATTCTGAAAAACGCAGGATATGGAAAGCGGACACCGACTATCGTAGATGCGCTTTTGAACTCTCTTCAAAGTGTTCCTGAGAGCGTCAGCCTCGAACAACGCCCTTCCTCAACGGAACTCCGAAATGTGATAGAAGAAGCTGTTGAAACTGCATTGCGCAAGTATCAGCTTTCTGGTTCTGCAGTTCAGACTCCCGAACCGCAAGTTTCGGTCCAAGACGTTGTGGCAAGGAAACCTTCCAAGGCACATAAATCCGTGCCTTCTTCATTGCCAAGACAGCCAAAGCCTCTTGAACGTCCCATGGGCAAGCAGATGCCAGAACCGGATAGACCGGCGGCTTCCGATGGAAATATGGATGTGCTGCTATCTATGGCGGACGCTTTCTATTAAAAATAAAGAGCCTCGTACACCAGATAAACTGGATTGTACGGGGCTCTTTTTGCTTGTCGAACTACTTGCTTTGCTCTTCTTTGGCTTTTTCCTCGTTCTGAAGATTCTGCGCAAAAGCGGTGAGAACTTGCGAGCAGCGGCGTCTTACCATAGCAGAGGAAGGGCCTTCTTGATTAAGATTGGCGATATCTGCGGCAGCGTTATAAATGATATGTGGGCCGAGAGCTTCGATGGAAGCACCAATTTGCATGTAATCGGCGAATCTCTCTGCTCTGTTTTTTTCACTCTGAATGTTGATGAGTTCTGAAATGTCGTAGTGGAAAACAAAGCAGAACGCCAACACCAACTCGAGCGGCATCTGCTTTGTGCCTTCCCGAATGTGCTGGATGGTTTTATAAGAGCATGTAGAGCCTAGAAGCGTGTTGTAGAATGTCGTAACATTTAGCCCTGACGCTATTCTCTGAGCTTCCATTACAGACAATATCTGTTTCTGAGTTTCTTTGTTCCACGAATCAAGCGGCATCCGAATTTGATTTGCGTATTGAACAACGTTATCCATGCAAATGTCTATATCTTGATTTGTCAAACTCATGCACCTCCTGACAGTATTTCATGGGAGCATACCCCTATATACAGTATATCACAAAGTTGTATGAAACGCAATTTAATTCAATAGTATCAACAGTTTTGCGACCGCTGTCCATCATATTGCAACGTTCAGAATTTTGCTAGACAACAAGTTGTACATATAATGTGCTCAAAATTTGGATGCACACTATATATTGTGGTCAGATATGCATTTGCTCTTGCAAACCACTATATATTGTGTTATAATGCAAACATGATACAAGATATGGTGTCTCATTCATTGAAAAGCATTCTTGCGCGTTTGTGCGAATTGGATATCATTTGAGATAGTGGTTCACGATTGTTTGCGAACGACTATACTCCAAATTGAGACTGGAATTTCAACCAAAAACAAGAATATCAACTGAATACAAGAATCAATAACAATCACTGTATCAAGGAAGTGCTTTTATGGTATCGAACAAAAGACTTATCGTTGTGTACATTGAACAGGCAAGGATTCCAAACGAAACGACAAGCATCACAAGAAGTGAAGTACCCATCACCGGCGACATCGTGATTCACCATCGTATTCAGAACGGTGCGAATAACAAAGCAATGGGCGACGGCTTCTTGAAAGAACTGTACGACATTCTTGATGGAACGGTCAGCGAGAACCTAAAATTTGAAGACGGAGCTTCTGTTTTTGTCTATACTTCCTGTGCAAGAAGCATTGAGAATTATGAGAATTTTGAACGAAATATTCGGTTTGGGTCCGATTTACCAGTACATAGTTTCCGAGCGTGCCAGAAAATCTTCAATCTTTGCAAAGAAAATCATTATGATTTGCACATGTCTGAAAATACAATGCTTGGTGAAACCATCAAAAGCGACGCGAGAGCTGAACTTTTGAATATTTTGAGGAAAACAGGGGAGAGGGGGAAAATGAATGATGGCACTGGAAAATAATCTGGTTGTGGATTCGGATGCTGAACTGAAAGCTTTCTTGAGTTCCATCCTGTCCTCGGAGGGAATTGTTGTGAACATCAATCGAACTTTTATTGCCTACAACAACGGCACGAACCGCAATAGGGTGTTTGCCCGATGCGCGAACCGGATGGCGCAAAAAGGAACCGACGAAAAATTCGTTGTCATTGCCTTGATGTGCTATCCGGCATTGAACTGGATTCTCAAAGCACGAGATATCGATGCTATGATTGAACAGCTCCATGATATGGATACGGACGGTTCAGTCCGTAACATCTCGGAGATTCAGTCACTGTTGGAAAACAGCACAGGTTACGTAAAGCCTCGTTTACATCTGGAAATGCGTAAACTTTTCTTTGCGAGATGCCAACAGCTGGTGGATGCAGTTGATGATGCAATGAATCGGGCGGTATTCCGGAGTGCTCAGCCTTGCAAGCCAGCCCGCATTTCACTGGCAATGGCAATGCTTCGTGGCTCTATTTTGGACAGCGACCCGGTATCTGCCGTTATGATTCGGAATAACTTTGATGGAATCATCGAAGATATTGCGAAAGTCGGTGGCGAAGCCATCAAGGAACTGGTTCTCCAGTTGGCTCCCAATGAGGGAGTTGTCCAGGGCGCTGAAGCTGCTTATCTCTATCACAACACAGAGGTACTGCTTCGTGAATATTCCCGTATCACGCATCCGTCAAGCGTTGACGGAAACAGTACCCTGCGCTTGATTGCAACTGCTGGCAATCAGTTGGATGCATCTGACCATAAATCGGATGCACGCTATGCTCAGGCACAGATTCTTTTGCAGTATGCAAAGTTGATTGGCGGCGCAATCGAGCTGCTGAAACAGTTCCCGGACGGTGACTCGAAACTCTACGATGTGCTGATGCTCGTCGTCAATGAGAAGTATGGCCCGAACGGAACCGATGAAGCAACTCTTGCCAAACAAGTAGGAATCAACAGTTCTTACTTTTGCGAAAAGAAACATCGCGCATATACCGCACTCTCTGCTCTTTTGTGGGGATGCGATATTGAGTCTTTGCTATCTTTGCTTAGCAAGGATTAGTTTTCTGTTACCCAAAATCGAGACTGGAGTTTCGACTAATCGGATTTCAGCTTGGTTTGGTAGATAACCCATAAGTATGTATTAACCTCGTGTCCCATCATCAGGGATATGGGGTCGATAAAACACACGTAAAATCGAGACTGTAATTTCGACTAATGGCAGGAGGTTAGCGAAAATGGCAAGCAACAATGGTTATCTTACACACTGCCGCATCTGCGGTACACCGATTTTCAGCCTGGGGAACCGTCAATTTTGCTCTGCGTGCTACGCTCAGAACCGGCGCAATGCAGCACATCGCAGCAATGCGGAAGCCAAAATGAGAAGAGAACAGGCAAAGCGCGAGGAGGAAAAAATGAAAGCATCTAATAAAACTGTTACGAGCGCACAGGAATTGGCTATGAGAGCAAAGCTCTCTGAAATGGGTGGTATCTCTTACGGGGAACTGTCCTTGTGGGAAATGTCTCACGGCCTGGAATTCTCTGCATGGGAACACGAATGGGAAAAGCTCAACGGTGGCACGAATTCTGACGGCACCAAGTTCCCGGACCATCTGCCGGAAGGGTTCCCGAAGCGCCGTGTTCCGCCGGAGCATCCTTGGGTCCATTCGGCTGCCTGCCATGGCTAATCACCGGAAAAAGTATAAACGGTCTGAGGATTACCGAAACCGGTATATCTTGAATCATCCCGGAATTTTTGGAAAGTTCTACATGTGCCCGTATTGTGGACGCATTATGACGCGCAATTCGATGCAGGTTGACCATATCATTTCCATCAATTTGGCTAACGAGCATCGGGCGTACCGAATCCTTGTTCCGAACGATGACATCAACAATATCCGAAATCTAACGGCTTCTTGCCCTGAATGCAATAACAGGAAATCTGATTCGGGCGGCGGCTGGATATTCCTTGGCCGATTCGGCAAGTACATCTTTATTTTGATTTGGGCAATTCTTCTTTTGTCTTGCTTAGCTTTTGTCCTATGCTGCATGTCTGGGACTCTTAAACGTGGCTTTTTGATTCCATATGTTGCAGATGTTGCAAATGTTTTGCTGCACTGGATTTCCGACACGATTGCTCAAATGTTTCGATTTAATACATAACACCACACAAAAACCGAAAGGAGATATTTGTTCATGGAACCGAATTCGACTCTGGGCGAGCCTATTGGCGTTGTCCACGTTACTATCAACGGCCAGAAAGTTCCGGCCAATGTCTATGCCGACCGCACCTGCATCATGCCGGATGGCACGATTCGAAAGGTCAAACAGGAGGTGGTCGATGCACTGCTTGCAAAGAAACGTGCGGCAGAGATTCCGGCTCAGACTCCTGCACAACAGGCCCCCGTTGCTCAGCCTTTTATTACCCGCGTTCAGTCTCAGCCTGTTGTTCAGCCCGTGCAGCCTGCCGCACCTCAGCCCGCTGTTCAGACTCCGCAGACCACGATGCAGTATGGCGTTTCTGCTCATGGCGTCTCTCCTGCACAAGCTCCTGGATATCAAGTGCCTGTAACGGGTTCTGTTGAACAGCCTTCCCAAGCAACTGCATCCGTTCCCTATATTCCTGACCCCAATGAACTTCCGGACCAGATGACGGCCACTCGCCAGACAATGGTGGCTCAGGAATTGATGCAGCAGGAAGCAAACGAAGCGGCCAAGAAGCGTTTCGGGCTTGGCAAGGGCAAAAAGGAAAAGCCTGCAAGCGGCGTTCACCACGCCGCACCGGCACCGACTCAAGCCACCGCAGAGCCTGCTCGGCCTTCGCAAAAGAAAAAGAGCAGCAAGGTCATTGCAGCAATTCTGGCAGTTGTCATCGTTGGCGGTGTGGCTGGCTATGCTTTCGTACCGTCCGTCTATGATGGTGTAAACGGAGTTCTCACTGCTGTAACCGGACATCAGGTTGGCGTACCTCCTGTATCTGAGAACGGCGATAATGATGTCATCACGCCTCAGCCGACCGTCAATCAGCCCGCATCCGGCAGTACCGACACCACTTCCAATGAAGTAAACAAGGTTCTCGGCGATATCGACATGAGCGGCGATGTCACCATTGAATTTTACGCCAACGTTAAGACTGCAGATGGCAGAGAATATAAAGTTCCTCTGTCTACCGCAAACCTCACCGATGGCACTCTGACTGCACTTCTGGATTCCGGCGGCTATCCGCTGACTCAGAATGCTCAGTGATTCGGTATCAGCTTACACAAATCAACTTCAAAAAGGAGGATAAGCGGGGCTGATGCCGCTTCTTGCCAACAAGTAAAGAATGCAGCATTAAAAAGCCCAGCCGATTTCGCGTCGGTTGGGCTTTCTCGCTTGAATGAAACATGAACAATATGATTAACTCGCAGAAAATCAAATACGCTCTCTGTGCTGCTGGCAGTGCAGCTCTTGGCCTTATCTTTGCTCTGTATACACGAAGGATTGTGCTCATTGCTGCTGGACTTTTCGTGGCCGGGTATTTTGTCGTGGAATATCTGGGAGTTGTACAGAGGGCGAAAGACGGGAAATATGTCACGGTAAAGGCTTTGGCCGTCTCGGCTGACCAGCAGCGTGACATGACCGGCATTAAAGAGACTTGGCGGTTTGTCCCGGTAGATGAAGAGGGAAATCCGCTTCGTGACACAGCTTCCCACGACATCTTCCTCACCGTAAAGCAAAAGGACCGTGACTACCATATTGGTGGAACCTACAACATGCTGTTTTGCCTTGAAGACGATAAGGGAATGAACAACGAAACGCTCGTCAGTATCGAGCAGTGCTTTCCGGCTTCCTCGACCGCAAAAAAGGCACAGGAACCGGTTCAAGAGCAGACCGCAACGCAAGAAGTTGGCGCAAGCGTGAAGAAAGTGAACTTCCAGAACGTAACCAACAAACCCAAGCTGATTGTGCTGGATAATCGAAACCGTAAGCAGGACGGTGATACTGAATGAACTTTCCGATGATTGTTCTTTTGTGCTTCGTGTGCTGTCTGTTCTCGTGCAGAGTAACGAAAGATAGAAGAACTCTGACGGGAATCGTGGTCATGGGTAGAACCTATAAGCGACGCAGTAAATCGCTGGAAGCGACGGCACTCGAAATCATTGTGACGGATACAGGAAACACTGCCCTTAAATTGGAAGTTCCGGGGTGCAAGGATTATGTTGCTTTGCGCCTGAACCGCCACGAAGTAAAAAAATTCAAGGAAGCCTTGATAGCGTGCGGGAACGAGCCGATGGTCGTGACTCTGTTTCAATATAAAGTCAACGGCAAGCACTGTTATATTCTTTATCATGAGCCCGGCAAGGAAGACTCGTACCCGAAATTTGACGGCGCAAAAGAAGATGAGCTGAAAACAAAATGCCGCACCGCTCGCAACATTGCCTTTGTGCTCTATGGCTTCTCTCTTATTCTGTATCCATTAGCGTGGTGGGTATCGGTAATCCTGATAGTAGCTGCTTCCATCCTGATATACCTGAACATTCCCTTGCTGGATGATGAACTTTGGTTTGATTCCTGCGAATTCATTAAGCGTCCGAAACAGGTAAAAGGGAAGAACTCGGATTCTGATATAGTTGCTTCTCAGGCATCAATTATCCTTGAAGAGATTTCTGAAAAATATCAGGACAAAGGGAAATCGGACAAAGACTATGAACAGCATCAGGAAACATCTGCTAAACCGACTGAAAAAGAACCGACCAAGAATTCTAAGGAACCCGAAACATCCGCCCCGATTAACAACAACGAACCTGTAAACGTCAAGGTGAACATTCACACCGAAATCAATCCGGAACCCTCCGAAATCCTTGACGTTCTGGCAGATGAATCTGAACCTATCGTTCCTCCCGCCCCTAAATCTGCATCGACTCCCCAAAATGCAGATGCCGCTGAGCCTTTTGATTCTGCGGACATCTTTGAGCCAGAGCTGGAGCCTGAACCGAAGCCCGAAAAAGAGTCGGTCTTTGATTTGCCTGTGGATGATGACGATACGCAGGACCCCTTCGCTGAAGAAGACTCTGATTCCCCCGCTGGTCTTTCGTTTGACCCCAGTGGGGTTGACATGGACGATGATAAAAAGGACCCGTTTGCGGAGGATGACGGTAACGTGTTCAATCCTCCTGATGATGTGAATGAACATGAAGAGGAACCGGATATGGATATGATGGACTTCGATATCCCTGCTTCTTCTGAACCCGATACCGTTGACAGCCCCGCGATAGAGCAAAAGCCGCCTATGCCGGATAAAGTTCCTGACCTGCCCGCAAAAGAGACAAATGCGTTCGGCACTTCCAAAGCAGTCGTGGCCGAGCCTAAAGCCAAACCTCACGAGCCTGCAAAACCCGTTGAGAGCCATCCGACTCAGCCCCGGCCCCAAAAGCCTGATGTTCCTCAGACACCAAAAGCTGAACCAAAAGTTGAACCGGTAGCACCAGCTCAGCGCCCAAAAGCAGACAGGGAAGCGGCTCTCGCGGGCTTTAACATTACTCGCAAGGTCGAACCTTCAAAAGAAGTGAAGAAGCCTAAGAAACCCATCACGGATAAGCGGACGAGCACTTCAAAATCAAGTCCCAAGGAGGACTCGGCAAAGGCACCTAAACAGAAGCAGCCATCCAAAGAGGCTCCTGCAAAATCGCAAAAGAAACCGGCAAATGAAAAGCAGCAGAATTCTGACGAACCCAAAAAGGCCCAGCCGTTTGACCAGAGCTTCCGAAAGCGTGGCAGAGGCTCTTCCAAAAAGGCCCAGCAGAGCAATGGTCAAATCAGCTTTGAAGAACTTCATTGAGTACAAAATTCGCCCAAACGCTCCGAAACTTGCGGAAATGTGCGAATCGCGAATAATGGAAAATGTTGAGCCGGTCTCCCATTTTCCAGCTCAATCGTATTATCCGTAAAATGGTCGCAAGTCAGAGGCAAGCAAAAAATGAAGACTCTCAAACAAATTGTTGCGCTGCTGCTTAGTATTGCTGCTTTGCTCGCATCTATCTTTTCTCTGATGGATGTCAAACGAAATGTTGAGCGAAATAAGCAGGCAGCAGATTTCGCAACACAGGCGATTCTTTCGGCTCAGTCATCTACGCTGTTGGAGCCGACACTTGATGTGGATGCCAGCCGCCTTGAACTTCTTTCTACTGAGGTTAGGAACACGGAATTAACACCCGTCAATCAAACTCTTGATGTTCAGGCTTCTATTCAGAAAATCGATAACAAGTTGAAGAACATCCAGGAAGAAAAGAATTCCGAAAAAGAAAAGGAAGAAGCAAAGGCCGAGCAGCAGGCAGAAGCGACACCGGCAGGTCCGAACTATAACGACGATAACGATTACCCGAACTTCTGCGGCCGATTGCATATCCCTGCGGCCGGGGTAGACGTTGCGCTTTATAACAACACGGACCAGGAAACCTGCAACCGTGAAGACAGCGCATGTGTTTTCCCAAAAGCACCGCAGGATGGCGGCAGCAATATCATCGCGGATAACGAAATACCTGGCCTGACATCCGTGACAATCGGCTCGACCGCATATGTCATCACTCCGTCTGGCGAACAAATCAACTACGTCTGTGTGGATGCCTGTGACGGCCACAACGATGTGACTGGTTTTGATGCTTTGCAGAAAAATGACGGAACGGTTGTTTGGGGTACTGCGGACCTTATCGTATATACCTGCCTGAACGATGCCTACAATGTTCGCATTGTCTGCTTCAACCGGGCTTGAGGAGGAAAAGCAGTCAATAACCCACGACTAAAGTCGCGGGCTTGCTCCGGTAAGTCTACGCTTTAGAAGTGTCCGCAAGGATATGTTGACTACCCTTTGCGCATTAAGTTGCG
>ERZ780139.1493-NODE-1493-length-20002-cov-10.410087_pt1 | contig 20002 bp, 16 predicted proteins | sample MGYA00511476_ERZ780139 | MGnify/ENA primary metagenome ERZ780139 (study PRJEB29588, sample SAMEA2158190) | human gut metagenome | biome: human gut; feature: human-associated habitat; material: faeces | place: Denmark | collected 2008/2010 ... | reverse complement strand
CGCGATCAGGGGTTCGAACCCTGGACACCCTGATTAAGAGTCAGGTGCTCTGCCAGCTGAGCTAATCGCGCATTTTTAAGTTGTTTGTTTTGTGTCTTTCCTTAAGACAAGAGTTATTATATAATAGGAGTATTAAAAAAGCAAGCACTTTTTTTATTTTTTTAAAATTTTTTTAAAAGCATATTTGAAAGGAACAATTTAACATGAACGTAGAAGAAAGATTACTAAAATATGTCAGCTATTGGACAACCTCCGATGAATCCTGCAGTGACATTCCAAGCAGTGAGCGTGAGTTCACGCTTGCAAAAGCCTTAAAGCAGGAACTGGAAACTCTCGGTCTTACCAATATACTCCTCACCGATCACTGCTATGTATATGCCAAGCTTCCTGCCACACCGGGCATGGAAAACTGTAAATCCATCGGCTTTATCGCTCATATGGATACCGCCCCGGATTTTTCCGGAAAAGATGTCAAACCACAGATCATTCCCGGCTATGATGGCAGGGATGTCTTATTAAAAGGAAGTCAGGACGTCTTAAAGGTAAGTGATTTTCCATCCCTTGCCTCTTTAAAAGGAAGAACCCTGATCACGACAGACGGTACCACACTTCTGGGCGCTGATGACAAGGCAGGTGTTGCCGAAATCATGACAGCCGTGGAAGAACTGATTGCAGAAGGTACACCACACGGGGAACTCTGGATCGGATTTACACCGGACGAAGAAGTCGGTGCAGGTGCGGATCTGTTTGATCTTGCTATCTTTCAGGCAGATTATGCATACACAGTGGACGGTGATTACGAAGGCGAAGTGGCTTACGAAAATTTTAATGCCGCAAGTGCCATCTTTCATATTAAAGGTGTAAATGTCCATCCGGGCGAAGCAAAAGACATTATGGTCAATGCGGCACTGGTGGGATGTGAGATTGTTTCCCGGCTTCCGGAAGCGGAAACGCCGGCGCACACCAGCGGACGGGAAGGATTCTATCACCTGACCGATATGTCCGGAGATGTGGCTTCTGCCACCCTCTCCTTTATTATCCGCGACCATGACAAAACCACATTTGAGAAACGGCTGCAGAATCTGCGTGACGTTGCACAATCCATGAATCAGAAATATGGACCGGAAACCGTCACGCTCGACATCGAACATTCGTATGAGAATATGATCTCTGTCATTGAGGATAAAATGGAGATCGTGGATCTGGCAAAACAGGCAATTGCCTCCGAAGGTCTGACACCGCTCTCCCGTCCGATCCGTGGCGGTACAGACGGCGCAAGACTGTCCTTTATGGGATTGCCGTGTCCAAATCTCGGTACCGGCGGTTATGGTTTCCACGGCCCATATGAACACATCTCTGTGGAAGGTATGCAGACCGCTGTTCGTATTTTAAAAAATATTGCCACCCATCCAATCCGTAAATAAATTTATAAAAAACCGTCCGCAGTTTTCTTTCTGCGGACGGCTTTTGTTCTATAACTTATTAAATTTTCTAATTCCCCTGCATATTTGCAGAATTTGCAAGTACAGGCTTCTGGAACATGCGAAAGAGTCCAATCTGTTCTAAGGCCTTTGTGATTGCAAAAAAGATCACCGAATCAATTGGCCACATAATCAGGTTCTTCAGCGCACGCGCCGGAAGAAGCACCATAAATGCCTGTCCATATAACACATTCAGACAAAGTGTTGTCAGAATCACGTTACAGACCAGCATAACTACAAATTTAGCTGCCAGCACACGCCAGATCGTAAGCTTTTTCTTATAAAAAAAGCATCCATACAGGATTCCGGCCAGTATAACAACCAGCGTCAGCTGTGGACAAAATGGTCCGGTTGGCTTCATCATATACTTGATAATATCCAACGCACCATGGAAAATTCCTCCAACCACCGGTCCAAACAGATAATCAATGATACCATTTGGAATACTGGAAAAACCAATCCGAATAAACTGCCCATATTCAATGGAGAAAAATCCTAGAATGACAGCAACTGCAGCAAGCATTGCCATGGTAGTGATGGTTCTTACCGCTTTTAATTCACGGAAAGAATCGGTGAACAAAGTAACGAATTTTTTCATAAAAAAATTACCTCCTTTGCAGACCTCACCGTACTACAACTGGAGATAATATTATCTTCGGATGCAGCGGGATGCGACTCATGTACCGCAAGATTCTCTTTTCGTCCGGGTGACAACTCCCTGTTCATCCGGCACTTAACGCACATGTGTCTACTCTGCTTTAAACTATTAAATTGCAACGACCTAAGTATAACACAATGGAAAAGAAATGCAACTACATTTTTCCATTTTATGACAAAACGCCATCTGTCACACGTTTTTACGTGGAACAAATGGCGTTATCCGTTATTTTATCCGTTTGATTTACGTTCCCATACTTGCAAACAACGCGGCTATCTCATCCGGGCTTAATGCCTTATTCGGATCTGCCGGTTCTTCCGGCTGAAGAGGTGCTTCCTTTACGGCTTCCGGCTCTTCAATCGGCTCCGGAATATTCTCCGGTTCCACAGTTTCCTCGGCATGTTCCTCAACTTTATCCGCATTGTTATCGTTGCCCATATTCGCAAACAGCGCAGCTATCTCATCCGGGCTCATGGAACGGTTTGGATCTGACAGATCCGGCATCGGTGGAAGTTCTTCCTCCGGCAGGTTCTCATCATCCGCTTCATCAACAATCGCTTCCTCCGGAATCGGGTCCGGTTCTACCAGTTCCTCTGCTTCCTCAATGGCTTCTTCCGGATCCGGAGGAATAATCTCATCCGCTGCCATGATCGGAGGCTCTTCCTCCGGCTTTAAATCCTCCTCTTCCGGTATATCCGGCAGAATCTCCGGTTCCATATCTTCTTCCGGCTCCAGCGAAATCTCCGGTTCCAGACTCTCCTCCAGATCCGGCAAAATTTCCGGTTCCGGGTTTTCTTCCAGATCCGGCGAAATCTCCGGTTCCGGGTTTTCTTCCAGATCCGGCGAAATCTCCGGTTCCGGCTCCATACTTTCTTCCGGCTCTGGTGAGATCTCCGGCTCTACCGGTGTTTCTTCCACATGATTCTGCGGTGCCGGCTGTGGCTCTACAGGTGTTGCCACAGGTACAGAAACCTGCGGCTGGGAAACAACCACTTTCTGACTGTTCATAATGGTCTGATTCAGGCGCAGTTCCATATCTTTCATTGCAATAATGATTTCCTGCAGCTTTGCGGCTATCTCTTTATCCTGTGAATGTTCCTGTTCTTTTCCATCCTTCTGCACCGAAGAAATTTCATCCTTACAGGCTGAAAGAATCTCGTCCTTATAAGCACCCGCAACTGTACCGAACCCATCCATTCCTTTCTGGAACGTATCAAACCGGTCCAGCAGCTGTTCGTATGAATTCATCAATGCATCGGTATTCTCATGGGACCGCTTGATAATTACTTTCGCTATTCCCTTCTGTGCATTGACAATTTCCTCTGTCGGAATCTTAGATGCCTCTTCCATATATGCAAGCTTCACCGATATTTCCTCAAAATATTTTTTCAGCATAAGATACGATGCCTTTTCGGATTTGAAAATGCTCTCATACTGTTCTTCTCTCCGGGTATATTTTATCTCATATACTGAGATGATCCCGTTTATTGTCACATAAAGGCAAATCAGATCTGCTACAGCCAAAACAGCCAGAACAATAAACATTTTCGGGAAATTGACCATGGCATACAACTCTACCATAAAAATCAATGCAAACAAAAGTATCCCAAAAATAATCTGCATCCTTGCTTTCGAATCTTTATTCTTCATATGATACCGCTCCTTCCATGAGCCCGCTATTCTAACCACTATGCAAAATAAGCTCTAGTATGTTATATTTTACCATATTGTGTCGATTCTCACAAGGTTTGTTGTTTATTTCTGCCTTCTATAATACGTCATTTACAATCTGCTCTGCTGTCAGATGATTCTCTTTTAATACCTCATTTACATCATACCGGTCAAGGAATTCTTTTTTCAATCCGTAATTATAGACTTTCATATCACTGCTTCCATAAAATCTTGCGATTTTTTCTCCGAAACCACCATTCAGGATGCCATCTTCCAATGTAACTACCGTGTCATGGTCTGCCTTCAGCTTCTCCAGCAGTCCTTCATCCAGTCCGGTAATATAATACGGGTTGATTACCGTTGCATGAATACCTTTTTTCTCCAGCATTTCTGCGGTCTGCAGTGCCAGGAAATAAAATGTTCCGAGTCCGATCAGTGCAATTTTGCTTCCCTTCTCCGTTACCTCATAGGTGTTGAGCTGACTCCAGTCTTTTGTGACTTCTCTGCCATCCGAAATCATGTCTCCGCCCGGAAGTTTGATCGCAACCGGCATTTCTTTCTGCTCCACGCTCCAGTCAAGCATTGACAGATATTCTTCCTTTGTTGTCGGTGCCAGATAAACCAGTCCCGGGATATTGGAAAGCATCGGAATATCCTGCAGTCCCAGATGGGTAACATCCGTCATGCCAAATACCGATCCCGTATACACAACAATCGTTGCCGGATTCCTGTCAATACACAGATCCTGTGAAATCTGGTCATACGTCCTCTGGATAAAGCTGGAATACACACCGTATACCGGCTTTCCGCCACCTTTGGCAATTCCGGAAGCAAGTGCTACCGCTGTCTCCTCCGCGATTCCCACATCTACAAACTGCCGGCCGGCCTGTTTCCTTTTCTCCTGCGTAAATCCGAGAATCGTCGGGGTTCCGGATGTAATTGTAACAACTGTCGGATCCTTTTTCATCTTTTCAATCAGATATTCACAGGTCACCGAAGAATAATCTTCCACTTCTGGAAAATGGGATTTTCCGGTCTCAATATCAAATGGAAGATGCCAGTGCCATTCTTCCTTATGCTCTTCTGCCGGTTTATAACCTTTTCCCTTTAATGTATTAATGTGGACAACAACCGGTTTCTTACTGTCTTTTACCTGTTTGAAAGCCCCGATCAGTTCCCTGAGGTCATTTCCATGATCCACATAGACATAATCAAGTCCCATGGCTTTAAATAAATTGCACTCTGCCTGTCCGTTTGTCTCGCGGAGTAATTTCAGATTTGAATAAAGTCCTCCATGGTTTTCTGCAATTGACATATCATTGTCATTTACTACAATGATCATGTTGCTGTCTAATTCTGCCGCAAAATCCATTCCTTCTAAGGCTTCTCCTCCGCTTAAAGAACCGTCTCCGATAATTGCGATCACATTTGCACTTTCCCCACGAAGATCCCTTGCCTTTGCCAGACCGCATGCCAGACTGACGGATGTAGAGGTATGTCCGACCGTAAAATGGTCATGTTCACTTTCCTGCGGACAGCTGTATCCCGTCACGTCATCGTAATGTTCTTCATATAAATAGGCATCTTTTCGACCGGTCAGCATCTTGTGCGGATAGGTCTGATGGGAAACATCAAATACCATTTTGTCCTTTGGGGACTCAAAAACATAATGCAGTGCAATGATTGCCTCTACCATGCCAAAATTCGGGCCAAAATGTCCGCCGTGAATACTTGCCCTCTTTAATAATGCATGACGCATTTCTTCTGCGAGAGCTGTCATCTCTTCTATATTCAATTTCTTCACATCTTCCGGTCCGTTAATCTTTTCGATATACATATAATAAATTCTCCTTCCGATTTTATCTATCATAATATACCACTTAAAGTTAACTTTAAGTCAAGTATTTTTTATTTAATTTTCAACTTTTTGCTTCAAATCCTCAATTGCCTGAGCCACTATACCTGCGCTCTTAAAAAGATGTAAATAATGTAATGATAAAAGGGGCAAAAGGTATCATTTCCCACTGAAATGCAATTTTTATGTCATTCGCATTTCTTGCGATCCGCTTGTTGTTCCGATATAATTATGCTATGATTGTGCTTTGATTGGAGGAAACCATTTTGAGCGAATATTATAAGTTTTTTCAAAATAAAAAATGTGAATATTTTCCATGCCATAAAGGAATTCCGGAGGCGGACTTTAACTGTCTGTTTTGTTATTGTCCCCTCTATACACTCGGGAAATCCTGTGGTGGAAACTGTGAATATTTAAAAAATGGTATCAAATCCTGCATAAACTGTGGCTTTCCCCATCACCGAAAGAACTATGATAAGGTCACGAACCGCTTTCAGGAAATTGCAGCCGTTATGGCAGCTTCCGATAAGGAGGATGTATCCCATGAAATGTAAACTTACTCCCGGATTATCCTCCGGTGACTGGAACGAATTTTGCAGCCGTTTCCATTTCCCTCCGGATGACCTGCCCCATATTCAGGCAATTTATACGGCACTTCTTCCCCTGGTTGAATCCTATGCATATTACTCTCTGGATCAGGATTTAGACGGGGTTTCCCTGCCTCACTATGCCTATGGGTTTGTGACGCTTGGAAACGGAGTGGATGAACTGTCGGAATTATATCTGAACCATGAACAGATCCAGGAGGCTTACATTGTGGACTGCATCAGCCTGATGCTTTTGTCAAAGGCTTATGAAGAGTTTGCACATGTGGTAGAACGTCAGAGCCGCCTGTATCTTGCAGAATTATCTTTTCTGGGAGATACCTATTCCCTTGACCTGCTCCCACAGATTTATGGGCGGCTTGCCCCGGATGGCATCCAGCTTACCGAGGGGCAGATGCTCCGGCCGCTTAAGACAGCAACGCTGATCCTGCATCTGGATACAACAACACACGCCAATCTCAAGCAATTGTGTAATACGTGCGCAACCTGCCGGAATTTTTCCTGCCCGTCGAGAAAGGTCACGGCTCCGCATTTGCCGCATACTTATGGAGCCATGCAGATATTCCATACAAAATAATTATTTTTCAATTGATAAGTCAGCATTTTACCGTGCTTTTTTCAAAAGTTCTTCCGCTGTAATACCAAACAATTTCTTAGTTGCTCCACCCACCCGACACGGACAATCTCTGCTCTACACCTTGTGCTTCCAATATAAATGAAACCGATATGGTGAACTGATTAAAATGCTTCTGTTTTTTATAACTGATGATTGAAGAAATATAAACAAAAGCAAGGGGGTTGAGAGTAACCTCGAATCTGAAAACCTTATCTTTACAAGTTTGAGGTTTCGAATGATTATTAAGATAAAAAGATGTAAATAACATAATATTAGCAGTTGACTTTAGCATTATTAAATGATAATATCAATAATATTAAAGAAAGGGGTTGGTAATGAGACGAAAAGCGCAAGAATGGATATACAATTTAAGTGATGAAGATATCACATTTATAAAAAATTTTGTTATGTCATCTGGCTCTTTAAAAGAGGTTGCAAAATTGTATCATATAACATATCCTACCGTGCGATTGAGACTTGATCGACTTATACAAAAAATGCAAATGAATGATCAAATAGAAAATGACGCTTATATTTCATTAATTAAAAAAATGGTAATAGATGATCAACTTGATTTTGACACAGCAAAAATATTGATAAAAAAATACAGAGAGCAAAAAGGAGAATAAATGAAATTTTCTACAATTTTATTCATCGTAATAATAATGGCATTAACCATTATTTGTGTACGTTTTTTAGAATCATATTTAAATAAAAAAAGAAGAACAACTACCGTATCATTAACACCAATTATTTTTCTTGTTCTTTCAATCGTATTAATTATAGTGTATCTGAATTTTGAACCAGAAAGTTTTGAACGCGTTGAGAAGCAGGGGTTATTGACACTCTCATATAGTTTCGTTTCCGAAAATCAGATGTCTATAAAGGATAAGATACATAATTGTATCATTATCTTTATACTTACAAATATTCCTGCTGTTATATCAATTTATAATCGGATAAAAAGAAATAGAACGATTACGCGCAAAAAGAAAATAAATGAAATGAAATTGCGGGAATTATAATGTTCATCTCTATATATTATATATAGTTGTGATAAATTTTTTAAAAGATGGAGGTCTTTCAATGAAAGTCAAAAAAATTATTAAAAAAGTAATTGCAGCATCAATGTCGTTGGCTCTAGTACATACAACTATAGCTCCAATACCTGTTTTTGCAGCCGAAAGCAATAAACAGTTCTCGGAAGAGACAGTTATAACAACTGAAAATGTTTATGATGTCCTATCGTATTTGGACATAGACGAAAATAACCTTGAAGTAAACCAAGAAGCTAGCTATGCAACTGTTACAGTTGGAGAACTGAAAGAAGCAATAGACTCAGCGAAAAAATATCAAAAAGAAGTTGAAAAAGACTCAACTATAAATATAGAAGACATTTCGTCTTCACCACAATCGACTCGTGCTACTTATAGTAAAACATTAAGTAGTGATTTGGTGGTTGGTTCAGCTACAATTACATTTAATGCCGTTGGATATTATAGTGGAAAGCACTGGACAAATGCAAGTGCTTCTAATGCAAGCGTAGATTCTGACTTTGTTATATATACATATAAACTTTCTGGACAAAGTAACAAAACCACATGTACTTCCTCCTGTATTACCTTAAAATGTTCTGGAAATCTTGATACTTATGTTGGAGTTGGAAATGTAGGAATTGTAAAGATTACATCTCAACCTTATTCGAGTAAAACCAATTTCTATGCTTCAAGTTATTTATAATAATGAAAAAAAGATATATAGTGATACTCGTTTTGCTTATACTGATCTTACTCTATAATAGATATGGATCTGGTGTCTAAAATCATTTAAGTGCACAGGTAGACAGTATTTCAATTGAGGCAGTATGAAAAACTTATCCAGCGCGAACGATTAGAAATTGTTCGCAGATAATAAAACAATTTAATGGTATCCAGCAAAGATCTTTAAATCATTGACAAAAAATTACGCAATGGTATTATGAAAATACAAAACGCAATACCGTGTAGGCGGTTTGCCAAAGTTAGTTTTAAAAAATAACCGGTCTTTGGTAGGGGCGGTTATTTTTTATGGTTAGAAAAGATCATTACGATCAGATTGATAATAGCAACAATCAGTATGCAAAACTGAAAATATTGTTCCCCACACATGACTTTGATTTTGTGTTTACTCCTTTACAGATTTCTTGAAAAGATGGAGAAATTAAATTTTCTTCCATATATTTTACAATATACTCATACATTTCTCTTTCTTTATCCGTAAGTTCATTGCTTAGCTTTTCTCCCATTTGCTACCTCCCTATATGCCTATATAATAAAACATGTGTTCAATTATATCAAATAAAAATTATTGCCAAACCATCCTCAACTGTCCGACCTGCTCCTCCACAATCCGCCCCAACCTCTGCTTCATGACTCTCTGCACAATCCGCCGCCTCCGGTAAAAACAATTCCGGCTGATTTGGAAAATTCCGTAGTGCACATTCACTTTATTTCTTGTGTATTTTTGTGTATTTTAGTTGACTTTTGTGTAATATTGTGTATGATATAATTAAAGGAGGTACATAATGAATCCAAGGCAACAAACGATTAAACAACTCAGTGCTTCCGGTTATGAATTGAAACGCCACGGTGCTAATCACGACATTTACTACAATCCGCAGACACACAGCACCGTACCTGTCAAACGACACGATTTCAATGAAAACGACATGAAGTACATCTTCAAGGAAGCCAATATTAGCAGGATGCATTAAATATGTTTCCTGCTTCCAAATAGGAGGGTTACTATGAAATATATTTATACAGCTTTGTTTACACCTATCGAGGACGGATCTGGATACTACGCAAAAGTCCCTGATCTTCCTGGATGCATCACTACTGGCAATAGTCTTTCTGATGCAATTGACCAAATTACCGATGCAATGAGCGCATGGCTTGTTGTTGCAGAGGATGAAGGCGAACCGATTGCTCCTCCATCACCACAGGAAAAATTAAGTGTTGATGCCGGCACAATCTGTTCCCTGATTTCCGCAGATACCATTGAATATCGTGCCCAGACAGATACTCGCGCCGTTCGAAAAAATGTTTCTCTTCCAAGTTGGATGGTCCGTCTTGCTGACAAGCGCGGAATCAACTGCTCACAAGTCCTTCAGGATGCCTTACGAACACTTCTTGATAACTCCACTATCGCACATACTCATTAACATTATCCCTTAAAAACCAGTTATCTATATGGGTAACTGGTTTTCTCATAAAACAAAAAATGCCTCTCCATCAACCATAACACGGTTATTTACTATCTTGAAATGTGGAGCATCCCTGCCTATAACCATAAATATAAAAACGAGCAGCAAAACCGGATTTACACCAGTCTGCTACTCGTTTGATGATTATAATATTTTCTTTTCTTGTGCCATTGCAACCAGTTATCGGACAAATGGCAGGAACGTAATGCTATACTTTATTTTCCAAACCGGCTGATTTCTTTCGCATATGATATTTCCGTTTTTCCTCATACATTTTCTCATCCATATGCATTAAAAAAGTTTCTGCATCATCTTCTGTCCCAAATTCCGTGTATCCCATGGAAACACTTAAATGAAACGGTTCTATCCCGGATTCATTAAACCGGGACAGATTACGGTTAATCTCCTCCATTGTCGCTAAGACACGCTCCGTATCAACACCTGACAGCAGCACAATAAACTCATCTCCCGCATACCGGATTGCCATACCATCATCCGGTATGGATCTGATGAGTATATTTCCCAACGTACAAATAGCCTTATCGCCCGTACTATGACCTAAATTGTCATTAATACACTTGAAATCGTTTACATCCATCATGATTCCATATAAGGATTTATGGCTTGCAATTTTCTTTTCCGCAAGCACCGCATTAAAATATCTCCGGTTATATAATCCGGAAAGCTCATCCATATACAAACTCTCTGCGTATGACTGCATCTGCACAAATATCAATGCGACCGCAACCAGCACCCAGGATGATGTAATTCCATAAAAAAGGAACTGGAGAACTACACCTGCAAAACAAGGACCAACGAAATAGATCACCGGGAAAAAATTCAGGTTAACCCCTTGTTTTTTGGAATGATACACCAGATAAATACTGTAAGCAAAATATATGACAAGCGAAATATATCCCACCAGCACACCGGCAGTTCTCTGATATACATTCTCCCCGGATATTTTAAACATAATCCCTGTTCCAAACAGATTACATAAAACCATAATTACTTCTACCAGCCAGGGAAATATCTCCACTCCTGCTTTTTGAACCATTCTTTTATAATTTCGATAGATACGCAATTCCACGTACATACACCAAAGCATACCCATACTGACTGTCCCTATAAAGCATATGCTGTTAGAGATATAATTAATCTGCCGGCTGCCAGTAAACTGTTTTCCATCTACGAGAAAAGCAATGGTTTCAGACAATGCCCCCACTAAATTTACGATTGCTATTCCATCATATATTTTATCTCCCACATGAAGGCTCTCTCTGTTCTTTCGTCTGCAAAACAAAAGGAACCACATCATTAACACGGTCAATCCGTTTGCCATTAATATTTCTTCTAAAACAATGATTGTTATCCCCTCCATCATTCACAGTATGAACTCATTTTTACTAAAATGAGTTCTATCATTATACCAAATTAAAACCGGTTTTTGTCTTTTTCGACATGAACTACAGTTTTTTTAACGTGAACGATGATTTTTTATGTTTCATCATTTTTCACAGCCTACTGCAACTGTGAAAAACCCACGGCTTACAAAGTTAACGGTCTTTGTATCGGAATCATAATAAGATCCCGGTATCTTAACTGCTGCACCGTATTTATCAATTTTATATGCAAAAATCTTTTTGTCTTTTTCCTTTTTCGAAGCATTATAGGAAACAGCGACCCTGATCCGTCCCTTTTTCAGGATAGACGACTGCTTTTTCTTTATTCCTGTGACGGAAAAATCATAAACCGGACGTTTTCCAATAATTTTCCCTGCCTTAGCAGAAAGATTTTTCTTGTCAGCCTGTTTCATTTTGATAACCACAGCTGTATTCATCTCTTTCTTTAATTCTTTTAATGCCTTCGAATCAAAGGTAAGATTTACATTGCCACCATTGACCTTCCATTCTTTTACATTCTTTTTGACAAGTAAATTTACCGCCTGCCCGTCCATTTCAAGATGCAGATTCTTCCAGTTTCCGGCTTTTGCCGTATCAAAAGTTATTTCAACTGACAGGTCTTTTATCCTGCCACCCTGTTCTTTTTCTGCCTTTGTAATTTCTTTTTTCAAAACTGCTGCAATATTCTTCACTTTGACCGTATTATTTTTAACTGCAGTTTTTGCTTTGACATTAATATCCTTAACAGAAACGGACGTATCTGCTGCGGGTGGCGGTGTCACATTCCCCGGTTCTTCTTTTGCATGATCCGGTGCCGGTAATGTGCCGGAATCCGGTGAAACATTGCCAGATGATCCGTCCGTGCTTCCACCGGCATTTTCTCCGGAACCTCCACCAGAACTTCCGCCAGAACCTCCACTTGAACCGCCTCCGGATATTCCGCCGGAACCTCCACTTGAACTGCCTCCGGAACTTCCACCAGAACCGCCCCCGGTCTGGGAATGATCCGCCGTTACACGGACCTGACAATCTGCCTTACTTCCTGTATAGTTGCCATTCCCATTATAACATGCGGTGAACGTATATGTTTTCGTTTCATTCGGAAGCGTTGCCATCCAGTGATCCGTTCCCTTTTCTTCTAATGTGATCCCGGAAACATCACAGGTTACTTTTATCCCGGCATCTTCCGGAATCCCCTGTCTGCAAAGCTGTAATTCTACTGTCCCCGCACCTTTGACCGTATCGTTTTTTGCAGTCAGCTGCATGCTGGTGGAAGCCTTTTCGATTTCCAGGACAGCCTCCCCGTATGTTGGAATAAAAGATGCCTTTTCCGCTTTAAAATAAATCTTATACTGGCCTGCTTCTGTGTAAAACGGCATCTCCGTTTGTGTATACGATCCGTTTTCTGTCAAACTGTAACTGATTTGTACACCATCTTCCTGTTTGATATCAAATGTATGGGGTTTTCCATCATAAGTTACGCGGACAGGTACGGTTTGTATTTCCGGCATCTCACTGTTTCTCCGGTAATAATAAGTGATCTCCTGGCGATCCTCTGTGATGTTTATTTCTCCCTGATTTGCACTGTTTCCTACACATGTATATCCATATAAATCCGGACTTCTTAACGTATACGCAGAATTCTTTGGTACATATACTGTCGCGGGTGCCGTATCAGGCACTGTTGTTTCGGTCCCGTCTTCGTTTTGCAGCATATAACGAATGGTTACGGTACTCCACGCCTGTCCTGCCGTCTGATTGTCAGCCAGAATTTTCCCAGTGTCCTCATCTATGATCTTTCCTTCCAGTCTGTCCCCGGAAACCAGACCAGTTACCGCAGGAAGTGTGACAGAAAGGGACTCTCTGGCAGCATCCGGATCATACCAGTTACTGAGTGGCGGAACGGTATATGTTTCTTCTTTTTCATATTTGACTGTATGGTCTGCTCCAATAATGCGGAAAGTAATCTTCAAATGCTGTTTGGCATCCACCATATTTTGTACGACTGTACGGAATTCCAGATCCTTTCCATTTGCTTTTGTGATATTTGTCTCATCGATCCGGTATTGGTCACTATCCCTGTCAAGTGTTCCTGTCCTGCTATGCGGAATTGTAATTTCAGGATCGCACACATAAACAGATGCCTGCCTGCTGACATAATCACGGTTATTTAATCTCCGCGCCAGTTCCATTTTGCACACTTCACAGAAAGGATTCCCAAGATCCCGCATCATGCAGACGCGGCTCGGTGCAAATACCGTTTCTGTTCCTGCTGCCGTTATTCCGATTCCACGGAACCCAAGCATCTTATGCCATTTAATCTTATCCGGATCCGATGTGTCGGAAATATTTTCTCCCTGCATCTTTTTATCATATTCATCGCCTAATCTTCCGATGCTGTGGGAAATTTCATGGGTCATGACATCCCCCTGCTCATTCTCACCCGAATTTGCCGAAAAAGAAAAGAGTGCATTGGAAGAAGAACCAATATTCGCAGTCGTATTACAAATGATATGGATGGTTCCAACGGCTGCACCGGTATCCAGATATCTGCTCTCCAGCTCTTCCCTCAGTGCCCTGGCTTTATCTTCCCCGTCCTTTGCAAAATAGCAGGATTTCCCGAATGCCTGCACATGAAAATATGTGTCCGGGTTCGACTCCCCATACATCACGCCCACACCAGTTTCATTGGATACCGTCTGTACTGCATAAATATTGATCCTGTCGGAATACTCTTTATAAGGGGACCACTTTAGCAGCCCCTGTGCTTTTGCCGTTGCATCCTTCAAAAATTGTTCCTGTTGTTCCCGGGTATAGCCCTCACCCATGATAACAATCACGAAATTTTCCTTATCATCACCTGTCTTGTGAATGGCATAAACGGAAGCTGCCGTTGTCTGGTCTGCCGCCGTCTGGTCTGCCATCACAGGATATGGAAACACCAGGGAAAGCAATAATATCAGGCTAAGTACGATTGCCCCAAACCGTTTTCCATCCTTCTTTTTTACATTCGTCATATCATCCTCCGTACTTTACATTACCAGAAATACTGGTGCTTTCCCTCTTCTTCCCACAGACAAACTCCCGGGAAACCATCTGCCGTAAGGCTTCTTAAAGCACGATTACCGCAGCATCAAACCCCTCTACATTTCCATCAAAGGTGTTTTCGGTAAGCAGATTGTACTTCTGCGTGTACTCATTAAATTTTTTTGCACTGCTGCTGCAGTTAAAAATCATGGCAATGGTCTCTTCGCCATTTTTTCTGATCAGGACAATTGTCCCTTCCTCATCTTCTGTGACGCTCCCAGCCAGTTCGCCTTCTACAATACATGCATGGCTTTTCCGGACCTGAATCAGCCGCTTGTACCATTCATACATCTCTTTGTCCTGGTATTCTTCATCCCAGTACATGCCCCGTCTGCAGTCCGGATCGTTTGCTCCCGGCATCGCATACTCATCTCCATAATAAATCATCGGCATTCCCGGCAGTAACAACTGAAAAGCGGCTGCCAGATGCTGCTTTTTCTTATTGTCATTACACAGATGTAAAAATCTTGCGGTATCATGGCTGTCGATCAGATTCCACATAAGGGGATAGCAGTTTTTGTGTAAGCGTCCCTTCAAATATCCAAGATTTTGTACGAACTGGCTGACCGTAATCTTTTCGTCTGCAAGCAGATCGATCAGGTTCAGGTAAAATGGATAATTCATGACTGTATCCCATTCATCCCCCTCAAGGAAATCTCCTGCATAATGCCAGATTTCCCCAATGATCAGCATATCTTTCTTCACAGCCTTTACTGCCTTTCTGAAATTCTTCCAGAAGAAATGGCTGATTTCGTCTCCTACATCCAGTCTCCATCCGTCAATATCGCATTCCTTAATCCAGTAGCATGCAACATCCGTAATGTATTTTTCAACTTCAGGATTTTTCAGGTTTAACTTTGGCATTCCGCCATAATAACCAAAACATTTGAAGTTTGGGATCTCTCCCCATTCGCTTTTAAGTGGGAATCCATCAATAAAATACCAGTCCCGGTATTTGGATTTTTCACCATTTTCCAGGATATCCGCAAACGCAAAAAATTCTCTTCCCGTATGATTGTATACCGCATCCAGGACTACCTTCATACCACGCTCATGCGCTTTTTGTACCAGCTCTTTGAGATCCTCTGTTGTTCCAAAGGACGGGTCTATCTGGTAGTAATCCGTGGTATCATACTTATGGCACGAATTTGATTGAAAGATAGGTGTCATATACAGCACATCGATTCCCAGATTCTGAATATCATCCATATGTTCGATGATTCCCCTGAGATTTCCATGCAGATCATCCATAGGCGTAATCGGTGCTTTATACCACAGTTCTTTGTCTACCGGCTCCGTTGCTGCAAAACGGGATGGGAAAATCTGATACACGACCTTGTTTGCTGCCCACTCCGGCACCTCAAACATCTCTTCCTCCCGAAGGTTCTGCGGACAGTCAAACATTCTGTCCCTGTTTGTAATGCATTCCTTATCAAACTCATAATTTCCATAATATACCTTTTCTCCCTGCGTGTCCGTAAATTCGAAAAAGTAACGCAGGCAGATCAAATGCATCTTTATCTGTGCTTCATAATAATCATGAAACTGTGAGACAGCAACCTTCTTCATCGGAACTGTCTTTCTGGTATCCTTACGCTCCATAGGTATATACTTGTCCTCATAGTGAAGGATTACCTCCTTCATATCATCCTTTTTTACCTGCACGCGTATCACGAATAAATCCTTATCAACCGCATAGCTAAACCTTTTATCCATATCATGAAAAATTGCTGAATATTCCATAAAATTTCCCCTTTACACTTGTTGTTTTCCTGTATTTTAACTTACTTTTTTCAACAATTCTAGCACTATATCCACGATATTTTTAACTTTTTCTACTTTTATGCTTTTTTGCGATGATATTACTATTCATATAATTTAAAATGTGCGTTATCAGTTTAAAACCAATAACGCACATTTCCTCATTGCATCCTTTTCCCGCATTTATATATGTCACAAGTCAAATTATAGTTCCTACCTGCGACAACTTTATATGTAAATTCAACATCAATAATTTTTTGCACCGTTTTTAATTTTTATTTTCTGCAACTTTAAATTTCTGGATCATTTCACGCAGATTTTCTGCTTCACTGCTCATCTCCTGACCGGCTGCTGCACATTCTTCAGATGTTGCCGAATTCGTCTGTACGACATCATTGATCTGTTCAATTCCATCATTAATCTGTTGGATTTCTGTTGTCTGTGTCTCTAACGTTTCTGCAATATTTGTGACTTCTTTTGTAATGATCTGGGAATTCTCAGCGACCTCCTGCAATTGTGATGCCGTCTGCCCTGCAATCACCATACCTTTTTCCACGGCTTTCACAGAGGTTTCAATCAATGTTGCGGATTCCTTTGCTGCCTGGGCACTCTGGTCTGCCAGCACATTGACCTGATTCGCTACCACTGCAAATCCCTTTCCTGCCTCCCCTGCTCTTGCAGCCTCAATGGAAGCATTCAATGCAAGCAGATTCGTCTGGGACGCAATTTCATTGATTGTTGCAATGATCTTGTCAATCTCTTTTGATGCCCCATTGATCTCATTCATGGAATCAACCATATCCCTCATTTTACCATTGCTTTCCAGAATGGCATTTCCAAGTTCGTCTACTCTTCCACTGATTTCTTTTGCGGATTGTGAATTTTTTCCTACCTGTTCAGAAACACCTGCGACTGTTGCGGTCAGTTCTTCTACAACTGCTGCCTGATTTGTTGCTCCATCCGCAAGGTCATTGGAACTTGATGCTACCTGATCTGCGGCACCCGAAACTTCATCTGAAACATGTTGGATTCCCTTTATTGTCTCTGCCATGCTTTCTTCAAACAACATAAAGGAGTTTAGAATTCCAACGAAATCCCCTTTCCACTCTACTTCCGGCTGCACATCAAAATTTCCTTCTGCAAACATCTTCATTGAACGTCCAATATCATCTACATAGCTTCCCAGAATGCGGATGGATTTGCGCATATTGTGTGCCAGTATTCCAATCTCATCATCTGAATGGTAGTCCAGCGTGCTGTGCAGGTTTCCATCTGTTAATTCCTGTGCAACGGCTTCCACTTCACGTAATGGTACTAAAATTGACTCAAGTACTTTTTTGCCTGTTTTTATTGCCAGTTTCCATGCCAAAACCAGACAAATAATAATACACACAATTCCTGCCACTGCAGAAATAACCGTAATTCTGACTGCCTGGCTGCTTACCTCATCGGTCATTTCATCTAATCTTGTTGCAATTTTTACGGCTTTATTTAATGCCGGGGTACAATCATTCAGAATTGAATCAACTGCCTTATCCTTGTCACCGCTTTTGATTTCTTTCATGATGGAATAACCAATGTTTCCCCAGTCTGTAAGGGCAGATGCGTATTCTTCACAATCCGCATCCGGAATAACTCCGGAGTTCTTTAAATTTTTCAGTTGGGTATTAACTTCTGCAAGCAGTCTTTCTACCGTCTGCTCATAACCGTCATAAGAGGATGTATCATTATTTAATGCCATTTCCCTGATATTTCTCGCTGATGAGTTAACATTTATCCTGCAGATTTTCACCGCCCGGTCTGCAACAGTAACATTTTGTACATAATGCATCGTATTGGCAAATAGCATACCTATAACCACAATAGAAAACAGACCTGAGACTAACATCATAATAATGACTTTTCTGTAGCCATAGTTTATCCTTTCCTTCAGATGTAAATTTTCCAAGTTCTTTTTCATCATATTTTTCTTTGACGGCATAGTTTGCTATTTCCTTTCTCTTTTGTTCGATTCTGATATATCAAATTTTTTTCTCAAAGTCAATAAATTTCGGGAACAATTTTATTATTCTATTTTTCACACAAAATGTTGTACCCATCCACCCCGAAAAATACAGCACTTTTACCAATTTTTTCTACAGTTACCTCTCCGATCGAACGTGATGTAATCTGGAATGTCGTGCCGGTGGTTCCCTCGTAAGAGTCATACTAGTACATAACTGAAAATACTATTGTCTGAAACACCCTCTGTTTTCATATATGGCATCAGGTTCTTCCAAAACATTCTCTAATTGTCTTTGAAATATCTGAATCAATAAAATCTTTATGTGCCATGTCATCAAGGATATCACATGTTTTTTCATGGGACAATCCCTTTTTATAAGGTCTGTCTTCCGTAAGAGCCTGATAAATATCAACACATGCCATCATACGTTCCTGCTCATTTAATTCATCCGCAGTTTTTCCAAAAGGATACCCTTTTCCATTTAATTTTTCATGATGGAATGCCGCCCAATCTCGTATATCTTCAAAATCATTAACCTCTGATAATATAAGATATGTATAACCGGCATGATTTTTCATTTTAGAAAATTCATCATCCGTAAGCTTATCCGGTTTTTCCAGAATTTCATTGCCTACCGCCATTTTTCCTATATCATGCAGTGCACCAGCCAAATACATTTTCTGTACCGTGATTGAATCATATCCCATATATTTGGCAAGCAGGGAGGCTTTTTCAGCTACTCCTATAGAATGCCTGCTTGTAAAAGAAGATTTATAATCTACAATCTTTGCAAAGAAATCCGCAACATTTTTACACATTTCCCAATCAAAAACCATTTTTTCTCTTGGAATAATTTCCCATAGCTTCGTTTCAAAAGAATCATCACTTAAACACATAAAGGATTCTTTTGTGAATACATGAAGAAAAGCATTAACACATTCTGAATCAAATAGACTATCCTTTTTTGGGGAAAGATACTGACATATAAAATCCCATCTATGATCCGCAGATTCAATACTATTTCCTATAATATCAACAATATCTGCAAGATGAATAATCCTTGAGAACAATGGAATTTCATGCCACTTCTTTCGAAAGGGACCGGTTCCATCAGCATGTTCATGATGATATAAAATCACATTTGAAATATCTGTTTTAAAAGGGATTTTAGTAATATTTTTTTCACCATAAACGCAATGCAAATTTGTTTTGTTTTCGGATAAGTCATTTTTAATGTCGGTATCCGGATATTTCTGTACTTCTTCAGAAATATATTGTGTCAACGCATTATCGTGTAGCAAAGCGCATATAGCTAAATCTTGTAACGCATCACCTTGGATTGCACAATATTTAGCCATACACACACTAATATAAGCCACTCTCTTTCCATGTTTGTTTTTTACATTTACAAGTTCTGCTTCAATGCAGTCTAAGGCATAGGAACAAGCTCCTGCCAGTCCCACAATGTCTATGCTCAACTGTTCTACTCTCATGTATATAATCCTTTATCGTAAAATTAATGTTCTGAAAACTGATCTTTACCTACATATTTCATTTGTTTTTCCTCCTTTACCTTCTCCCTGCATTTCGGGCAAATGCCTTTAAATGAAATATCA
>ERZ780139.1486-NODE-1486-length-20070-cov-5.838571_pt1 | contig 20070 bp, 13 predicted proteins | sample MGYA00511476_ERZ780139 | MGnify/ENA primary metagenome ERZ780139 (study PRJEB29588, sample SAMEA2158190) | human gut metagenome | biome: human gut; feature: human-associated habitat; material: faeces | place: Denmark | collected 2008/2010 ... | reverse complement strand
TCAGACACTCCTTCAGGCATGTATGCATCAGAGACTTAACAAAATAAGAAATCACCTAAAAACGTTGCGTTCTGCGGCAATTATCTTAGTTCGCAGTCGGCAGAACAAGTTAGTTTGCCGGCTGCAAAATATCATATTTTTTACTGACATAATAAGCAATAGGTGGTTTTGTCAATAACTTCCAGTATGGGAAGTTTGAGTTACTTTATAAAAGCAATATCAGTATACAACATTTTGTCGTATTGCGCTACAAAAAAGATGGATCATTCTCCCTAAGATATAGGTGATATTCGTTACTTTCTCTGCCCTACTTCCCTTCGACGGTATCACTGCGTATAAAGATACTGTCATAGCCGCTTCCATAACGAATGCGATATGTTTTCTCATACTTCTTTTCAGATAAATTTTTTATCCCCTTTTGTGCTCGCAGACTTTGTACTACAAGCATTGCACTTTTGCTAAAAAAGCTCTCGTATCCTCTCATTGTCGTATACGTAGAACAGACTCTAATAAAATACCACCCCATAAGTATGTCATATGGGATGGTATTTGGGATTATTTTTTGATATTGATTGGATGGGTGTACGAGTATGACTGTAACTTTATGTTTTAGGTCGAAAAAAGTGGGAAGGCTAAGCTTCCCGCTCCTTTATGGTCTTCTCTTCTATAGTTCAAAATCATAAGGATAATAATCGCTTGTAAAACTCACACATCACTTGCACGAAATCACCTCTTTCCATCTGAACAACCACTCCCTTTGGACAAACAAATGAATACATATTACCTGCTGACAAAGTGTCTGTCCACATAATTGAAAAGAGGCCCTCTTCATAATTGATAATATAAGCTTAAATGGCTATTTTAATTACTTTTTGATTTTTACCTTCTTTACTATACTCCATTTACCGTAAAGTTTCTTAGTACCCTTGCGGTTATATCCTCTCACTCGAATATAGTATTTCTTTCCTTTCTTAAGCTTCTTAATACTGTAAGATACTTTTGTCGTTGTGTAAGTCTTCTTACCTTTTGTAAATTTTTTATTAGTAGAAATCTGAATCTGATATCCATCAGAAACAAGTTTCTTTAATTTAAGCTTAATAGTTCTTTTAGACGAATTCCTTGCTGATTTTATAACCGCTTTTTTAGGTTTTGTTATTTTTGTAACAGAAGGATTCGAACGCAATTCTGGTCTAGCAGAAGGTTTTGCTGATTGTGATGGTTTCTTTTCAGGTTGTTGTGTCTGATTATTGCCATCATTTGAAGGTTTCTCTTCTCCAATCTTATGCATAGCAATATTTATGTCCGTTTGAACCGGTGGTACTGTCATCCAATCGCTCCATCTAGTTTGATAACCTTCTTTCTCACACTTTACCCGCCACCAGCCTTCTGGTACATCCCATGCATATTTACCATCAACATTTGTTAATAATGGATTCGCCTGTTCATATTCTTCCGACTTCCATTTTGTGCCATATTCTGTATCAGCTGGCTTATTCTTCCAAAAATCATCACTATCATCATAAGGAATCCAATATGCAGTAACTGTTGCGCCATCTATTCTATCGTTTGTTTCAGCATCATACACATATCCACTAGGATCAACCACAAAATTTAATTTAAATGTCTGTCCTTTGATATTAGCTACTCGCATATCATAAATCATTCCAGACAAGGATGTCATCGCACCAAGCAAAACGGAAAATACCAAAACAGGTGCTGCCATAGTAGAACCCGCAACCAACATCGGCATAACCATTGTGAGAGCCATAAACGCCATCTGATCTTGCCTTAACTCTAATGCTTTTTGTTTTGCAGCATACTTATCTTCTATGAAATCAGACTTATCAATATCGTCAATCAAATCATAATAGTCAGAATAAATACCATATGCCTTATAAGCAAAACCAACTGCTTTCATACTATTGCCAAGCACATTATTTGCCAGATCCCATTTCATATATTCCTCGGATCCAAATTGGGACATATCCAGGTTTAAGGAAATAACCTGACCCGCAAGTTTTGAACCTGTATCGAGAGCATCGTATAAAAGCATATTGATATTATCAGGGTCTGTAAAATCCATATTAAGTATATATTTATTTCCATCTGCTCCAGGAACCGTATATTTTATCAAGGTCTCCCCCATACCGCAAAAATCATATATATCCTCTAAAGAATCAAACCCCGTAGTGTCTATATATTTCACACCCGCCTTAATGATTGCTTTATCTAATCCAAGTACAGATTTAGAAAAATCAATCGTTGCCTTTACCTCTTCCTTTGTGTTGACCTCATAATCAACATCTGCACTTTCCACTTCATTTTTCATGATATTTTGATATGGCGTGATATCAAAGCGTTCAGACGCTACAACAGTCTTCGTCTTCTCCCTATATTCAACACCTATCGTTCCAGGCACATAACTTGTATTTGTTTCATCAAAATATCCACTTGCTACATATAAACCTGAGGCGGCATCATAATTAGCCTCCATAAGTTTCTTTTCATTATTTCTGGTACTGGTTATATATACTTTTTCTATATTATCATTATTGGAAAAAGCAGCCTTAAATGTAAACGAAGTATTTGGAACATAATATATTCTTGGTTTTGTTCCATTAGTGTTCATCATGTCACAGCTTTTAATAATATTATGTTCATTATATTCCAGCTTTAAGCTTTTTAACTCAGGTGCATTTTCCTTGTACGATACATTTTTTGAAGCCGAAATATCTGCATCATACTCGTCTATACACCGAGCCTCAATATTATATGTATAACAATCAATCGGATTTTCGATTGTTATTTCTCCTGAGTATGATCCATTTTTTAGCGATGTTATTCTTCCTTGTCTTTCTCCATCTATATATAGATCAATATCCGTAGATGCAGGGGCAATACCAGAAACTTTAATTTTATCTTCATTTACCGTATCCTGCGCACTCAATGTTATCCCCTTAAAAGACTCATTAACCACATCTATATTCTCTATTGCATTAAATTCCTCTTTGTTCGCAGAAAGATATGCATATGACACTACATTCTCCTTTGATTTGATCTTTATGCTATATGAAATAGATCCTGAATCAGCATTAATAGGAATTATAAGTTGCTGCTTACTTTCAGCATAAGTGTAGGTCTGAAGCATCTCCCCATTGACCTTTATTGAGTCCTCTATCAATTCTGTATATTGTGGTATATATATAACAATTTTTTGATTTGACAATTCTCCCTTCCATTTGTTTTTTACATCAAAATGAATTGTCATAGGAAGATAACCACTTGATGAAACACTATCCATATTTGCATAAAAATAGGATTTTTTTCTATCAAGGATTTTATTTTCTGTATCAACAAACTTCTCATCAGAAGGCGCAAATGATAAGTTTTGATTTATACAATTGATCACATTGCTAGTATAATAATTACAATATACCACAAGGGATTTGCATCCTGAAAACACATTATTTCCCATATTTGTAATTCTATTTGGCAACTTAATATTTTGAAGTACTGTACAATTGCTAAAAGCTTCATTTCCTAATTGTGTTACTGATGATGGAAGTGAAATATTAAGCATATTGCTACATCCACTAAATGCCTCCTTATCAATCATTTCAACACCTTCAGGAATAACAATATCCTTAATATTATTGCATCTCTTAAACAAGCGCTGTGGTATCTTTTTTACCCCTTTAGAAAATGAAACTTTTTCTATACCACTGTCTGCAAATGGACCTGTATAATCATAGGCCATTGCTGTTTTCTCGAGGCTCGACGGTATTTCGATTTGTTTTAATGATACACAACCTGCAAATGCTGCAGAATTAATGGTTTTTAAATTGGACGATAAAACCACCTCATTTAACTTTGTATCGTTTCTAAATGCTTCATTTTCTATTGCCGTTACTGTATCAGGCATTTCTATTTTTTCTAACAATGTACAGTTAAAAAAAGCCGATGCCTCTATCCTCTCAAGCGATGATGATAATCTCACCTCACTCAATCCCTTTGCACCACTAAAAGCTCCCTCGTCAATCGTTTTTACACTATCTGGAATACTGATCGTTTTTAATTTTTCGCACCCTTTGAACAATCGCTGCGCCACTCTTGTTGTTCCTTCTTCAAAAGAAACTTCTTCCAGACCACTCCCTGCAAACGGTCCTGTGTAATCATAAACCATTGCTGTTTTCTCAAGACTCGACGGTATTTCGATTTGTTTTAAGGATGTACACCCTGCAAATGCCGCAGAATCTATAGTCACAATATTAGAAGGTAACTTGACTGATGATAATTTTTTTATATCTCTAAATGCTCCCGCTCCTATCGATTCTATATTGTTTTGTATAACAAGATTAGTGAGATTTACATTATTTACAAAAGCTTTATTTCCTATAGAAACAACTTTATATCCATCTAACTCACTTGGAACCATTATAGATGTCTCTAATCCTGTATAACCAATTATCACCGCAACACTATTTCCACACTCATCTTCGCTTAATGTATAACTATAATCTCCACTTGTATATGTTTTTGTTTCGGCTTTAACAGCAAGACTGTTAAAGGGAATGCTATTTAAAACTACAGCTATCACCAGTAGTATGCCTGCAATTCTTCTACACATTTTCATATCCATTATTCCTCCTTTAATTTACGTCAGTGTCCTTACTAGCCCTTTATTTCTTAATTTTTACCTTCTTATTCCCCTTTTTCTTCAGGAACTTTTTATATGCCCTATATTGCTTCCTAGGCACTTTAACAACCAAGTTCTTTGCCGTTCCCTTGAACGCATTTTTGCCAATCGTGCCACTCTTTAACTTCGTTGACTTGATCGTGATCTTCTTCAACTTCTTGCATCCGGCAAAAGCACTTTTACCGATGGTTGTGATATTCTTTCCGATAGTCAATGTTTTCAACTTTTTATTGTTTGCAAATGCTTTTGACCCGATAGCAACGACTTTATAGGTCACACTGCCAATCTTCACCTGCGCTGGCACCGTCACGCTTGCGGCTGTTTTCTTAAGATTTTGCACATAGGTTACTGTCGGCTGTTTTGGATTCGCAGAAACAACCTGATAAGAAGCATTTTTGTTCTTTAACTTGGTTCCTGCTGCTGTTGGTTTGGCAGTTGCTTTCGGCGTAGCAGTAGGGTGCAGATAAATAGCTGTATCCAAAGGTTTTATTCCTGCAGGACGTTGACTTGGCTTGTTATCCGGTGCCGCACTTGGTGCAACATCTGGTGTCTGTGTCGGCTGCGGTCGAAAACCTGTTACCTGCACACTGTCGTCACAACGCAATGTCCGCATCTTTTTGTTCTTGCTAAGATCCAGGCTGCTAATTTTCGTATCATCACAATACAAAACTTCGAGCAGTGTATTCTTACTGACATCCAAATTACTGATATCAGTTTTAGAACAATACAATTCCTTTAATTTCAAATTACTGCTCACATCCAAACCGGTAAGCGAGTTATCCAAACATGACAAGATTTCCAAAGCGGCATTGTGGCTGACATCCAAACTTTGAATCTTTGTATAATAGCAAATCAGACTTTCCAACGCTGCATTCTGACTGAGATCCAAACTGGTAAGTCCTGTGTTATTGCAACGCAAAGTTTTCAATGCCTTATTTTTGCTTACATCCAATTTATAAATGTATGTGCCTTCGCAGCTCAGATTTTCCAATGCCGGATTATTTTCCACATGCAATTCTTTAAGATTGGCATAACCACACTGCAGATCCTTAAGCAATACATTATTGCTGAGATCCAAAGCGGTGATACTGGTATTAAAACATTCCAAAGTTTCCAATGCTGTATTACCACTTACATCCAGCGCCGTTATACTATTACCGGAACAATTTAACTGCTTTAATGCCGATAATCCTGCAAATGATATAGCACCAGTCATCCCTCTGCCACCAGTATATATGTTGTCCTCATCGCTCCAGTTAATTCCCACCAGTCTTCCATTTTCCCATGTATACTGCTTACTATCATTCAGATTCTCACTGATCGTTGTATTCTTGCCGCTCTGCGTTGCAATAATTTTTTGGAGAACCGCAACATCCTGTTCATTTTTTTCTACCGACAGAGTTGTAATACTGTTGCTGGCTGATGCCATTTGTGCAATTCCGTTGCCTGGCATCGCCATTAGCAAGGATAATGCAAGTACACATACCAGTTTTCTACATTCTTTCTTGCTCATCTCTTTACCTCCTTTTTCCAGCGTTGTTTTCATGTAAGGATGCAATAATTTTTCTATATCGTAAAAATATATCACATGGCATGCACAATTTTTTTCCAAAATTTACGACAAGAATTTTTCATACGCACTTAAAATATACCGAAAAAACATAACAAAAATGATTTACTGCCATTTCTTTACTTATCCTTTTGTGCATCATTCATAAATTTCTGTTCAAAACTTTGGTGACTTTTTTTGTGATTTTTAAGAAATGTAAAAAAAGAGTCAATCAAATCCAAGCATTATACCCTCCCCCAAAAGTTAGACCTAGAAGTCTAACAATTGGATGTAGGTACACCTTGATGATTGACCCTTTTTATTTTAGAACAAGGTGATATTTATCGTGATACCCCAACCTTGCCATGAGTGCTTCCTGTAAGACCTTTGATACATTAATATTCAAAATTTTCCATATACTTCATATATTTCACGACCATCAGCGCAATCTTGAAAGTAATCGCATCGTCAAATACACGCAGATCAAGTCCGGTGCTCTTCTGCAGCTTATCCAAACGATACACTAACGTATTACGATGAATATACAACTGTCTGGAAGTCTCTGATACATTCAAGCTGTTCTCAAAGAATTTATTGATCGTAGCAATGGTCTCCTCGTCAAAATCGTCTGGCGATTTGTCACCAAATATTTCTTTGATAAACATTTTGCAAAGCGGCATTGGAAGCTGATAGATCAAACGGCCAATACCTAAGCTGCTATACGCAATAACATTGCGATCGCTGTAAAAAATCTTTCCAACGTCTAACGCCATTTTAGCTTCTTTATAAGAACGCGACACATCCTTGATCTCATTTACCATCGTGCCATAGGATACGTGCACCATTGTCATGGCTTCCGTGTTCAACATATCTAAGATGACTTTTGCAGTTTTCTCCATATCATCATAATCTTCGTTCGGTTTCACTTCCTTCACAACAATGATGTTCTTTTCATCAACCTGCGTGATGAAGTCCTTGGATTTGCTGGAAAATAACCCTTTGACCGTCTCCAATGCGTTGGTGTCCTTCTCATTCTTTGTCTCGATCAAAAATACAACGCGGCGCACAGATGCTTCGATATGTAACTTCTTCGCACGATTGTAAATATCAACCAACAACAGATTATCCAACAATAAGTTCTTGATAAAATTATCTTTATCGTAGCGCTCTTTGTAGGCAACCAGCAAATTTTGAATTTCAAAAGCCGCCAATTTACCAACCATATATACATCGTCGCTGTCGCCCTTGGCTAACACTACATATTCTAATTGGTGATCATCAAAGACCTTGAAAAATTGATATCCCTGAAGTACCTGACTATCTGCAGGCGAATTAACGAACGCCATTACAGCCTCTTCATATTCCTCTACATTATCTATCGTAGTGGCAAGCGCTTTCCCCTCCGTATCCATTACACAAATATCTACGCGCGTAATATTCTTCATTCCTTCGATATTTGTCTGCAACACCTGATTTGCAATCATATTTACCTCCGCTGCTTCTCGAGTAAGTGCTATCTGTCCGCAACAACTTACCCGTTCTTTAGAAAGTTTCCCTTTCTAATATCCCCAATAACATATACCAAATTATAGCATGAAATTTGTAAAAAGTAAATAAAACAGGCATTGTAGATACAATGCCTGTCTTAGATAGTTTATTATGAGAATTTTAACAAATCTTCTAACATAAAGGACTAGTTTGTAATGGTTCTCTCTGTCTCTTTGTCGAATACATGAATCTTAGCAGGATCCAATGCAATCTTGATCGTATCGCCAGGACGAGCTGTTGTACGAGGATTTACACGAACTGTGATATCGAATCCCTCGACAGTGAAGTATAAGAATACTTCTGCACCAAGCATCTCGTATACCTTAACAGTTGCATCAAGTACATTGTCAGCTCCACCGTTAACAAAGATCTCCTCATCTTTGATATCCTCTGGACGAATACCAAGTACGACTTCTTTACCAATGTATCCACCTTCAACAAGTCTGGCAGCTTTCTGCTCAGGAAGCTTAATTGCATAAGAACCAAATGCAAGCTTAACATCTTCGCCTTCCTGAATTGCTACAGCGTCGATGAAGTTCATCTGTGGTGAACCAATGAAACCAGCTACGAACAAGTTACATGGTTTTGTATAAAGATCGATTGGAGTAGCAACCTGCTGCATTACACCATCTTTCATAACAACGATACGAGTACCCAATGTAAGAGCCTCTGTCTGGTCATGTGTTACGTAGATGATCGTAGCTTCCAATCTCTGATGGATCTTAGAAATCTCGATACGCATCTGTACACGAAGTTTTGCATCCAAGTTGGAGAGTGGCTCATCCATCAAGAATACCTTAGGGTTACGAACGATTGCACGACCCATGGCAACACGCTGTCTCTGACCACCGGATAAAGCCTTTGGCTTACGGTCTAACAAATGCTCGATGTCAAGGATTCTTGCTGCATCATGTACTAACTTATCGATCTTCTCCTTAGGAGTCTTTCTTAACTTCAGACCGAATGCCATGTTGTCATATACTGACATATGTGGATACAGAGCGTAGTTCTGGAATACCATTGCGATATCACGATCCTTAGGCTCTACATCATTTACTAAGTTGTTGCCGATCCAAAGCTCACCCTCTGTGATCTCTTCCAAACCAGCGATCATACGAAGTGTAGTAGATTTACCACAACCTGAAGGCCCTACGAAGATGATGAACTCCTTATCTGCGATGTCCAGATTAAAATTCTTTACTGCAACGAATCCGTTTGGATATGTTTTGCAGATGTTTTTCAAAGATAAACTTGCCATTAATATGTCCTCCTGTTTGTCAATTAATTTATCTTGTAAGGGAATAACTCCTCTCACATAACCTGTAAAATATAATACACCAAACAGAATTTTTTGACCATGGCACGAATTGCCAAAGAAAGTTTTCGCTTTTTGTGCAAAGTGTATAGAATGAGATTTTTTCATTGCTTTTGCTAAAAAATCTACGGCTTTTTTGTTGTTTTTCTGTGCAATTTGAACAGTTTTTTGCCATCTGCTGACATGCCGAGAGCTGTCGAATCAAATCCTTCACCCAAAACTTCTCTCGCTTCCGTGATTATGACAAATGCTGACGTGTCATGTTTTCGCACCGCCTGCAGAAGCTGTCCCGTCTGTCTTTTGCCTATGACACACAGCAACACAGGGCGCTCCTGTCCGCTATACACTCCCTTTGCTTTGATCTGTGTCACTCCGCGATTTAACGATGTCATGATCTCCTCCGCTATATCCTGCCATTTCTTTGAAATAACTAAGATCTGTTTGCTTTGCGTCATGCCGGACAGGATCGCGTCCATTACCTTCGAAGAAACAAAAACGGCTGCTGTTGCATAAATCGCCTTATCGACACCAAAATAAAATGCTCCGGCAACAATGATCACTGAATCAATGACAAACAACGCGTTTGCCACAGAGATATGCGGATAATACGTGCAGATCAGGCTCCCCAGCAGATCTGTTCCACCGGTAGAATATCCTGTTGCAAATACCAGACCAATACCGGCGCCGGTCAGTACACCACCAACAATAGCAGCCATCACAAAATCTCCCTCTGCCACCGGCTGCTCCGGTATCGCATACAACATTGCCGAAAATATGAGGTTGGCAATGAATGATTTCATGATAAATCGATGCCCTTTTTCAAAAATTCCCCATACAAAAACCGGAACATTTAACAACAGATTTATGCTCCAAACAGCCATCGGAATTCCGGCATATTCATACAGCATATGCGACAGCAGGATAGCAATCCCTGAAAAACCCCCCGGCACCATCCCCATTGGACTGTATACCATATTGACCGCCAATGCCATCATACCTGTTCCAATGACAAATGCCGGTAATTCCCTCCACCAAAATCGTTTTCCAAACATATTTGCGTCTCATCCCCTCGATCATCCAATCCGATTCATTCAAAAAGAGGATAACCTATCATTGGTTATCCTCTCTTACTTCAAATATCTTTTTCATCTGATTTATTATTATATTGCACAACTTTCTTTCGAAATATACGTGCTTGAACATCTTTTTTGACCGATTGCTGGCGAACCAGTTTCTCATACAGCGGTTCCAAATGAAGTTTCTTGACCCACTCCGGCGCTTCTTTTTCCTCAGCCAAGATCAAGCTCACCACACCGCCGATCGCTACGCACAGACGCGCATGCAGCAATGGCAAATGCTCCATGATCCAAATTTCCTGCGGCCCGGTCTCTAAATCTACCAACAAAATATCCGGCGTATGATTGTTGATCTCATTGATCAGCGCTGCGGCCTCCATATCCGGATCATACACAACACTTCCTGATAATCGAAGCCCCGGCTGCATACGTTTGCACCAAGTTTCCAATTGTTCTACTTCCGTGCTGCTCTTTCCTATTATATATACGCTTTGATCTTTTTTCTGAAGATTTTCTAACATAATGCCAAAGCTTTTACAGCTGACTACCATTCCACCAGCTTCCAGCACTTCAACATGATGTGCACTAAGCAGTGCCTCCTCACCGGGCAGGATCAAATCCGCCTGCTCGATCACTTCACGATACGACTCCTCCCCCATTGCCTTATCTAACAGCTCCGTCGACGCAAATAATATCACATCTAACTTATCGTCCGAAAGATATTCATTCATTTTCTGGACAAAGACATCATTCGTCATCATATCAATGTCAATATCCAGCACTTTTACTGAAGCGTGCATCGTTTCGTTATACCATCCTTGCTACTGATTTGCATCAGCGGTACCCAGAATAATCTCGATATCATATCCTTGATCCACCATACCAACGGTTACCTGTGGATTTTTGAAATATTTCTTCAAATCCTCTCCTTGACCATCTTCTTTAACAATAATCTTTGTCTGTGTCAAGGTCTCTTTAGTATAATCCCCTACTTGAGGTACAGTATACCCCTTCTTCTGTAATTTCTGCTGTGTCTTACCGGCCAGTCCGGCAATCTTACTGCCGTTGAGCAGAATTATCTTAAGTCCTTTGGAACTTACTGCTTTCTTACCGCTCTTTGGCTTTGGCGTCGTATTACTGCTTGCTGCAGGCGACGTTGTCGCTTTTTGCGTTGTCGTAAGATCCTGAGCCGCTGTATATGGCACTTCGTTATTGATCAGACCTTTGAAAAACTTCTTGGCAGCCTTTGTATCTACAACAAACACCTTACCATCGTAGCTTCCCGGACATCCCCAATAATGGAAATAGTCCACATTCATCTGCTCATAACTTTGAATATAACCAATCTTGTTCGTCACTGTCAGATTGGAAGTCACGCGATCATACTGTGATTTGATAAAATCCGCAATCTTCGATTCATCACCATTCAGATCTTTAAGCTGCTGCACATACGCATCGCTGGCACAAGAAATCTTCATCTTTGTCTTGGCTCCGGATGGCTCCGGCGATGCAGAGGCAACCGGTGATGCGGTCTGTTCTACATCCACAGTCTTTTTGTAACTAACCTTTACTTTGACTTCCTGATAATGGTTGTTATATGTTTCCTCATCCAAAACCGTATAATAGCTTAAACTTGTTCCGATCATCTTTTCCACGATCAACGAACCGTATCCATACGCTTGCTGTTCATCTGCAAAATACTGTTTCAGCTTGCTGATACGCATGATCTGCGGAATATTCTCACTTATAGTACATAGTTTGCGATACATTGTTGTCGGAATTGTATAATCGTTCTTTGTTGGTATTGTAACATAATCCAAATTATTCGTCTTAGTATTACATATTTCAACCATCATATGTGTGATCTGATCTTTTTCATTACATACATAGATTAAGTTTTTAGAAATATTCTCTGTCTTCGCCTCCTTAATGATCTCCTTAATACTATCCTTATCCGTATTCACGTTAGTCGCATTTTTCGATAGGAAGTGATAGGATATTTTGTAACTGCCAAATCCAACGGCGATCAAAATGCAAATTCCCAGGATAGACTTGCCCAAATTAATAGCAAATACTTTCCAAATATTATTCTTAGTACCCTTCATGCTTGTTTTCTCCTTTTCCCACTAATCGTCGCATATCTATGCGCTGCTATCAAACCCCCAGCTTTCATTACACAAACATTCAAACTATTATAACAAATCTTTTTACCCCTGTAAAGTATATTGCCATTATGCTATACTACTTTTATTACAGATAAATTTTACACGAAATGAGGTTAGTATGAATACAGCCAAAACAGCTATAGTAACCGGAGCATCTCATGGGATCGGTCAGATGACCGCTCTAAAACTTGCAGCGGCAGGCTACGACCTTGCCATCTGCTGTCAAAAAGACATGACAGCGCTCTCTGCTGTTGCAAAGCAGATTACCGCTAACGGCCGCAACTGTCTTGCGATGCAGTGCGATGTTGGCGACAGTGCTCAAGTAGCAGACTTTTTTTCACAAATACAGATCACATACCCACATATTGATCTGCTCATCAACAACGCAGGTATCTCCTATGTTGGTTTACTGCAGGATATGTCAGACGATGAATGGACTGCCATTGTAAATAGCAATCTGTCCTCTGTATTCTACAATTGTCGTGCTGTTATTCCGACTATGCTCGCTCAACAATATGGCAAAATTATAAACATCACGTCTGTTTGGGGCGAAATAGGAGCCTCCACTGAAGTTGCTTACTCTGCAACGAAAGGCGGTGTCTGTGCTTTCACCAAAGCCTTGGCAAAAGAACTCGGTCCCAGTCACATTACTGTCAACGCAGTCTCCTGTGGTTTTATCGATACCCGGATGAATGGACAGCTTTCCGACGACGAGCGCAGCTCTCTGTTTGAGGAAATCCCTGTCGGCCGACCGGCTTCTGCCGAAGAAACCGCTGACTTTATTGTACAAGTCGCTCAAAGCGGAGAGTACCTGACCGGCCAGGTGCTGCGTTTTGACGGCGGTTGGATATGATCCACCCCGTTTACAGATCGCGGTAAAAATCTCTTGTCTGTATGATCTCTGCCGGAACTTCTATGCCGTCTTTCTCCCATACACGGAATTTTAACGCATATTCTTTATTTTTCTTACCTGTTTCACGCATAAAACGTGCCATTGCATCACGGAACAACGGTTGTTCTACTATTGTCTCACGAATCTTTTTAGTAAACGGGCAATACGTCGCCATAATCTCTCGAACCGTCTTATTTAACGTGATCCCGCCCTTTGCCTCATGTCGGATCCAGTTAATATAATCCGTCACAAAGACCTCTCGTGTATTGTTTCTGCATTTCTGGATCTGCATTTTTAATTTTTCTTTCTTGTCCTCTGACAAATCCCTGTTTTTGCGGTAAAACTGGATATAATCACTATATTCACTTGTCAGCGATTTTATCTGAATATTGTTCCACGAAGTCCCCTGCATCGTGCGACACAGCTCCCAGCGAAAACGTCCGCACAACTGAATCATGGCAAGCTCTAAATCCCCTTCAAAGAAATGAGGCATCAAAAAACGACCTTTGGAATTTCTTCTGCGGCCGCTCAGTTCCTGCCACATAATCCCTTTGGTACCACAAGCAGGCAGCAAAATAACGTCCGGTGCCACCTCTTCCATCATATATTCCTTTGTGATCGGCGAATCGTCTTTATGAAACAGCATCTCACGATAAAATACCGAATAATCAATCTGTCTGAGCTTGCGCAGGCTCGCATTGATCTTATCTTTTGATAAAAAGGTACGTTGCAATGATGCTGAACTTCCTTCCGTAAACAAAAACGGTACGAATACCGATGCCTGACCACTTACCAGACGATGATTTACGCGGAACATATTGGTAATCTCGTAATCCAATTTTGCATCGCGATCCTCAAGCTGCTCTTTCATCTGCGCTTCCGTGATCCGTCCGGTTTTTTTCTGATCTCGCAGAAAATCTTCATAATCCAGATCAAATTCACTCTTAGAAGGACTTTTACGCCCCTCGTAAACCTCGGTGAGCCATTCTTTCATATCATAAACGCGGCAGTCTCCGCGTCCGGAACGATCGTTGTCCAACGAAAGCAGCTCCTCTAACAATTCTTCCGTCAATAATGTCTCACTTAGAAATCCATAACGCAGGAAAAGGTCGATCTCGATCGGTGTCTCCTCCGTGCTGTGATACTCTTTATAATATACTGCCTTATACAGCGGATAATACTGTTTTAATATATTACGACGCAATTCTCTTGCGTTGTCATCCGTCGACATCTTGTCCGACAATGCTGCAAACGCTCGAACATCCGCTTCAAATTGCTGTGTTTGTTCTATTGGAAGCTCTGAATACCTTAAAATGTGCTCCAAGGAATGATCTAACTCTTCAACGCTGACAAAGTTTTCCTCTACTAAGGCAAACTCTTCCGTCAAAGCATCCACTGTTTCTTCTTGTGATGCCCCATCACAGATTAGGCTGTAGTATGCATTATCCATAGAATTATGGTCAATCTGCAGATTGATACTTGCCTGTTCGTATAAAACTTCTTCCAAACGGTTGATCTCATCGATCAACTTATCAAAAATCTCCATCCCGGCTTTCGTGTCCGCATCAATCCTCTTGGCAGTTGCCACCATATGCAAAACCGATAAATATAAATTTTTGTCTGTACGAAACATTGGACCAACCAAACTCTGCAGATATGCTGCATCTGCTTCACATTGATCCAGCAGATCACGAAGCAGATTGATCTGGTCCTTAATATGATAGACTGCAATCGTCTCTGATGCACCAAAATATGCCTTTTGAACATCCTGTTTCAATCCGCTTAAGATATCATAATAAGTGATCTTTTCTTCATCTAATGCCGTCCAATGCATCAACGGCGACAACTCTTCAATCCCAGGCAGTTCATCCGTTGTGATCCCTAACTCCTGCCCAATCACCTGATAGGATCTATACTGTTCCTGCAAAAATTCATAATCCCTCTCTGCCTGCTCTTCCAGCGTGTGATATACACCCGCAAGAGCATGTATATATTTTCCTAATGTAGCAACCATAAGTGCTGCATAATCCTTGTTCGCCTTAAAAATCTGCTGAAGGGTCGCCTGAAGTTCGCCGGCACGAAAGATATAGATTGCGAGATCCGTTTCAGCTTGATATGTAACACGATACATCCCATCCTGTAAATCCGTCAATCCCAAGAAATGTCCGGATCCAATGACCAAATTAACACCCTCTGCCTGTATGCGTACTCGACCTTTCAATACAAGCCCAACATAAGCAGCTTCACTGCCGCGCTCAAAAATAATTTCACCCTTCATGATCTGATTGACACAATAGGGTTTTCGCTCCGTATTCATTCAATCTCCTCCTTATTGAAAACAGCGACGGGGAACTCTTGATAACGTCACACTACATAACAGCAATTTCCTATAAAATAACAAAAAACCGTGCATTCTGCGTTGAATCCATCGCTGCAAACGTTACCTTTGCAGTTAACTCAGCCCCGGCAACCTCGCGGCACACGGAAGATCTCACTTAGTGCTGCTAGGTTCCCCTCCTGACACGGTTCATGAGTTTCCATTGCGCAAGACCAAAGCGTCAACGCCACTTACAAAGGGCAGCTTTGCAAGCCATAGACCCGAAACAGAACATCACCCCTGCTATAGCGGATTGCAGGTACAGGGAACCGCTATCTCCCCGGCTAGCACGGAAATCTTATGACAAAATCAAGCGGATGCTACTCGCATCTTCGAGCGCTTCTTTTACAGAAACGACACAAATTTTATTATATAGATTCCTGTATGCCCTGTCAAGATTGTTCTTTTTGCGTTTTTTTCTGCCGGCGCAATTCCCGAAAAAAATCCTGCATCATCTGACTGCATTGCTCTTGCAGTACTCCAATAACCTTGTCCACTTGATGATTGAAGCGTTTTTCCTGCAGCAAGTCCAAAATGCTTCCGGCGCACCCGGCTTTCGGATTCATAGCACCGATCACAACTTTGGGAATCCTGGCCTGCACGATCGCACCGGCGCACATCGGACACGGTTCTAACGTGACGTAGAGTTCGCAGTCTTCCAGACGCCAATCCTGCAATTTTTTACTCGCTTTCTTTATTGCAATGATCTCGGCATGAGCCAGGGTACTCCCCTCAATGTTCCGACGGTTGTATCCTCTCGCTAATATTGTTCCGTCTCTTACGATCACGCAGCCGATCGGCACTTCTCCAATTGCCGCCGCTTTTTTCGCCTGCTTGATCGCCTCCCTCATATATTTTTCCGTATTGTCTTTCTGCACCGCCATTTTTCCTCATTTCTAACGTAGTTATGCCATAATAACTGCACATAATTTCTGCGCATAACGGAGTCTTAAAGGGACTCCTAAGTTAAGTGTGCTGTGTTTATTATAATCTTTTTTGTATATTAGAACAACCTTTTGTCTGCCAAAATCACCTACGAAACACTTGCATTTTCCGCACCAATCCGATATGTTTTTATAAGATCACTCAGTCTTTGTATCGATATAAATACGAAGGTGTGAGTCAGATTTTAGACAGAAATGAGGATTGTTATCATGTTAACCTATTATCAATCAGAGCGGCTTGAATTGCGTATATTAAAACCAGACAGTTCGTCAGCCGTTTTGGATTTTTATGAACGAAACCGTAATACGTTAGAGCCGGTAGAGCCTCTGCGTCCACAATATTTTTACACCATTACCTATCAATCCCGCAATCTTACTTGGGAATACAATGCTTTCCTTAAGTCAAAATATATTCGTTACTGGATGTTTCGAAAAAACAGCAATATCCCGATTGGCTGTGTCTGCTTTTCCGAATTTCAGGGCGGAGCCTTTCATCGATGCATGATCGGATACAAACTGGATCAAACCGCCACTGGCAACGGCTATATGCAGGAGGCAATTGCCTTTTTGCTGCCTTTGGTTGCAAAACACTATGAAATGCATCGTTTCGAAGCGATGGTTCTCCCGGAAAATGAGTCCTCTATCCGACTGCTAGAACATCTGCACTTTGTACGGGAAGGCTATCTGCATTCATTTGCGCAAATAAACGGACAATACCGGGATCATCTCCTCTACACCTACATAGTACCGGATTCATCGGAAGATTAGTCCAGTGGCATCAGCCAATATCCAAAAGCTCCGCGACAGTTTTTCTGTCCACAGATGGCAATAAATTCACGAAATCCGGCATTCTCCGCCTTCGACTGCATCATGTTACTATAGATGCCCGGAACACCGATGACATATCCTTTCTCCCATTCCATAAAGATCAAATGGCGATATTGAAAATATGCCTGCATTAAAAACGGATTTCCGGAAAGGGACCACATTCTCATCGGCAAACATCCAATATCCTGCGGCTCTATTCGCACGCATTGTCCGGGATAACGTTCCCCAAACGGACGCATCACCGGAAAAGTAAGCAACATTTTTTTGCCATAGTCCAATTCTTTGCGCTGAAATGGACAGCTTCCGCAGATCGACTGCCCTGCCACCTCCGCCGACTGACTACAACGTTCCATTGAAGCGTTCTCTGGTTTCCGGGAAATCCCTGCCTGCGCCGAGGCAAGATGATCCGCAAATTTCTGTGCTATATTACTGCCGCTGCCAGACGAAACAACTTCTTTTCGCGGTGTATTGATGCCTCTCTCAGATGAAGCAACTTCTTTTTGCGGTGTCTCGCTGCTACTATCCGATGAAATAACCTTGTTTTGCAGTGTCTCGCTGCTACTATCCGATGAAACATCCATGTTTTGCAGTGCCTCGTTGCTACTATCCGATGAAATAACTATGTTTTGCGGTGTCCCGTTGCTACTATCTGATGAAATAACCATATCTTGTGATGTCTCGCTGCCTCCCTCAGGTAAAGCCTCTGCTTTTCCTGCATCCTCATGTTGATTCCCCTGCCACCAACGTAATTGCCGTGCATCGATCTGTTCCAAATTCCATGTTGATGCAAAATAATGTCCTTCTTCTACATAAACCAATACTCCATGTACATCGTCGAGAGACAGCCCGGTACCTGCAAGATTGTCCACATTTCCCTCATACTGCCCCTTCATACTGCCATTATTATCTCTCATGACGCCAATGGGTATAAGCAGCACGCCTGTTTTTTCCTGCTGAAACAATGCTGCCTGTGGCAGAGTGGCAAGGTCAGCTCTCCGCATTTGAATCAGCACCCGACACTTTTCACCGCGTTTTTCCAATTTGACATAGCCAACATTGGCTCCCTTGTGTCCATCTTGATATTCATACAAATAGCAAATCATTCGCTCATAACGACCCATTCTTTTCCTCATTTCTGAACCTGTTTCTATACTTCTGTACCACTATATGTATATGGAAAGCTTGTTAGAACAAAATCGTTCATTTACTTCATGATTCAGATTTGGCTTATACGAAGCTGCTGTCGAATCGCATATTACTTACGCAAAGTCCCTTTCAAAAATGATGAATACCTTGCTTCCGGGACTTCGAGTTTCCGAAAGGCATGTAAATCAATCATCAGAGATAACAAAATTTAGAAATCACGAAAAACGTAAATGCGGCAAGGCAATTACTATAGTTCTCTGATAGTTGATCGTTGATCGTTTGAATGATGGACTTTTTTTCTCATCACTGTTATAATCGTATGTTAGGGTCAAACGTTGTTATACCCAACTAATTTCACAGAAAGGTGGATATGAAATGAGTGAAAATTGTAATCATGACTGTTCGAGCTGCGGAGAGGCATGTGCATCAAGAGATCCAAAGAGCTTTTTAGAAAAGCCGCACGCAGAGAGCAGCATTCGCAAAGTGATCGGCGTTGTTAGTGGCAAAGGCGGTGTCGGCAAATCTATGGTATCATCTTTGCTGGCCGCTAACTTCCAGAAAAAAGGCTACCATACCGCTGTTATGGACGCGGACATTACCGGTCCTTCTATTCCAAAGGCATATGGCATCAACGAAAAAGCTACAGGCGACGAGCATGCAATATATCCTGTTGTTTCCAAATCCGGCATTCAGGTAATGTCTGTTAATCTGTTATTGGAAGATGCTACAGATCCGGTTATTTGGCGTGGTCCGGTCATTGCCGGCACGGTGAAACAATTTTGGCAGGATGTAGTGTGGAAAGATGTCGATTATATGTTTGTCGATATGCCTCCGGGAACCGGTGATGTTCCTTTGACTGTATTCCAAACCATCCCTGTTGACGGCATCGTCATTGTAACCTCCCCACAGGAACTGGTATCTATGATCGTAGGAAAAGCTGTCAAAATGGCACAAATGATGAATATTCCGATCATTGGTATCATCGAAAATATGAGTTACGTGGAATGTCCGGACTGTGGCAAAGCAATCGAAATTTTCGGCAAAAGTCATGTTGATGAAGTTGCTACTCAGTACCATCTTCCGGTGCTCGGACGCATCCCTATGACTCCTTCCATTGCGGCAGCCAGTGACGCTGGTGCTGTTGAAGATCTGGAGGGTAATTGGCTGGATGTTGCGATCAGCGCAATTGAAGCCATTCCGGAGAACCCAGACAAAGTGGAATAAGGTCAAAGCTAAGGCAATTCTTGGTGATATCGAGTTCAAAGCTAAAGCAATTCTGGGCGATATCAAGTTCAAAGCTAAAGCAATTCTTGGCGATGTCGCACCACACAACAGTAGTTTTCTATCAAAAAAGAGGCACCTCTTGATCATATATGACGAGCCTTACGCACAAAGCGCAATATCTCAGTCAGATCAAGAAGTGCCTTTATTATTTATCATTACTTTACTCAAACTTCCCATACCTCAAATCCTTCACAACCACATATTGCTTATTATGTCAAAGAATACTAAGAATTTTGCAGCCACAACATAG
>ERZ780139.1475-NODE-1475-length-20167-cov-4.966985_pt1 | contig 20167 bp, 15 predicted proteins | sample MGYA00511476_ERZ780139 | MGnify/ENA primary metagenome ERZ780139 (study PRJEB29588, sample SAMEA2158190) | human gut metagenome | biome: human gut; feature: human-associated habitat; material: faeces | place: Denmark | collected 2008/2010 ... | reverse complement strand
AAAGAAATTAAATGGTATCTATAAATATTTACTATTACCTATATATGTAATAAAAAAGAATTACGAAATGATTGAATTTGTTAAATCTGATTATGAATGGTTTGATTTTAATAGTACTTTAAAGAGCATCACTCGTTTTCTTGAACTACTTTAAACTTTATCACTTGTTTTGGTTGTATACAATTTTTTTTTGCTTCGAAAGCTAAACATAAATCATCTGTTTCATAAATTTTAATTAAACGATCTTCGCGTGTCGTCCATTTTGTTTTTATAATTTGTGCGGCACGCGAAAGGTTAGTCTTAGATCCGTTTCTCAACGGGAAATATATGTTAGATTCTTTTTTTACTAAAGCCGTGTAAATAGTGTCTGTATTCTGACCGTATAAATGACTAAATGAACAAATCGACTGATTATATTCAGAATCCATTATACAAGTTAAAAGTCCATTGGTATTATTAGTGGCTTCAATTATAAGATCATAAGTGTTATGAAGGTCTGCCATATTACATCCAAGTGTTTGGGCAACCAAGATACATTTCTTCTCGAACGTATCATATATATATACATCTTTACCACAGCAATTGTGCAAATAAAATGCACATAACATGCCAATATTTCCCACCCCATAAACTAGAATTCGTTTTACTTTGGATAAATCATAGTTATCTAACGCATGTAATATACAAGATAATGGTTCGATAGTTGTTGCGCGATAGATTTGTTTAAAGTTTAAATCAATTTTTGTTAAATAACTATAATGAACATCTGCATATAACGAAAAAGCTCGATTGGTAAATAATTCCATATTATTTTGCATACATAGATGAGTTTTACCTTTTTGGCAATAAGAACAATTATTGCAACGATAGTTAAAATCAGAAACAACATAATCCCCTTTTTTGAAATCCGTGCTCTGTAAACCATTATAGTCAAGAATTTGTGCTACAAATTCATGCCCAAGCGATATTGGGTATTCTGTTCGGTATCCTAAATAGCGAGAATAGTCACCTCCACATATACCACAATATAAATATTTAATGCGCACATATTCTACTGGGATACTGTCAGGTAGATATGATCTGATATTAATAAATTTATGTGGTTGTATAAGATATGAAACAATATTACTTAGCATGTGTACGCTCCTTTATTTTGTTAATAAACTTTCTAGATTGGTATTGTATTTCTTTATTACAATTATTAAAGTAAATTTGTGCTAACAAATTTGCGAGTTCAGAGATGTCATCTAGTATCAATCCACTTACAGTAGCTGCAGATAACCCCATACGAATGCCATAACCTAAATTATATGGCAAAAGTCTGTAATTAGTTAAAAATCCACAATATTCCAATTTCTTGTACAATTCAAAAGCATGAATTTTATCTTTACAAGTAATCCATATATGATGTGTAATTAGTTCATTTACGGAAATGGGTTGTTGTTCATAAACCGATAAACCGTGGTTCCTCAATTCTTTTCTCAGTAATTTAGTATTGGCTAACATGTTATATGACAGTTTCTTATATTCTTCGATATTTTCCAACATGAGACCCAAAGTATATATTGAGTAAGTATGCATGTTTGATACATATGTGCCTATTTTTGAATAGAGTTTTTTCCACATATCATCGTCCTTTTTAGTACAATATATAGCTCGTTGAGGCCCTGGAAAATTTTTGTGTGTAGTTGATAATATAGCATCAAATCCCATATCAAATGGAGATAAATAATCATTTGCAATTATATTAGTAAGATATTGTGATGCGTCAAATATTTTGTATATATCTGTGTATTCTGAAATCCAAGAAAAATCTTCATATATAGTACCTTCGCTACGATCTATAAATATAACTTTTGGGTGAACTTTTTCTATTAATTTCTTGCTTTTGGAAACGTCAATTCTTTTGTTTGAATAGTCGATTTCTAGTTCATAAACATTCAGACCTAAACGTTCCAATATAGCTTTAGTTGCCATATGACCGCCTGCTTTTTCTGGCAAAATTAATACAGAATCATTAATATCTGTAATTGCCATAAAAACAGTTGTATGAGCATGCAAGCCAGAAAAGAAACGCATAGAAATAGATGATGCATTCAAAATATTACACCATGCATCATAGATTTGATTAATATCATAGGCAATATGTTCTCGGTTTGCAAATTGAATTTTGGTATTAAGCATATTTCTTTCAGAACGCAATTTGTCACTATTATATATTCCTTGAAGAAAACTCGTACTGCAGAAAAGATATCTGGGATCGGGAATATTTTCTACAGGATTAAGAATTAATTGTTTCTGGAACAACGCTTTTTGTTCTTGTAGTGAAGACATAAGAGCGTTATAAAATTCAGAATAGTCAACTGACATTTAGATTCCTCCTTGTAATAAAACAAGCGGGCTGTTAGTTATTCTATCTAGCCTCTTGTTTTACAGAAAATTTTCTTAATCATAATTAACGAATAACTAAAAATTATCCATTGCAACACACATCTCCATCTGATAATATTCAATTATCAGTACCATTCCATTATACCACCCCCTTACCTTCTGTTTCAATATGTTTCTCTAAAATTTCCATTCGATTTCTAGGATGTTTCATTTTCAAAATCTCCATCTGCTTTTTTAATGCAACCTCAGCATAAATCTGCGTTGTCATGATTGACGCATGCCCCAACATTTTCTGAATAAAACGTATGTCAACTTCTTCTTCCAAGAGTAATGTAGCAAACGCATGACGAAACATATGTGGCGTAATATGCATTTCAATCATTGCTTCTTGAGTGTAGCGTTGGATCATTCGACGTGCTGACTGCTCAGAATATCGTTCCCCATAGCGATTTAGAAAGAAGAATTCACTCAAATTCAATTCCTTTTCCCAATGCCTCTTGTATTCTTTCAACTGCGCTAACACTTCTCCCGTTCCTATCTGCAGATAGCGTTCCTTCCCACCCTTTCCTTTTATGCAAAATATCCCCTGTTCAATGTCAATATTTTTTTTCATCAAATTACACAATTCCGATATTCTTATTCCTGTAGAAAATAAAGTTTCGACTACCGCTATATCGCGATTTAGCAATTTTTTTTCAGATATTGTACTCTCTATGCTTTTTTTTGAGTACATACTACTTAATAATGACTGCAAGATAGAATACGGAATCGAGCGTGGTAAAATTTTTTCTTCCCGAAATTCTGTCCGAATCTTTCTCAAAGGGCTATCATCTATGATTTCTTCATCCTCTAAATAAGAATAAAATGCTTTTATACTAGCAACCTTACGTTTTACTGTCTTTTGTTTGTATGATTCGTGTAGATGCAAAATGTATTGACGAATTATTGCTTTTTCAGTTACCAATTTCTTTTGAACACAAAATTCAGAAAATTGTCTTAAATCAATTCGATATGCACGAACTGTTTTCTCGTCCAACTTTCTTTGTTTTAAACAATAATACAAATATTCATCTATTAGTTCCTGTTGATTCTTCATGATATTCTCCTTTTTCAAACAAGAATACCACGCACACATATTTTCTGCAATTTCGACTCCTTTAAGGACAACTACATTGCTGCATCTCCAGCCACATCCCCTTCTTCTGCAGCACCTGTCCTTCCTCAATCTCCGGACGAATGATGGACTTGATCACCTCTTCCTCTGCTCCTGCCTGCAGCAGTTCGCGGATTACTTTTCTTCTCGTCTCGCTCATCCACTCGGAAGCATAGATATCAAGAAGTGTGAGCTTATCAAAGTTTTCGATAAACCATGCTTTTCGTTCTTCCGCTTCCCGTTTCATTTCATGACTTACCGCAGACTGGATCATGCCGGCAGTGATCATCTTTTCCACTTCTGCTCCTTTGACATCTTTTGGTGTGGAATGAATCTTCTTCTCCATCGCATCCAGATCCATCATCATAAAGGAAAAGGCGTCCAGTTCATACAGCCGGATGTTTTCATTTTTCGATTGCTGCTTTTTGAGATATTCCAATGACCCTTCCCCGATAAAGTCACATTCTTCCATCTGCTGTTTCTGTTTTTCTTTCTGCACCGCCGTGACAAAAGCACCACATTTTCTTACTTCCAGATATGCTTCGTGTTCCCACGGGAACCATTTCTTATCCCGAATCGGATTTTCCCCACGCACAAAAATAATACATTCATCATCCGGCAACAGGCGAAGCTCATACTCTAACATCAGCTCCCTGCCAAGCACATCGTAATTCTCACTGTAAGAACCGCTGGTTCCTTTGCTTTCTCCACTGGTTCGTTTGTCGATCGTCCATTTTCCAAGCAACTTTGAGACATATTCATAGGTGCTTGCTTCGTTACCGCCCAGATAGATAAAAGTGTCGCAGTTTCCGACAATGCCTTCCCATGCTCCGTCCGCAAAAAGCGTTTTTAGCTGTGCCAGGGACTGTAAGATTGGCACACAGTACACACCACGGCTTCTACAGGTGGCAAGGATCTTATCAAAGTTATTCGGCATCTTGATGTTCGCCATTTCATCCAGCCAGAATCCCACATCCATCGGCAGTTTTCCACCAAAGAATCTCGCCTGCCGGTACAGTTCTTGAAAAAGCAGCGTGTACACCATCCCCGGTACGAAGTTAAAGGTATCGTCATCATCCGGAATGATGATAAAAAGGTTGCTCTTTGTTTTCCCGTCTCCATCCATTCCCGTTCCAAACTCGTCCAGCGGGATGTCATTGGATGAAAAGATCTCCAAAAGTTCCTCATTATCAAAAGGCTGCATCCGGGCATTGACTGTCATAATGACGGAACGGATCGTTTCATCCGGACCGCCTCTATAACGCTGGTATGCTTTTACGGCCGGATGATCCGGCTTTTTCTTCGCCAGTTCTTTCATGCGTTCATCTAACTTTGGCGGTGTATCTTCATCCACGAACTGTGCCTCATCTAACAGGTAAAAAATGGATTTCCAGTTTCTCTGCAGAAGCTCTGCCTTCCCTCTTTTCGGGTTATATACACCTTTCGGACACTCCATCCATACATAGAGAAAAAGGCTTTCTAGGAACATTCGTTCGGCACGTTCCCAAAAAGGATCCTGAGAAGAATTTTTGATATTTGCTGAGTTTGTATTCTGGATCAGATTCGTCACCAGCTTCGTGATATCGCTCTTACTGCGGATATACGGAAACGGATTGAAATGCATGCTTTTCTCCATTTCACACAGGTTCAGCGTATATACTCTGGTATTCTTCTGTTTCGCCAGCCATGCTCCCAGCTCCTCCGCAAGGCTTCCCTTCGGATCCGTGTAGATGTTGCAGTCGTGTAACGACATTAGATTGGGTGTCAGAAAGAATGCTGTCTTACCGGCACCACTGCCGCCGACAACCACAATGTTGTTATTGCGAAGAGTATCCGAGTCGTAGCGGAAACGCACATTTTGAGATAATACTTTGTTTTCCGGAGACAGACCGGACTTTGTTTCTTCTGTCCTTGCGGCATACTTTTCATTGAATGCCCGCACTTCACCCCATTTGGCAGAACCAAACTCATTGCCGGGCATCCGGTTATGGTCGCTTTTACTATATGCCTGAAAACTGCAGATCATCCACAACAAACCTCCCACTAGAACCATACTGTAACTTTTGTCATTATAAACTTTCAGCGGATGCAGCAGACACCAGATGATCTGTTCTTTCAATTTTGATATTTCCACATCCACAAGATACAATCCGCTCAGACTGTAAAACAAATAAAGCGTGGGCAGTAACAAAACCGCACACACTTTGAATAATTGGTGTAATCTTCTTTTTCTGCTGTCACCGGCAACATGCGTTGCACGGGAGCGTTCTTTCTTTCGTTTCATATAGATCCTATATTCCTTTCTCAGCCCACAAAGTTTGAGCTGAAACTATAAATTCGCCGTGTAAAAACGCTGATCATTTATTTCACACTGCTTTCCTATCGTTTCTTAAGGTTTACATCCGGTTTGTGCCGCAATATCTCTTCCGGCACCGGCTGCCTCTCTTTCCCTCTGCTTCTCTGATACTTCAGACACTCCGCTGCAATGTCTTCATTCTTTTTGCTGTATTTTCGCAGCTCTTTTCCCTCCAGATCAATTTCCCGAACCTCAGAAGTTCCGCTCCGCTTCAGGTATGCCTGCAGCCGTTTTCCATCCTCCGAAATACTTACTTCTGCCTTATCCAAGGAAATACACCGGATAAAGTCTTTGGATTCCTGCGGCTCCTTTGGAAGATTGGCTATATAGAGATTTGGTGATTCTGTCACCATCTGTGTTTCCATGTCAAAGGTTACTAGGATGTATTCCGGACTTTGATAACGCTCTTTCATTTTTTCCAGGGCCAACACTTTCCCCACTGTTTTCTCTGAAACCGGTTCAGGGACAAAAGATTTTTCTTTCATCTCCTGTCCCTGATTAAAAGATGGAAAGATCACTGCATACTCCGATTTCAGTTTTTCGATCATTTTCACACGGTCATTTCCCACCGGGGCAAATGCTTTTTCCAATTTTGCAATGTCCAGTTTCACTTTTTCTTTCTCATGGATGTTCTGCCTTTGATCCAGTGCATATCCCCAGATGTCTCCCTCTCGTTTCAGGCAGGTGATCACAGTCTGTCCCTCATCCAAAAGAATACAGTCTGACTTTTTGATCCGTATGGCACTGGAAAGATTTTCTCCCAACCTGCCACGGGGAATACGAAACAGATAAGCATCTTTTTCTTCCCGCAAAAGAAGGGATTCCACATTGATACTGATCGGAAGATACTCTTTATCCTGTATCCGCTGCTGAAGCTCCTCAAGCTGCTCCTCATGCATCCTGCCTTCATATCCTTTGGCGGCAAGTTCATCCAGATATTCCAGTCCTCCGGGACTTGCCATTCCCATATATTCGTCCAGATCGATCTCTTTCGCTTCTTCCCTGAATTTCTTTTTGTAGTATTCAATGACCATACGCACGCTCTCCACCTGCTCCGGATTGTATGCGATCTGTGTATAGCCGTCTCCCAGATTTAAGTCCGGCAGTTCCGCAAAAGCTACTTTCATCTTTTTCAAGCGGTCATAAAAGGGGATCAGCTCTTTTTCCCCCTCCAAAGGAATATTCAAGATCGTATATCTTCCGCCTGTCATTTTCTCCAGATCAGACAATTTCATGGTATTGTGTGTCCCCTCACTGGCATAATGAAGTTTCATCCGGTGCTGCAATGCTTTCACCTGTGCGATCTGCACCCCTTTTGCTGCTCCTTTCGCTGAAAAGCGGATAGCCTTTCCTAAACCGCCCAGCCCTCTTCCATACAATTCAATGATCTGCACTAAGGATTGTAATTCTTCACTCATCTGCGTTCCCTCCTGTTTTTCTTTGCTTTCTCCTGTGGTTCCTGTTCTTTCTCCATCATTTCATAAAATTCGATACACCGTCGTATCTCCATCACATCCTTTCGATTTCTCGCCATCTCAAGGACATCCTCTGCCGGCATTTTTGCCTCCACCGCTTTACGAAGCTGCTCAATCTGTGCCGCCGACAATCCGGTGTCTCTGATAACATACTCCAGCACTTCTTCATAACCCTGTTTTGACTGATTGCCAACGGACTGATTGTGAGCCAAATACTCTGCGAGGATCATCTGCAGTCTCTCTGCCGGATTCTCCATTCTTTGAATTTCACCATTAGATTCCGGTTCTATCCCAAATAAAATACAGAGCATTTTTTCATGCTTTGCAAGCAAATCCGATGTGTCTGCTGTCAGATAACTGGCGATCTGTTTTTCCGTCAAGCCATAGCAGGCACCAAGAAATACTAAAGTCCATTCCCCATCTGTTGCTGAAATACCGTGCTTTTTTATCAATGTCTTTATCAATGTCATTTGTTCTTCCGTCACCTTGTTTTATTCCTCCTTTGCTTCATCACTCGTATCAGTTCCTTCTGCGCCTGCCTTGTTTCTTTTCTCTTTGTATATGTTCCATAATTTTTTGTTTCACTTTTCATCTTCCGAATAGCATTAACGCTCCGTTCATGGATGTAAAGCGGCGTGCCTGTCCGACGGTACAATCGTCTTGCCTCCAGCACCTGATGCACCATTATTTTCTGGTACTCTGACATTTCACCATAGGGGATAAACTGATAGTTTCTGCTCATTGCCCAATCAAGGTTTTTATTTCTGCCTGTGGACAGTTCTTCTTTTCTTTCCTGTCTTTGCGATGTGATACGCCTGTCGATATCCACCGGCATATACCCCTCACTTAATCGGTAGCTGCGGATTGCTTTTCCTCTCCCCGGCGGTGTAAGGGCAAGGTAGACACCATGCTCTCTTGAAACTCCTTCCCACAACTGGTAATAGTGATCCTGCACCATTCTTCTCTTAAAATCTGCATAGGATCTGCTTTCGAGGATGCACTGGTCAATGTCCCGTTCCACCTGCTCTTTTCCGGTCCGTTTGCCATCCTTTTTCTCATAATCTGTTGAATAATCCAATGCCGGATCTTTCTCCTTTAATGGTCCGGTATGGTATTTTTCAGCCAGACGGTTTGTCAGTGGTCGTATCACTTTCTCCCAGTCTCCTTTTTGATAACGGTACTTTCCACCACTTCTGCTGACAGAATTAAAGACCAAGTGCATGTGCATATGGTCTCTGTCTTTATGAACCGAGCAGGCATAGTCATACGCCCCGGCAAGATATTCTTCTGTCCATTCCTTTACAAACTCCATAGCCTGCTCCGCCGGTATCGTCTCATCCTTTGAAAAAGAAAACTTAAAATGATACCCTTCTCTGGTGCCGTGCGTAGGACGAAGCTGCTTTGTCAAAAAAAATGTATCCAATATCTGCTCCGGTGTCACCCCTGCATTGCTGAAGCACAGACCATCCGTCTTTCTTTCATTGAAGATATACGGAATGGACTTTCTTAAATGTTCCTTTGTCTTGATGGCATCCATCTTGATGATTAACGACATCACGCTCCCTCCGTTTCTTATATTTCCTTATGCCCCTTTCATAAGCCGGATGGTGCTTTTCATCATTCCATAAACTTCATCCAGCTTTTCTAACAGATCTGCTCTCGGTTCCACATAATTGTGTTCGTTATACTTTTTTGCGATCTGATTGATGTTGACACCGATCTTGTTGATCTCATAGATCATCTGCAGAATCGAACCTTCAAACTCGTCCCTTGTCACCTCCGGCGGACATTTGGCGATACTGCGGATATATTCACTCATGGTTTTATGCTGATCGTTTGCCTGTCTTGACAAGGCAGCTTTTTCCATCGGTGTCATTCTCACTCGAAGGATCTCTGTTTTTGCGTCATTCATGCGGTCACTCCCTTCTTATGTTTGGACAATTTGTCTAAACGCTATTTTTATCTTTTTTTGTCTCTTTTTGTCTGGACAATTTGTCCAAACATAGTGTTTTCTGAGCTTTATCTGCTTTATTTTGGCACATAAAATGTGCCTTTTTCCTCTCTCATTCAAGCCCTGCAAGATACGCATGATGTGGACACATCCATGCACATATCTTGTAAGGGACTCCGCTCCCTTATACCCTTATATACAGTAATAGCGTTATTTTTTATGCTTTCGTCCGGAACTCACTTTTGACGACTTCTTCTTGACCTTTTTTGTCTTATGTGCTTTCTTTTTCGCTTTCTTCTTATGAACCGCCTTCTTCTTTTCCAGTTTTTCCCTTTCCGCCTTTTGCTGCTGTTCCAGCTTAGCCTGTTCTTCCTGCAATTCCTTTTCCTTCATCTGATTGACTGCCGCTTCATCGTATGATGTTTCTGAAAGTGACATCTGACAGCTTTTCAGGTTGTAGCTGCACTGATAGACACTGCCATCTGACAAAAGAACAAAACTGGTTACATCAAATGCTTTGGTTTGCTGATAGGTCAGTTTTTTGACGGATCTGCATTTCCTGTCCTGACAAATCTGAATCAACTGATTTTTCAAATCTTCATAAGCTGTGTCCGACATAAACCCTAAAAATGTATTAAGATTTGTGGTATCCACTGAAATTGCTTCTTTGGTTTCTTCCGGCAGCTCACAATCCGGTGCTGTCTCTGTCGCAGCTACAGATGCCCCCGATGCTGTTTCTATAACGACCGCTGCACCGGTTGCCGTATTGGTTTTATGAACCGTTTGCAATCCTGCATGATGACCTCCCATCATACTTTTTATGATAGCAGCCACGATAATGGTAACGAACATAAAAAATACCAACACTCCCATAACAGTCTTTCTTCCCTGTCCCCTGTCTCTTTGCTTCCAATAAAATCTTCGTATGTTTCTTAACATGATTTCCTCGCTTTCTGTCCCGTTTGGACATAATGTCCAAACGCTACTTTTTTGTCCTATCTCTTTAACTGTCTGGACATTATGTCTAAACATTACTTTTTGTCCCATTTCTTTAACCGTCTGAAATAAGTAAAATTCGTATAAACACCAAACATCGGTCCCTCTGTATTTCCGGTCAATGAAGAACCGCTGGAACTGGTACAGTGAAGCCAAACCACTCTGCCATCCTTCATTTTCCCACAATAGATTCCAACATGATTTGCTCCACCGGTTCCACCTGTCTTACTTTTCAATCCAATATCCCCCGGCTGTAACTGGTCAACAGATATGTCCTGAAACTTTTTTGAACCGATAAAAGTTGCTGTCGTAGAACCATATGGCACACTGGTCACTCCTGCTTTATGAAATGCCCATGCGGAAAAAGCAGAGCAGTCCAGAAACTCCGGTTTGTCCCGTCCATCTGACTGCCGTTTCTCCATGCTGTATTTCACCGTTCCAATTAAAGAAGCACCTTTTTCGATCACCTCCCACGCCTCCGCCGGTGCTGTATTATTTTTCTTCAATTCTTCTAAAATCTTTTTGGCGGATTGATTGGATACACTGGTTTCTTCATTCATCACATAGTAACGAAGTACATGAGGTACATATTCAGTATCACCATAAGAGCTGTACCCAAGTTCCGCACACATCTTCGCTGAAAAGATTTCGGCATTTTCTTTGGTGTAACAGCCATAATTTTTTAATGCCCAGTCAATGTAACCATTTCCAAAGTTGTACCCCTGCAGGGCAAGAGAAATTCCTTTTATGTCATTCGGACTTTGACACTTCGCTTTTGTTAGGCAGTCAGATAATTCATGCGTTCCGCAGTCAATGCTTTCTTCTGCACTGTCAATCGGCGGATTCACATTGTAATAGGATTGTGCCGTCTGCATGACATCGGGTTCCGTTCCACCGCTTTCCTGTTCGATCAGGGCAAGACACAGATCCACATAATCATCAATTCCATATTTTTCACAGTATTCCGAGACAAGTTCACGGAAACTTTCTGTCTTTTCCGATACCTGTGCCTGATAGATTCCATCCTGTGATTCATTAGCAGCACCGCCGAAGCCAACCACTGCTCCGATTGCTCCCACGATAGCTGCCACAAGAATAATCAAAAGAAGGGCTATCCATACAGCCGGATTTGCCGCTACTGCCTGGACAACACTTTGTATTGTCTTTACCAAAAATTTTCCTGCATGTGCTCCCGATCGAACAGCCTGTGCCGATTTCTCCGTTGACTTTCTTGCAGCCTTTCTCTTTTCTCTGCTTTGCAGCTTTTTATGCACAAGCGTTTTCATGCCGCCCACTGCCGTATGTGCGCCTTTTCTGGCAGTTTCTTTAGAAAGCCTGATAGGTGCATCTTCTGTATGCTCCATATTTCTTTCTTCATAAGAAGAATCTGCCACACTGCTTCCAAGCAACATCAGATGCATGGACTGCACCATAAGTTCCCTTGTTTCATGAATAGAAAAAAGGACACGCTCACTTTTGGATGAACTGCCCTTCTTCTGCTTTTTGCCTTTATTTAGTTTTTCAATGCCTTTTTTCTTGAACCGTCTCTTTTTCCGCCGTTTCATTTTTTCTGCCTTAGCCATTTCTCTGGCTTTCTTTAACATTCGCTGTTTGGAACGATAATCCAGACTTTTGAACACACGCTTCGCCGGCTCACTTAATGATTCAATGACCTCTTTGTCTAGATAATCCATTTGCTGCCACCTCCAATTTTTTCTGCGTAAGTTCGCAACAATTTTTTATTTTTATGTTGAACATTTTGGGAAAATATGATATATTGATGTTAGAAAAGAAAAGCACCCACTCCAAAGTGGATGCTCCCATCAAGGTTAAATGTCCTTACGGACACCGCCTATCCTGTTTGCAGACAGGATAGGCATTTTTATTTTCGCTTGTTTCTCTTGTCGAGAAAGGCAAGCAACGCTATAACAAGACTACCGAAGGCACATAACAATGTCAGTATGCCCAGGAAAATCGAAAGGATTTCAAAAGCTGTCATTGGCGCCACCTCCCTTCCTATGTATTCCGGCAAGCCGGTCATTGGTGTTGGGAGGCTACCACCCTGTCATGGGTACTTTCCTATGGCTTACGCCATGCAACTAATATATCATTTTTTCCGCCATAATTCAACGATTTTCGTCAATTCATTTGCCCTTATTTTCCCCTATTTGCCTGATATTTTTTTATTGACCATCTCATGGAAATTGGTATTAAATAACTGGTAAAGACTACTGTCTTTTTCCATTGTATTATCAAACGGGACAATCTTATCGCCAAACCGGATCAGTCCCATTCCCGGCTCCGCTCCATTCACACAGGCAAGCTGCTCGGAAGAAATATCAAACAAATCTTCTACCGCTTCCTTGTCCATTGTTCCCTGATCCAGCAAAAGCATAAATTCGGAATTGGAAACCATTGTTTTCGTAGAACGGTTTCTCTGTGCATCGATTAAGTTCTGGCTCATACCGGTACAGATACCGCCACGCTTTCGGACCTCACGCCACATCTTCTCCAGTGCATGTAAACTGTATTCTTCTCCCCAAAGTTCGTGCATCTCATCCACATAAACCCAGGTAGCAACTCCATCCGACTGATTATATTTGATCTTAGCCGTGATACTTTCAATCATCACAAGCATTGCCATTGCTCGCATTCGTTTTCCCAGCTCCGAAAATCCATACACGGTAAAACGGTTCTCATCGGATATGGACTGCTCTCTGGCAAAAATGTCAAGCGTACCATCTGCAAATACCTCCAACTGGTCTACAATCTCCTGTGCAGCTTCATTCCCCTCGTAATGCTCAAGAATATAATCTCTCATCACTGGAATTGTCGGAGATTCCGGACGGTTTCGTGTCCGTCTTTTGTCTTTTCGCCTCTTAAAGTATTCCTCATACATATGGCTGACTGCCTTATCAATAACAGCAATATGTCTGCTGGTAAGCGGCACCGGTTTCAATGCCTGCTCACAGATCGCATAAGCAAACTCTGCTTTTTCTGCCACAAAGCGGTCAATGTCCGGCACAACATCCGGTACATGAAACGGATTGACATAAAAGACATTTTCCGCAGACTGTGTCAGATTGATATACTGACCGCCCCACGCCGCAGCAATGTCTTTGTATTCTCCCATTGGATCTACCACGATAATGTCATCCTTTGAGAAGCATAACACCTGCCCCATCTCTGATTTCTCATTATAGGACTTTCCGGAACCCGGAACACCAAACACCATCCCGTTTCCATTCTTTAATAATTTACGGTTTCCGATGATCAGATTTTTGGATACCTTGTTAAATCCGTAGCAGTATCCCAAATCATCATGGATTTCCTGCACATTAAACGGAATGAAAATGGAAAGTTCTTCAGAGGTGATCGTCCGCATCGTATCAACAAATCTTGCTCCCGTCGGCAATGATGTATTTAAGGCATCAAGCTGTCGATAGGAATGTGGAACAATATCCATGTTGTGCGTTTTTCCAATGATACGCACTTTTTCCGTTCGTTCCTCCAGTTCTTCCATCGAAGCCGCTTTTACCACAATGGTGATCCCCACATAAAGAAGCCGCTCATCAAATGAAGAAATACGGTCAAGCATTTCCTCCGTGTCTCTTTGCTGCTTTCTCCTCTCGTAATTGATGTTGGTAGAATAATCTCCATTTTCGTTTTTCAACTCCTGCTCACGGTTAATGCTTCGCTCATTGGACATGTACTTTTTCATCACCATCTGATATGCCACATCATTGTCAAGCGGCTCCACATCCATCGAATAAATGATCGGGAAGTCCATGTTTGTCAGTTCATTTAAGAATTGATCCGTCAAACCATTCGGATATTTTCTGATAAACATCACACAGGCGCAGCTTCCGCCCTCCATCTCCAGATATTCCGGATGCTCCCACAAAGAAGTATTGATAATGTCATTTCTCCAGTCCCGTTTCAGATGCAGATATTCATTCCAGTCAAAAGAAAAAGATGCCTCGTCACCCATGCGATAATAACTGTGTAATGCTCGCAAGCGTTCTGTGGCATCTAATGGTATCAGACAGCTCCCCAATCGGTGAAATAACTGCTGTATGGAAAACTCTATGGTGTTAAAATAATTTCTGGCACTTTCATAATCCGGCTTTCTGCAACTGACAATGAAATACTTGGATTGTAGAAGTCCTCCCCGCCCTTCCTGCAATCGCTTTTCAATGAGTTTGTGGTATTCTTTTGCCAAAGGCTCCATTTCTTTGCTGACTGCCTTCTGCAAGATTTCTTCCCGAAGCCTTCCATTATCAGCATAATGATTGGATACAATGACCTTGTAGCTGACATTCATTGACCGAAGCAGCGTTTCAAACCGCTTGCCGGTTTCTTCTTTTTCTTCCTCATCCTGCGTGGAAAAGTTAATATCCTCAAACAGATACATCCTGTCAAACTGGTGAATCTTCTTTTTCCCTCCGTCTTTGTTTGTCGGACTCTCCAGTTCAAAGATACCGTTTTCTGATATTCGATAGATTGGTATCGTATCCTGAATACACAATGGCACTTTGTAAATGCGTTCTGTCTGTGGAGTCAACGAGTCCTTTCTGAATAATTTTAGCATTTGTTTTAACCTCCTGTTCTTATTTTAAGTATGAAAAAAAGAACTACCGAAGTAATTCTTTTTCTAAATATATTGTTATCGTTCATTAAACAAAAAAATATTTTATTTTCACATCACGAATCTTGTTTTTGAATATATAAAGATAACAACTGCATTTGACAACTATATTTTTGTTTTCCAATTTCATTTTCCGATATGCCAATCACCTGATCATCATCAACAACTTCACAAATACAATTAAATTCTTTGCACATAACATCCAACAATTCACACATGTCAGATACTTCAATTCTGTTATCATCTCTTGTCATATCAGTATGGGCCAAGAATTGTCTTCTCATTATTTTTACTGTCTCTTCAGTTTTCCTATTCCCTTTTTGTTTTTTCACTTGCTTATCAGGACAATTACAATTTCGCAATATGTCATTAACTGTATTCCGGAATTTAGGAATAGTATTAGCTTTAGAATCATTATCATAATATATTTTCCATAATGTCAATTCTAAATCTTTTTGCAATAAAAAAACAAACTGATTACTGATATTTATCACCTTATTATATAAATCCGGTCTATCTTTTTGTAGTTCTATATATGCCTCAAGAATTGCAACCTCACAATAACATTGCTTAATCATGGTATAAAGTTCATTGTAATTTCTATAAAACTGCTCATTAAGTTTCATAATTGCCATTTTGAAATATTAATTTCTATTTCTACTAATTTTAGTAATAACGACCTTAGTAGCAGAATTAATTTTCATCCTCCAATCCTAATTATCATGTCGCCTAAACCACCTACATCTATCTCAATTATACTCCCCTCTATGTAAGAATAAAAGCGTATTATTAAATTCGTTTTGCATGTTTCGGTGATGGTTCTTTCCGCAATTCCTCATTGTATATCTCCCCCTTCGGATCAACTCCACGAATCATAAGCTCCGCTGACATATTCTCCGGTATGTTCCCAACCACATTTACATCATGCAGATTTTCAACCAATTCACGAATCTTTTGAATGGCAGTTTCTTCCGCATTGATCTCCGGATAATAACGCATCATATCCAAATCTATCGTTTTACCGGACACCAAATCTACCTGCGTATCTTCCATTTCCGTCTGTCCCGGCTTATGGATCTGAATACCGATGCTTGGAATACCGTTAAGAGGACCTTTTTGATACTCTTTCCAAAGAGCAATGGCTTCTTCTGCATTTGAAATGTCATCCCGGTATCTTCCCAGAGAATGAAACTCACCGCACTCAGCCACGGTAAATGTGATTTCCGATCTCGCCAGTTTTTCTGCAAAAAAATCCTTAACTTCACAGAAACCAAAAGAATCCACATAAAATGCTCTCTTATCACCTCCGGATTCCAAAACAATCACATCACTCACCGACAGGGAATGACCGATAAAATCCTCTGGGCGGTGGAGATTAAACCGTTCATACAAAGTATCCAGTGTTTCTCCAGGCTTTAATTCCCCCTGATACTTTGATTCATAATCACTGACATTTACCTGCAATCCTGTCTCCTGCACATAGTTCATGCCCCAAAAACGGTACTGTTCTCCATCGCTTCCGTCTTTGATCTGCAGGATTTCATAAGTGACAGGTGATGTTCCGTGGTAAAATGCTTCTTCTTTTACACCGTCTGCTACATGAGAAATCAAATGTGCATAATGACTTGGTTCAAATAACTCCGGTACATTTTCCCGGATACTGAAAGTCTTTCCTGTTCCTCCTGCTACAATGACATGATCATAAAATTCAATATCTAACAGTAGGCTGGCATACATCATTTTCTCTGTCACATTGCGATCTGACACGCTCATCTGAAGATCCGATGACGGATGATTATGGAGCATAATCATCCCTGCAGCATTACTGAGTATGGCTGTTTTATATAATTCTCTTCCGGTTACCAGAGAAGCATTGACACTCCCAATACTGACCACATTGAAATTGATGGGACGCCCCTTGCCGTCAAGATTGACAACACAAACCTCCTCCCGGTCAAGTCCTGCTAACACCGGTGCCAGAACAGAAACTGCTTTATCCGGCGTATCTATGCGTTCCATACTGAATACCCCTGTTTTATCCGTCAGTTTTAACCGCACTTCCACCTGTTTTAATTCATGCTGCATCCGACACCACCTCCACTGTTATCACTAACATCGTATCTTCCTCTTTTTGTTCGATAAGCTGTTTCAGTTCATCCAATGAATGGATCACAATACCTGTTTTTTCTTTTTTACTCATATCTCAATTCCTTTCCTGACTAATGAATTCTTCCAGAATGTTTCATCGGTTCATGGCTTTGTTCCTGCAACTCTGACTGCAAAGTATTCTTTTCTTCCTGCACATCAACCGTCGGCTCTAAATCCAGTTTCAGGTTCTTTTTCAGGTTTCTTTCCGGAACACATCTACTGAATTTATGTTCTTTTGCATCGTACTGATATACATGATTTGATAAAACTTCATCATCTCTTACACACGCCGCGTTTACACTACTCACCATCTCTTCAAGTTCTCCAAAATTCATGCCTAAGCTTTTAGGTACAATCATTAACTCATGCACCGAAGATGGAAGAACATAATAATCTCCTCCCACCTGTTCAGCCACCATTTTCTGCACATTTTCACTGATGATGCTGACAGCTCCATTGAGTTTTGACTCATTGCTTAGGCAATAAATCTCTGTTCCTCCCGGTGGAAGCATTTCTCTGACATGCTCTTTAGCCTCTTCAAATGAAATTCCCTCCTGTTCTGATAATTGGCTCGCCGAAACTTCTACTATAACATTTTCAAGCGGTTCACATACCGATGGCGATAACCGCTCCATATTTTCCATTGCCAGCGCATGTAATTCTTCTGGTGTAACTCCATATTTTTCCACTAAATAATTTGTAATCATAATGGAACCCATAGAATGCGAATCTTCAGTCACCTTTATATTGTATGTAACCGCCAGATCTTCCCTCTGTGTATATGGTGCATCCTGTAAACGGATGCTGTTTTTCTCCAGATTGACCAGTTTTGGAAAAATATAGTCTTTTACTGTCTCATAATTTCCTATCTCTTCTAATTTTTCCTGAAATCCTCTGTTTACAACCGGTTCGATATTTTCAATATAAGTATCTGCAATATTCGACACGATTCCATCCAGGTCTTTTTCTTCTTTGTATTGCTCATACAAAGGATTCAGATAAATAGTGGGTGAAATATGACTATCCGGACTTGAAATCAGTAAACCATCTAACACTACATCGTTGTTTTTCACCACCTGACGGATTGTAATCTCTGCACTTTCAAACCGTTCCGGCAGATAATCCGTTACATTTTCTTTGATATACTCCATAAATTCACTATAACTTTTCATTTTGTTTTACCTCTTTTCTTTCTGTCTGGACATGATGTCCAAACGCTGCTTTAATGTACTTGTGCCAAATTGGATGTTCTTGTTTCTGTTGGTTCTCGTGACTGTGCATGGTAGATATGCCTTTCCTCACCTACTGCACAAAGTCCTCTCAGTATTCTCATATGGTCAAATGGCTTCATCAGGTTTGTTCCGGAATCATACTCATACGCAGCATGGGATTTCATTGCCGGCGAAGATAACACCGTATCTCCCAACTGACTTAAAATGGAACGCAGATAAATCACACTGTCCTGTTCTACTTTTGGTGCGATCAAATATTCTGTATCCGATACCGGTATGGCATAAAAATCACCATCCATATATTCTGACATCTGCTTTTGCATTTCCTCACTGTCGAGACTCTCTGCATTCTGCTCCGAAGAAAAACAGACCACTTCGCTTTCTTCTTCCGGCAGAGCATCTAACAGCACTTCTCTCGCCCGTTCCTCTGTCATTTCATACTCTTCCATAAATTCCGGCAAAAGATGTTCTAACAGCCATTCGCCCAAAGGAGTAACCGTCGGTTCATTTTCAAGTACCGGTGTCTCGCCTTTTTCATCCATATTTAACAGGGCATCCAGTTCCGCTAACCGTTCCATCTTCTCCTTCAGTTCTTCCTCCGCAGAAAACGGCTTTTGCACCTCCATCTTTGCCGTTTCCAACTGGTGTGTGACATTGTTAAGTTTTGTTTCTGCTTCTGAAAGTTCTCCAGCCATGCCATCTAAAACATTATGAAGTCTTGTGATATTTCCAAACGCATCCGAACCAAGTTCAAAGTTGTGGCTTAGTTCTCCTTTCAGACTCATCACAAACTTGCGGTTAAAGGAATCAAAAGTGACTTTCATTCTCATACCGACATACTCACCGATCTCCACCATCTGCTGCAGAGAATCCATCTCCTGACACATGGCAAGAATGGCTGTTCCTGCTTCCTTTTTGTCGGTAAAGATACGGTTTCCCACTTTCATGGAAAAGTTATCCTTATCCGCCGGAAGATTCTTTCGCACGGTTTCCATATCTGTCTGAAATCCCCGAATCCGCTCCTGCAGAGCTTCGATCTGCTTCGGATAATTCTTTGCAATGTTATCCTCCAGCCGATAGATCTGACTGGTATGGTTTGCTTTCATCAGTTTCAGCCTGGATACCTGAATATCTAAATCCATCTTTTCCTTGATATAAGGATTTCCGGTAGCCAGTGCTTTGACCTCAGCATAAGTAAGTGCTGCTTCATCCACATCCTCACAACTTCTGACTGGTGATTTGCTTGTCATGATTTGAGAAATAAATTTCTGTTTGTTTTCTACAAGCTGATAAAGATAAACTGCATTTTCCATCCCTGCCAGCTCTTCATCCACATAGCCGAAATATAAAAACATCCGCACCGGCATGGGAATGTCCGGCTGTTTAAGTGTCTGGGTGAACAGGAGCGAATACAGCAGGTAGAATTCTTCGGTCAGCTGCCTGCGAAGCAGTGTGACCTCCTGGTCCTGGGAACTGCGGTCGGAGAGCTGCTTATAGGCATGTACATGCTGACGGAAGCTGGATATGGAATCTAAGTCCGGCCCGGCATATTCTAAGATCGTGTTCAGGGATCCGGCGAGCTTGCCTAAGATCTCGGAGTCTCCGCCATCTGCGGCCTCAGAGGAATCCGCAGATCCCATGAGATCTAAGCTGCTTTGGAAACTCTGGGATCTGGAGGCGAACAGATCCTGATCGATATACGACAGATCCCCTGCCTTAGAGAGCATACGATGGATCCGGTCATAGACGATCTGGCTGTCTTCATTGCCCTGTCCCAGTTTATAATAAAGTGAAGTATAGAAATCAAACAGATCGTT
>ERZ780139.1429-NODE-1429-length-20709-cov-8.755786_pt1 | contig 20709 bp, 18 predicted proteins | sample MGYA00511476_ERZ780139 | MGnify/ENA primary metagenome ERZ780139 (study PRJEB29588, sample SAMEA2158190) | human gut metagenome | biome: human gut; feature: human-associated habitat; material: faeces | place: Denmark | collected 2008/2010 ... | reverse complement strand
GCATCAGCTCAAGGATCTGTGCCTGAATGGTCACGTCCAGTGCGGTGGTGGGCTCATCGGCAATCAGCAGCTTGGGTTCACAGGCCAGTGCAATTGCGATCATCACGCGCTGGCGCATACCGCCGGACAGCTCGTGGGGGTACTGCTTCAGGCGCTTTTCCGGCTCGTTGATGCCGACCAGCTCCAGCAGCTCCTCGGCGCGTGCCCAGGCTTCCTGCTTGTTCTTTTTGGTGTGCAGGCGGATGACCTCCACGATCTGGTTGCCGATGGTGTACACCGGGTTCAGGCTGGTCATGGGGTCCTGGAAGATGATGGAGACTTCGTTGCCGCGGATCTTGCGGAAGTCCTTCTCCTTCATCTTCTCGATCTCGTGGCCGTTGAACCACACGGTGCCGCCCACCAGCTTGCCGGGGTAGGCGGTCAGGCCCATGACCGAGTAAGCGGTAACGGACTTGCCGGAACCGGACTCGCCCACGATGCCCAGCACGTCGCCCTGGTTCATCGCAAAGGAAACGCCGTTCAGTGCCTTGACCTCACCGGCAGGGGTGAAGAAGGAAAGGCGCTCTTCCTTGATATCAAGAATTTTTTCGCTCATCTTCGTTCACCTCATCAATTCTTCAGCTTCGGGTCGAAAGCATCGCGCAGGCCGTCGCCGAACAGGTTGAACACCAGGATCATCACACTGATCATCACTGCAGGGGCGATCAGCAGGTGGGGGTAGGTGTTCATGCCCTTGACGGCGTCAGTGGCCAGAGAACCCAGAGACGGCAGCGGGGCTGCAACACCCAGACCGATGAAGCTCAGGTAGCTCTCGGTGAAGATGGAAGCCGGGATCTGCAGGGTGGTGGTCACGATCAGGGTGCCAATGCAGTTGGTCAGCAGGTGCTTCTTGATGATACGGCCGCTGGAAGCGCCCAGTGCGCGGGCAGCGGTAACGTACTCGCTCTCCTTCAGGATCAGGATCTGGCTGCGGACGATACGCGCCATGCCGACCCAGTACAACAGAGCAAAGATGATGAAGATGGAGATCATGTTGGGGCCAAGGGTCTGCATCCACTTGAAGCCGGGCTTGGTGGCCAGACTTTCCAGAGGCTCCTTCAGGGCCATGCCCAGCAGGATGATCAGCAGAATATCGGGGATGGTGTACAGAATATCTGTAATACGCATCATGATATTATCCACCCAGCCGCCAGCAAAAGCCGCAACCGCACCGTAGGTGGCGCCGATGATCAGCACCAGCACAGAAGCGATCAGACCGACAGACAGGCTGACGCGGGTGCCCATCATGATACGCACAGCGAAGTCACGGCCCATACGGTCGGTGCCCAGAATGTGCGGGAACACTTTTTCGCCCGCGTCGATACGCGCCTGCTCGGAGGCAGAGTACTCAAAGGGCTTCAGGTTGTTGCTGCCCTTCACCTGCTCGGAGTAGCTGTAAGGCCAGACGGCGGGCAGCAGGTATGCAAAGATGGCAATGGCAATGATGAACACAAAGCTGACCATGGCGATCTTGTTCTTCTTCAGGCGGCGGATACCGTCCTTCCAGAAGTTGACGCTTTCGCGCATGACCACCAGGCTCTGCTTTTCCTCATTGCTGGCGGGCAGAAAATCCTCCGCGTTGAGCTGCAGGCTGAGCGGATTCTTTTTAATGTTTTCCATGAAAATCGCTCCTTTCTCTTACTGCAGCTTGATGCGCGGGTCGATGATCTTATAAAGGATATCCACGATCACGTTTGCAATGATGACCATGCTGGACAGCAGGATGGTGGTGCCCATGATCATGGTGTAGTCACGGTTGGTGATCGCAGACACGAAGTCGCGGCCCAGACCGGGCACGGAGAAGATTTTTTCCACCACGAAAGAACCGGTCATCAGGCTGGCCAGCATGGGGCCGACGTAGGTGATGACAGGCAGAATGGCGTTGCGCAGTGCGTGCTTGAACAGGATCATGAACTGGGACACGCCCTTTGCGCGGGCAGTGCGCATATAGTCCTGACCCATAACGTCCAGCAGGCTGGAGCGCATCAGACGGGTGATATAAGCCGAGGGATAGATGGCCAGTGCAGTGACCGGCATGATATAGGCGGCTGCGCTGTTCAGACCAACGGTGGGCAGCACCTTCATTTTCATACCAAACTGGTACAATAGCAGTACGCTGGAAATAAAGCTGGGGATCGCGATGCCACAGGTAGCAAACACGATAATAACGTTATCCAGCCACTTGCCGCGGTTGTAAGCGGAAATGCAGCCCAGCGGGATGCCCACGCACAGAGCCACAACCACTGCAATGCCTGCCAGACGGCAGGACACCGGCAGCTTGCTGGCGATGATCTGGTTCACGGTACGGCCGCGCTGACGCAGGCTCAGACCCAGATCGCCGTGCAGAAGGCTCTCCATGTAGTTGACGTACTGCACACCCAGCGGCTTATCCAGGCCATACTTTTCGGCCAGAGCCTGCTGAGCAGCGGCACTGATGGACTTTTCTGCCACGAACGGGCCACCGGGGACCAGGTTCATGACAAAAAAGGTAACCGTGGCCACAATGAAGATACTGAAGATACCCATTGCGACACGCTTGATGATGTACTTTGCCATCGTTTGATGCCACTCCAATCCTATCAATGAATTACTATTTTTGCTCTCAGGCCGAGCCATACTTTCCCGCAGTCTGCCAGCCTCACACATAGCGGACGTCTGTCCTTGGCACACGGACAGAAAAAGCGAATAATAAAACGATGGCATCTTGCGGTCGCATAAACACCATCGTCCATACCCGAGAAACACTCTATATATTATAAGGATAACCACGGATTTTGTCAATTTACATGAAAAAAATTCACTTCATTTCAGCAAAGCATGAGCGAAATATTATACTTTATACAAATTTTCTGTATATTTGTAGGTAAAAGTGCTACTTCTTCGGCTTTTGGGTTGATTGTTCCGTTGGTGCGTACAATCTGCCCTCCCCTGTCGGTGCAAAAAGCAGTGTCTCTGCCCCGGAACCATCCATCCATACCGTTAGTATTTTTCTCCATATTGCAGCAAAAACGGCAAAACAAAGCCACCCGCAGCCTTTTTCCGGTACAGTCAGTGCTCGGAGAAACAGTTGCGGGTGGTCATGGGTCGTTTTGCGGGTCAGGAGTACAGTTTTGCGGTCAGCTGGGAGTACATGGCACTCTTTTGTGCCTTATAGGAGGCCATGGCCTGATCTGCCAATGCGGTGCTCTGGCCGTTGGCGGTCAGAATGGCGCGCATCTGGCTGACGATGCTCGCCACTTCCTTATCGTAGGATGCCTGCATCGCGTACAGTCTGCCGCTTCTTGCCAGTACGATGGAGACCTTGCGTGCCTGTGTTTGCTGAGACTCCGGCAGCGACTTGAACTCTGCTTTTGCTCCGGCAATGCAGCTGTTCAGTTCTGCCTCGGCACGCGCCTTAACGCTGTACAGCTGTTTCAGTAACACCTTGACCTCGGCCTCGTAGCCGGCCTCCTGTTTGCCGGACGAGGACGCCGGTTTTTCTGTACCGGAATTGGCTGCACCGGCAGTCTCCTGCTTGCTGGAGGACGCTGTGCTGCTGCTCTCCGTCCGGGAGGCAGCGCTCCCCGAAGAAGCAGAAGAACCTTCCGGGGCCGAAGCAGCGCCCGCGTCCTCCTGCGGAGCACTGGCTGATGCTTCCTGTTCCCCACTGTTGGACGCAGCGGTTTCGTCGGTCAGTTCTTCCAGCGTGATCTCGCCGCTGAGCAGCTTATCCAGATCTTCATCCGTCAGGGTGAGCTGTGTACTGTCTGCCGGGGTATCCGGCAGGGTTTCCGGCAGACCGGCTGCCATACTGTGGAAATAGAACAGCACCCCAAGGACTGCTGCTGCCAGCAGAATCAGCAGCGCGCCCAGCACGATCATTACGATTTTCAGGACCTTATTTTTCTTCATACTAAAATCCGCTGCCCGGGCAGAGCACTCCTCCGCCCGGGCAGTTTTCTCCTTGTAATAGGATCAGACCCATCTGCCCAAAAACTTTTTGGGCTGATGCAGGGTCACAGCGTCCAGCTCCTGATCGTGGAACAGTTCATCGCCGTTGTGCACGATGCGGGCGGCAGTTTCCTTACCCAGCAGCTTTTCCAGCTGCTGCACGCCCTGTGCCATGTGTGGCGGGCGCTTGTCCGGGGAATGGGTGTCGGTGGAGATGACATGAACCAGCCCCCACTGGATGAACTTGCACAGCTTTTTGCAGAGCTTGGGTTCCAGCAGTGCGCCCACGTTGATCTGCGCATAGGCACCGGCGGCTACCCAGTCGTACAGCAGGGTGGGATCCTCCAGCACATAGGGGTAGCGCTCGATATGCGCGATCAACGGCACGATACCCTGCTGCTGCAAATTGTACAGGGTCTGCCGAATAAAATGCGGCTTGTGGGTGGTGGGAAACTCCAGCAGCAGATAGGCGGTGTCCCCCATGCACAGCGCCCGGGTATCCAGCTCGCACAGACCGGGAGAAAAGAACACCTCTGCACCCAGCTTGAAGTCGAACTGCATGGGCTGCCCTTCCAGTGCGGCGGTCAGCTGTTCAAAGGCAGTCTGCCGCTTTTCCGTAAAGGCTTCTACCGTGGTGCGTTCGCTGTTGAAGTGGCTGGTGAACGCGATATTGCGCACACCATCCTCATATTCCCTGCGCAGCAGCTCCAGCGAGACTGCCGTATCCTTTGCGCCGTCATCCATGCCGGGCAGAATGTGACAATGCAGATCGGTCATAACAATGCTTCCTTATTATTTACCGGCAGTGGCATCCTGCTTGCCGTAGGCATAGTTGTAGTTGTAAGCATAGCTGTATGCGTAGCTGGAGCCCTTGAGTGCCTTCTTCATGTCGTATCGGGTCAGCACGCTGCCCAGCACCCGGACACCGGCATCCTGCAGCTTTTTCACTGCGCCGCGCACCGCATCGGTGGGGGCGTAGTCGGAGCGCACTACAAAGATGGCGCCATCCACATAGCGGCCGATGACGGCTGCATCGGTGACCACCGACACCGGGGGTGCATCAAAGATGACAAAATCGAACTTCTGGCGCAGAGTATCCACCATAGCCTGCATCTGCGGCTGGCTCAGCATCTCGGAGGGGTTCGGCGGCGGGGTGCCTGCGGGCAGGAAGGTCATGTTCATTTCCTTCAGCTCCTGCAAAGCCTCGTCCAGCGTGCACTGGTTGGACAGCACGTTGGAAACGCCCTTTACATTGTGACCGGCCTTCAGATAGCGGTGCAGCACCGGCTTGCGCAGGTCGCAATCCACCAGCGCCACCTTTTTGCCGCTTTCGGCCAGCGTCAGCGCCAGATTGATCGCCACATTGCTCTTGGATTCCTCCGGCACGGTACTGGTGATGACCAGCGTGTGCACGTCCATGGAGCCTGCCATAAAGTCCAGATTGGTGCGCAGAGACTTGTAAGCCTCCACATAGCCAAAGGGCATCTTTTTATCGGTGATCAGCTGCAGGGTGCGGTGCTCACCTTCTTTTTTCTTTTTACCAAACAGATTCCACATCGTCTTACACCTCCGGGATCAGGCCCAGCACGGGCAGGCCGAGCTTCTTCTGAATATCTTCGTCATCCACAATGGTATCATGCAGCAGATGTGCCAGCACCAGCACGCCGCACACCAGAACAGCGCCCAGCAGACCGGCCATTACAACGTACTTCTTGGTCTGGGGGAACACCTTGTTGGGGTTGATAGACACATCGCTCACCGTCTTGCAGGAACCGGCTTCCACCTTTTCCACCAGCACGTCGGGCACGATGTCCGCAATGGTCTGTGCGATCTCACCCGCACGCTCTGCATCCGTATCGGTGACCGTGATCTTCATGATCTGGGTAGAGTCCACATCGGCAACATCCACCATGTCGTACAGCTCGGCGTAGGTCATGTCCAGATCCAGCTCATCAATGACCTCGTTCAGCACGGTGTTGCCCTTGATGATGACCGCATAGGTGCTGATCAGGTTCTTAGCCGAGTTGAAGTTATCACTGGTGAAGGTAGTAGTCGTGTCCTGCCGGGTGTTCACGATCATGTTGATGGAAGCCTGATACTTGGGTGTAAGCGCAAACATACACACCAGCAGGCAGATCAGCGCTGCCGCAACAGCTGCTGCCACGATCTGCACAGCATGAGCCCACAGCAGGCGCGCCAGTTCCATCAGATCAATGGTCTCTTCGTCCTCCATGTTCCGGAGCGACTGTCCCATAGTTGTTTTTTCGTCCATAATAGAGAAACTCACCTTTCTTGTTTTTCCGCAGTGCAAGAAATGTACACCGGGTTCCTATAGATACACATTCGTTCTTTAATGATAACATATCTCGTTGTATTTTACAAGCAAAAATGCTATTTTCTACCGGCAAATACATGGATAAAATGTGCCATCTCCCGTACAAAACAGGCATCCGCAGCACGTTGATGGCTGCGGATGCCCTGATTTTATGGATTTTTAGCAAAAGCGCTTAACGGGAGCCCTTGTCGTAGGGGATACCCTCGGCCTTGGGTGCCATGCTGTTCTTGGAGGTGAAGGCCAGAATGACCATGGAGGCCACGAAGGGCATCATATTATAGATGTTGCTGGACCAGTGCAGCTGTGCGAGGAAGGTGGAGTCTGCAATGTTGGCAAGGCTCTTGAACACGGCAAAGAACATGGCCGCGCCAAAGATGTGGAAAGGCTTCCACTGGCCAAAGATCATAACTGCCAGTGCCAGAAAGCCTGCACCGGCCACGCCGACTTCAAAGTTCCAGGTCTGCACCGGGGGCACGATATAGGCCAGACCGCCGATGGCGCCCAGTGCGCCGGAAAGGATCACACCGGCGTAACGCATCTTGTAGACGTTGATGCCCACCGAGTCCGCAGCCTGCGGATGCTCGCCGCAGGCACGCAGACGCAGGCCGAAGCGGGTCTTATACAGCACGATGTAGCTGACTACCAGCAAAATCAGCCCCAACGGCACGAACACGCTGAGCTCCAGCCCGCCGATGCTGAACAGGAAGGGCTTGTTGGAGTAGTTCAGCTTGGCGCTGCCGCTGTCGCTGAAGTATTTGGCGATGACCACGGCAATGGCGGTGGCCAGCAGGTTCAGGGCCGTGCCGCCGATGGTCTGGTCTGCCTTCAGGTTGATGGAGGCAAAGGCCAACAGCAGACTGTAAACCACGCCCGCCAGTGCTGCCACCAGAATGGAGATCAGCACCACAAGGAAGGGCGACAGGCTTGCAGGCAGCATAGTCAGGGTAAGCACACCGGCCACACCGCCGATGACCATGATGCCCTCCAGCGCAATGTTGATGATGCCGGAATGTTCGCTGAACATACCGCCCAGTGCCACCAGCATCAGCACGATACCGTACAGCAGGGTATATTTGATCAGAAGCAGCATATTACTTGCCCTCCTTTTTGGTCTTTTCTGCGGCAGGCGCAGGCTCTGCGTTCACGTTGGTCTTTTCGGCATTCCGGAACAGCAGGCTCTGGATCTTGCCGCGGAACAGCATGGAGAATGCGCACAGGTAGATGATGATGCCGCTGATCAGATCCGAGATCTCAGTGGGGTAAAATTTGGTGGACAGGAAGGAGCCGCCGACCGAGATATGGGAGATGAACAGCGCAGAGAACACGGTACCGATGGGGTTGGAGCTTGCCAGCAGTGCCACCGAGATACCGTTGAAGCCCATGCCCGGCAGGCTGGTGGAGTTCAGCGGGTTCCACTGGGACACGTTGGACAGAAAGAACAGGCCTGCGCCGAAGCCCGCCAGCGCACCGGCAATGGCCATGGAGAGGATGATGTTCTTCTTCTCGTTGATACCGGCATAGCGGGCGGCGTTCTTGTTCAGGCCAACGGCCTTGAGCTCGTAGCCGAAGGTGGTCTTGTTCAGCACCACCCAGATCAGCACGGCCACCGCTGCCGCCAAGAAGATAGCAATGGTGGTGCTGTTGGTCTGGAACAGCTTGTTCAGGCCGAAGTCTGGGATCAGGGACTGGGCAAAATCGGCGTTCTTGCTCAGGTTCAAAGTACGGGTGTTGCGCACATCGTACATAGGGCCTGTACCGTTCTGGTAGATGAGCTCATTCACCAGATACAGGCCGATCCAGTTGAACATGATGGAGGTAATGACCTCGTTGATGTTGAAGTATGCTTTGAAGAAGCCGGGGATCGCGCCCCACAGGCCGCCCAGCACAGCTGCGGCCAGCAGGCAGACGAACCAGGGCAGCTTGAGCATGATGGCGCAGTACAGTGCGCCGTAAGCGCCCAGCGTGTACTGACCGGCTGCACCGATGTTGAACAGGCCGGTCTTGAAGGCAAAGGCCACGGACAGACCGGTCATGATCAGGGGTGCGGCATTGGCCAGCTCCTTGCCCACGCCGTAGGGGGCATCGTGGAAGCCGCCCTTGATGATGCGCACAAAACCATCGCCCCATGCGTGTGCGGGGTTGATGGCCACCAGCACCAGAAATCCCACCAGCAAACCAATCAGGATGCACAGCAGTGCAGCCAGCACGCTGGTAACAGAACTTTGCAGGCTGCCGCTGTGGGAAAGTTTTTTCTTATTCATGTGTTACTGCTCCTCCTTTCCCTGCTTGCGGGCGCCTGCCATATACAGACCCAGCTCCTGCACGGTGGTGGTCTTGGGGTCAAACTCGCCCACGATCTCGCCCTCGTACATTACAAGGATGCGGTCAGAAAGGTTCATCACCTCGTCCAGCTCCAAGCTGACCAGCAGCACGGCCTTGCCCCTGTCGCGCTCGGCCACGATCTGACGGTGGATGTACTCAATAGCACCCACATCCAGGCCACGGGTGGGCTGCACTGCCACCAGCAGCTTGGGGTCGCGGTCGATCTCGCGGGCGATGATCGCCTTCTGCTGGTTGCCGCCGGACATACTGCGCACGGTGGTCACACTGCCCTGACCGCTGCGCACGTCGTACTGCTTGATCAGCCGGTCGGAGTACTCGCGCACCTTATCGGCACGGATAAAGCCGCCCTTCTGGAACTCCGGCTGCCAGTAGCGCTGCAGCACGATGTTGTTTTCCAGACTGAAATCCAGCACCAGACCGTGCTTGTGGCGGTCCTCCGGGATGTGACCCATGCCGTCCTTGGAGCGCTGGCGGATGCTCTCGTGGGTGATATCCTTGCCGTCCAGCGTAAGTTTGCCGCTAGACAGCTTGCTCAGGCCGGTCAGGCCGTAGATGAACTCGGTCTGGCCGTTGCCCTCGATGCCCGCCAGACAGACGATCTCGCCTGCGTGCACCTTGAAGGACACGTCCTTCACCACGTCCTTCTTGCGCTGGTCGTTGTGAATGGTAACGTTCTCCACGTCCAGCACGGTCTCGCCGGGGTGCGCGGGCTGCTTTTCTACCTGCAGCTGCACGTCGCGGCCCACCATGCGGCGGGAAAGTTCTTCCTTGGTAGTGTCCTTGATATCCACCGTGCCCATATATTTGCCCTTGCGCAGCACGGTGCAGCGGTCGGCCACAGCCATGATCTCGTTGAGCTTATGGGTGATGAACAGGATGGACTTGCCCTCCTTCTTGAACCCGCGCATGATCTCCATCAGCTCGTCGATCTCCTGCGGGGTCAGCACAGCGGTGGGCTCGTCAAAGATCAGGATCTCGTTGTCGCGGTACAGCATCTTCAGAATCTCCACGCGCTGCTGCATACCCACCGAGATATCGCTGATCAGGGCGTCCGGGTCCACCCGCAGGCCGTACTTTTCGCTCAGCGCCATCACCTTTTTGCGTGCCTCGGCCTTCTGCAAAAAGCCCATCTTGTTGGGCTCCACGCCCAGAATGATGTTGTCCAGCACGCTGAAGCATTCCACCAGCTTGAAGTGCTGGTGCACCATGCCGATGCCCAGTGCGTTTGCATCATTGGGGTTGCGGATGACAACCTCCTTGCCGTTTTTGCGGATCTGACCAGCTTCCGGTTGGTACAGGCCAAACAGCACGCTCATCAGCGTACTTTTGCCGGCACCGTTCTCGCCCAGCAGGGCATGTACCTCGCCTTTGCGCAGCTGCAGGGTGATATCGTCGTTTGCCTTGATTCCAGGGAACTCCTTGGTAATGTGGAGCATTTCGATCACAAAATCCTCTGCCAATCTGCTCACTCTCCTTTCGTGTCGTTTCGACACCGATACTTCTTTAAGTTCCATTATACCTGATTTGCGGCAATTTGCACATGTCTTTTTTGCTTTTTGGCAGAAAGCACAGACAATAGTATTACTTTTGTGCCATTTTCACGAAGAGTACGCTGCATTTTTCCCGCATTACGCCAATAGAAGACAGAAAAAAGCGGGACACCCCGTTACAGGATGCCCCGCTTTGAAAAGAACTATCGATCGTCCACAGGCAGGCCTGCCGGACAACAGATTACTGGATGTAGTTGACAGTGGTGAACTCGCTGACGGTGGGCTTGGTAGCGTCGTCGGAGCTGTTATCAACAGTGATCTCGCCGCTCTTGATCTTGCCCTTGACTTCCTCGTACTCGTCGGTGGTGAAGGACTCGAAGTTCCAGCTGTCTGCATCGGTGGGCAGGCCGATATAATCGCCGTCCTCCAGACCGAAGTTGCCATTGGAACCTGCAATGTCGCCCCAGCTGCCGGCATCGATATCAGCCAGAGCAGTGTTGACAGCCTCGGACAGACCCTTCATAGCGGAGGTGATGAACGGGTTATAAGCGTAGGTGCCATCTGCAACGCCGTTTGCACCGATGTAGTTCTGGTCAACATCAACGCCGATGACGTAGCCGTTGTTCTTCAGAGCAGCCTCAACAGCGGAGGTGTAGATGCCGCCGCCGCAGGCAAAGACGACCTGAGTGCCGTTGGAGTACCAGCCCTCCATACGGGAGGTGATGTTGGCATCGCCGTAGAACTGGCCGCCGTAGAAGTAGTTGATCTCGATGTTCTGGCCCAGCTCAGCAGCAGCGGCGTCAGCGCCCTGCACGAAGCCGTAACCGTAACGGATAACAGCGGGAACAGCCATGCCGCCCAGGAAGCCCAGCTTGGTCTTGCCGTCCTTTGTAATGGCGTAGCCTGCCAGATAGCCTGCCTGCTCCTCCTTGAAGGTGATGCAGTAGCAGTTGGCAGGGATGGCATCGGTGCCGATATCGCCCTGAGTCACATCGATGGCGATGAACTTGACATCGGGATACTGGTCAGCAGCCCATGCCAGAGAAGCGCCGTACAGGTAGCCGACACAGACGATCACATCAGCGCCGTCGTTGACAGCCTGACGGATCATGGTCTCGCGGTCCTCATCGGAAGCGTCAGCCTCGGGAATGTAGTACTGGCAGTCATCGCCCATGTAGCCGGAAACAGCAGTCCAGCATGCCTGGTTGAAGCTCTCATCATCGATCGTGCCGGTATCGCAGGTCAGAGCGACCTTGACGATCTTCTCACCGCCCTCAGCAGCAGAGGAAGCAGTAGAAGCAGCAGCGGAAGAAGCGGTGCTGGTAGAAGAAGCGGAAGAACCGCCGCAGGCGGTCAGAGCAGCGGCAGCGGCAGCAGCACCGGCCACAGCCAGAAAGTTACGACGAGAAATCTTCATAAGAAACTCTCCTTTTATTTTAAAAAATTGCGTCAAAAGAATGAAATGTGCGCTCTGGCACATTTACTGGCTCAAGTATAGCGGGTGGATGTGACAGATGCAAGCAATTTCCGATTACAAATTCTTTACAAATCCTTTGTATAATTTATAAAAAAGCAATGCTTATTCACCAATTTTCCCCTGCTTGCGCTGTTTTTCAAAGAAGAACACTTACTCCCCTTCCACGGCGCTGTTGCCCGCCACGTTGGAGGGGCCAAAGCCGAAGGGCAGCAGCTCGTCCATGCTGCGCTCGATGAAATCATCGGGGGTCTTTGCCATGATGACATTCAGCTCCGGCCCGCCGAACTCAAACAGCGCCTGACGGCAGACCCCGCAGGGTGAGGTGATCTGCTTGTTCACCTCGCCGCGGCGGGAACCCACCACAGCAATGTCGGTGAAGCGGGTCACGCCCTCGCTCACCGCCTTGAACAGGGCCGTGCGCTCAGCGCAGCTGGTGGGGGTGAAAGCAGCGTTTTCCACATTGCAGCCGGTGAAGATGCGGCCATCTTCGGCCCGCAGGGCAGCACCCACCATAAAGTCGGAGTAAGGCACATAGGCCTGCTCCCGGGCTTCCAGTGCCATCCGGATCAGGGCTTTCTTTTCGTCTAAAGTCAGATTGGTCATAGGGGCCTCCTTTTCATTCTAAAGTATAAACAAACGTTTCTGCGTCTTTCTGAACAAATCCTATACTTTCAAACATTTTGCGGGACTGCTTGTTGAAGGAATAAATTTCTGCATAGCATTGCGGATATTTCTTCTCTTTTGCCAGTGCAAGAATCTTCCCAATCACTGTTCTCCCAATGTGCCGATTCTGATACTCTTTGCAGACCACAATCGAAATTTCTCCGCTTGTCTGCAAGCATACATCTCCGCACAGAATGCCCTTATATCCAATGTAGAACAAATCACCATGACTATCCAGATACTGGTACATATTTTTCAGGATAGACAGGTCATAAATGCGATTCTGATTATCTACATGATGGCACAGTTCTGCGTCCTGATACCACGGAAGGGCAATTTCATAGGCTGGGTAATAAGGTACAAGGCAGATATCCTGATTTGGTTGAAAGTCGTCCATCTTTCATCCCCTCTTTTGCACTTCAATTATACGGCGTGTTCTCAAATTCTTCAAGAGATTTCTCGTTATCCATTTATTATGTAACGAAAGTTCTTGCATTTTTCATTACAGACGCATATAATAGAATCAAGAAGGAGGTGTATTAGAATGGCAAATGCAGTCAATGTGAACTTCCGGATGGACCCAGACCTGAAACGCAGCATGGAAGAGGTTTGCGCCGAGATGGGACTTTCTATGACAACGGCATTCACGATTTTCGCCAAAAAAGTTTCCCGGGAGCACCGCATTCCCTTTGAGGTTTCCGCCGACCCGTTCTACTCGGAAAGCAACATCAATCATCTCCGCCAGATCGTCCACGACATCGATACCGGAAAAGCCAAACTCACTGAGCACGATTTGATCGAGGTAGATTAAATGAGATTGCTTTGGGCACTATACTGACACCTAAAAAGAGGGCCGTTGCTTTTTGGCAACAGCCCTCTTTCGCTCTCAAAAATAAACTTAGTACTCCGCGCCCAGTGCGACCTTCATCATGTTGGTGAAGCTGGTCTGACGCTGCTCGGCGGTGGTGATCTCCGGGGAGACGAAGCTGTCGGAGATGGTCAGCAGGCAGGCGGCGTTCTTGCCCAGGACCTGAGCGTTGGCGAAGAGGGCAAAGCTCTCCATCTCCACACACAGGCAGCCGCGCTCATCCCGCAGCTTTTCCCAGTAGGTGGGCTTTTCATCGGAGGGCTGGCGATAGAACACATCGGAGGAATGGATGTTGCCCTCGATCAGGGGGATGCCCTGCTTTGCGGCGGAAGCGCGCAGCTTGTCGTTCAGGGTCTGGCTGGGCAGGGTGAGGTCCCCTTCAAAGCCGCTCTGGACCCGGGCATAATTGCTCTCGCTCACAGCACCGGCGGCCAGCACCACATCGAACAGCTTGGCTTTGTCGGTGTAGCTGCCAGCAGAGCCGATGCGGATGATGTTGTCCACATCGTAGAACTTGTACAGCTCGTAGGAGTAGATACCGATGGAGGGCATTCCCATGCCGCTGCCCATCACACTGATGGGGCGGCCCTCATAGGTTCCAGTAAAGCCCAGCATTCCACGGACACCGGTGACCTGGCGGACATCCTTGAGGAAGGTATCCGCGATGAACTTTGCCCGCAGCGGATCGCCGGGCATCAGGACGGTCTTTGCGAAATCGCCTTTTTCAGCGCTGATGTGGGGTGTTGCCATAATCATTCTCCTTTTTGTTTGTAAAATAAACCTCTCAGGCGCTTCACGCCAGCATACGAGTTGCGGCTCCCAGCGTCCACTTCGTGCAAAGTATTGCACTCGTGTCCTGCTGGCCGCTGCCCCAACAACGCCTCCCTTCATCCACCACTGGCGGCGGTCGTCGTTGTTGCCTGATAGGGGAGCCAAGTTTATGCTTTCGCTCTCTTGCCTCTCCTATTAGGAAAGGTGGCAATGCGAAGCATTGACGGAGAGGTTCCTGCAATTCATCCCCCAAATCAGGCGTTTCGTCCCCGGAATGTGTCGGGGGCGATTTTTTGTGTTAGGATCATTGCCAGACAAGTGAAAGGGGATTCCAAAATGGGAAAGAACGAGAAAACCAAAAAGCCAAAGCCCAAATACAATGTCTGGCAGAACACTGCCTACATGCTCTCGGTGGCCTGGGACACCCGACGGAGCGTGCCGCTGCTGGTGGTGCTGCTGGCCGTCTGCACGGCAGGCAAGACCACTGCCGAAATGCTCATCAGCCCGGCGGTGCTGGGCAAACTGGAAAGCGGCGCACCGCTGGGCCAGCTGCTGGGTGCCATCGGCGGGTTCACCATCCTGCTGTTTGCCCTGACCGCGCTGTGCTACTACATCGACCACCTCACCATGTTTGGCCGGTGCGGCGTGCGGCTGGAGCTGCTGAAGCGCATCAACACCAAACGCACCCGCACGGCCTATGCCAACCTGCTGGATGAAGCCTTCCGTCTGATGTATCAGAAGGGCCACGATGCCTGTATGAACAACCGTGCTTCCGGAGAGGCTTTTTGGAAAAGTTGGACGGATATCCTGACAAATCTCATCGGCTTCGGGGTGTATCTGGCTCTGCTGTCCGGGCTGAACCCCTGGCTCTGTGTCCTGACGGCCCTGACCGCTGTGGTGAGCTATTTTTCCACCAGGAATATCAACGAGTGGGGCTACCGCCACCGGGAGGAGGGGGCAAAGATCACCCGGAGCCTGCATTACCTGCGCAACACCGCCGAGGGACGCGAGTTCGGCAAGGATATTCGCATCTTCGGCCTGCGGCAGTGGCTCACTGACCTGTACGATTCTGCTTTGCGGCTCAACTATGCCTTTCTCGAAAAGCGGGAGCGCGCCTACCTGACCGCCAACCTCATCGACCTGGCCCTGCTGCTGGTGCGCAACGGTGCGGCCTATGCTTATCTGCTCTGGCTCACCGTGACCAGGGGCCTGCCGGTGTCGGAATTCCTGCTCTACTTCGGTGCGGCCTCCGGCTTTGCCCAGTGGGTCACAGGCCTGATGGAGCAGTTTGCCCTCCTGCGCAAGCAGAGCCTGGACATCTCCACCATCCGGGAGTTCCTCGAGCTGCCGGAACCCTTCCGGTTTGAGGAGGGCATCCCGCTGGAAAAGCGGCTGGATATGCCCTATGAGCTGCAGCTGGAGGATGTGAGCTACCGCTACCCCGGTGCGGAGAAAAACACCATCGCCCACATGAGCCTGACACTGCACCCCGGCGAGAACCTGGCCATCGTGGGCTTGAATGGCGCTGGCAAGACGACACTGGTCAAGCTGATCTGCGGCTTCCTTGACCCCACCGGGGGGCGTGTTCTACTGAACGGGCAGGATATCCGGCAGTATAACCGCCGGGATTACTACAAGCTGTTTGAAGCGGTCTTTCAGGATTTCAGCGTGCTCTCCTGCACGGTGGCCGAGAATGTGGCCCAGGCCATGGACGGCATCGACGAGGAAAAGGTGCGGTACTGTCTTGACCAGGCAGGGCTGACGGAAAAAATCACATCCCTCCCGGCGGGGATCAAGACCCATGTGGGCCGGGATGTCTATCTGGACGGCGTGGAGTTCTCCGGCGGCCAGACCCAGCGCCTGATGCTGGCCCGTGCCCTGTATAAAGACGCGCCTATTCTTGTGCTGGATGAGCCCACTGCCGCCCTTGACCCCATCGCCGAGGATGATATCTACCAGAAGTACAACGAGATGACCCGGGGCCGCACCAGCCTGTTCATCAGCCACCGACTGGCCTCCACCCGTTTCTGTGACCGCATTCTCTTCCTTGAAAACGGCCGTGTGGTCGAGGAGGGAACCCACGACCAGCTGATGGCCCAAAACGGCGGCTATGCCAAGCTGTTTGCGGTGCAGAGCAAATATTACAAGGAGGGCAAGGCTGTATGAACGAAGAAAAAATGACCCTGAAGGAAAGCGTCCGGCTGACCCTGCGGGCCTGGCGCTTTTACTGGAAAAATACGCCCCGCTTTGTGCTGTCCACCGTGCTGTGGGCACTGGCGGATGCCGTCAGCCCCTATGCCGTGGTCTGGTTCTCGGCCCGGCTGGTGGCTGAGCTGTCGGACGCGCGGGACCCGCAGGCCCTTGCCGTGGATGTGGCGTGGGTGCTGGGTGTGACCGCTCTGCTCACGCTGGTGCGGTCGGTCCTGCTCCACTGGAAGGGCGTGGAGCGGGAACAGCTGAACTGGCAGCTGGGCCATGACTGCTTTATGGAAAAGCAGATGTCCATGGATTATGCCGACGAGGACAGCCAGCAGGTCTACGACCTCTACAATTTCATCCAGCAGAGCGAAAGCTTCTGCGGCGGCGGCAATCCCAACGCTGTGGCGCTGCTGGACAGTGTATCCGCGGCGGTATTCCGTATTCTGGGCGGTGCGGTGCTGTCGGTGGGGCTGTTCACGGCCAGAGTGCCCGCCGGCCCGCTGACAGTCCTCAACAGCCCGCTCTGTGTTCCGGCAGTGCTGGTGCTGATCCTGGCCGTGGCGTGGCTCTCGCCGGTGTGCGCTTCCAGCGCGGGCATCAGCAGCCCGGATATCGAGGAGGAGGGCCGCTGGGGCAACCGGCTCTGGGCCTTCCTCATGGGGGTATGTCGGGACGACAAAAAGGCGCTGGATGTGCGGATGTACGACCAGTTCGAGTTTTTGAAAGATCACGCCGCCGTCTCCATGCCTGCCTTTGAGCGGGCCCGCAAGGGGAAATTCGGCATCCTGAATGCCACGGGCAACGCCGCTTCGGCTCTGCTCATGGGTCTTGCCTACCTCTTTGTATGCCTGAAGGCCTACGGCGGGGCCTTTGGTCTGGGCGCTGTGACCCAGTATGTGGGTGCAGCCACCAACTTTTTTGTGGGCATCGGCGGGCTGTTCACCGCCGTGGGCGACTGCAGATTCAACGCCCCCTACCTGAAAACGCTCTATGACTATCTTGACCTGCCCAACAAGATGTACAAGGGCAGCCTGACCACCGAAAAGCGGAGCGACCGCCAGTATACCGTGGAGTTCCTGGATGTCTCGTTCCGGTACCCCGGCAGCGAGCAATATGCCCTGCGCCACCTGAGCATGACCTTCAAGGTGGGGGAGCGGCTGGCCGTGGTGGGCATGAACGGCAGCGGCAAGACCACCTTCATCAAGCTGCTCTGCCGCCTATACGACCCCACCGAGGGTGTCATCCTGCTCAACGGCATCGACATCCGTAAGTACCGCTACGATGAGTACATGGATATCTTCTCGGTGGTGTTCCAGGATTTCAAGCTGTTCGCCCTGCCGCTGGGCCAGAATGTTGCCACGGCCCAGCATTATGATGTCGCCCGTGCCGCCGACTGCCTGCAAAAAGCGGGCTTTTCCGACCGGTTGGCCCGGATGCCCAAGGGGCTGGACACCTGCCTTTATAAAGATTTGGACGAGGATGGCGTGACCATCTCGGGCGGCGAGGCCCAGAAGATCGCCATTGCCCGGGCCCTGTACAAGGATGCACCTTTCATCGTGCTGGATGAGCCTACCGCCGCCCTGGACCCGGTGGCTGAAGCGGAGATCTACGCAAAGTTCAACGAGATCGCGGGCGATAAGACTGCAATTTATATCAGCCACCGGCTGTCCTCCTGCAAGTTCTGTGATGAGATCGCCGTGTTCGACCACGGCGAGGTCGTCCAGCAGGGTACCCATGAGGAACTGCTGGGGGAGCCGGATGGAAAGTATTACGAACTGTGGAACGCCCAGGCACAGTATTACACCGAAGAAAGCGCGTGAACCTGGCCTCCCTATCAGGGGAGCTGTCACCGGAGGTGACTGAGCGCTTTTTGGCCCTGATGTTCTGCACAAAAAAATCGAAAAAAACTGGAATTCCCGACGAAATCGGGTGCGAAAGCACAGCACTTTGGGCGAAAAACTTGACCCACAATGGCCGGACGTGTAAAATAAATCAATAGTGAGAAAAATCATGGACGCGAAATTTTTCCATGTGTGCGGCATTCCTTTGATCCCATGGGATGAAACAAGGAGGGAAGTTCGACCCAATGAAATGGAAATTCCAAACCGCGGGGCGGCTTCTGGCCCTGCTGGCTCTGAGCGGGGCCCTGCTGGCTGCCCCTTTGCCCGCGCAGGCCGCGCCCGGTGTGCTGACAGGCCTGACCGGAACCGGCTCCAAGCTGGAACTGGAGCTGACCGAGATGGAGCTGGAGATCACCGATGATGACCCCCGCCCCAAGGGCTACCTGTACACCAGCGGACAGAGCGATTATTACTTCATCGTCTGGATGAGCAGCAACTCCAATGTTGCCACGGTGGATGGCGACGGCAAGGTGACGGGCCGCAATGCGGGCACTGCCATCATCACCGCCATCTCCGACCACGGCGAACGCGCCGCCTGCAAGGTGACCGTGACCCGCAAAAATGAAGAAGCAGCCAGAAAAAAGCCCACGCTGGATACCACCAGCCTGAGTCTTGTGCTGCAGTACAATGACCTGCACCCCACCCACCAGCTCCAGCTGACCAACAGCGACCACTCCTTCCTCTATGTCTACCAGTGGATGAGCAGTAACCCCGAGGTTGCCACAGTCAGCGACAAGGGCCTTGTCACGGCTCAGGCGGCGGGCACCACCACCATCACGGCAATGGTCTCCAACGGCCAGGCTTTGCGGTGCAGCGTCACGGTGACTTCGGATATCGGCAAGGTGACCTTGAACAAGAGTGACCTGCTGCTCCGCACCGTGGGCACCCAGGAACGTCTGACGGCCACCGTTGCGGTGGAGGGCGGCGGCAGTGTGCCCATTACATGGGTCAGCAGCAACCCCGGTGTCGTTACCGTGGATGCGGATGGCGTGGTGACCGCCATTGCCGATGGAGAAGCCAAGGTTACGGCCCTTTCGCCCGCCGGACGCTTTGACGTGTGCAGCGTTGTGGTGGGCATGGCGGCGGAGAAGTACGAATCTGAAGCCGACCTTGCTGACGAGCTCAAGCTCCCTGACCCCTACGTTGCCGTAAGGCTGAATAAACTGGCATAAAGAAAAAGCACCCGCCCATGGCTGTTTTTGACGGCTATGGGCGGTTTTTGCGTGTATGGAAACGGATGCGCTGGGAAAAACTTGCCGAAGAGGAATTTTTTGCAAAAAATATTTTGCGTTGCGTGTTGCGGTGTACCTGACACATCTGGCTGCCTCCGGCAGGTGAAAAAGGACAAAATGGCCCGAACGTTGTTTAAGACAGGGGGCGGATGCCCCACGGAGTGGCAAAATCTCTGCAAAAAAGGCGGCTATCCGGCTTGGATGACACATTTAACAAAAATTTGACGTGAAGTGATTGAATTTGCAACTCTTGACAGAAGGCGGGACAAACCATTATCCTTTTATCAGAGGAAAGTATTTTATGTCGCCAGACGTTGGAATGCCTGGTGTACAAGTGTGTGTCAGGAGGGAAAGAATATGTCCAACTACCGGAACCGAATCGGGGAAGCCATTGCCTTTGCCCGGAACGTGGCGGGCAGATCTCAGCAGGAGCTTGCGGATATGCTGGGACGGGACAAGCGCACCATTCAGAAATGGGAGCGGGGCGAGATCCGTATTGCGCTGGAGGATTTTCTGGATGTATTCGATACTCTGCACCTGCCGGTGGGGCCCTATGAAATGTGGATCCGGCATCCGGAACTCTTTCCGCGCGGCATGGAGGATATCAAGGGCTTCAGCACCGAAAAGAAGCGGAGGACACTGGCGGATTATTATCTGCATCAGGCTGCACCGCTGGAGATCGAGCAGGAGTATTACATCCTGTTCGGCGACCACGGCAGCAACAGCTGCGGCATCCGGCAGGAGCTGCTGGCCAACCTGCAGACTCCGCTCCGTGACCGCAAACGGATCGTGAACCAGATCATCGACAACTACTATGAGGCCCGGGCCATCGGACATCTGACCGACCCGGAGGGCCAGCAGCCAGTGATGCCCATTCTGGAAGCCTGCTACGATGCCAGTGCACGGAGCGTGAAAGCCAACGAGAACCGGTACAGCATCGGCAGCATCGAGGACTATCTGGACGATGCGGAGAAACCGGCAGAAGAGTGAACCGAACAGCAGACGGCCATGTGCAGCCGCCTGCTGTTTTTGCGTTCGGCTGCCTGCGGGAAAATATTGTGAAATTTGCGGATTCCTGCTATACTTATCCTATTGATGAAAAAGAAGGGTGAGATAAATGGCATACAACATGGGCGGTCGGCGCTTCCGGCCGGTGGGCAGCGGGAAAAAGCGGACTGCGCCGCAGTACGGGCCGGTGGGCACAGGCTGCCCGTTTGTGGAGGAGGCCGTGGCGCGGCTGTACCGGGAGCAGAACGAGGAACATTTCTGGAGCCTGATGAACGCCCTGAACTATGCGCTGGAATTGCAGACCAAGGTGCTGGTGCCGCTGGATGCGGCGGTGGACCCCCAGAGCGGGGCCGCCCCCTGGGCGCATCTGCCCATCCCGGAGGAGCGGGCCGAGGGCCTGCCGCCCTGGCTGCTCCACACCCGGAAAGAGCGGAACTATCTGCCGCTGTTCAC
>ERZ780139.1419-NODE-1419-length-20836-cov-21.496223_pt1 | contig 20836 bp, 24 predicted proteins | sample MGYA00511476_ERZ780139 | MGnify/ENA primary metagenome ERZ780139 (study PRJEB29588, sample SAMEA2158190) | human gut metagenome | biome: human gut; feature: human-associated habitat; material: faeces | place: Denmark | collected 2008/2010 ... | reverse complement strand
GAAGCGGTCAAGTTACAAGATGGTCGCATCTGTTCTTTCGTCAATAGATTTCCTGCTTGCCATTTTTAATGTGCTTCCGTATACACGTCATGTAGTTTGCTACTATCTCTCCAAATGGGTATTGATTGTATTCTCAACAATTCCTTTGGTTCAACAAAAATTTAATGCCAACTTTTGTAGATAGGGAGGTGATAACATGAAAAAAAACAAATGGGTGCTGCTTCTTATCGCTTTTGTTGCATTTTTGGTATTGGTTTATTTTATTGGTGCTTGCCTTAATGCAACGGCAGAGGCATTGACAATTATTTCGCTCTGCATCGGCATACTGGTCATTTATTTAGTCGTAAAAGCAATCAAATCAAAATAAGGAAAGGAAAATGTGATCATGAGTACAAGAAAATTCATCAAAAAACTTACGGCGAGTCTGCTTTTTATTGCGGTTGTAATGTCGTTTGGCGTTCAGTCTGCCTTCGCTGAATCGAATTCACCGAAAGCTACCGTTAAGAACAATGTTGTTACTTTTAGCAATCTCGATCAACTGAAGGCAAACGAGAAGCTCGCAATTGCGGTAGTTGACAGTAATGGTGATCCAGCAACTATTACTATCGAGTCAGTGGACAATTCAATTTCTCGTGTAGCGAAATCGTCGAATTCTTGGAAGGTTTCGTATAAGGGAGTGGTGATTCATGCATATTTTTATATGACAGTGACGAATAACAAAGTCACAAATGCATGGGACTATTCGATTACAACTTTGGGTTCCACATATAGTGATGCAAGTTTGACGTATAACTCCAGTTCGGCAAAACTCACCTTTACCAGTAACGCTTATAATGGTATTGCTTCTCATACTTGCTGGCTGAAGGGAACTCCTCGCGGAACAAACAATGAAGTCGATGTAACGTATTCTATGTAATGTGGAGGACAATATGAAACAGAATTCACAAAAACTGATTTTTTTCCTGAGTAAAATTACATGTGCTTTTGCAATGGCGATTGCAGTCTTAAGTGTGAATAGCACCTGCTGCTTTACAGCGTATCAGCCGGATGTCCCTGAATCGCTTGATCGCAACTAAACTCATATGATAGACATTATATCAAAAACGATGTGAGGTGATAGAATATGAAAGATGTATCTCGAAGAGAATTCTTGAAAACTTTATGTTTAGGCATAACAGTAGCCGCTTTACAAAATTTGCCAATGACAACGGCTTTTGCAGACAGTGCAATCAGTAAAACAAAAATTATTTCTAAAAGCGACCGTGAAAATTTGGTGGCTACTGTTGCAAGAACTGTGCAAGTGTCCTACAAAATAGATAAAAATACGATCATTGAAGTAACTCGCTTTACTGATATTGATGGACAAAATGTTACCTTGAACCGGAGCGTTAAAGAAGATGGTACAGGTGAACTTGTCTATACGAAAGCCCAAAAAACGAAAAAAAGCAAATTGACCAATCAAAGCTATGATGTCTTTTTGAAATTAGCAACTTCAAAATCTATGCCTCAAACAAGGGGAGCCACTGTTGGAAGTGATGTTACAGGATCACAGTATAAGCATATATTTGTATCAAATCTCAGCTATACAATTGACAATACGGCGATTGCGCAAATTGAGATTGGTGGAGTTGAAACTGCAGCAAGCCTTTTAATTACTGGGTTGCACTTGCCGGGAAGCACTGCTGTTACGGTTGGATCCTTTTTGGTTAGTGTGGTTCTAGCTACTTCTCCATCGAAAGTTGTTATAAATCAATCGCTGTATGAAGTCCATTTCGCATATGATAATAGCTACTATACCCATTGCTATCATGATATTTTGTATTCGTATGATTCCGGTGGACACCTTATGGATACTACAAAATCGTACCATCAAGCTGTGGGAGGCTAAGAATGAAAAAAGGCAAAAGCAACTTTTTTCTTATTGCTCCTTTTGCCCTTTGGGGCTGCATTTCAGTATGGACTAGTAATCTTGTCCGATTGACAGATAAAAGCGCAGTACCTTATGCTTGGGCTTCTTTGTTTTTCTCATATGGAATCGTAGCAGTGCATTATATCCAAGTGGCAGTATCCTCCAAAGGCTGTAACAATGCCGAAAACGAAAAAATTGCATGGGTTCAGCTTGGGCTTTCAACTTTGTTCTTGATAGTAGCTGTTGTTCTAGCTATTCAATGAAGGAAAGCAAAGTAATCACCCAAAGCAGTGTAAGGTCACAATATTTTCTATTCCAGCAGTATTCTAGTAGTTTCAGCATTTGTATGGTTCACATTTATTTGCCGAGGAGTATACACCTGAAGGGGAAAATTTAATGAAGGTGATTCCAATGGAGCTTTAGTGTATTGAGTGAAGAAAAAAAATAAATTAGGAGGCAGTATACTATGACTAACAAAATCAAACGGCTGATTTCCATTCTATTGGTCACGGTTTTATTTCTCCTGACCATTCAGCCAGCATTTGCAACTGGAAATAAGAGAAAGATCGATGATTATTCGATAGAAGAACTTCTCAATCTTTCTGTGCAAGAACAAGAGAATCTCGGATTTTATGTTTTGGCCGAGGTTCCAATGCGCATTCCTGTTTCTAATACAGACGGCTCAAGAGTTGTATCGTATATTGATGGAACATGGAGAGTTCTTTATACAAAGGCCAATGGATTGGGCTTTTATATGAGTGGAACTACCGTCGGTATTGGCCCGGATTTAATAAAAAATGTTTCAGGAACGGATTACTACACGAGCTATTCCGATAACATCGAACGAAGCTGCCCATTTTCAACGACAGCACTAGTTCCAGAACAAAGTATATATAATACAACCTATACATATGACTTCTATGATGTTGGAACTTATCTTGATTGCAGCGTTGGGTGTTATTTTGGAGTGGTTGGCTCAAGCAAACCAATCTATTGGAGTGCAACTACACAAGTTACCATCCCGAAATTATGATTTTGACCAGCTATGGATGAAATTGTTTTTGAACCCAGTGATGTCAATATGTTAGCAGCTTTAGGCATCGTCGAAAGTGTAAAGTTGTTTCCGTTTATGTTATCAATGGGAGAACTTCAATATGCTTGCGATTCAGAATATCGTTGCAAACAATTCGTGAATTGCCTTTCAGAATATTATCCTGACAGCCAAATTGAAGCTAGACAACTGTGGTCGAAATATCATGGTACAGCGAATGCGGTTCAATGTGATATGATAAATCATAAGCCACTGCGTGTTTGGGTCAGGAGTTCTGCCGATTGTTGGTGCGGCATTTATTATATTTGTTACTATGCAGCAAAGTATGGTACAAATAGAATTTTGCTTGCATCCAGAGAAGGTCTGAAAGAATTTATGGAAGGGAAAACCGATAAGATCTCACAAAAGTATTTGACGGAAGAAACTATTACTGAGTATGCCAAAAGATGGGGAAAGCTATTAAACGAAAACACCTCCATGCGTATTTGGCATGCGAACGATGTTAAAAGCGTTAACATAGATTATTTCGACCAGAGAATTATTAGTTTAGTATCGAGAATTCCTATTTCGGTTGGTGAACTTACCGCAGACGTATTAAAAGCGATTTCTGCTCCGGTAAGTGACTGGTATGTCATGAAACGCATAGAAGCACTTTTGAAAAAGGGTGTTCTTCAAGTCGTTATTCCAAACAAAATCTTTTATAATACCATCGTCCAGCTAAACGAAGAATAAAGGAATCCGAGCAAGTCGGCCCAACAGTCACCTCATTTCAACGAGAGGGGTGGCTGTTGGGTCAATTGTTCAAAAAGAAAAACTGAAGATAATAAAAAGTCTTGATTTCTCCATCAAAACATGGTATATACATTATACGAAACAGTGCTTTGAAAGAACGCTCCACCGTTCAATGACGTGTAAAGAGAGGTGCTTGCCATGACCGCTGTGATCTACGCCCGCTATTCCAGTGATAACCAGCGCGAAGAATCCATCGAAGGCCAGATTCGTGAATGCACGGCCTATGCCGAAAAGAATGACATCACTATCGTCAAGCACTACATTGACCGCGCCATCTCTGCCAAGACGGATAATCGCCCTCAATTCCAACAGATGATAAAGGACAGCGACAAGAAGCTGTTTGATATTGTTCTGGTCTGGAAACTTGACCGCTTTGCCCGGAATCGCTACGACAGTGCCCGGTATAAGACCCAGCTGAAGAAGAACGGTGTCAAGCTCATGTCGGCTACGGAGATCATCTCCGAGGGGCCAGAGGGTATCATTCTGGAATCGGTTCTGGAGGGCTATGCAGAATACTACTCTGCCGACCTTGCCGAAAAGGTTGTCCGTGGACAGACAGAGAACATCCTGAAAGGCCGCTGCAACGGTGGTCGTGGAACGTTTGGATATACGCTGGATTCCGAGCGGAAATTTCACATCGACCCGCTTGCCTCCCCTTTCGTGCTGGAATCGTTCACGAAGTATCGGGATGGCCTCACGATGAAAGAGATTCGGGACTGGCTGAATGAAAACGGCATCAAGAACCCGGTCGGAGGCGAATTTACTTACAACAGCGTGGAGCACATGCTCAAAAACCGGCGTTATATCGGAGAACTGAAATTCCGGGATGTGGTCGTGCCGGATGCGATTCCGCCCATCGTGCCGCTGGAACTGTTCGATGATGTGCAGGAAAAGATTGCCAAAAACAAGAAAGCCCCTGCCCGAAGAAAGGCAGAGGACGATTACCTGCTGACAACCAAGCTGCACTGTGGTTGCTGCGGTGCGCTGATGTTTGGCGAAAGCGGCACAAGCCGGACGGGAGAAGTCCACCGCTACTATAAATGTGCCACGGCCAAAAAGAAGAAGGGCTGCAAGAAGAAAACTGTCCGCAAACAGTGGCTGGAAGATCTGGTGGTGAACCAGACCATGCAGCTTGTCCGGGACGATGCCGCCATGGAATCCATTATCGCCAAGGTCATGGAGCTGCAAGACCGAGAGAACACCAACCTTCCTCTCTATGAGAAACAGCTCCGGGATGCAGAATCGGGTATCCAGAATATGCTCAACGCAATTCAAGCCGGAATCCTCACCAGTTCCACCAAGGAACGGTTGGAACAGCTCGAAGAAACCAAGCGTGAGCTTGAAGCCCGCATTGCGGAAGAAAAGCTGGCAAAGCCAAAAATCAAAGAGGAATTTATCCGTTTCTGGCTGATGCGCTTCCGTAAACTGGACATGAGCCTGAAAGACCAGAGGCAAGCGTTGGTGGATACGTTCATCAATTCGATTTATCTGTACGATGATAAGGTTTTGATAACCTTTAACTATAAAGAAGGTACACAGACCATCACGTTTGAGGAAGCGGCCCAAGCCGCATCAAAGGAAAATGGTTCGGATTTGGATTGCTTTACTGCACCAGAAAATGCCGTGAAATCGAAAGATTTCATGGCTTTTTTGTTTTGTAAGCCATGGCTGCACGGTTTCTGCACGGTTTTTGCACGGTCGGTGTTATCCATGTCCGATTATGTAGGGCGCTGTATTGCATTGCAATCAGTGCCCTTTTTTGCATCAGGTGAGCAGGGCTAAGCGGAGCTTTGCCTTCATTTCCGGGTCGGCATCCTTGAGCAATTCCAAAAGAGCCGTCATGGAGATGGTGGGTTCGCCTGCGGCGGGTACAGCCTGCGGGCTGGAGGTGTCGGGCTTGGCATAGAAGCCGCTTTCAAACTTCTTGCCCAGCTCCACACGGGAGGACTGCTGGATATAAGCGGCGTACGAAGTGGTTCTATCGATTTATCCAAATGAAAAACATTGTGATTGTGCTATAAATTTTCTGGAAATTCATGTGCAGACACACAAACTTTTGGAAATTTATGGACGAACGAAATAAATTGAGATTAAATTACGTTATTCCAATAAAGATATTTGAAATTATATCCTTTTCAGACGACCGGTAGGAGGGGTATTTATGTTAGAGCAGTTTTTTAAATCGCAAATCGCAACAGTTTCTGATCCTTACCAATGCAATCGCATTACGGATGCGTTGGCGGCTGCGGGAATCAAGTTCTATTGTAAAACGAAAGATGTCAATCGGCGTAATGCGTTCGATCAGGCAAGAATCGGAACGCTGGGTATAAAACCGAAGTATATCACGGAGGTATTTGTGGACAAAGAAAATGCGGAAATGGCATTCCATATCGTACACACCTTGCCCAATCAAGAAAATTTTTGAAAAAGCGATTGACTGTCCCCTTGGGGGTGGGCTTATCATACCAGTGGAGGCGATGATATGCTTATCAATGAAGTCTGCAAGAGATGTGGCCTTACAAAAAAGGCGATTGAGTATTATGAGGAACAAGGCTTAACTCGCCCTCAAATCATGGAAAATGGTTACAGGGTGTTTTCAGAGGATGATGTCATCCAATTAAACAAAATCGCAGTTTTACGCGGGCTTGGAATATCAGTATCGGACATTAAAACGGTTTTGGCAGAGAATGACTATTTATCCTTTCAAACTATATGCGACAAGAAAGAACTGGAAATTTCGGATATACAAGCGAAACAACAATTACTCCACATGCTTGCGAGAAACCAGAATTGGGAGGATGCCCGGGCGCAATTGAGCCAGCTCGAAACGAAGCACTCTATTCTTTCAAGATTGCTTGACCGTTTTCCGGGATATTTCGGGAAATTTATCAGTCTCCATTTTGCACCGTACCTGAATGAGAGGGTTGCAACAGACGAACAGCAAGATGCATTTGAAACGATAATTGATTTTTTAGACGGTGTGAATATTGTTATCCCGGATGATTTGAAAGAATATCTCGACGATGCTGCAAAAACCATTGATCTTGTTGACGTGTCAAAAAAAGCTGCTGCAAGTGTTGCTGCTGCAATACAAGACCCTGAACAATATCTGAAAGATAATAGGGAGATGTTTGAGCGGTATGAGGAAGTCAAAGCATCTGACGCGTACAAAAACACTCCGGGTTACAGACTTCAAGAACTATTCGCACAGTTAAATCGAGAAAACGGGTACAATGATGTCTTTATCCCTGCTATGCGGCGATTGAGCAGTTCTTATCGTGAATACTATGAAAAGCTATTGAAAGCAAACGAAGTTTTCTTAAAAAGTTATCGCGGAGTTCGTTTTTAATGCAAGCGTAGATCTGCTTTCGCAGCTTGTCCAGCTCGGTCTGGTAGACGGTCTGGGTGGGCTGCTGCCCTTCGGCGGCAAGTTTGGCGTTGGCATGGTCGAGGCGGCGTTGTCCGCGCCGCTGCGCCCAATACTCGCGCTCCGAAACATGGTCGCCTTGGGCTTCCAGCAAATTGATCTGGTTCAGATCGGCTTGCTCGCACATCTCCATGACAGCGACACGGAGGTGCCGGAGCATGGCAGAGGTGCAGCGGTGCTTCTTGCCCGCTTCCCAGTCGCACGGCTTGTCCATGAAGGGCTGCCGTTCCACGGTGCGGACACGCAAGCTGCCGATGACGATGTGGACGTGGATGTTCCCGGCACTGTTGTGACCGTCCGGGTGGGTGCAGACGATGGCGGGATGACCGGGGAAGTTGTCCTTGCAGAACTGCAAGCCAAGGGCTTGCGCCCGCTCCATGGTCAGGCCGTTCTCTACTGCGTCCTTCGGGTCGAAGCTGATGATATAATGGTGGGTCTTCACGTCCTCCCGCCCACCGTTCTTGCCGTATTTGCGATTGGCAATCAGGCAGGCCATAGCAAACGAAGATTCGCCGCACTCAAGGGTGTCGAGCAGGTACGAATCCCGCAGCTTGGGTCTGCCCTTCTCGTCCAGAATGGGCAGACCGGTGTACTCGTTGTGCTGAAAGGTGAGATAGCTTTCGGCGGCGGCATAGTTAGAGTTTTTCGAGGTCAAATGCTTGATGGTTGCCATACAGTTCACCAACCGTTTCTTCGGCTTTCAGCCGAAAGTTCGTGAGTGCGGACAGTTCCTCCAGAATTTGCGCCCGGAGCTGCTCGGTGTCTTTGCCGCCGGAGTTGAAGTGCCGTGCAAGCTGGTTGAGGTTGCTTCCCACCTTGCTGCACTGGGCAGACAAGGCGGCAAGCGCCGCCAGTGCATCCTCGCCGCCCTGCGCCACCACAACGGTGTGCTTGACGTTCACGCCGTACAGGACGCGGCGGACGAGTTCGGATTGGGTGAGGTGGAGTTCTTTGCAGGCGTATGCGATCCGCAGTTTTTCTTCTGCGGTCACCCTGACTTTGATGATGTGTGTCTTTCGTTTTCGCGGCGTGTCATTGCGGTTCTTCTTTGCGTGTACGTTCGGACTTTTCATTTCAGCCATATTCGACCTCCTGTGAAAATGATAAATGCCCGCTCCGGGATGGAGAGGGCTATGTAAAACGACACGCCGCTTTCGCACCAACGGTGCGAAGCTAGAGCAGGGTTTGGGGAAGGCACTCCCCAACAAGTGGCAGACCATGTGACAGAACATTTTCAAGCATTGAAAATTTGTGGCCACAGGTCGATACTTGCTTTCGCCCTTTCCGTGCAACACTGAAAATTTCAGAAGTCGAACCGCAATGCACGTTGAAAATTTTGCAGAGCAAAACGTGTGAAAAGGCAAAGCCCCTGCTCATGGTCACCGTTCACACCGAACGCAGTTCCTGCCCCTGTTTTGCAGCGGCGTTGTCCGGCTCGCCCACAGAAAGTGTGAGGTCATGGCGCAGTATCTCGTTCAGACGGCTTATGAAGAATTCAAGGTACAGTATGAAGAAAGCCGGGCGCAGTGCGGACACTACGTCCGGCTTCTTTCAAGCACAAGAATAACACTTTGAAGTTGTGCAGCCAACAACTGAAAACAAATTTCGGAGAACTGCACAACTACAAAAGGTTCTATTTGTAAAAAAATACCGCCCATGCAGCGCAGCGATGATTTTGTCGGGTGAAACAGCGGCAAAATGAATCGGGTGTGTTGCGGGGCGGTATCGGAACTCCACACAGCGTCTTAAACAAAAGAAAATGCGAGCGACGTCAGTGACGGCACTCGCACAAAAGATTACTCTTTTTAATATCAATGATATTATATGTGAACTAATTCAACTTGTCAACAACTTTTTTCAGAAATTCAAAAGAAGTTGCTATCAATTTGTTTCCTTCTGGACCTTCAAAATAATCTATATGCCTTTGCATTCGACCGTTTACGAATTCAGTGAGGTGCTTTATCCGACGTTTTTTGACGGAAGGGCTAACAATTTTGTTATAAGCATATAGCAAGCAGATAATTTCAAACATCGGACGGCTTGTCAATTTGCTGCGGCGTTCACCAGCTGAGATATTGTCGAGTGATGCAATAAAGGCCGAGATCTCAGGTGATGGCCTTGTTGTGCTCGTGCGAGACAGCGCATTGAGCAAACAGTTATTATGCGCGCAAGCATTGCGCAAACTTTTGACCGGATTCAAAACTCTTTGGGGTAACAGTGGTGTAAACTGTGGATTTCGTTCTGCATAAAAACGGTACATACGCAAAAATTCGCCAAATCCAATCAGTTCTTCCAGAACCCACATTGGACAATCAACGTCATAAATACGTGTTGATAGATACGCCTGCGGACTCTGTGCCGGGAAAACAGAACATACTGCAAAATACTGTTCAATCGTTCTTTTTCAGTTGCCCCATCAATTCCTGAAAACTTTCCAGAGCACTCTGCAAATTTTCAATAATATCCGCGGCAAGTTCGTCCGGCGCAGGGAGATTGTCCAAATCGGCAAGCGACTTGTCCTTCAGCCAGAAAATATCCAGACTGGTTTTATCACGTTCCAGAATTTCATCTACCGTGAATCTGCGCCAGCGGCCTTCTGGATTTTCCGGTGACCATGTTTCTGTGCGTTCGTGGCGGTTTTCCGGATGATAGCATTGAATGAAATCCTGCAAGTCAGCATCCGTCATGGGATGCTGACGAAGCGTAAAGTGAACATTTGTGCGAAAATCGTAGATCCAGACTTCCTTTGTCTGACGCTCTGGGCTGGCGGGACGCTTATCGAAGAAAATCACATTTGCCTTTACACCCGGCTTGTAAAAAATGCCAGTTGGCAGGCGGAGAATGGTGTGCAAGTCCGTGGTGTCCAATAGCTTTTTACGGATGATCTCGCCTGCACCACCCTCAAACAGCACGTTATCCGGTACAACAACGGCCGCCTTTCCGGTCGGCTTCAGAATCGTATTGATATGCTGGATAAAGTTGAGCTGCTTATTTGAGCTGGTCGTCCAGAAATCCTGCCGGTTGTAGACCAGATCCTCTTCTTCCTGCTCCTCTTCTTCATTGGTGAAGGTGATGGAGGATTTTTTACCGAACGGCGGGTTCGTCAGTACATAGTCTACACGATAACCCGGGTCAGACAGCAGCGCATCCCCGCGCATGACGGGGACTTTGCCGTACAGGTCACCGATATTGTGCAGATACAGATTCATCAGGCAGAGTTTGAAGGTTGCAACCACAAGTTCAGTTCCATAGAACGTTTCGTTTTTCAGGAATTCTTTCTCTGTGCGGTCGAGTGCATAGTTCTTTGGGTCAGCCAAAAACGCCTGTGCAGCAAGGAAAAAGCCGCCGCTTCCACAGCAGGGGTCAGCGATCGTTTTTTTCGGTTCCGGGCGAAGACAAGTCACCATTGCTTTGATGAGCGGGCGGGGTGTAAAATACTGCCCTGCACCACTTTTTACGTCCTCGGCGTTCTTTTGCAACAACCCTTCGTAGATCTCGCCCTTCACATCGGAGGACATGGACACCCAGTTTTCCTTGTCGATCATCTGCACCACGCGGTACAGGATGGAAACATTGCTGATTTTGTTGACGGCCCCTTTGAAGATCTGCCCTAAAATGCCGCCTTCATCGCTCAGCCGCTCCAGTATAGCGCGGTACTGATTTTCCAGCTCTGCGCCCTTAAGCGTGTTCATATCCGACCAAGTGTAACTTTTAGGGATGCCGGTTTCTCGCTTATACGGCGGGCGGGAGTATTCATCGGACATTTTCAGGAAAATCAGGTAAGTAAGTTGCTCAAGATAATCGCCGTAGGATACACCATCATCCCGCAGCGGATTGCAAAGTCCCCAGACTTTGGAGACGATATTCGAAGATTGTTCTGACATATATTTTCTACCAACATTTAGTGTTTTGCTTTTATACGAAAGCGTTTTGAAGAGTCTTTTTGAGTATTTTTATTACTATGGGATTCTACTGGTTTTTCCTTTTTCAGAAAAGGCTGTCTCAAGCCTTGTGGCAAAGTCAAAAGTTTCTCAGCATATGTTGTAACCGCAGCTAAACAAATTGCTACCAAATATAGACCTGCCACTATGAAAAACATAACTATATCCATAAATAATGGATCTATTGTTGTTATATGACTAGAGGGGAAGACGCCTTTACTTTGCGAGCTGTCAATCCAAAACATAACACCAATAGCAATTAGAAGTATCGTCATCAACCCAACATATCTTCTCCAAAATTTCGCAGTAGTCATATAGTACAATGAGTTCTTCTGTTTATGGAGATTTGGATTTTCTTTTTCTTTAAAAGTTCCTCCCTTAATTTCACAATCAAAAGAAATAGCGCTTCCTTCATGAACAATTTGAATAGTTACCCCCTGCTTTGGATCGATGTAATCAAAATTCAAAACAGCCATCTTGTCTTCGACTCGTTCAATTTCAAATTTGTTAGTTTCTCTATTAGTCGCAAGAATTTGAATATCTAGTATTCTTGATTTGTCGCTGGGATATATTTTAAGTGTATTTCCTGATACAATATCTGATCGATTTATAGTTTGAGTTCCTGTATTCCAGATAGTACAAGTCGTTACAGTAATATCATAAATTTCTTTGTTTTCAAAAAGAAGATGGAGTTTTGGAACACGTTTTTTTCCGCTAGAAATCAGTTGTTCAGATTGGACTATCATATAGGAAAGCTCTTTTTTGCTTTTTCCTTTTATACCGTAGTAAAATGCTGCAATTAACCCAGCAACACCTATCAGCCAACCGGATAAGGTGAATAACGGATTTTGAACCCAAGATAAGTTCATGACTTTTACCTCACAATATATTAAACATCTGCTTCAAAATACTCTGCCGCATTGCATCCGCCTGTGTAAGCGCGGTATCAACTGTTTTCTCAATACTATTGCAAACAGAAAGTTGCTCTTCAATTTTATCCACTGTTTCTTTTGCGGTAACGTCATCGACAATTGGAACAGGGGTATCTCGGATATCATCAAGACCCAATCCAAGTTTTCCACCACCGCGTTTGTTCTTTAGCAAATCTTTCTGCCCATATTCACTTCGCAGATACCACGCCATGAATCTTCCTTGCACTGGGTTTTGAAATCGGACTAAAGCAATATGCTGATTTATATATGCTTCTTCAACCTTCTCTGAGACAAAACCAATGCTTCCAAGGTCGGCAGTAATAGAAACGAGTACATCATTGGGCTGCAATCTTGTCCGAACGCCCTCTGCGTTATCCGGTGGAGTGATATGCTGAATATCTCTGAAGTCAATATCAATGCCACTATGTGTTAAATTTCCGATTCTTACAAATAAAGCACCGCTGTTAGAATAATACTTTGCCCAGCCTCGTGAGCCACTTGTAACAACCATAGTCAAATTACGAATAGAGTCCTTTTTCTCAAAATCAGAAAACGCATCTTTCAGCACAGTCCGCCGATACACCGTCAACTGCTCTTTGGTGGTTTTGAGCGTATCAACAGCCTTGTCAAGCTCAGAGAAAAGTTCTTCAATGCGGGCAACAATGCGGAGTTGTTCGTCCAATGGGGGAATTAACACTTTAATTTTTGAGTAAGATTGAATCCAATACCTCTTATGCGTGCTGTGGTCGAACTGGATGATTTGTAAGCGATAAAAGATATACTTTGGAATGACTAAATCGGTGTTAATATGCAAAATCTTCATTGCTGAAGATTTTACTTTGAATCTGAAATTTACAAATTGAGTTGCAGTTGTAAAGTCATCAAAAATGATGACTGGTAACTGGTCAAAAATACCATCGGTCTCATTTGTTTTTCCCAAAATGAAAGACTTTCCTGCGGTTAAGACAGGCGTGGCACAGGCATCGCTATAGTCGGTAGACTTTACAATATATGCTGTTGGTTGCTCAAATGGCAATAATTCACCCAGTTCATATTCTGTATATTGCACGTTTACTGTTTTCCTTTCGATGCTTCCTTAGCGCAATCCACCATGAGTTTGTAGGCTTCTTTTTGTTCAGATGTCATGCACTGATTGTTGTCCGCCATTTCCTTAAGTAATTTACAAGCAGCTTCCATTTCCGCCGAGGACACCGACATTTGACCGTTCATCACCGTTGAAAATAATTTTGAGAAGCTAAATACTTCAAATGGATTCATACAGGCCTCCTTATAATTGCTTTTACTCTTAATGCTCGTGATAAGCAATTCCATTACAATTATAGCAATGATATCGAGTTCCAGTATCGGCCATTTGAATCAATTTCTGCGACTTTGCCCAACAAACAGCACAATAGATGGGTTTTGGATTCGATTTCAAAGTAATAAAAGGCTGAGTATGCCATACAATATCGGATTCTGCAAGTTTTGCTTTTTTAAGATCTGCAATCTCTTCTTTCAGTTTAGAATTCTCGGCTTGCAAATCTAGCGCTTGAGCACTTAAATCCAATAGTTGCCGATACAGTTCTATGTTATCTGCTTGCTGTACAACTTTGGCAACATCTTTGATGCCCTCATACAAACCCATTTTTGTCTCTCCTTACGCTACCAATTCCTCATTCATTTCATCCAAAATCTCCTGATACTTTTCCCCGAACACCCGATAGAACCCACCCAAGCCGCCTTTGCTGTCAAACGACGTATACTCCAAGTCCTCCGGCAGAATGCTCAGTGATGTGATGATATGCTCCTTGATCAGCCGCAGCCATTCCATCTGTTCAGCGGTAAAGTGAACCGCACCGGTATTGCGGCGGAAAGTCCACTGTTTGAAGTTATAGTTTACCCGGTCGGCAAAGGGCGAAAGGGTATCCGTATAGCCCATCTGAAAACGGATAATAGAAATCAGATCGGTCAGCTGAGCGAGTGTGCCTTTCTTTACCTTGCCAGGCTGCTTGATGGCATAACAATCCCACAGACGCTTGACCGTGATGCCCTTTGCTTTGAGTTTTTGATACAGTTCCGTCAGTTTTTTCAGTACCATCGGACGTTTTTTATACGTTTCATTGTAGATGATGCGCAGGGCAATGATCTCATCTTTATTTTCCTCGATGAAATCCTTGAATGTAGAAATCACCCGGTCTGCCGTTTCCTCCTGATTGGTATCATAACCAGCAAAGAGTACCTTGTCCAAATTGACGCTGTCGATGATCTGGTCATGGCTGCGGCGGACATTTTCAATAAAATCGCGAACTTCCGGCTTCTGGAAAGGCGCAACGGCCTGTTTGATGAGCTCTTTCTGGGTCTGTGCAAGCTGTTCCGGTGCAGGCGTAAGCACGCCGCTTTCTGCTTGTGCTTTGGCCTGAATGACATCTTCATCAAAGGCATTCAGCAGATTTTCAGCCACGGATCCGGCAGCAGTGCCGACCTTCGCTTCAAACTGCTTACGCTCCGCCGGGGACATCTGGCTGTTCAGTCGAATGACACGGTTTGCAAGAGAGGTCAACGTGTCCTCGTCTTTTGCACCCAGTGCCACATTCATCATGAGTTCTTTCATGCTGACGGTCGGTTTTCGTTCCAACGGTCTGGTATCCGATTTCTTGGATTTGGTAACGCCAACCGCATCCACAATCACGAAATGGTCTTTATTCTCTGTGGCAGATGGGGTGACTTTCTGCAAGTCCTCTTTACTCAGCACACGAGTGCCTCTGCCTTTCATCTGTTCAAAGTAGTTTTTACTGCGTACATCACGCATGAAAATCAAGCACTCGATTGGCTTTACATCGGTGCCTGTGGCAATCATATCCACCGTGACGGCAATACGAGGGTTATAATCATTGCGGAAGGAACTCAGCACAGATTCCGGGTTGTCAGCGGAATAGGTGATTTTGCGGCAGAAGTCATTGCCTTCGCCAAACTCCTCACGGACAATCTGAATGATGTCATCCGCATGGCTGTCCGTCTTTGCAAAAATCAGTGTCTTTGGCACTTCTTTTCTGCGTGGGAACAGTGTGGTGAACAGATTATCCTTAAAGGAACGGATGACCGTGCGTATCTGACTTGGGTTGACAATGTCCCGGTCAAGCTGGGTTGGCTTATAATCCACATCCTCGTCCAGCTGTTTCCATCGTTTGGCTCTGGACAGACGGTCACGGTATTCAATCAGCTGTTTCATCAGATGAGCGCCGTTTTTGCCCACCTGTGTTTCAATGAGAAAGATATCCTCGCCAACGTTAACGCCGTCAATGATAGCCTGTTCTCTTGGGTACTCGCTGACAATATTCTCGTTGAAAAACGCAAAAGTACGGTTATCCGGGGTGGCGGTCAAGCCAATGATAAAGGCATCAAAATAGGACAACACTTGGCTCCACACATTATAAATGGAGCGGTGGCATTCATCCACGATAATGCAGTCAAAGAACTCCGGCGGATATTTCTCGTTGTACACCACCTCTTTGGGAGCCTTGCTCTCTGCCGTAACAAACTCCGCAAAGGATTTTTCCTCGATAGATTCGTCCAGTTCTTCGCCCTTCAGGATGGAGTACATTCTCTGAATGGTGCAGATGCAAATCTGGATATCGTTTGGTATGTAGGAACTTTTCAGCCTGCGGACACCGTAAAGCTGTGAAAAAGAGCGTGGGTCATCATTGGGAGTATAGGCAAGGAACTCACGCTCTGCCTGTTCTCCCAGACCTCTTGTATCCACAAGGAACAAGATACGGTTCATTTTTCCGTATTTCAATAAACGGTAGGCCGCAGTGATTGCTGTGAATGTTTTGCCTGCGCCTGTTGCCATCTGCACCAGTGCCTTGGGGCGGTTCTCAGCAAAAGACTTGTCCAGATTCTTGATGGCATTCACCTGACATTTGCGAAATCCCGTTTCATCCAATGCAGGGAAATGCTTCATGTTATTACGGATGGTATCCGACTGCCCTAACAGCGCAAGCAGGGTCTCCGGGCGATGGAATGAGAACACCGTTCTGGAGCGGTACTTTATATCGTTATAATCCGTAAACCGAATCAGCTTGTCTGTGGTTTCATAAGCAAAGCGAATTTTGTAATCATTCTTTATCCATTTGAAGATGCTGTTGGCATAACGCCCAGACTGCACCTCAACATCGGTGATAGATTCGCCTTTTTCCTCACGCTTGGCTTCGGCAACACCCACAGGCTTGCCGTCAATGAAAAGGGCATAGTCCACCTCACCTGTGCTTGTGGGGAATTCACGGACAGCAACGCCCAGTGCGGCAGAAAGATTCAGCTTTTTCATATCCTGAATGACCCAGCCGGACTGACGCAGTTTTTCATCAATCACAAGCCGTGCTTTTTCTTCGGGTGTCATATCACGTGTCCTCCTCATCTATGTACTCCATAATGTCACCGTAGTCGGCATTAAGGGTCTTGCATATCTTGCCAAGGACGGTGAGCGTGACCTCCTCGTCCCTGCGTAGTTTTGTCATTGTGTTAGGCGCAACGCCGGAGGCTTTCCTCAAATCAGCCTTGCTCATCTTCTTATCAACCAGTAACTTCCACAAACGATTATATGAAACAGCCATGTTTGCCTCCTTTTGCACACCTCAATTGAAAAACTAATTTCCGGTTGGGTAGCCAGTCATGCGGAAGTTAATCTTGCAAAAAGGTACCTGGAAGTAACTCTTACAAACATTTTCCAAGACATTGACATGCTCCCAACGGTAAATTACAATGTAAATGCTTTACCTATGCGCAGGATAGGGCAACACTGAGGAGCGACCTGAGCGGCACATAGGGTTTGCGGGAAGGCGGCATCTGAACGGATGCTGCCTTTTTTGCTGCCTTCCCGGAAACAAAAGCGATAAACCTCAGGGTTTAAGGGGCAGAGCCCCTTCGTCTTCTCCGAATGGCGGCAGCAGAGAAACGGAGAAAACCATGGCTAAGAATACACATTTGACCCTTAGTGACCGAATCGCCATTGAAGTCGGTCTCAAAGAACAGAAAAGCTTTTCTGCCATTGCAGCAGAACTGCGAAAAGACCCCACAACCATCTCCAAAGAAGTCCGTGCGCATATCAAACTAAAGCAGGCCGGAGGATACAATCCCTGCGGTGTCCGTAAGGAATGCAAACACTACGGTGATGTGTGCACACTCTGCCAGTTTCCTTACGGAAAAATGTGTCATACCTGCTTCAAGGCCAAGTGCTTTGAGACCTGTCCCGACTTCCAGAAAGCACAATGCTCCAAGCTGAACAAGCCGCCGTATGTCTGCAACGGCTGCCAGCAGCGTAAGGTCTGCAAACTGGAGCGGCACCTTTACGAAGCAAAATTCGCCCAGAAAGAGTATGAAGCGACCCGCAGCGAGTCCCGGCAGGGCTTTGCTGTGACGCCAGCGGAGCTTCAGCGAATCGACCGGATCATCTCGCCGCTCATTCAGCAGGGACAGTCCATTCACCAGATCTGCGTGAATAATGGCGACGAAATCATGTTGGACGAGAGGACCATCTACAATTATGTGGATGCCGGTCTTCTGTCCGTAGGAAATATGGATCTGCCCAGAAAGGTCCGCTACAAGGTGCGCAAAAGGAAACCCTCTGTACGGGTAGACAAGCAGTGCCACCTGGGCAGGACCTATGAAGATTTTCTGGAATACACCGCAGCCAATCCGGATGTTCCCATCGTGGAAATCGATTCTGTAGAGGGCCGCAAGGGTGGCAAGGTGCTGCTTACAGTGTTCTTCCGCAACTCCACCCTCATGCTGGCCTTTCTGCGGGACAGGAACACGGCACGGTCTGTTACGGAGGTTTTTGAATGGCTGTACGAAACTCTTGGGCACGAGCAATACTGCCGATTGTTTCCCATCATTCTGACGGACAGAGGCAGTGAATTTACCGACCCAGTTTCCATTGAATGCACTGAACTTGGAGAGGTACGAAGCAGAGTCTTCTATTGCAATCCTCAGCGTTCTGACCAGAAAGGCAGCTGTGAAGTCACCCACGAATTTATCCGGCGCATTCTTCCCAAAGGTACATCCTTTGACCATTTGCAGCAGAGCGATATCCTGCTCATGATGAGTCATATTAACTCCTATACGAGAAAGAAGCTGAACAACCAGTCAGCCCACCGGTTGTTCAGCTTCTTATATGGAGATACCATTCTGCCGTCTCTCGGCATTCAGGAGATCCCCGCAAACGATATCAATCTGACACCCCGACTGCTCAAAAAGTAAAATCAAGCTGCTGCTATTCGGAATATATCCGTATGCAGGGGTGGAAGTTACTTTTGCAAATTTTGCAAAAACACTTCGACCTCCGCTTGGCATGCCCATTTTTAGGCGAGGGTGTCCGATCTGTCTCTATGCTAACATACCCGCTGACAATATTCAATTTCTTTGTAAGATTAAATTCCGGTTTCGGCATTGTTTGTAAAATTAACTTCCGGATTTGAGAGGGTAATGCTTATTTCCCGGAATTTAATCTTGCAAGGCTTTTTGAAGTCCGGAAGTAAATCGTGCAAACCGGAAGTTACTTTTGCAATTCACCCTCCTTTTGCACACTATAATAAATATTATATCACAATTCTACACATTTCGCAAGACTGTGCGAAAGTTTAGCAAAGCAAAGAAGCGTAAACTTTTTGTGACTGTCCAGTTTTGGACACTCCGTTTGCTTCATTGTTGGTGTGGTGTATGGCTGCCATGGAGGGGCGGTCATACGCTTCTTTTGCGTATCATGATGTACAATGAAAATCTGCACGAAGAAGAACAACATCTGATCCAGCAGATTGCCGAGCAAACAGAGAGAGGAAAAATCGACTGGGAACTAACAGAGTACAATCCGCTGTCCTTTCTGAATGAGGACAAGATAGACAAGAACCCAGCAGTAATCTGTCAGTCCTTCTCCTTTGAGGCGATCATCGGCGGCTCCCGTTACGAGCTTGATGTCATGGAGAATATTGATGTGCCGTCCGGTATGGGAGACTACACCATAACCTTGACGCGGGATGAAACCGAAAATTATCTTAAAATTGAGGATGCGCTTTCCTTTGACTGTGACCGCTATGAATGCACACCGGAGGAAGTCGCAGAGCGATTTGCGGACAGCCCCATTGTCCGTCTCTGCAACGCCATCATTCCTGCCACGCTTGGGCAGGAGGATTTAGAAGAGGTCTTCACATGGGCAAGGTTTTTCAACGAGACTGGCATTTCTGCAAAGCTGATGAATCATCCGCTGACCAAGCTCTGTGAAAAGCTGTTCGACGAACACCGTCTGATGGACTTCCATCGCTGCGTCTTGGATGTGGGCTATCGAAAGCTGCTCCTAAATGAACTGGCTCATAACTAAGACACGGAAAAACGCCCCCGACACTGTGCCAGACGCACAGTGCCGGGGGCGTTCCCGTTTCCAGCGATTTATTTTTCTCTCGGCAAGGGACTGTTCATAAGGTGACACTTTCCGTTTTACGAAGCCGCGAAAATTCGATGTGTTCCGTGGAGATGTTCACTGGGCAGCATACGCCGTACACGTTTCCAATAATCACCGAGTAGTGCAATGTGTATTCACTATCGGGAAATACTTCACGGTTTTCACAACTCTTGATTCAGGAGTGGGATTTTTGCCTTATTCCCGCGTGACATCAAGGGAAACCGGATTGATAACGATGATAGATTTGCCCTTTTTGTGGGCATATCTCACGGTGTTCCCGGTACCGCTGGGGCATCCATTCCATACTGCGAGAATATAATCGGCGTGATCGACCATGTACCGATTTCTCTTGTCCATGCAGTCCGACGTGTACTCCCGTTGCAGCATGGTCTCCTTGTCACACTTTGCCGCGATATTATAATACCGTTCCCGTGAAGCCACAGACCATTTGATCGCTTGTGTCTCACAAGGGATTGCACTTTCCAGAGTAATGTGAGGGTATTTTGATTTCAAATCGAGTACAATTTCCGCAGCGTACATATCGACGCCAAGAGCCATGCCGGTAATAAAATGCGTGACGCCCTCGTTCTCGATGAGTGCTACAATCTGATCCCGCATAACAGATTTCAAAGAAGTACAACGCTTATCGGATTCATCAAAGCCGAACGGAAGACTCTGCGGTCTATGACCGGTAAACGCACAAGTCTTGCCTTGAACGGATTGCTTTTCAGCTTTTTGAGCAGACTTTCTAAACTCAATAATGCGCGACATGACACCCCTTCTTTCACTCTTTTGGTAGGTAACTCCATTCTATCACCCTCATCACGGACAGTCAACGCATTGTCGTTAGTAAAATCAACGACGGCGTACCGTGGATAATGACACCGCCGTTAGGTACACTAAATGCAAAGGTGGTGAGGCTATGCGAGAGAAGAAGGACATCAATATTGAAATCGGCGGCAATATTCAAGTGGCAAGAGAACAGGCGGGCTATACGCAGGACACGCTCTCAGAAATGCTTGGCATGACGCCGAATCACCTGAGTGCTATTGAGCGTGGTGCTTCCGGTATTTCTCTTGAAGCCTTGCAGCGTCTTTGCCGTTTGCTGGGCGTCAGTGCGGACCGAATTATCTTTGGGACCGATGAGCCAGAAGCGGAAGCCCTTGCGCTTGCCAGACGTATTTCGGATATAAAGCCGGAATACCGGCAACAGGTTCAAGAGCTGCTGTCCGCTATTTTGAATATGTCATAAAAAAAGAGCCTCTGCCGACGCCCAAAACGGGCATCGACAGAGGCTCTTGGTTCGTTTTCCGGGCATTCAAACAAGTGCCGAA
>ERZ780139.1414-NODE-1414-length-20854-cov-4.890139_pt1 | contig 20854 bp, 16 predicted proteins | sample MGYA00511476_ERZ780139 | MGnify/ENA primary metagenome ERZ780139 (study PRJEB29588, sample SAMEA2158190) | human gut metagenome | biome: human gut; feature: human-associated habitat; material: faeces | place: Denmark | collected 2008/2010 ... | reverse complement strand
CTTATCCGAAACGCGGATCTGCACATCAAACCAACGGGTGCGGCGGGTTCCGCTTGCGGCATCCACATCCACCGTGTCGCCGTCCTTCACGCCGAAACGGGCAGCGTCGGCGGGACTCATATGAATGTGGCGGTTGGCGATGATGCACCCCTCCTTCAGGGTCAGCACACCCTTGGGACCGACAATGGTGATGGGGGCGGAACCAGCCGTGTTGCCGGATTCGCGCACGGGGGGCTTCACCTTCAGCACGAAGGAGTCGGTCTTGGATATCTCGACCTGACTGCCGCTGCGCAGGGGGCCCAGAATGCGCACATTCTCAATGGGGCGCATGGAGGGACCGATCAGTGTACAGGTCTCCTTGCAGGCAAACTGCCCGGGCTGGGACAGATCCTTCAGGGGGGTCAGCTCGTAGCCCTTGCCAAACAGGGTCTCCATATCCTCGCGGGTCAGGTGGATATGGCGGTTGGAAACTCCCAGCGGTACGGCATCGGTCTGCTCGCCGGCAGGCGCGTCCATGCCGGAGATGACCTTGCATAAAAACCAGCAGCAGGTGTTCTCCTTTACGACGGGCACGCCTTCAATGAGTACCTTGTGGCGGATGTTTTTCAGCTTGTCTGCATTTTTACCGCTGACAAGACCGAGCGCACCGATGACGCTGGCAGGCGTATCTGTGGAGAGTACAGAAATGGTAAAAATGCCGTTTTCGCGGATTGCGGTGCAGCTGTGCGTATCTTTTGTCAGCGCAATGAGCACTTTTTCGGGGTCGCTGCTGGAAATTTGGATGACCGAGTTTGCCACACAGGCGTTCGGGCGGCCATTATATTTTGTGCCGATGACGTACATGCCGTATGACAAATTTTTAAGGACTGCCGGGTTCATGGCGGTGCACTTCCTTCCGTTATGTTAATAGAGTTTATGAGCTGTGCTTTCGTTTTATGTTTTCCCAATACGCTTTAAACGCCTGCTCGTTTTTGTTGTCTCCGTAGTGATAGTACGAAGCGCCGAGCAAGGCATCCGGAAGATACTGCTGGTCGAGCCAATGATCCGGGTAATCGTGCGGATAGCGGTAAAACTGGCCTTTTTTAGCGACATCTGAACCGTCATAATGCACGTTTTGCAGCGTGCGCGGGATCACACCGAGTTTGCCGGCCTTCACGTCGCGCATGGCGGCATCTATGGCAGATTCACCGCTGTTCGATTTCGGCGCCGTCGCCGTTAAAATGACGGCATCCGCAAGCGGGATGCGCGCTTCCGGCAGACCGGCCATCATGGCGGCGTCTACGGCCGCTTTCACGATGGGGATGATCTGCGGCCACGCAAGGCCCACGTCTTCGCAGGCGCACACCATCAAGCGGCGGCATGCAGAGGCGAGGTCGCCCGCTTCCAAAAGCCGTGCGAGATAATGCAGCGCCGCGTCGGGATCCGAGCCGCGCAGCGACTTCATGAGCGCGGACACGACGTCATAGTGGTCGTCGCCCGCACGGTCATAGTGCATGGCGCTGCGCTGCGTGATGTTCTCGGCATCCGCGCGCAGAAGGTGGATGGTATTCCCCTCTCTCGGCGCCGCCGAAAAGAGCAGCTCGACCGCATTGAGCGCCTTGCGCACATCGCCGCCGCAGACAGACGCGATATACCCCGCCGTGCCCGGCTCGATGTCTGCCGTGACGTTTTCCCGTGCGCTGAGAATGGACACCGCGCGCAGCACGGCCTTTTCCACCTCGGCGGCCGGCACCTGCTTGAACTCAAACACCGTGCTGCGGCTGAGCACTGCGTTATAGACATAGAAATACGGGTTTTCCGTTGTAGAGGCAATGACCGTGATGCGGCCGTCCTCCATGAACTCCAGCAGCGACTGCTGCTGCTTTTTGTTGAAGTACTGGATCTCGTCGAGATACAGCAGCACACCGCCGGGCGTGAGCATGGTGTCGAGCTCGGCAATGATATTGCGAATGTCCGAAATGCTCGCGGTCGTGGCGTTCAGGCGGCGCAGGGTGCGGTTCGTGCTGGCCGCGATGATGCTTGCGACCGTGGTCTTGCCGGTGCCGGACGGGCCGTAAAACACCATGTTCGGGATCTCGCCGGACTCCACGATGCGGCGGAGCATCCCGTTCGGGCCCAGAATATGCTTTTGCCCGACGACATCGTCGAGCGTGGTCGGCCGGATCTCATCCGCCAATGGTCTGTACATAGCGCGCCTCCTGTGATGCAATGGCGATATTATACCGCATTTTGCGCGCCTTGGCAACTCGCCGCACTTGGCAGGCGGCGCAAAATGTGCTACACTGCCGGAGAGGTGAACAATATGCGCACACCGGAACAAGTGCAGGAGATCCTCCGCTGTCTGGCGCAGGCCTACCCCGCGGACTGCTCCCTGCAATATCAGAAAGATTATGAACTGCTGTTTGCCGTGCGGCTGGCAGCGCAATGCACCGACGAGCGCGTCAATCAGGTCACGCCGGCGCTGTATGCGCGCTTTCCGACGCTCGAGGCGTTTGCCGCCGCCGAGCCCGAGGACGTAGAGCCATATGTCCACTCCTGCGGCTTTTACCGGGCGAAGGCGCGGGACATCGTCCTGTGCGCGCGCAAGCTCGTCGCGGAATACGGCGGCCGCGTGCCGGACACGATGGAGGCCCTCACTTCCCTGCCCGGCGTCGGCCGCAAGACGGCCAACCTCATTCTCGGCGACGTGTACCACAAGCCCGCCGTGGTCGTGGACACGCACTGCATCCGGCTCTCGAACCGCATGGGGCTTGTAGACGGACTGAAAGACCCCGTCAAGATCGAGACCGCGCTGCGCAAGATCCTGCCGCCGGAGGAATCGTCCGACTTCTGCCACCGGCTCGTGCTGCATGGCCGCGCCGTGTGCACCGCGCGCAAGCCGCTATGCAGCACGTGCTGCGTGCGCCACGTATGTCAAACCGCAGAGGAGATGGAGCTATGAGACCGATCGCACACATCCACAGTGACTTTGCCACAAAGTTCGGCATTCCGCGCCAGAGCGGCGTAGTCGGGAGTTTACAGGCCGAGATCATTTTCGAGCCGGAATTTCGCAGCCGCGACGCCGTGCGCGGGCTGGAAGCGTTCTCGCACATCTGGCTCATCTGGGAGTTTTCCGAAAACGTGCGCGCCGACTGGTCGCCGACCGTGCGTCCGCCGCGTCTGGGCGGCAATGTGCGCATGGGGGTGTTCGCCACGCGCTCACCGTTCCGGCCGAACCCGATCGGTCTGTCGTGCGTGCGTCTGGAGGACATTACATTTTCCGACGCGCGCGGCCCGGTGCTCCATGTCGCCGGGGCGGACCTGATGGACGGCACGCCGATCTACGACATCAAGCCCTACATTCCCTACGCCGACTGCCATCCGGAGGCGACGGAAGGCTTCACCGGGCAGGTGGAAATGCAGGCGCTGACGGTGGAGATCCCACCGGAGCTGCTGGCCCGCTTCCCGGTTGAGAAGCGCGACGCACTCGTCGGTGTGCTCGCGCAGGATCCGCGCCCGCGGTATCAGGCAGACGCCAGCCGTGTCTACGGGCTGGAATTCGGCGGTTATGAGGTGAAATTCACGGTCAGTGACCAAATACTGACCGTCACGGATATTGCAAAAAAAGACTCGTGAACTTCACGAGTCTTTTTCATATTTCAGCTGATACAGGTCCGTGCGCCGCGCGCGCAGGACCGGGATCTGCGCACGAACGGCGTCCGTCTCCGTAAGGTCGATGTCACAGATCAGCAGCTGCGGCGCTGCCTCCGCCTGCGCCTGTACGCGCCCCCACGGGTCACACACGAGCGAGTGGGCATAGGAAACATAACCCGCCGTCTCGTCCCGCGCCGGAGCGCAGCCGGCGACGAAGCACTGGTTATCGAGCGCCCGCGCGCGAAACAGCAGCTCCCAGTGCGCCGATCCGGTCGTCATATTGAACGCCGCCGGAACAACGATCAGCTGTGCACCCTCGAGGGCAAGGATGCGAAACAGCTCTGCAAAGCGCACGTCGAAGCAGATGGCGACGCCGAGTTTGCCAAACGGTGTGTCCACGAGTGTGTATTGCTGTCCGGGCGAGAGCGTGTCGGATTCGAAAAAACGCTGACCACCCGTCACGTCGATGTCAAACAGGTGCACCTTGCGGTGCTTTGCCTGCTGCGTCCCGTTCGGGCCAAAGACATAGCAGGTGTTGTAGATCGCATCCCCGTCACGCTCCGGAACAGAGCCCGCGACGAGCCAGACGCCGCATGCGCGCGCCGTGTCGCGCAGCAGACGCCACGTCTCGCCGCCCTGCGGCTCGGCGTATTGTACAAACGCCGCATTGTTATATGGGCAGCACCACATCTCCGGCAGCGCGACCAGATCGCAGCCGGCCGCAGCGGCATCGTGCACATAGCGGCGCATCGTCGCAAAATTCTCCGTTTTGGACGCCGTGACCGGCATTTGGCACAGGCCAAGTTTCATGGTATCCCCGCTTTCGCATGTTCGATGCATCCAGCATAGCGGAAAACGACGGCGCTGTCAAACGTTTCTGCCCGCGCGCACGTCGCTGCCGCAGTGCGGGCAGTACGTCTTTTTGCCGGTGAAAAATATCATGCCGAGGTAGCGATGGCAAAACGGGCAGCGCTGTGTACGCACGGCAATGACCGCGCCCAGCACGATGCACCCCAGTGCTACATATATCAGTGCCCAGATGCCATAGTAGCAGCTGCTGCCGTACAGGCCCAGGCCAAACAGAACCAAAACGCTCGAAATGCCGTCCCAGAGCTTTAGATGCTTCATACGATCGCCTCCAAGAATGCTTGAGAGGCCATGATATTCTTTTCGTGTGAAGTTCAAAACCGTGTATATGTAAAAAAGCGGGCGAAATGCAGCTGCATTTCACCCGCACACGCGCGTTTATGCGTACATGGCACCCAGAATCCCGCCCAGAATCCCGACCAGAATCGAGAGCGCAACACCGACAACGAAGCCGTCCAGCGCCCACTTGCCGATCGCTTTGGCACGCACCGGCGTCGTCTTCTGGAAGCACAGGAACAGGATCAGGCCGATCACCGGGAACAAAAACGCCAGAATGTTCAGGACCGTCGACGGTTTATCCTCCTGCTGGCTTACCGGCGCCTGCACCGCGCAGCCGCAGTTCGGGCACACGACTGCCTCGTCTACCAGCTCTTTGCCGCATTGACTGCAGTATTTCATTTCGTTTTCCTCCGTTGGTATCTCTGAGCGAAAGCATCGCTTCATTGGTTGTATACTAGCATATCGTTTCCCGATTTACAATCCGAAAATTCACAAAAAATTCATCTTTTCAGTGAAAAACGACCGTAGCCGAATCGGCCGCGGTCGTTTTCGTGTATCAGATCACTCTTCCCAGTTGTGCCACACGTTCTGGACGTCGTCGTTGTCCTCGAACATATCGAGCATCTTCTGGAGAAAAAAGCTGCAATTTCAGCACATTTGTCAGAGGCACATTCCTCCGTTATGCAGATGTATGTCACAGTAGAACTGGACACTATTATAATAACATATCGAGCCAAGAATTGCAAACGGTATTCATCGGGGGCAGTTAAAACCAGCGTGAGCGGCTGTTTTTCCAGCGCCGCATATAGGTGGCTGACTCGTGCACTGACCCAGCAACTACGATTGATTTCCGCAAAAAAATCGCTCCGTATCCATGGAGAGCACACTTGTTTGCGAATGTTCTATTCATACCGATTGTGTTTTTTTGATCGAATTTTGGCTGACGAGCGCAGCGAGCAGGCAAAATTCAAGCGAGCAGTACGGGCGCAGCACGTACTGCGCTGCAAGACAGGCCCCGCCGCGCAGCGGTGGATACAGTGAAGCGGTGTATAAAGGTGTATGGCAAATTGCTCATTTACATTTTTATCCGTTTTTAACCGTGAGAGAAATATGCCTACACCACCATACACCGCGATGCCTTTTAGGACGCTGCGCGCTCGAACTCGCTGATAATTCTCAAGCCCTGATACACATTGCCCTTTTTTGTGCGCTTCTTCGTTGCGCCCGCCTTCGTTGCAACCAGCGGAAGCACAGAGGACATGGGAAGCATCCGCTCACCGTGCTCACTGCAAAAGGACGTATACGCCCCATAAATGTCGCTGCCATACGTGTCCTCATTTTTATCCAGAGCGACCCACTCGTTGAAGAAATCCGTGAGCCAGTCATTTTCCTGCTGATACTGCTCCGTCGCACTGCTGATGCACTCGGGAATGTCCAGCTTATAGTCATTGCAGATATATTCGCGGGCGCCGTCAATGATCCAGCTCAGGATCGCGCCGCCGCAGGTTCGCACGAGGTAATTGCCATAGTTTTTAATCTCGTTCTCCTGGCTTCGGAATCTTCCGCGAAACGGCACTACAATCAGGCGATCCCAAGTACCGCTGTCCATGACCTTTACCGACGGCATGTGGTTGGTACACAGCACAATGGAATGAGACGGTTTGAACGTGAAAACGTCCTTCCCCTTAAACTGCGCGTTGATATCTCCGGTACTGCACAAATGCTTTACCTCCGCAGTATCCAGCTGTCTCCCCTCTTCCAATTCCTCTGCAATGGCCAAGCGCTTTCCGCGCAGCCTCGCCAGTTCAAATTTCTTGCCGCTGTCATTGCTTGCGACCAGCAGCTCCGAGCGGATCGTGCAAGCGTAATCACCCATCACATCCTGAATGGCGTTAAAAAATGTGCTCTTTCCATTGCCGCCGCTCCCGAGCGCGATCACGAGCCGCTCTTCATAGACCTTACCGATCGCGGCCATACCCGCAATCTGCTTGAGGAATGCCACGAGCGTTTCGTCATCACAAGCAATCTGGTGCAAAAACGTGTCCCAGATATCCGCCCCATCGTCAGAAGGCGCGCAGCTCGTCATGTGCGTAATAAAATGCTCCGGCTCGTGCGGAGACATTTCTCCCGTATCCAAATGGATCTCTCCGTCAGGCGTATTCAAAATGAGCGGATCCCCATCCAGCATCGCAGCCCGGATACTGAGCTTCGGCTTGGCCTCTCTCAAAGCGGCCGCAATTTTAGCCGACGAGCGTCGCACCACGGCATACTCCATATAGGTCTGCGACATCGATGCAGTCTGTCCAAACATACCAATATTGTTCAGTCCCATGGTCTTTGCTTCCTGCATCTGCAGATCCGTCAAGCGCTGGGAATAGCTATGTGCCGCCGTTTCAGACGGTTCCCATACGCCGCCGTTATATGCGATCCATCCCACGCCCTCACAATAGCGCAGCTTGTGATGGTAAGCCTCATAGAGCACGGTTCCCTGCCCTACGTCCGTAAAATCTGTGGGGATAAAGCTCTCAATCAGAGAGTCGTTTTCATGCATCTGTGTGTGTTCATCTGTCATAGGCATCCTCCTTTGTGTTTTGCGTCATGATTTTGTTTTCCGGTTTCATCTCAAACCTTCTCAGTAATTTCGTACACTTGACTCCGGAGTCGTCGTGTGATATCGTTATCTCAAAAGGCGCAAATATTGTCAACACCACGGAGCAAATAAGTTAACGAAATTTACATTGCGAGGTGCATTATGGGCAGACAGGGAATCAAATTGGACAAAGCGCACGCATTTTCTTCCCGATTCCTGCAGTTGTGCGCACAAGAGGAGAAAGCGCTGTCGCAATGGGGTGCGATTTTTCACACGACAAGGCAGACAATTTCCAACTGGCAAACCGGCGAGAGTGTGCCAGACATCATCAAGCTCATGGACATTGCACAGTACTTCGGCGTATCGACCGACTACTTGCTTGGACTCAGCGACACCAAAAGCCCGAATGCCAGTGCGAAAGCAGCGGTCGAATATACCGGTCTGTCAGAAGAAGCCGTCGAGCGGCTGCACATCGGTCTGGATCATTTCATATGTGACGGTGAAGCAATGTGCGAGAAAGCAAGAGCTAAGAACTTGCATACTGCATCGAAGCTGATTGCCAGCCGTGAATTTTCGGAATTGGTCAGTCGTTTGGCTTATGCGCAAGAGGCCGCCCTCAGTCAGCAGTTACTGCAGCTCATCTACGAGCAACATACGGAAAGTGCCAATAACAGTGATGACCTTGACGAAGACTGCGCGTTCGTATTTGCGAACCCCGAGGATCGCGTGCTAACGGAAAGAACCATCCAATATCTTGTCCTCCGCAAGTGGGGTGATGATGAGCGCTGTCAGAAAATACACGAAATGGATGATGAGGAACTGCTCTGTTGTGTTATCGACGGCGTAGTTAGTAATAGAGATGACTGCGAATTGTACCAGTTTCACGCCTCTAAAGAATTAAACCGCTACATCGACCGTCTGATAGAAGAGGCAAATGAACGCGCAGCCCGAGATTTCCCAGCTAATCTCATCAGTAGTCAAAAGTAATATTTGTTTTGTAATCGTTTTATATCCGGTGAAAATAATCGTCCTTATATCCATCGATATTATTTTACCGTGCTTAATAGTGAGAAGGGCGGGACGAAAAACACGATTGATTATGCCGATCGGCAGAATGCCCCCATAATCTATGCTCTCTGCATCGATCGTTCCCTTGAACGGGGGATTCGCCAAGCACATCGTAAAGCGATCGGAAATCTGATTTTGTTTCGACACGCTATCCTTATAATCAATCTCCGGATTGCTGATAGAGTGCAGCATGAGGTTCATCGCTGAAATACGGAGCATGGTGTAGTCCGCGTCAAATCCCGTAAATGTGGGGCCTGCAAAATGCTGCCACTGCTCGGAGGTCATGGTATCCTCATAGTTGCGGCAGATGTACTCCGACGCAGAAACCAGGAAGCCAGCCGTTCCGCATGCCGGATCTATAAAGACGTAATCTTTGATACAAAGCCTATATGTACGATTAGCCCAGAAACCGCTTGATTTCTGGGCTTTTTCGCATTTTGGCGCACCGAAAGAAAGGTGTCCTGCGACGCTGTATTTATAGGCCGTGGCAGTTGAGGTACTCAAAGCGACACCCCTTTCTGTATCTGTAATCGTTAAAAAGTATAGAAACGTTAAAAGGTTTAGATCAATGAAGCACCGAATGCCTGCTGCACTTCATCAGAGTCCTTGCCGGATATAGTTCTACCAGTGGCCACTTCAATAGCACTGAGGAGTTTCTTGGCTCGGTCAATAATGAAGTCCTGAAATTCGTCATTTCTAAGCAATGTATGATCGATCCAGTGTGTTTCTACATATCCATCCAGATCTGATTCCAGAACGGAACCCTTTTTTTCAAGTTTCCCAAGATATGTTGACGGAGCCACACCACCGATCTCACGGTTGCTACTTGCCGAAATTGGTGTCTTATTCACGATGCTATTCCATTTGGATTTATCATATTTTTTCCCGATGCAGTAATCTTTGGGGAAGATATGATGGATATCAATTTTCTCATTTGAGTATGTTGAGAAATCCATCTCTGCACCGGATATAAAATCACGAGCATGATTCTTCAAGATCATTGCCATGATACCCTTATAGGCTGCAGATTGTCTCGATTGCAGACCAAGCAGGCGTGTCGGATTAAAGAAGAAATCCGTCACTGTCTTTGGTAAATCGCCACCGGCAGTAATCCATTTGATAACCTGAGTTATGTCGTTTGCATATCTTGTTTCGTTTGCAGATCCGTACAATTCTCCAAATATGCCGCACCAATACCACTGCTTGACCATGTTCTTGATGGTGGTGGTATAAATTTTATTTCCGTCCATAAGTACGGTGCAGATAGCTGCGAGAGGGATAAGCTGTGTGGTGTATGGCAAATCTCTACTTGAGAAAATCCGTTCCTCCTGTAGCAGTTTGTCAGCGACAGAAAAGCCCTTGCAGAGATCATCTGCGTACTTCTTGTATGTTGATAATTGCAGCGCCAGTACATCCTTTTTTTTTCAGCTCACCGTTCCGCCTGACTCAAATGAAGACAGCAATGTTAACGCAGTCAAGAAATCTGTTGCCGTGACAATGTTTAGCAGTTCTCCTGAGAAATGCTTTTCTTTGCGGTCGTCCCAATCCTTACGAAGTTGGAAATCATCCATGGCAAATATGGCGGTTACCAATTCGAAAACAGTTAATGAAACACCGCCTGTATTAACATTTTCAAAAACCTGACAAACTGCCTCCTTAGGAGTCTCCTTATCAAGTAAAATTACTGGCATAGCGTATTTCTGCGTCGGCATAATGATTTTGGAAAACAGTTCTGTAAACTGCCGAATAATCGCCGGATCGTAATTGTAGTATGCATAATATTCGTTTTGCCAGCCCTGTTCCTCTCCAGAATCAAGGATAATGTTAAGAGGAAACATCTTCTGTTCAAACTCGTGCTGCCTTGTAGAAAGATCCTTGTCGATTTTCCGTCCAAAATCAGATGTTACCTGCCGAGTTGATGGTATAGAAATCACAACATCGTCGTCACCAGCAGCAGGATCGATTGCTTTTTCAATATCCAGATAATAGTACCTATCTATTTCTTTTCCCTTGTCCGTTTTTGTATGGACTGGTTTTTTGCTGTAAAGCGCATTATAAAGAGATGTTAACCTTTGCTGGCCATCAAGGATCAGCTCATCTGGTTCCGTATCTGGATTTGCGTCAGATCCTTCTATTGGCTTATGTTTAAAATGGATACTTTCATTTCCATACTCCAAGAACATAGCTGCTCCGACTGGGAAATTATGTATCACGCTGAGTATTAACGCCTTAATGCGTCCATCATCCCATACCCAGCCACGTTGGAAATCAGGCAGCTGAGCTGCACCAGTATCTACGGCTTTCATCAAATCTGTAAGTGGTCTGTCGTTTGTTTTCATGTTCCTACCTCTCTGCGGGTATTCTTTATTATCCATTCTCTTGCATGGATATGTATTTCTACGTTTTCTGATAAAGGTTTTATGAAATTATTGCAACGACGGATCGCTCCCCAGAGGAGTAATTCCGTTTTCTTTGAGCATTTCATTTATTTCATAAATTGAATTCTCAGCACAGGCTCCTAATACGCATTGATAAACGTATCCCTCGCCCTTCATTGAATTTAATTTAAAGTCTGTTTTGCCGAGAAACATCTCAGTCTCTGGCAAAGGCAGCTTCAGACCTACGCATAATGCAAGAACTGTCTGAACTGAAGTCGGGTACTCTTCATCGTTTCTCAAACGCTGAATGGTTTTTTCTCCCACAAGTGAGCGGTCAGCCAGCTGCTTATTCGAGAGTTTTCTTTCCTTCTGCAGCGCTACCAAGGTCTCAGCAAAGGAGCCGGGATATCTACGCAGGGCTTCCGACCTGCACTTTGCATTTTTTATCTGGTCGAGCAGCGTTTTATTGTGCGCGTTAAGCTCAAAGGAATACTCGACCTGATTTTCAACAGGCGCTGAATTACGCATAAACTGCGTGTAATACCTCGCCCCTTGGTATTTCGACTGATAGCTGTATCCCTTGGAGAAAACTACGCAGCATTCATCCATGTGCGAGAGCGCATATTCTGAGAGCGTAGCATTTCCAGCCTGATCCCTCGATATGTATTTCTCATTATTGATAACGAGGTGACGATCTGCAAAGACAAACCGCCCGCTGTCAATCAGCTTCTTAAACTCGCGGTCGAAACAGTAAGCCTTAAACAAATCGGCATAGGGAATCGTGAAAGTCTGATTCTTGTCCAAGGTACCGGCATCAAATGAATATCCGCGAACATACTGACCATCTACAAACGGATATGCACCCTCGGCTTTGGAGTATCCCAGATCTATCAACCGCACCTTGGCGGCCTGCCTCGACACATCGAACAGTTCAGCGAGTTCATCAATGACATTCTCGTAGGCAGCAATGCTTGCTTCATCAGCCTCACCATATTCAGCAAGAAGCTGATCTGCCTTTAATCGAGTCGTCTTCGCAGGCATCAAGATTCTTGGAGCGACACCTTTGGCCTGCCACTCCATCCAGTCCACGGCTTTCCATTTATCTGAATCGGTGGTGTTAGCGGCTATCTGACACTGAATCGCCTTCCCAAGATTATCATTAGCACCTATCATTTTCATCAACACATGGTATGGCTGATGGCGATGCCAATGGAAGCACTCGTGCGCCAACGTAGTCCGCTTTGTCCCTACAGACCTTTCATAGGAGACACGAGGATCAAGATATACGGTTCCGCGTTTGGCATTGCGGATGGCAATCTTCCGATGCTTATCGAGTACATTCCCACTATCGAATATAATCGTCCCAAAATACGCCAGATCATCCGACAGAGGAACATCTTCGATAACCTGCAGCTTCATATCGCTGGCTATCGTCTCAATCGGAACTCTCATCGGTTGATCCAGTGCCTCCGGGCAATATCTTGTCAGGAACTTCTCCGCCTCATCATCAAACTGGTCGTGAGAGATGATAGGCACCAGTTCACCGGACAGACGGTCATTATCAGATTCTTCCTGCGGCTCACAATTTCCAATAGCCATAATCCTGAAGCCGCTCATGTCAATGCCAAGAGTAACCTGACAATGGATCTTGAGCCATTGCTCATTAAAATATCCTTTACGAGAAGTAGATGGCATTTCGACATCGCATGATGCAATAACATCGAATGCAATTACACCATCCTCCGGCTGTTCGATATGAATAACGTTTTCAATTTCCATATCCACAACCGACGGCCTTTTTGCAGAACCGGAATGTTCCTCTTGAATATAAGCGATGGCAGCGTCTCGAATATCATCATACCGCGACTGGTCGATCAACTTCTGAAGCGGGCTTTCATCCTGTGCCTCGTAGTAATCCAGTCTGCTGTCATTAAGTTCTTTACGGATTTCGCGCCAATTAGGCATATTTCTATCCATATGCGCAATAAATGTGGCATCGTGCTTTCTGGTGATTAAGTGAGTCAGCTCATGCAGAATAATGTAATCCAGACAAGCATATGACTTCTGGGCAAGCTGCAGGTTGAACCACAGCTTCTTTTTATCCGTACTGCAGGCACCCCATTTTGTGACCATGTATTTCGTTTGCCAAGAGTCACATTTGAGCCCTGTCTGCGCTTCCCACTTTGGCAGCCGCTTTTCTATTTCTTCCTTCAGAATCTTCCGGTATTCCTCTTTTACATAAGCGTCTCGCTGCTTCACTGTGCTCTTGGCGCTCATAGAAAGGATAATGTTCTGATTCTGGATCTCGAAGCTGTTCTTCTGATTGTCCGGTTTGAAGACAAGGAAGTACTGCTTCCCCCAGATGTACACCGTTTCACCGGACACATACTGACGTTTCGATGCCCTCGGTTGATCTTGAAACTGAGCAATAGACCGCTTGATGAATCCCAATTGTGTTCTGGCATAAGCTTCAATTGCTTTATCATCAACGGATAAGGGTGCGGAAATTACCACATGTCCATCCGGTGGCTTCACCTGAAGATGCATGTTCTTTATATTCTTTTTTTGCACATCAATCGGAATACCGGAAATGACAATGCGCATTAAAATTCCTCCTGCTTCTCAATGATCTTATAGACGCGTTCCACCTCGGAATCATCGCCCAAAATCTCAAAGAGCGCCTTTTTGACTCGTCTTACAAGCGTTTGATTATCTCTGAAACCGGATAATGCTTGCTTCTTCACTGCCTTGTAGATTTTTATGGCGAATTTCTCGTCTTCACCAGTGTTGTCATAAATGGCCATCAAGGCTTTGCTCTTGCGGATGCTCTCCGGGTACTTCTCGTTTTCCTCCGGGCAGTCCACGTTCTTGGCCAGTTTTATATATTCCTCAAGCATCTGGGCATAGCCGTTTGGAGCTGGCCAAACAGCTGCTTATAATCAACAATATAGCCAAAGTCTTTGCTGTCATCATCCAGACGGTTGACGCGGCAAATTGCCTGAAACAGGCCGTGATCCTGCATCCTCTTGTCGATGTAAAGATAGGTGCAAGGCGGCGCATCAAATCCAGTGAGCAGCTTGTCCACGACGATAAGAAGCTTCATGTTTGCAGGTTCTTCTACAAACTTGCGCTTTGCTTCTTTTTCAAATTCCTCAACTTTAGTCTGAACCGATCCCGCATTCGGAAGGTCAGCCGGATCAAGTCCCAGCATCTTTAAATAGGTCTCATACTTAAGGAATGTTTCTGTATCATCCTCATCGCTGACGGTATCGGTACGCAGTTCGCCCTTGTTCGGAGTATAAGAAGATATGATGGCACACTTCTTAAATCCCATCTGCTGGAAAATCTCATAGTATTTGCAGGCCGTAGGGATTCCGTCCGCCACAAGAATCGCATTACCGTTTCCATCCATCAGTCGCGGCTTCATATTAAAGTCCTGAATGATGTCCCATGCAACCTTTTCCAGACGAGAGCGGGAGCTATATACCTTCTGCATCGTGCCCCACTTCTCCTTGAGCTTTGCTTTAGCACGAGAAGAGAGGCCTCTGGTCTTTACATCAAACCACTGGTCAACACGATCCTGTGAGGACAAATCCTGCGGGACATCACGGTATTCATATCGCAGATCAAGTACGACACCATCCGCTACGCCTTCGTTATATTTATAAGCATGGATATATGTACCGAAAACTTCGATACTGATCTTTTTATCCTTTTTCAGCAACGGAGTACCCGTAAAGCCAATAAATACTGCATTCGGCATGATTGTCTTCATCGCCGTATGGAGCTTACCGGACTGTGTTCTGTGACATTCATCAACAAATACTACAAGATTCCCCTTTGCCTCAAAATCAGCAGGGAGGGAGGCTTTCAGTTCTTCAACATACTTTTCGTAATCGTTCTCCGTTGCTTCTCCGCCACGACGGCCAAACTTATGCACGAGGGAGCAGATCAGCGAATCATCATATACATTCAAACGATTCAGCAAGTCCTTACCGCTCTTGGTACGAGCAATATTTTCATCCACGCCAGTGAATGTTTTCTCTATCTGCTCATCAAGCTCATCTCGGTCTGTCACAATTAGGACACGGGCATTAAGCTCAGCCCAATGTGTCAGAATCCACTTCGCAAGCCACACCATTGTCAGCGTTTTGCCGGAACCCTGTGTATGCCACAGGATGCCGCCCATCGGTTTATCCGGATCTCTATTCGGATTATGAAGTTCCGTCCTCAGATTATTAAGCCTCTGCTGGGTGCGCTTGATGCCGAAATACTGATTGTACCGGCACACCTTTTTGATGCCCTTATCGAAAACGACAAAGTTCATGATAAGGTCGATGAAGCGCTCCTTGTCGAACATGGCATATATCTGCTGCAGGAGCTTGTTCTCAATCCCTGCACAGGCTTCGCTGATACGGACATCAACCGGATCACGCTCGTCCTCGTGCTCCTTGAAGCCGTCGTCTTTCCATTCCATGTAGAACTTCTCGCCGGTCAGGAGTGTACCGTAGCGCAGGCCTTCCGACTCATTCCCGGCCATGCAGAACTGCATGGTAGTAAAGAAGCCCCGAATAAAGGAGTCCTTCTGATTTGTGAGATTCTGGCGGATGCCTTCAGACACAGAGATGCTGCTTCGCTTCAATTCAATGACAGCCACGGCGATACCGTTCAGGTAGATAACGAGATCGGGCCTCTTTTCCTGCTGCTCGACAACTGTTACTTCCTCGGCGATTGCAAAGTCATTATTCAGCGGATTGGCCTCATCGATCAACTCCACCGTAACCGGAGGCTTTTCCGGGCTCTCGCTGACCGGGATGCCATACTTCAACCGCGAATACACAGTCTTATTGGCATCATAGACTCCACGTGAAAGATTACCTGCTTCCTGCTGAAGCTGCATAATAGCAGCATCAACCAATTTGTCGGAATAGCCCTTCAGGCGAAGGTACTGGCGCAGACGATCTTCCTTGATATTCTTATTCTGATAATCTGACAGGTTACCAATATACTGATAGCCCAAGCTCTCTGGATCTTTAAAGAAACGGATCACTCTTTCCTGAGTTTTAATTTCGGCATCGCCAATACTCATCTGACAGGCACCTCCTTATACTAATCTGACCTTGCCGGTCAGCAATTCTTCCATCATACCTTGCTTTACCTTCTGATATTTCGACAGTTTTTCTTCGAGCTTATGAATGTCGCAATCCATATCGAAGAGAATGCCAGCAATAGCTTCTTGTTCTTCCTTCGTTGGAGGAACAAACAAATCGAACTTCACAAGATCCTTTTGATACAAGTGGTTAATCGTTGATCCGGCTGATAACTGCTGAAGGAAATCCTTAAACACTGAGGATTCCAGCACATAAAACATAAAGTGTGCAGTATACGCATCAGTTATAGGCTTCACAAGGAAAACGCCACTATTCAAAGTCGCCGGTCGCTTTAAGTCGGTTACAAATGCTACCTTTCCAATAGTGCCGTCCTTTGTCAAAAGAAGATCACCATTGGAGACCTGAATATTTGGATCTTGCGCATACCTGTCATAATCCACATAATGACAACCATTCCATTCGATTCGACCATCCTTAAAATCTGTTCCAGTAATCAAATAGGAATAGCCCTCATCTAAATACTCAGCTGTCGTTAAACCCTGCCAGCCAATACGCGCTTTAAGTTTTGAATTCTTTGAAAGGTTGATTTTTACCCATTCTCCATCGAAACCATCCAGTCGCTTCTTCCCGGTGACAAGCATTTGCATTGTCCCCTGACGAATATCCTTTTTCTTTCGGATGAATTTTTTCAAATTCTCGATCAAAGCATCTACATCAGACAGTGAATTTGCAATTTTTTCCTGTTCAAAAGTTTTAGGGACAATTATCACTGTATCTCCTAATGAACCTTTGGAAACCGATGAAACCTTCGTCCCATGAATATATGGCAATAGCTGATCATGGTACAAATGCGAATTCATGTAATAACCCAGCCATTTAGGCACAAATTTGCCGGACTTCACTCTGAAAGGAATTGTATGCAACCCAGCCATCACCGGTTTGTCAGACGTATTTGTAACCTCAGTAACTTTTCCAACAGTTTCATCTTCGGCAGTATCTGCCATTACAACATCTCCGTCTTGGAGAAGCTGCGCTGAACTTGATATCCTTAGTCCGTCATTTATGTACGGAACATCCTCTCTGGTACAATCCAGCACCTCCGGAAATAGGATAAGGACATCGCCATAATGTATATTTTTGAATTGACCACTATCATAATTAAGCTCAGCACGGGAATAAGTGTTGTTGTTCAGGACACGAAAAGTGTCAGAGAAGCTTTGAACATCCCACTCTTCAGGGATCATCCCTATTTTCGTCTTTTTCATTCCCATTTGAATCCCATCCTTTCCAGATGATACTTTACCCTCGTCTCATACTCATTTGTTTCCTTATCAAGCTCCGGAAGCGTATTTTCATACCGTTCAGCGAGCTCAATAATCCTATTGGTCAAGCGATGGGATATCGCCGCATAAAGATCAGCTATACCTGAGAAGATACTGTCAAACCACTTCTTGTTCACCAGTAGTTCCAAAATCTCTTCATCTGTCAGGCTGTCATATCTTGCTCTGCACTTCTCATCAAGCGCCTTGTTCAGATCCTTTACAACCTTGTTGTAGTCGGACACTTTACCGCAAAGGTCTAAAGCCTGTCTGAGTTGATTTATATCATCCTGCAAGCTCTCCGGTACACTCTCTACTGTACGAATAACAAATAGGCGCAGCATAATAGAAGACTTTGTAACAGTTCCTTTTTCTGTTAATGCGCTTTCGCAAAGCGGGTGTCCCACCAGATATGCCTGAAGACGCTTTTTCTGCATAGGAAGTTGATTCATCAAAATTTCCAGCTCTATGGTTTCCTCCGTCTCTACATGCTGTGTAAGTTCCTCGATCTTAGCCTCTACGTCCTTCGCCTTGACTTTTCCGTTCTCAGAAACATCGGCAAGAGCAGATTCTTCATCGGCGCTCTCAATCAGATCAGAAAGCTGGGATTCAGTTTCTGCGACAACATTCTCGGCTTCCTCTATGGCATTCTTCTCCTCACGGAAAAAGGCATCTATCACGATGGCCTTTGGAATCAATCTTCCTTCCCATCCAGTGACTTTCATCTCACCTTTATTCTTGCCCTGCGTGATTTCCTCTTCGATATTGTCCGTCACTCTGGCATTGGCATAGCCATCCGATTCACTTATTATAAGCGACACGTCATCGTTCATGACCTCATTCCAATAAGCTAGCAGCACTTGATACACGTCGTATTTATCAATCAGCGTCAGGTGTTCAAATTCAGCAAGGATATCCTCCGCAAGGCTAACGATTAACTCTCTCGCGGATACATCTTCATCAAGGGAAGATAAAGTGGGATATTCCTTGGTCTTCCATGCTGCAAAAGCCTCGTCGAGTTTCTCACCGTATTCTGAGAACTCGGCGTTTTTATATATCGTCTGACGGATATTCTCATGCTCCACATTCAAGCTGTAATATTTTTCGCTAATCGCCGTCAGCAACTCAGCCTTCAGCGAAGGAAACACATCCCAATACTTAGACAGACTGTCAATATCAACCGCCGGAATGCCACCATGAATATGCGCATAGATATCCTGAATATCCTCCGGGTCTGTGGAGTCAATATAGCGAGTGATGTTCAGGTTATATCCGTTCTTCTTTTCAATCTCGTCATTGGGAACGAAGCGAGCATACTTGGGATCGGTAGTAATCTGCTCGTTAAAAGTCGTGATGATCCTGTAAATATCACGCTCGCGCAGACGGTTCTTGTTGCCGTCCTTCACGTATCCACGGCTGGCATCAATCATAAAGATGCCCTGTCTGTTTGCAGCACCCTCTTTGTCAATCACGAGAACACAAGCAGCAATGCCGGTGCCGTAGAACAGGTTTGCCGGGAGGCTGATGATACCCTTGATCCAGTGCTTCTTGATAATTGCTTCTCTGATGGTAGCCTCGGCATTTCCTCGGAACAGAACACCATGAGGAAGGATAACGGCAGCTTTACCGTTTGTCTTCAATGCCTTAAGAATATGCATGAGCCAAGCATAGTCGCCATTCTTCTCCGGAGGTGTATCTCCGTAACCCTCGAAACGGCCATACTCTTTACCAGCAATACCATCGCGCCAGTTCTTCATGGAGAATGGCGGATTTGCGACGATGTAATCAAAACGCTCAAGAATAGAATTGTCATTCCTGTCGAGATACTGAGGATTCGAGAATGTATTACCGCTCTTGATTATAATCTCCGCCTTACGATGAAGAACTGCGTTCATCTTCGCAAGACCGGCTGTTGTGCTCTCTTTTTCCTGACCAAATCCCATGATAGGAATCGGTGCCGCATCGACAGCCCGAATTAGAAGGCTTCCGCTGCCACAGGCCGGATCGCATACTGTAGCGCTGGAATCAGTGCAGCGACTGATACCTACAACGTTCGCAAGAATTCTCGATACTTCCGCTGGCGTATAGAATTGGCCCTTGCTTTTTCCGCTCTCTGTAGCGAACTTGCGCATCAGATATTCATATGCATCACCGATAATGTCGTCACCCTCAGCCTTATTGCGCGAGAAGTCAAGCTCCGGACGCTGGAAGATGGAAATGAGGTCAGTCAGCTTGTCGACCATCTCCTTGCCGCTTCCGAGCTTCTTTTCATCATTAAAATGTGCAATATCGATAACACCCTTAAGGTCGGTGTTTTCGTCAGCGAGGCGAGCGATAATCTTATCCATGCCCTCGCCGATGTTCTTCTTTCCCTTAAGAGCAATGAAGTCATCAAAGGAGCAGCCTGTTCTCTTTTCAGGATCGGGATCTTTATCATGTGCCTTATCGAAGACCTTAATGTCCTCATAGGCTCCCATATTCTTAAATTTATCTGTGACGTACTTCATGAACAGAAGCGTCAGGATATAGTCCTTGTATTCAGAGGAATCCATACCTCCGCGAAGTTTGTCGCAGCTCGCCCAAAGCGATGCATATAATTGCGTTTTCTTAACAGCCATGATTGCCTGCTCCTTGTCTAATGATTTTCTTTGTTTTTCAGTGCGAATCAGTCAGCGCTCTTACCGCTCTTAACCCATTCATCGAGTTCGGAAATTTTAAACTTCCACTGTTTTCCGATTTTTTGAGCAGGCAAACCTTCCTTACCATTTCTGATCCAGCTGCGAAGAGTAACTGTTTTGATTCCTAAATATTCCGCAGCTTCATCTATGCTTATCCATTTGTCATTCATAATTTCTTCCATGCTCTCACCTCGTGATTTGAATCCGAATATAGCTTAGCTATTTTAGCATACACCATAAATGTGAATTTTTCAAGAGTTTGCTGTTATTTGTTGATATTATCTTTTATTTGTGCGTTCTTAAAATTCCCCACCGGACACAACTATGTCTGGTCTTTTTTTATCCATTTTTCAATATAAAGTTCATCTTGGCCTTCTCGTTTCTGCCTATCAGCACCGCAAAAACGGACATGCCTGTGTCTGAGGTTTTGAAAACGAAAACTGGCATACTTTAGTCATCCTGAGTAAGACGCAAAACTGCTCCGACCTGTCGACGTGATCGTTCCGAGTGCACAAAGAGGAACTGTTCGCCACCGAGGCAGGATCGACAACTGAATAGGAAGACCAGCACGCGAACAGCTGGACGCAATCTGAAGCGGAGACTTTGTTCTCCCGCATCGGGTGGGATTTCTGCGTCCATTTTTCGCCGCTGGCACCCATACGGGCTCTCCGTTTCACCACACCGTACCAGCGGCTGTGGGCCAAAGGAGGGCCCGTATTATGACAAAATTCGACAATCAGAATCACCCCTTCATCTACGACCGCACCACCTGCGAGAAAATCCCGGTCAGCAAGGAAATCCGCGACGCCTACTACGGCGAGGCAGCCCGTATCCGGATGAAGGAGCAGGCTCATGGACGCTGCGTCTGCCCTCAGAGCAAGGTCTGGGCCTGCGACGGCGACTGCCCCATTTGTGAGTACCGTCGTTTCGG
>ERZ780139.1412-NODE-1412-length-20868-cov-7.291741_pt1 | contig 20868 bp, 16 predicted proteins | sample MGYA00511476_ERZ780139 | MGnify/ENA primary metagenome ERZ780139 (study PRJEB29588, sample SAMEA2158190) | human gut metagenome | biome: human gut; feature: human-associated habitat; material: faeces | place: Denmark | collected 2008/2010 ... | reverse complement strand
CAACGGCGATGCGGATGAGGCGCTTTCGCTCATGCGGGGCTGCGACGCGATTCTCATCGGCGGCGACCTTGTCAACCGCCACAGCCGCCACGGATGGCGCAACGCCGCGCGCTTCCTCGACCTCGCGCCGCGCATCGCCCCCACGTTCTACAACCTCGGCAACCACGAGCGCCTGCTGCCCGACATCGCGGAATACCTTCCTTTGGTGCAGAAAAGCGACGTTACAGTACTGGACGACTGCTTTGTGGACTTCCGCGGCATCACCCTCGGCGGAGTCAGCAGCGCGCGGAAAATGCCAGGAATGCCGCCCGTTCGCGCGCAGATGGACGCAAAAAAGCCGTTCCTGCAAGCCATGGCGGCGCGGGACGGGTTCAAGCTGCTGCTCTGCCACCACCCGGAGTATTTCGCGCCGCTGGTGCAGGGACTGGACATTGACCTGACGCTCGCGGGGCACGCGCACGGCGGGCAGGTACGGATTGGTTCGCAGGGAATTTACTCGCCGGGTCAGGGATTTTTCCCGAAATTGACGAGCGGGTTTTATTTTGATGACAAACTGTTCATCAGCCGCGGCATGACGAACTCTGCCTGTGCGCCGCGCCTGTGGTGTCCGTGCGAGCTGGTGATAGTGCAGCTGCTGCCCAATCGTGCTATATAATATGAAGCGATTTTTTCCCTGCCCGCTGGAAGAATCCCATTCGCTGAATCGTTGTATGGTTATCCACAGTTCGTCCCCAATTTCCGATTCACGAAGGAGGTTTCCGCATGAAAAAACTGCTTTGGGTGCTGATTTTGCTGCTGCTCCCGCTGACCGTCTTGGCGGAAGATGCCGAAAGTCACCGCGACGGCGCGTTCTTCTACCAGATTGCGGATGGCGAAGCGATTCTGACTGGCTGCGACTGGGACGCGATGCAGGCGGATTCACTGTATATGTTCGCTGACCCGCCGGTTTCGCTGGAGATTCCGGCGACGCTGGGCGGCTATCCCGTCACGGCGATTGGCGGCTGGTTGTTCAGCTCGCTGGACGTCTGCCCCGTGGACGCGCCGTTCGAGGTTGTGTTCCCCGAAGGGCTTCGCGCGCTGGATGCCGACACCTTCGCCGAATGCTTCTATGCGGTGAAAGTCACCCTGCCCGCGACGTTGGAAGTAATTCCGGAGGGCTGCTTCAACCAGATTGAGGCCGAAATCGACTTTCCGAACGGCAATCCGCGCTATTCCTGCGAAAACGGCTTCCTGATTGACAATACTACGCAAACGCTGCTGTACACCACGCCGTCGAGCCACGGCAATCCGCTGCCCGCCGTCCGCCGTCTGGGGGACTGTTCGCTGATGAACTGGCTCTGGGACGACGATGACGACCCCGTTCTGCCCGACACGCTGGAAAGCGTTGGCAGCTACATTTTCTATGACTGCGGCGTGACCCGCGTCACCTTCCCTGACGGCATCACCGAACTGTCGCCCTATACCTTCTATTGCACCGATTTGCAGGAAGTTCACCTGCCCGCGTCGCTGCGGGAAATCCCGGATTACTGCTTTTGGAACTGCCAGCTGATTGCGCTGACCATCCCCGACGGCGTGACCCGCATCGGCGCGCACGCGGTGGACTGGTTCACGGGCGAAATCATTGGGGCCGTCACCCTCCCCGCATCGGTGGAATTTGTGGGCTATCGCGCGTTTCCGGACGAATGCGACGTAACGGCTTTGAACCCGCAGGTTCATTTTGAGACTGCTGCGGAGTACGCCGAGCGAATCCCCGAATATGACTGGTATGGCGACGAAGCGGCGGACGCTCTCTATTCAGATGGGCTGTTCGACTACGAGCTTTCGTCGCGCGGCGCGGTTCTGCTCGACTGTTCCCGCTTCTTTAACCAGCCAGAAGTCCCCGACGTGCTGGAAATTCCGGCGGAATTGGGCGGCTATCCCGTCGTTGGGCTGGGTGCGTATGCTCTCTGCACCTATGACTTTGCCGGAGGGCGCGATTTCAGCATCATCGTGCCGGAGGGCGTCCGCTTCATGACGTCGGATGCGTTCCTGTGCTGCCACGCCGCGACGCGAATTTCTTTTCCGTCTACACTGGACGATTTGCCAGAAAGCAGTTTCTACCACGTCAGTGCGGAAATCGACTTCCCGAACGGCAACCCGCGCTATTCCTGCGAAAACGGCTTCCTGATTGACCGCGACACGCAGACGCTGCTGTACGCCGCGCCGTCCAGTCAGGGGCAGCCAATTCCCGCCGTCCGTCGCTTGGGCGATTCCGCGCTGGATAACTGGAAACCTGCGGGTAACGAAATCCGCCTGCCGGACACGCTGGAATCCATCGGTCCTTACGCCTTGGACGGGCAGTACACGGGCGATTTTTCCCCGCTGGCGGCGCTGATTCTCCCCGACGGCGTCCGCGAACTGTCCGATTGCAGCATTTACGGCTGCTGGGAGATTCAGCTGCTGCGCTTCCCGGCAACGCTGACGGAAATTCCCGCCTACTGCGTCGCAAACTGCGGGCTGGGCGCGGTGGAAATCCCGGAGGGCGTGACACGCATCGGAGAATTTGCCTTCTACTACTACGATTGGGAGCAGACGGAATTGTCCGCCGTCACCCTGCCCGCGTCGGTGGAATTTGTGGGCTTCCGCGCCTTCCCGGACGAATGCGAAATCACCGCGCTAAACCCCGACACGCACTTTGAAACAGAGGAAGAAATCAATCAGCGGAATCCCGATTGGGCGTATCGCATCCCCTAACAATCAAGAAAGGTCGTTTTCCGCATGAACGAACTCGATTCGCTTCTTCGCGCCGCCGGACGCATGATGCTTGACTACCAGTCCCCAAAGGTGTTCAGCAAGGGGCATCACGCCGATTTCGTCACCGAGGCGGACATCGCGGTGCAGTCCTATCTCGTGGACGCGCTGCAAAGGGCGTATCCGCACGCGAAATTCCTCGCCGAGGAGGAGGAGCGGCACGTCCTCACCGACGCGCTGACTTTCATCATCGACCCCATCGACGGCACGACGAACTACTTCCGCCGCCGCCGCTGCTCGATGATTTCCATCGGTGCGGTGGAAAATAAACTTCCCGTTTTCGGCGGGCTGTACGACCCCTACACGGACGAAATGTACCTCGCGGAACGCGGCAAGGGCGCGACCTGCAACGGCGAGCGCATCCGCGTGTCGGACACGTCCCTTGACAAGGCGCTGATTGGCTTCGGCTCTGCGCCGTACTACGAGGAGTTGTTTTCGCTGACCGTGCGGACAGTTTCGACGCTGCTGCCGAAAATCGCCGATGTTCGCCGGACGGGCAGCGCCTGCCGGGAACTGTGCGACGTGGCGCGCGGCATCAGCGATGGACACTTCGAGTGGCGGCTCCAGCCGTGGGACTACTGCGCGGGAACGCTGCTGATTGAGGAAGCTGGCGGGCGCTGCGGCGACATCCGCGGCGGAAGCGTCGTCTACGACCGCCCGATGGCACACATGGCGGCGAACGCGCGCATTTTCGATAATCTGCGCGAAGTGCTGCAATCAGCGGATTGCGAAAATCCCGATTCTATGGTATAATCAGGGTACCAACCTGAAAAGGAGCGACTGATATGATTCCGACCCCGCACATTACCGCCAAGGAAGGCGATTTCGCCCGCACTGTCCTCATGCCCGGCGACCCGCTGCGCTCGAAGTTCATTGCGGACAACTACCTCGAAAACGCCGTGCTGGTCAACAACACGCGCGGCGTGCAGGGCTACACCGGCACCTACAATGGCAAGCGCGTGTCCGTGATGGCGTCCGGCATGGGTATGCCCTCCATCGGCATCTACTCCTATGAGTTGTTCAAGTTCTACGGTGTGGAAAACATAATCCGCGTCGGCACGGCGGGGATGCTCAGCCAGAAGCTGAAAGTGCGCGACATCGTGCTGGGCATGAGCGCGTACACGAACAGCAATTTCGGGCAGCAGTACGGTTTCCGCGGGAACGTCGCGCCGTGCTGTTCCTATGCGCTGCTTTCTGCCGCAATGGAAGCGGCCAAGAAGCTCGGCGTGACCCCCGTGCCGGGCGCGCTGTACTCGTCGGATATTTTCTATGACGAATCGCAGCCGTCGCCGGGGCAGGTGCTGCAAGGCTTGGGCGTGCTGGCGGTGGAGATGGAGGCGGCGGCGCTGTACCTGAACGCGGCGCGGTTGGGCAAGAACGCGCTGACCATCTGCACCATTTCCGACAATCCCTTCACGGGCGAGGAGCTGGATGCCGAAGCGCGGCAGAACACCTTCACGCAGATGATGGAGATTGCGCTGGAAATTGCGTAATATAGTAGGGCGAAGCACCAAAAAAGCTGCACGCGGAAGGAGCATGGAAGCGCGACCAACTCAATCGCGAAAAAGGGTCAAGGGACGCTGTCCCTTGCAGGGTGCAGGGACAGCGTCCCTGCCAGTAACTTTGCGCGTCCGCAGACGCGCCCCAAGCTGCTCTTCCCCCAAAATTCCGTGAAAACCTTACTATCCGCATACAAAAAACCGACAGGGCGAAATTGCTCTGCCGGTTTTTTGATACTGCTGATTTTACCCGCTGATTACACCGCGCCCTGCGCCATCATCGCGTCGGCAACCTTCAGGAAGCCCGCAATGTTCGCACCCGCGACGTAATCGCCTTCCTTGGCGTACTCGTGCGCCGCCAAATCCACCTTGGCGAAGATGTTCACCATGATGTCCTTCAGCTTCGCGTCCACTTCCTCGAACGTCCAGCTCAGGCGCTGGCTGTTCTGGCTCATTTCCAGCGCGGAAACCGCCACGCCGCCCGCGTTGGCAGCCTTCGCCGGGGCAAACAGCACGCCCGCCTGCTGGAACGCCGCGGTGGCTTCCAGCGTCGAGGGCATGTTCGCGCCTTCGCCGACTGCTTCCACGCCGTTGGCAATCAGCGCCTTGGCGGATGCTTCGTTGATTTCGTTCTGCGTCGCGCAGGGCAGGGCAATCTGGCAGGGAATCGTCCAGATGCCGGAGCAGCCCTCGGTGTAGGTCGCGGTCGGAACAGCCTTGACATACTCCTTGATGCGCTTGCGCTCCACTTCCTTCAGCTGCTTGACCACATCCAGCTTAATGCCGTCGGGGTCGTAGATGTAGCCGTTGGAATCGCTCATGGCGACGACCTTCGCGCCCATCTCGGTAATCTTCTGCACCGCGTAGATGGCGACGTTGCCCGAACCGGACACGACGACCGTCTTGCCCGCAATGGTCTTGCCGTTGCGCTCCATCATCGCCTGCGTGAAGTAGCACAGGCCGTAGCCGGTGGCCTCCTTGCGCGCGAGGCTGCCGCCCCACGTCAGACCCTTGCCGGTCAGCACGCCTTCATACAGCCCGGTGATGCGCTTGTACTGGCCGTACAGGTAGCCGATTTCGCGTGCGCCGACGCCAATATCGCCCGCCGGCACGTCGGTGTCCTTGCCGATGTAGCGGTACAGCTCAGTCATGAAGGACTGGCAGAAGCGCTGCACTTCGTTGTCGCTCTTGCCCTTGGGGTCGAAGTCGGAGCCGCCCTTGCCGCCGCCGATGGGCAGACCGGTCAGGCTGTTCTTCAAAATCTGCTCAAAGCCGAGGAACTTCAAAATCGACTGGTTGACGCTGGGATGCAGGCGCAGACCGCCCTTGTACGGGCCAATCGCGCTGTTGAACTGCACGCGGTAGCCGCGGTTGACCTGCACCTTGCCTTGATCGTCGATCCACGGCACACGGAAGGTGATGATGCGCTCCGGCTCCACGAAGCGTTCGAGCAGTCCCGCCGCTTCATACTTCTCTTCGTTCCGTTCGATAACGGGCTTAAGGGTCGTCAAAATTTCGGTCGCTGCCTGAATGAATTCCGGCTCGTGGGCGTAGCGAACCTTCAAATCGTCAAGAACGCGCTGGCAATAATTCGCCATGATGCAGGACTCCTTTCAAATCATAAACATGCTTGATACTATTTCCGGATGAAAATGAGCCAAGATGCGGCGTGAATTTTTCACGCTGGCTAACGCGAATGAAACGCAGCGTAGCAGCGCTACGCTAAGTGGAATGAGCGGACGCCAGCGGGGAAAAGGCACAAGCAGCTGGTTCAGGTGAATCCGGAAATAGTATTACCATCGGCGCAGAACCCGCCGATGCGGAGTCCCGACGCCCTTGTCGAGAGGCGATACTTTCGCCTTTCACGTTTTTCATCATACACCATGCAGGCACATATGGCAAGGGCTTTTGCTGCACTAATTATGTTTTTCTGGATGACAGCGGCGGCGATTTTGCATTTTCGCCGTTTTTTTTGCCCCTTGACAGGAAAAAACGGGTGTGATACCATGTGTTCATGCAAGAAAAACGCGGAGGTGAACATCCGCGAATGAAGGAGGTATCCACTTTTCATGAACACACAGGTTTTGCAAGGGCTGCTCGTGCCCTTTCTCGGCACAACGCTGGGCGCGGCGCTGGTTTTCTTCCTCAAGCGCGACTTGCCTGAAAAGGTGCAGAAGGGCTTGAGCGGTTTCGCGGCGGGCGTGATGGTTGCGGCAAGCATATGGAGCCTGTTGATTCCGGCGCTGGAGGGCGCGGCGGACTTGGGCGCATGGTCGTTCCTGCCCGCGACGATCGGGTTCTGGCTGGGGATTCTCTTCCTGCTGCTGCTGGATCGGCTCGTCCCCCACGTCCATTTGGACGGCGAACAGGAGGGGCTGCGCGCGTCGCTCCCCCGGTCGATGATGGTTGCGCTCGCCGTCGCGCTGCATAATCTGCCAGAGGGCATGGCGGTCGGCGTGGTCTACGCGGGCAGTATGCAGCCGGAGCAGGTCGGCAGCGTATCTTTCGCCAGCGCGTTCGCCCTTGCCGTCGGCATCGCCCTGCAAAACGTGCCCGAAGGCGCGATTGTCGCCATGCCCCTGCGTCAGGCGGGCATGAGCCGCGTAAAGGCGTTCACGCTGGGGATGCTTTCCGGCGCGGTTGAGCCGCTGGGCGCGCTGCTGACCATCGGGCTGGCGGCGGTTTTCGCCCCGATGATGCCCGTGATGCTGTCCTTCGCCGCGGGCGCGATGCTCTACGTCGTCGTCGAGGAGCTTGTGCCGGAGATGGCGCAGGGCACGCACACCAATGTCGGCACGGTGCTGTTCGCCGTCGGATTTTCGCTGATGATGGCGATGGATTACATCCTATAAAGGAGACATGAAAATGAAACGAATTTTGCCGCTTCTGCTGATTTTGCTGCTGATTTTAACGGGCTGTTCCGCCAAGAATGCGGACTCCCCCGCCGCCGACGCGCCGACGGACACGCCCCTGACCGGCACATCCTACGTCCAAATCGACGTGAAGGACTACGGCACGATTGTCGCGGAGCTGTACGCCGACACCGCACCCATCACCGTCGCGAACTTCCTTTCCCTCGTGGACAGCGGCTTCTACGACGGCTTGACCTTCCACCGCATCATTTCCGGCTTCATGATTCAGGGCGGCGACCCGAACGGCAACGGCACGGGCGGTTCAAGCCAGCGGATTAAGGGCGAATTCAGCGCCAACGGCGTGCAGAACGACCTAAAACACACGCGCGGTGTCCTGTCGATGGCGCGGTCAAGCGCGATGGACAGCGCCAGCAGCCAATTCTTCATCATGCACGCGGATGCGCCGCATTTGGACGGGCAGTACGCCGCGTTCGGCAAGGTCATCAGCGGGATGGAGGTTGTGGACGCGATTTGCGAGCATACGCCGGTGACGGATCGGAATGGGACGGTCGCCAAGGCAAATCAGCCGGTGATTGAACGGATTATCCGGGTAGAAAAGCCGGAGGAATAAAGGAAAAGGTAAATGCCCCGACAGCGCAAAAAACTGCCGGGGCATTTGTTGTATGGAAAAGTGACCAAGCCGGGGCGCAAAAAAAGGGTCAAGGGGCAATGCCCCTTGCAGGGTGCAGGGGCGGCGCCCCTGCTGGGGTTTGGGGCAACGCCCCAACTGTTCCTCGTCAAACCAATTCAAAAGGAACAGCCCACAAAAGTGCAGGCAGCGAAGCGTCCCTGCCCCTAACTTCGCGCGTCCTCAGACGCGCCCCCCAAGCCGCTCTATCCAACAACTGTGCTGTGTCGCGCCAGATGGGCGCGACCAAGTTGCTGGTCTTGCGACCATAGCCGCTCTTTCCCAAACGCAGGGATTTCGCCTCTGCGGAGGCGAGTCGGGGGCTTTGCGATCGCCCCCGACACCCCTTCGCAGTGCACTCCCATGTTACTTGATTTTTATCGTGGCTTTTTAATTATGACGCTGCTTTTTCCCAAACATCGGAATTTCAGCCCGCAAGGCGTTTCTTTGCTCACGCCCCCGCCTGTTCCTGCGCCAGCGTGTCAATCACCGCTTCGGAGGCATTCGGGTAGAACGCCGCCGCGCCCAGCTGGTCGGTCAGACCAACTTTCTGGAAGAAGCCCGCGACGTTCTCATGCACGCCGCAAATTGAGACGGTCACGCCCTTCTGCGCAATCAGCGCGCACACCTCCATCAGCGTCTGCACGCCGGAGATGTCGGTCGCGGACACGCCGCGCAGGGAGAGAATCAGGTGCTCACAGCCGGTAAAATCCACCGAAAGCAGCTTCCGCTTCAAATCCGCGCAGTTCGCGAAGAACAGCGAACCGTTCACATAGCTGACGAGGATGCTTTTCGCGCGGGATTCATCCACCGGCTTGCCCATGCGGTGCAGGCGCTCCAGACGCACCTTGTCCACCGGCTCGGTTTCGATGGTCAGGCGCGCGGCGTTCCAGACGAACATCAGCAGCGCGGTCACGATGCCGATGACGATGGCGACGGTCAGGTCAAAGACGACGGTGGACACCATCGTAATCAGGAACTGCGCGACACCCGTCCACACCTTGCGGCTGAAAATCGTCTTGATGCCGTGCCACTCGTTCATGCGCCACGCCGTCACCATCAGCACACCCGCCAGCGCGCTCAGCGGCAGGCGGCTCATCACGCCGCCCAGCAGCACCATCGCCAGCAGCAACACCAGCGAATGCACAATGCCGGTCACGCGGGTCTGCTCGCCGGACTTGATGGCGACGGACGTGCGGGCAATCGCCGCCGTTGCGGGCACGCCGCCAAAGAACGGCAGCAGGATGTTGCCCACGCCCTGCGCAATCAGCTCACGATCCGCGTCGAAGGCTTCTTCCTTCATCCGGGATGCGCTCGCGCCGCACAGCAGCGACTCAATCATGCCCAGCATGGCGATGGAGACAATCGGGCTGACGAGGTTTTGCAGCATGTCGAGGTTGACCGCGCCGAGGTTCAGGCGGTTGTCCAGCATCAGGCTTTTCGGGATGTCCCCCACCTTCGCCAGCGAATCGAAACCCGCGATTTCGGTCACGATGGTCGCCAGAATAATCGCCAGCAGCGACCCCGGCACCTTCGCGTTCAGCTTCTTCGGCCAGAAAACCATGAACAGCACAACCAGCAGACCGATGGCGACCGCCTGCCAGTTGGGGGAAAATCCGACGCTGGTGTAGCTCCACAGCTTTTCCAGCGCGCTTGTGCCGACGGAGTGCGTGCCAAAGAAGTTGTCCACCTGCCCCAAGGCGATGATAATCGCAATGCCGCTGGTGAAGCCCATGACGACGCTGGTCGGGATGAAGTTGACGAGCTTGCCGAGGCGGAGGATGCCCGCCAGCAGGATAATCACGCCCGCCGCAAGCGACGCGACGAACACGCCCTGCAAGCCGTACTGGGCGACGATGCCGATGAGGATGGCGCTCATGGCCCCGGTCGGGCCGCTGATTTGGAAGGACGCGCCGCCAAGCAGCCCGATGACAAGTCCGCCGATGATGGCGGTGACAAGCCCCGCGGCGGCGTCCGCGCCGGAGGACACGCCGAATGCCAACGCCAGCGGCAGCGCCACCGCCGCTACCGTGATGCCGCTCAGGATGTCCTTGAGGAGTTTGCCGGCGTTGTAGCCGGAGAATTCGTGTTTCAGGTCGGTAATGTACTTTTTGAGCATGATGTTATTTCCTTTAATCTCCTAATTCCCTGATTTTCTCCACCATTGCCGCAGAGGATTTCGCGTCTGCGGACGCGACCAAAGGGCTTTCCGCTCGCCCTTTGGAAACCTTCGGCGCGGTCACTCCCATGTTACTTGATTTGTACCGAAAGTAGTTATAGTTTGTGAACCATTCGTACCCCCAAGCAGCGCCACCGCACTGCTACGAAGGAGGGCACCGAAGGAGTCCAGAGGGCGATCGGAAAGCCCTCTGGGAGCATGGCGATGTCCTGTTTGGAAGGAAAGTCACCTTTGCAATCAGGCAATCCACAAACGCCCTTTTGCGGAAAAAAGGGCAAAAAAACGTCCGGCGCTGAAACACGGTTTCAACATCGGACGAATTTGTGCTATGAAACGCTTGGGCGACAATTACGCCTTGGCGATTTCCACGAGCTTGGTGAAGGCAGCTGCATCGTTCACAGCCAGATCCGCGAGAATCTTGCGGTTGACGGTGATGTTGTGCTTCTTCAGACCATTGATGAACGTGGAATAGCTCATGCCGTTCAGACGAGCAGCGGCGTTGATACGGGTGATCCACAGGGAGCGGAAATCACGCTTGCGCAGCTTGCGGCCCTTGAAGGCATAGCGCAGGGAACGAGCAACCTGTTCGGACGCGGCGCGGTACTGCTTGGACTTTGCACCCCAGTAGCCCTTAGCCAGCTTCATGACCTTGCGGCGCTTCTTCAGAGCGTTCACAGATCTCTTAATACGTGCCATTGTGAGTATCCTCCTTGCCAGCGAATGGGCTTAATTACTTGTAGGGCAGCAGCTTGTGGATGGTCTTGGCTTCCGCCGCGTTGTCCACAATGCCGTCAGCGCGCAGGTGACGGGTGCGCTTGGTGGTCTTGAGGCGAACCTGATGGTTGGCGTTCATCTGCTTATGCTTCACGATACCGGTCTTGGTAAAGGAAAAGCGCTTGGCAGCACCACGGTGAGACTTCTGCTTAGGCATGGTGTAGTCCTCCTTCCAATGCTGATAAAACGGGGCGCAGGCAAGCTGCGATAGCCGTTTTATTCCTGTTCTTGATTCCCCTTGGCGTTTTCGCGGGCAGCCTTCTTTTCAGCGAAGGAAGCCTTTGCCGCCTTGGGGGCCAGGATCATAATCATATGACGGCCGTCCATCATGGGACGGCGCTCCACCGAGCTGACCTCGGCGCAGCGGGCCGCGAAGTCCTGCATGACCTGCATGCCGATTTCGCTATGGGTGATCTGGCGGCCACGGAAACGGATGGACACCTTCACCTTATCGCCACCCTGAAGGAACTTCTGCGCCATTTTCGCCTTCGTGAGAACGTCGTTCTCCTCGATGGTGGCGGACAGCTGAACCTCCTTGGTTTCGACGACCCGCTGATTCTTCCGGTTTTCGCGTTCGCGCCGCGACTGTTCGTAGCGGTACTTGTCATAGTCCAGCAGTTTGCACACCGGCGGTTTTGCCGTGGGCTGGATTTTGGCGAGGTCGATGCCGCGCTCTTCCGCCAGCTCCATCGCCTTGGCTGTTGGCATGACGCCGAGCTGTTCGCCGTTTTCGTCAATCAGGCGGACTTCCCGGTCGCGGATTTCCTCATTGATCATCAGATCGAGTGCTATGTCCATACACCTCCCAATTTTCGTTGAAGCCAGCGTTTTCTGCTCCATACCACAGAAAAAGCGGCGGGTGACTCCACCCGTCGCTGACATGCAGTTTGCGCCTTTTTCGGCGTTCAATCCGCCTGAAAGGGAAAAAGCCTGTGAACCCGGCAGCATACGCCGCGCAAGGTGAGAGACGGGCAAGCCTCTGCTTCAAACAGGGATATTGTAGCACAGGGGAAGCGGTTTGTCAAGGGGGAGTGGGCGGATTTTTTGCGTGAAGCCGGAGTTTTTTCCACGAAAAGAGGCGCAGACCGCCCGCTGGGGAAGTCTGCGCCCACTGATTTTACTCGGTGTACGGCGTGCCGTGCGGGATGCCCTGCTTCTCCGCCCACTGCCACGCATAGCTGCCGACGCTGGCAAAGATGACGACATCCGGCGTGTTCTCGAACGCATCCTCCGCGATGTAGGACACGGAGTCCGGCAGGGTGATGCACTTCAGGTTCGCGCAGTCCGCAAAGGCGCGCGTGCCAATGACTTGCAGTCCATCCGGCGCAACGACTGCCTGAATCGTGCTGTTGCCCACGAACGCCTCGTCATCCACATAGAACGTCGACGCGGGCAGCTTCACCTGCGGCAGCCCGATGCCCGTGAACTGCTCGGTGATGAAGCCCTGAACATGGATGTTCTGGCAGTCATCATGCGCATACCAGCTGCCGTCGAAGGACGCAGCCGCGCCAAGCCCCGTGCCAGTGCCCGACGGTTCATTGTAGCCCCACTGGCTGTACTGGACATTCGTGCCGTCCAGCCACTTCCACGCGCCGCTTGTGTTGCTTGCGCCAATCCACGCCTTGTCAATGGTCGAAGTTGCGTTCAGTAACTGCTCGATGATAGCCTGTTCCGCGTCGTTGTGGACAATCGCGAGGCGCATTCGCACCATCTGCACGCTATCGTCGCTCATGTAGGTGCACATTTCCTCTGCGCTGCTCCAGCTGTTGTAACCGCCGTAAAGCGTGTAGGTGATGCCGTTGCGGGAAATGCTGCACCCCGTGTCGTACCACTGTGCATAGACGGTGTTGTAGTTCACGCCATTTTCCAGCCTGACCCAGCCGCCATCCGCCATTTCCTCGTAGTCCTTTGCGGCGTAAATGCGCGTCCAGATCTTGCCCTTCGCATCGGTATAGGTTTCATCCGCGCCAAACCAGAAGTACGCATCGCGATCCATGTGCTTGACGAGGGCAGCCGCGTCATTCGGGGCTGCCAGCACATCCACGCCATCTTCCGCCATCACATAGGCGGGCATCCAGCCCGACTGGCAGTAGACATCCGGAATCGCCGCTGATTTGCTCCCTGCGTGCACCGCGGAAAGGTCGATATAGCCCAGTTCTTTGCCCGTGCTATCCGCCACAGGCGCCCAGAAGTAGCCATTCTGGTCTTGACGCGTGTTGTTCACGTCCACTTGGAAACGGCTGCGGGATGTGTACGTTTTGACAATCGTGTCATCCACATTCTGCGTTTTGTAGACATACACCGTGCTGCCCGGATTCGCAAAGTAGTCGTACCAAACGGGGGTCTGCTTCACTTGCTCGACGTAGCTGTTCGCAGCAATCACCCAGCCGTAGAGATAGGTGCCGTCGGACTGCTTGTAGCGTGCGTATGCCCAGTCGTTGCCGAAGCGCGGGTCGCGCAGCTTGTGGCTGACGTCCAGCTCCAGAATCGTGCCCTTGCTCAGCGTTTTCAGCACACCCGTATCGCACCAAGTGTTCGGGAAGGTGCGGACGTAGAGGCTGCTGAGTGCTTTGTACTGCGTCCACGCGGGTTCATCGGGTTCAAGGTCGGGGACGGTAGCGGTCTTATCGCCGATGTTGCAGTAGAGAATCGAGCCGTCCGACATCAGCACAGGCGCAAAGAAGTACTTCTTATTGCTGTCCATTGCGACGTTCAGCAGGTCAATGGTCAGGTAATCGCCCACCGCCGTCGTGGTCGCGACAGCGCCGGAAATGCTCTGCGACTTGCGAATGTTGAGCTTCGCCTTCGTGCGGTAGGTGAACCACGCGCGCGGCGTTTCCTCCACCTCGACGATGAAGCTGTCAACGTATGTGTTCGCGCAGTCGCGGTAGGTGAACCATCCCTCATAATCGCCCTTGATTGCCAGCGCGGTATGGCTGCTGGTCGGCGTCGCGCTCGACGAGCCCCAATTCTGATAGCTCATCGTGTTGTTATTCAGCCACGTCCAGCCATTGCCTGCGCCATTCGCGTGGCCGCCCGTCCACGCTGTGCCGCCGTATGCGCTCATGATGGTCGAATGCAGCATGGCATCTTCCTGCGCATTGTCAATCACGACGAGATGTCCGCCCATAGACGCCGCGTACTGCGCCGCCTGCGCCCACGAGACATTGCCGCGGCAGAACGTGTAGACGCTGGCTCCGCTGCGCACAGAGACGACTTCCTCAATGCTGTCGTCAACCTGCGTCAACGGCTCGTTGGCATTCGTCACATCAAACCAACCCGCAACGAAATCATCTCCATGCCCGCGCATGAAGGTGTACTGCTTGCCGTTTTCGGTGATGGTGACGCGTTCGTTTCTGTCAAGCCAGATGATTTCGCCTTGGTCGTAGCTGCTGAGTTCGGACAATTCAAACGTGGCAGGATAGTGAATCGACTTTGCCCCCGCTGCATTCGTTACTTCGTAGCGTTCCCAGTCGCCTTCGCGGTCAATGCCGCAGGGAGTAGGCGGGCCCGCAAGCACCTCGATATATCCTTCAATCGTCTTTCCATTCTTTGTATATCGGCAAGGCGCCCAATAGCTGTTAACGCCCGAAGCATCGTAAAACACCATGTTGGCAACATCTATCTGGAACACGCCGTCGGCACTGGTAAGCTCGTCGATTTTATTCTCATAATACGGCGCAGCATACACGACGATTGCCCAAGTGTCGTCAATGATGTAGTCGGAATAGTGGGCAGAGTTTCCGATTTTATCCTGTTTCTGCGTGTAGTTGCTGTCGCTCTCAATGCACCAGCCATAGACGTATGTGCCATCGGCCTGCTTGTAGCGCGCAAATGCCCATGTGTCGCCGTACTTCGGCTCACGCATTGTGTGATTGAGGTCGAGTTCAACCGTATCATTCGTCGGAATCTTTGTGACGATGTTTGTTGTCGGATAAGAGTTGGCGAAAGACCGGATGTTCACGCCGTTTTTCCAAACAACCTTATACTTCCACCAGTCGTTTCCGCTCGGCGCACGCATCGGGCGAATCACCGACTGGTCGCTGATGTCGCAGTAGACCACTTCATCATCGTTCAGCTGCACCGGCGCATACCAGTACGTCTTGCTGTTCACGACTGCCTTGGTCACATGCAGCAGGTCAATCTGCAATTCCGTCCCTGCAAAAATCGTTCCATAGAGGTTGTTGCTGCTGTACGTCGGGGTTGTGCGCAGTTCGATGCTCTTCTGCGTTTCGTAGGGATACCATTCGCGCGTGACGGGAAGGTTGCTGTCTACATACACGTCGAAGCTCGTCTTAACAGCGGTTGCACGCGTGTGCTTGCCGTCCGCAATTGCATAAACCGTGATGGTCGCCGTACCACTGCCAACAGCCGTCAACAGTCCCGTGTTGCGGTCAACCTTGACGATTTCAGGTGCACTGCTCACCCAGTAAAGTCCGGTAAAGTCTTTGTCTTTTGCAACAGACGAGGTTTTGTGGCTGCCATACGCTGCGCCATAGCTGTTGTTCGCACCGTAGAAGCGGTAAATATCCCCCTGCGGATTCCAAATCGCGTTGGAAGGCGTGACAGAAGGCGTAATTTTCTGCTGTTCATCAAGCGCCATCAGAATGGTTGTGCCGTCCGAAATCGTGCCATATGCGTCCGAATACAGCGAAATGCCCGTGATTGCCGACACGCTCTTCAGGCTGGAAACTTTGCTCCAATCCGGATGGAAGAAGCCAAGGATGCCATAATTCTGCGTATAGTTGGAGAAGGACGTGGGCACGCCCGCTGCGTAGTTGTAGTTTTTGCTTTCCGAGCAGCGGAGACCGCTCCAGTTACCGCTGACGAAATTCACCTTTTTCGTGCTCGTGTTGACAGAAGTCACGATGCCCACATGCTGCCAGCCCGTTTTGATGGCTGTGCCCGCCTTGGAGGTGTACTCATTCAGCACCACGATATCGCCGACCTGCGGCGTATAGAGGCCGTGACCATACGTCAGCACATCCGTATTGTAGCGCGTCTGGTATTTGGAATACCCAGAGTACGCCGAATACGTCGACGGATTCAGCATTGGGTGGAAGGATGACGTTGCAGGCGCAAAATCCGCCGCACCTGCCGAGTCCGGAATGACGCTTGTGCTGATGCCAAGCTGACGGGCGATAACCGAAACAAACGCCGCGCACCAATAGGTGTTGGTAAAAAATGGCGTATCGCTTGCACCCGCTGTTTTGTAGATTTCCTGTGCGTAAGCCGCTTCCGTCTTCGCAAACAGCATCGCCGCCTGTGCGAACTGTTTCCCCTTATCCGTCGCCGCCAGCGCCTTCCCCTCCCCCAGCGGCGTCCAGCCAAACATCAGCGCCGCCGCAATCAGCAGTGCTGACAGGATTCGTTTGCTTCCATTGAGCCAACTCGTTTTCATGGTCTCTCTCCTCCCCTATTCGTCCGGCTACACCCATTGCTGCGGACAGCATCCACCAGAGGCGCTGCACCGATGCTGTTCATATGTAAATTATACCTGACAAAAATCAACATGTCAAGAGTGACCAGCATAAATATGGCAATTTAGCGGATAAATTGGCAGGTTTCGTTCGCGCGTCATGCCATTGCACTATGTAACCTGTTTTTCTTCGTTGTTACACGGTCTTCTTACACATAAAATAACGCTGTTTTTTTGAACCGCAAGTATATCGTTTTCGGCTAAAAACAGACGCGAATGGACAGGGCCTTTTGTGAAAAGCCGCCGCCATCTTTCCTGAAATTTCCTGAAAACTTTCGGAATCACGCGGCATACCGAAAGAATTTCGGAAAACCGATGTAACTTCGTTTCAATTAACCCATGTGTGTGGTATGATTAGTGCATCAGATGACACCGAAACGTACAACGAAACGCATCGGGGCTGCTGATGAGGTTCCCCTCCCCCTCATAATGGGAAATTTCATGCAACAAAGGAGGCTGCAAGGGATGGCTCGGAAGTATATGAAAATTGCCATGGTCGGACAGAAGCGCGTACCGTCCCATGATGGCGGCATCGAGGTTGTGGTGGGCGAACTGGCCAAGCGCATGGTGGCGCAGGGGCATTCCGTGACGTGCTATAACCGAACCGACAAACAGCAGCCGCAGCCCGAAAATTTCAACGGCATCAGCCTGAAATATGTGCCGACCATCCAGAAGAAGGGGCTGGCGGCGGTTTCCGCAAGTTTCTTCGGCTGCCTTTGCGCGGCGATGGGCAATTATGACGTGGTGCATGTGCACGCGGAAGGTCCGGCGCTGTTCTGCTGGCTGCCGAAGCTGATGGGCAAGCGCGTTATCGTAACGGTACACGGGCTGGACTGGACGCGCGCGAAATGGCAAAACGGCATTGCGTCCAAGTGCATCAAGCTGGGCGAGGAGATGGCGGTGCGCCACGCGGATGAGCTGATTGTGCTGAGCCACGGCATGAAGCAGTATTTTGCGGACACCTATGGGCGCGAGACGCTGCTGATTCCCAACGGCGTGCCGAGCTACCAGCCGTGCGCGCCGGAGCTGATTCGCCAGTACGGGCTGGAAAAGGACAACTACATCCTCTATCTGGGGCGCATCGTGCCGGAAAAGGGCGAGCATTACCTGATTGAGGCGTACAAGCATCTGCCGACGGACAAGAAGCTGGTCATTGCGGGCGGCGCGTCCGACTCGCAGGAATATTTCGACGAGCTGCGCGAAATGGCAAAGGACGACGACCGCGTGATATTCCTCGGCTTTGTGCAGGGGCAGCTGCTGGCGGAATTGTACAGCAACGCTTACACCTACGTCCTGCCCAGCGACGTCGAGGGGATGCCCCTTTCGCTGATGGAAGCGATGAGCTACGGCTGCTGCGTGCTGACAAGCGACATCGACGAGTGCGCCTCCGTCGTTCAGGAACACGGCGTGACCTTCCGCCGCGGCGATATCGACGATTTGCGCGCAAAGCTGGCGGATTTGCTGGCGAATCCGGCGAAGGTGGCAAAGTACAAGGCGGAAGCGCCGGATTACATCTGCCATTCGCACAACTGGGACACGGTGACGCAGCGGACGCTGGCGGTCTATCGCGGGGCTGTACCGCAGGAAGAGCCGCATCGGGATTTGCTGCCGGCAGCGCTGGCGGCTGAGCTGGCAAAGCGCGAGTCGCTTGTGCACGGCAAATAAAAAATCAGCATATATAAAGGAAGCGACTGCGACGGGCGCTTCCTTTTTTCGTGCATCCGCGCCTCCCCGGCTTGCTTTTTTGGCGATTGTGCTGTACAATAGGAAGATGGATGAGCCTACACAAGGAGGTGAGGACAGCATGTACGGCAAAGCCAAAGTCGGCAGACACGATTGGTACATGATGGGCGCTTGTATCGTATTCGCTTTGACATTTAGCCTGCGCAGCGTGCCGCTGGCGGTGCTTCTGCTGCTGTTCATGCCTTTTTCGCTGCTCTCCCTCACGGGGGAACTGCCCCTGCCGACCCGCAACGCGCCAATCTGCCAGACATTGCTCTGCATCAGCATCCCGCTGCTCGTCATCGGCGCATTTTCCTCTCTGCTGCTCCTCCTGCCGAAGCTGCTCATTCCGTCCGCCTGCGTCTGGCTCTTCGGCGGCGCGCTGATGCTGTTCCTGCCGCCCGGCGCCTTCCGCAAATCACGCATGGCGATGTATTGGGCGGTGATTTGCTTCGCCGCCGTCGTCGCGCTGCTGATAATGCTCCTTCAGCGCTATCAGGCGTACGGCGACCTGTATGAGGGCTTGTCCTATGACATTCTGCGTGTCATGATGAACGCGCGGACGCGCCCGCAGGTGCTGTATTCCGCGTATGTGTCCGGGCTGGCGGCGCTGGAAAGTCTCGCGGCGCTGACGGGCGGGAACGTGCTGCCGTGGCTTTCCGAGGATGTACTGCAGCAACTGGAATGGAGCCTGCGCGCAACGATTGAGATAACGCTGCCATCCATCATGCCTGATCTGCTGGTCAAAGGAATCATGGCGTTTTCGCTGGGGATGCTGCTGTGCTGGCGCAAATTTCCCGACGCGGAGGACACGCCGACCACCGACCGCTGGTTCATGCCCACCCCGCTTGGCATCAGCATGGCGGTGCTGCTGCTTCTGAGCGCGGCGCAGCTGTTTACAACGAACGCGACAGTTGCGCTGGCGGCTTCGCTGCTGGGCAGTGTGGCATTCTGGAGCTTTGCGGTGCAGGGCGTTTCGGCGCAGAATTTCGCCATGATACGCGCGGGTGCAACGCGCGGCCGCCGCTGGTTTCTAACCATCCTGATGGTGCTGTTCGTGCCGATTCTGCCGATGTTCGCGGGCTGCGTCGACCAAATCCGCGACCCGCGCGGACTGCGCGACGATCGCCATCAGAAAGACGATGATTTTCCTGATTTTTAAGATTTAAGGAGGATACAGATTATGAAGGTTATTTTGCTGGAAGATGTGAAGGGTGTCGGCAAGAAGGATCAGATTGTGAATGCGGCGGATGGCTACGCGCGCAACTTCCTCTTCCCCAAGAAGCTGGCGGTGGAAGCGACCCCCGGCGCGATGAAGGGCGTTGAGAAGATGCGCAAGGCGGAAGCCGAACGCGAAGCCCAGCGCCGTGCCGACGCGACGGCACAGGCGGACGCCCTGCGCGGCAAGGTCATCAGCATGTCGGTGAAGTGCGGCGCGCAGGGGCGGCTGTACGGTTCCATTACGAGCGCGGAAGTTGCCGAGCAGCTGAAGGCGCAGCACGGCGTTGCGGTGGACAAGCGCGACATCAAGTGTGAGAACATCCGCGCCGTCGGCGATGTGGAGATTGAGGTGCGCCTGTACAAGGACATCTCCGCAAAGATGGTTGTGCATGTGGAAGCGGCGGCGGTGAAGTAAGGCAGTCACCGCCGGGGGGCTGTCCTCCCTGCTGGAAGGATTGTTTCCTATTGTATTGGATTTTGTTTGCAGCAGGGGTTTCGCCTCTGCGGAGGCGAGGAGGGGGCTTTCCGATCGCCCCCTCCACCCCTTCGGCGCCGACACTTTTGGGGGGTAACCCATGTTGTCAGCAGCCGTAGTATTCGTTTGAATATCTTTATCCAACAATCATCAGAATAGCGCTTCCACAAAGTCCTTAGCATTGAAGGGCTGCAAATCGTCGATGCCCTCGCCTACGCCGATGTACCACACCGGCACTTCCAGCTCCTGCCGGATGGCAAGCGCAATGCCGCCCTTCGCCGTGCCGTCGAGTTTGGTCAGGATGATGCCGCCGATTTCGCAGACTTCCTTGAACGCGCGCGCCTGCGCCAGACCGTTCTGTCCCGTCGTTGCATCCAGCACGAGCATACAGCGCACATCCGCTTCCGGGAACTCGCGGTCAATCACGCGGCGCATCTTGTTCAGCTCATCCATCAGGTTCTTCTTGTTGTGCAGGCGGCCGGCGGTATCGACAATCAGCAGATCCGCGCCCTGCGCCTTGGCGGACTGGATGCCGTCATAGACGACCGCCGCGGGGTCAGCGCCCTCGGCGTGCTTGACAATCGGCACGCGCGCGCGTTCCGCCCAGACGGTCAGCTGGTCAGCCGCCGCCGCACGGAAAGTATCTGCCGCGCAGAGGATAATCCGGCGGCCAATGTTCTGGAAGCGCAGGGCGAGCTTGCCGATGGTGGTCGTTTTTCCCGCGCCGTTCACGCCGACAACGAGCATGACCATCGGCCAGCGCAGCGGCGGACGCGGGATGTCCATCTGCTCAATCATGATGTCTTTGAGCATCTGCTTGGCGGTATCGGCATCCTTGACCTTGTTTTCGCTCACGCGGCGGCGCAGTTCATCCATCATGGCGGTTGTCGCCTTCATGCCGCAGTCGGACATAAGCAGGATATCTTCGAGTTCCTCATAGAAGTCCTCGTCAATCTTCCTTGTTTCCTTCACCAGCGTATCGACGCGCCCCATCAGCGAATCACGCGTCTTGGTCAATCCTTCACGCAGTTTTGCGAACAGTCCCATCGTCATTCCTTCTTTCTAAGGGGCACTGCCCCTTGACCCTTTCGCGCGATTGAGTTGTGCGCGTCTTCATACTTTTTCGCATATTTAGCAGGGGTTTCGCCTCTGCGGAGGCGACCAGAGGGCTTTGCGGTCGCCCTCTGGA
>ERZ780139.1410-NODE-1410-length-20885-cov-2.681229_pt1 | contig 20885 bp, 24 predicted proteins | sample MGYA00511476_ERZ780139 | MGnify/ENA primary metagenome ERZ780139 (study PRJEB29588, sample SAMEA2158190) | human gut metagenome | biome: human gut; feature: human-associated habitat; material: faeces | place: Denmark | collected 2008/2010 ... | reverse complement strand
AATACCTTCCCCTTCATACTCAAACACATCTGCTTTCATGACATTTCCTCCTACCTTCTTTTCAAATTCTTCTTGTTCCTGCAGGTTTCAAGCGAATTATCTCATATCATGTCATTATAATACATCATATAAGTGCTGTAATCGAGAGTGTTTTCGTCTATATCTATAACGCGCGACCCGTGGAGAGGTCCGTTACCGTAAATATAAAATCCGACTCCGCTCGTATGCACCATATCAATGCCATCATACGTGCCGCAAAAGTCATTGTTGTGATCGTGCCCGAAGAACGCCGCCTTAATGTCTCCCTGCTGCTTCCAAGCGTCAAATTCGCCGCCGTTCACCTCTGCGGGACACGGCCCCTCGTCAAGATGACCGCTTGCAATATCCGTATTAAGCACATAATACTTACCGTCTTTTTTTACCGCACCGTCCGTGCCCTTGGGAACCTCCTTTAAAAGTTCATATATTTCGGGAACGGGTATATGCTGGAAAAGGAGAGACGGCATAGGTTCTCCGCCGTTTTCAGCTTTCAGGGCATCGCTCGTTTTTTTGTACCAAGCAAGTTGATCCTCGGCAACGTGGGCATATCCGCCGTTTTCTTTATCATATGTGCCGGAATCTATAAACCAAAGATTAAAGACGTTCTTTGCGCCGTCCGAGCTTTTTATAGGAAGATTATAGTTGCCGCAGCCGGTCATAGCTTCTCCCTCGGAAGCGAGGCAGCCCGGCATAGAATTATAGACCTCCATTTGGAACTGTTTGGAGACCTTACCCTCGTCATCGTGGTTGCCGTATACTATTGCAAACGGTATGTTCTGTGAGGTAACGGGCTCCATAATCTGCCTGATTGCCTTTTCGACACGCTTTTTGCTTCTGTAAAGCACGGGCGACGGGCCGTGTATATTATCGCCGGTAAATACAACAAGGTCGGGCTTTGCAGCTTCAATCGAAGCATACATAAGATCAAGCGTCTCTTCGCACGGATTTAAATCATCCTGCGGATCTGCAAATACGAGTATACGAAATTTACCGTTTTTAAATTGAAGCGTAGTTTCATCCCCTGTTTCGGCAAAGCTCTGAATTGCAAAGCACGGTGAAACCACCGATAAACAAAGAATTACCGATAAAATAATGTTTAATACCTTTTTCATTTTATCCTCCCAATGCGCGTATCCTCTCGAATACATTTCTCCTGCAAAATAAATAATGCCGACGCAAAAGCTATTGCGACAAAACAGCATATAAAATAATATGCTGTTTTGAACAATAAAATCAGCGAAGGCTTAATGATTTTGTATAATTATTCTAACATCGGGATGGTTTTAATTCAACAGCAATAATCACCAATAAAAACGTACTTTTTTCGACAATTCGAGCAGCTCATTTTTTTATCGATTTCAAATACTCTTTATCCCTGTCCGAGAGTTTCGCATCAAGAAGCAATTCAGGGCGTTTTTTTAATGTAGTCTCAAGTGCCTTTTCGTGTCTCCACTTGTCAATATTCGCGTGATGCCCCGACAAGAGTATATCGGGAACCTTTTCCCCGTGCCATTCGTACGGTCTTGTATATTGCGGATATTCCAAAAGTCCGTTATAGTGACTTTCAAGCTCCTTTGCTTCGTCATTCGGCAGGACATTTTCGAGCATACGTGAAATACTGTCGGCAAGCACAAGCGCAGGCAGCTCGCCGCCCGTCAGGACATAATCGCCTATTGAAATCTCTTCATCGACTATCTCATCGAGAATTCTCTGGTCCACGCCCTCATAATGACCGCAAAGCAGCACAATCCGGTCTGTAAGGGCAAGCTCCTTTACTCTCTGCTGTGTCAAAGTTTTGCCCTGCGGCGACATATATATAAGGTGCGGTTTTTCTTCGCCGTCACCGTAAAGGCTCTTATAGCAGTCATATATGGGCTGCGGACCCATCAGCATACCCATTCCGCCGCCGTACGGCGCATCATCAACACGGTTGTGCTTATCAAGTGTAAAGTCTCTTATATTTACACAGTTTATCTCGACGTAGCCGTTTTTTCGCGCTCTGCCTATAATACTTTCGGACAGCACCGACTCACACATTTCCGGAAAAAGCGTCATTATGTCTATTCTCATTCTCCGTCCTCCCTTATTGCACACTCATCGGAGAAAAGGCCTTTGAGCGGACGAAGATATACTTTTTTGTTTTCGACATCAAGTTTCACTACCACTGAGGGAATTACGGGAACCAACGTCTCTTTTCCGTTTTTATCTTTGACAGTCCAAGCGTCATTTGCAACGCCTTTCATAACATCGGTAACTGTTCCGTACAATACATCGGCATTATCCGCGTCATACACAGCGCAGCCTATTACATCCTCAACGAACGCTTTGCCGCTGTCAAGATGAACATCCTTTCGGTCAAAATACAACACTCTGCCGCGGTATTTCTCTGCTTCTTCGATTGTAAGAACGCCGTCGAGCTTTAACAGGGCTGCATTTTTATGAGGGCGCACCGAGACAACGCCGACTGCCCTATTACCGTCGGCATCAAGATACAATGTTTTGATTTTTTTCAAAAAGTCCGCGCCGTCGCACCATACGTCAAAGCGCATTTCGCCTCTGACGCCGTGCATACCGACTACCTTACCGGCCTCAAGAAATTGTTTTAACATATAAATTCACCGATTGCCGCTTTAAAACGGCACTAAATAAAATGAGTACAAGAGGAAGCCCCCCTGTACTCGTTTACTGTCAGTCGATCTCAACCTGAACTCTTGTGCCGTCCTTTGTGGCTCGAGCCTTAACAACGGTTCTGATAGCCTTGGCTATTCTGCCCTGCTTGCCTATAACTCTGCCCATATCGTTTTCGGCAACGTGAAGGTGATACACCGTAACGCCTCTGTCATCAGTCTCATCTACTGTAACGGAAACCGAGTCCGGCTCATCAACGAGTCCTTTAGCGATCTGTTCGAGAAGCTCTTTCAACTAAAAGACCTCCTATTATTTAATGATTCCGCTCTGCTTTAATACAGATTTAGCGGTCTCTGTGGGCTGAGCGCCGTTTTTGAGCCACTGCTCTGCCTTTTCAGCGTCAATCTTAATTTCAGCCGGAGACTTCATAGGATCAAAAGTACCTATTTCTTCGATAAATCTGCCGTCACGCGGAGCTCTTGAATCTGCAACAACTACACGATAGAAAGGAGCTTTTTTAGCGCCTACACGACGAAGTCTGATTTTTACTGCCATTGTTTTTTCCTCCAAATATATAATTATTAAATTTATAAACTACACTTATAAAGTGCGATTAACAAAAGTTACATTCCGTAATTGCCGAAATTTCCCATTTTACTGAAGCGACGACGTGCGGATTTTGAATTAAACTGTTTAAACAGCTTCTGCATATCGCGATACTGCTTCAAAAGCTTGTTGACATCCTCAACCTGCATACCGCAGCCTGCGGCAATTCTGCGCTTACGTGACGGATTTATAATATCGGGGTTGGAGCGTTCCTTATATGTCATCGAAAAGATGATTGCCTGAACGCGGTCAAACTGACTCTCGTCTACGTCCATATCCTTTATCTTACTGCCGACGCCGGGGAGCATACCGAGCAAATCCTTCATAGAGCCCATTTTTCTTATCTGCTGAAGCTGAGACAGAAGGTCGTTTAAATCAAACTTGTTTTTTCTGAGTTTCTTTTCAAGCTCGGCGGCCTTCTTTTCGTCAAGAGCCATTTCCGCCTTTTCGATAAGTGAGAGCATATCGCCCATACCGAGAATTCGCGAAGCCATACGGTCGGGGTGAAAATAGTCAAGCTCCGTGAGCTTCTCTCCCATACCGACAAACTTTATAGGCTTGCCGGTAACAGCTCTCGCGGAGAGCGCCGCGCCGCCTCTTGTATCACCGTCAAGTTTTGTAAGTACCATACCGTCGATGCCGAGCGCATCGTCAAATGCACTTGCCACCGTGACGGCGTCCTGACCGGTCATAGCGTCTACAACAAGAAGAATCTCGTGGGGATGAACCTCGGCCTTAATGTTTTTAAGCTCGTTCATCAGCGTTTCATCTATATGAAGACGGCCTGCCGTATCTATGAAAACGTAGTCATATCCCTTATCCTTGGCAAGGGAAACTGCGTCCTTCGCTATTTTAACCGGGTCGCCCTGACCCTCTTCGAACACGGTGACTCCGGCCTGCTCGCCGACTACCTGCAACTGCTTTATGGCAGCCGGTCGGTACACGTCGCACGCAACAAGCAGCGGTCTGTGGCCCTCGGTTTTAAGCTTCAATGCTATTTTAGCACAATGAGTTGTTTTACCGGAGCCCTGAAGGCCGCACATCATAATGATTGTGGGCCCGTGTGAAGCGTATGCGAGCTTTGAGCCGGTTCCGCCCATAAGCTCGGTCAATTCCTCATTGACTATTTTTATAACCATTTGAGCCGGTGTAAGACTCTCTAAAACATGCGAGCCTATTGCGCGCTCGGTAACTTTATTTGTAAAATCCTTTGCGACCTTATAGTTAACGTCCGCTTCAAGAAGAGCGAGGCGAACCTCACGCATAGCTTCTTTAACGTCGCTCTCGGTAAGGTTGCCTTTGCTGCGAAGCCTTTTAAAAGCGGCTTCAAGTCTGTCCGATAATCCTTCAAATGCCATAAACTTACCTCTGTAATTACTCTATGATAGACAAAGCAAGAGATTTTATCTTTACCGTAGTGTCGTTTATCTCTCGAGAAAGCCCGTGATTTAAATTATAATCGCTGATTTCCTCGGCACAGTTTATAATATCGCCAAGAGTGGTTTTTATGCCATTCCATTTTTTTACGAATCCGAGTCTCGACTCCATCTCGTAGAGCTGCCCCTCGGCACGTTTTATCGCATCGCGCACGCCCTGACGGGTTATGCCCTCGTTCTCGGCAATTTCGGCAAGAGAAAGGTCGTCGTTATAATAAAGATTGATAAAATCACGCTGTTTCGCAGTAAGCATATCACCGTAGAAATCAAGCAAAATCGTTATTTCAACATTATTTGCCAAAACTACCACTCCTTAAAGAAAAAGTCCCTGTAAAGCCAGCGACTTTACAAGGACATATTATACTAAATTATATTGTAATTGTCAAGAAAAAGTTTAGTTCTTCTTGGTTGTTCCGCCGCCCCAGTCAATAACGGCGTTCTTTGAGGGGTCCCAGTTGGAGTCGGCGGTTGTGGGCGTTGTGGCGGGTTCGGTGGGCTTGGTTACGGGCTCAGAGGGTTTTGTAGCCGGCCGGGTGGGCTCGGTTACAGGCTCCGTGGGCTTCGTGGTATTTTCTGTTGTCGGCTTCGTGGTTTCTTCGGTTGTCGGCTCGGATACGGACGAAGTCTCTTTTGCCGTAGTCTCGGCATCGGGAACCTTGAGCCCTGCCGCTATACGCAAAATGTATACGGCGTCGCACGAATCAATTTTACCGTCACCGTTTAAATCGGCTCTTTTGATTTCGTCATTTGAGAGGCTCAAAAGTCCGGCATCATATTTCATAACAAGCATGGCATCTGCCGAATCAACTTTACCGTCGCCGTTTACGTCTCCGCGGTTTTTACCGTCGCCGACAGCAAAAGCCATTACCGCCGCAATCGACAGTACAATTACGGCCGCTGACATAATACTGAATAGTTTTTTCATTTTAGTTCCTTTTATTATCGAGCACTCCAATCAATAACAGCCGCATGGCTCTCATCCGCAGGATCACCTGTTCCTATTTTTACGGTACCGCTTTCGCTTTTGGTTGGAGCATCATTCGGCTTTTCGGGCTCATCCTTGCCGTTCGGCTCGGTCTCGGCAGCCTGCTCGGAGGTCTTGGTTATAAGGTCGTCGTAGAACTCAACCGAACCGTCCTTGCCGGTGGTTACGGGAATAAGCTCTCCGTTTATGTTTGTTACGAATTTTTCGCCCGATTCATTGGTCGTGTATTCAATGGACGTTGTTTCGGATGGAGCGGCTGTAGTATCGTCCTTTTCCCAGCTTCTCTTTTTTCCGCAGGAAATAAACACCACAGAAATCATAAGTATCAAAAGTGCGACAGCAATAATTTTTTTATTCATATTTTTCTCCTTTGCGGCTTATACTGAAATTATTTTAGCACAATCGTCATTTCAATGCAACACACCGTAATAATCTTACAAATATATATAACGAAATCACTTTAATTCGGCTATTGTAACGCCCTCTTCACCCTCGCCGTATACACCAGTTCTGTACGATTTTATGTTCGGATGGTCTTTTAAGTGCTGCTGTATGGCTCTTCTGAGCGTGCCTGTTCCCTTACCGTGAATTATTGTAAGCTCATTAAGACCGGAGCGAAGCACTCCGTCAATAAACATATCAAGGTCGGCTATTGCCTCCTCAACCGATTCACCGCGTAAATCCACGCTTGACTTACCGCTCGGCAAGGACTTTTCCTTTACGGAACGGTAAAGGCTCTGCTTCTTCGGCTTTTTCTTCGGAGCCAAAAGACGAAGCTCCGATGCCTTGACCTTCATCTTCATAACGCCTGCTTTTACCTCTGCGTTACCGTTTTTATCAAGCGATACGACCTCGGCCTCGGTGCCGAGCGTTTTAACAAATACATTATCACCCGTCTTTAACTGTCTCGGCAAAACGTAATCGTCGTCATCGCCGTCAAAGTCGTTTTTCTCGTATGTCATATCATCTATGGTGTTGAGATGCTGCTTTAACGCCGCCTTTGCCTTGCGTGCCATCTCTGAAGCGTTTTTCTCATTCGACTGCTCGCGCTTCAGGCGGTCAAGCTCCATCATAAGAGACGCTGCGGCACGCTTTGCGTTTTCAAGTATGCGTTTCGCCTCGTTTTGAGCCATAAGTATTTGCGTTTCGCCCTTTTGCTTTGCAAGTGACAGCTCGTTTTCCGCCTTTTTCTTTATCTCGTCTATCTCGTTTTGCATTTCGGCGGTCTTTTCTTTTTCCTTTTCCATTTCGAGGCGTGTTTTTTGGAGCGTATCAACAACATCCTCAAATCTGGTATTTTCCTCCGAGATAAGCTTTGCCGCCTCATCTATGACCTCTTTTGACAAGCCGAGCTTTTGAGATATCGCAAATGCGTTGGAACGACCGGGTATACCCGTTATCAGCTTATATGTAGGCTTCAAGGTATCGACAGAAAACTCGCAGGATGCGTTTTCGACTCTGTTCGTGCGAAGCGCATATTCCTTAAGTTCGGAATAATGGGTTGTCGCCGCTATTTTGGCACCCTTACGGCGGAGATCCTCAAGCACCGCAACAGCCAAAGCTGCGCCCTCTACGGGATCGGTTCCCGCTCCGAGCTCATCGATTAAAACGAGAGAGCTTTCATCAACGCTATTGCTTATATTTACGATCGTCGTCATATGTGCCGAAAAAGTGGAGAGCGACTGCTCAATACTCTGCTCTTCGCCGATGTCGGCAAACACGTTTTTAAATACGGCTATACTGCTGTTTTCGTTTGCCGGTATAAAAAGACCGCACTCCGCCATAAGAGTTAAAAGTCCTATTGTTTTTATAGAGACGGTTTTACCGCCGGTATTGGGGCCTGTTATGACAAGAGAATCATATTTATCACCGAGCGACACGTCTATTGGCACGGCTTTTTTCGGGTCAAGTAACGGATGGCGGGCTTTTTTAAGCTCGATAACACCGCGCGAATTTATAATCGGCATTGTAGCCTTCATCTTATAGGCAAGCTGAGCCTTTGAGAAAATCAGGTTAAGCTCCGCCGCCGATTCGCAGCTTATTTTTATTGTATCGGCAAAGCTCCCCGCCTCCTCTGACAGTTCCGAAAGAATTCTTTCTATTTCATCGCGTTCACGGCTTTCAAGCACCTTTATACGGTTATTTGCCTCTATTACAGCCGCCGGTTCAATAAATACCGTGGCACCGCTTCCGGATGTATCATGAACCATACCCGAGACCTCGCTTCGGTGCTCGGCCTTTACGGGAACGACAAATCGGCCGTTTCGCTGTGTGATTATAGCGTCCTGCAAGCTTGATTTGTATTTCGGAGAGCGTATCATACCGTCAAGCTTGTCGCGTATTTTGGACTCCTCGAGTCTTTTGTGCCTGCGTATATCTTTAAGCGCAGGTGAAGCATTGTCCGACATTTCGGTATCGGACAAAACAGCATTGTTTATTTTATCCTCAAGATATTTATTTGTGTAGAGCGAATTAAAAAGGTCGTCTATCGCGGTATCCATACCGGCGCTTTTTGAGCGCCACTCGGTTATACCGCGTATCACGCGCAAATCGCAGGAAATATCCAAAAGCTCACGCATGGACAGCGTGCCGCCGGACGATGCACGGCTCAGCTGATTGTTAACATTTATAAGGCCTCCGAACGATGGCGCGCCGAATTTTGCTATGAGTATATGAGCAGCCTCCGTTTCGGAAAGGCGTTTTTGCACCTCAAAAAAATCGCCGCTCGGCTGCAGCGACAACGCCGCAAGCCTTGCCTCCTCGCAGGAGGTCATTTCCGAAAGAGTTAAAAGTATTTTCGGAAGCTCAAGTGAAATGTGGTATTTATTCATAATTAGTCCTTTACAGAATAATAAAAATCAAGTGTTTTAAACGGTCTGTCCGTCTTTGAGGCAAGGTATTTCTCGGTGATGTAGCTGAGGTCCTCGCTCGCTTCAGGCGACAGCTTAAAATTGTATAATATATCTATTTTGGCAAAAACTATATGGCGCATTGCGCTGACAACGCCTATCTCAAGAGGGAAAAGAGCATTCTCGTCGGCACAGTTATCGCAGTAAAGCAAGCCTCTTTCCATATCAAAATACATTATCGGCGTCTCAAATGCTCCGCACCTTTCGCAGGCGATAAGGTTCGGCATATAGCCGGCAAGAGAAACAAGTCTTAATTCGGTTATTGCCTTTAACAAAAGCGGAGGTCTTTTTCCGCTTGCCAAAAAATACAGCGAATTGAGCACCACGCGCAAAAAATCCGTCGCATCGTCCTCCTTAGGCGACAGCTCAAAGGCTATATCGCAAAAATACTGTGCAAGCGACAGCTTTTCTATGTCGTTTCGCAAGCCGAAAAAGCTCTCTATGCTCTCGGCCTCTTCTATTATGTAGCTGTCCTTAGTTTTGTAAAGCGACAGTTTGGAATAGCACAAAAGCCCCGTTGCCGACTGCTTTTTGCTGCTTAACTTTTTGGCGCCCCTGACAAATGCGCGTAACACTCCGAGGCTGTCGGTCAGCACCGTTACAAGCTTATCGTTCTCGCCTATATTCTGTTCTTTTAAGATAAGCCCCTTTACATTCACACCCATCGCTTTTGCCCTTTTCGGCTGAACAACCGACGCTGTTTTGCTCTCGGCGGTATATAAGATAGTCCTCGATTTTACCGCTTTTCGCAAACAAATTCCAATAAATCTCGTTATAGATAAAAAACACCGCCCTCGGAAAACTTATATATTTAAATTCTCCGTGTGCGGCGGTATTATGTCTGTCAATCAAGACCAAAATTGTGTATAAGTCCCTCTCTGTTACGCCAGTCCTCTTTAACCTTGACCCAGCATCTGAGATTGACCTTTATGCCGAAGAATTTTTCCATATCCTCACGGGCAAAGGTCGATATTTTTTTCAACATGTTTCCGCCCTTGCCTATAATTATTCCCTTGTGGGACTCGCGCTCGCGGTAAATAGTGGCTTCTATGTCCATAATATCGCTCGTATCACGCTCGCGCATAAGCTCGATGGAAACCGCAACACCGTGAGGTATCTCCTTATCAAGCAGGCGGAGCATTTTTTCGCGTATCATCTCAGCTGCAAGCACTCTTTCGGGCTGATCGGTCAACGTGTCATCCGGGAAAAAGTGCGGGCTGTTTTCGGCGTGCTTTTTAAGCTCCGAGAGCAAAGCCTCTATACCCTCGCCCGTTTTTGCGCTGACGGGAACAATCGCTTCAAAATCATACTGCTCCGAAAGAGCAGCAATTTTAGAGATAAGCTCTTCCTTACGGCTTATCATATCTATTTTGTTAAGAGCTGTTATAACAGGCATTTTTGCCGAGCGAAATTTATTTATAAGCTCCTTTTCCGCGGCGTTAAGCTCTTTATCCGTCGCATCGACGACAAACAGGCACTCTTCAACGCCGGATATGCTGTCGTTTACCGCCTCAACCATATATTCGCCGAGCTTGTCCTTAGGTTTAAAAAATCCCGGAGTGTCGGTAAAAACAAGCTGCACATTATCATCGGTAGTCAAAACGCCCATAATTTTTGTACGGGTGGTCTGAGGTTTACCGGATACTATGGCTATTTTACTGCCTATAAGTCGGTTGAGTATCGAAGATTTGCCGACGTTTGCCTTGCCGACTATGGCTGCAAAAGCTGATTTTGATTCGTTCATTTTTTCTCCTTATCCGCTCTGTCGGAAGATTTTTTCTTAATTTGCGGAAAACCTTTAAATATAAAAATAAAAGCGACAACAAGACTTAAAAGGAACAGCACAAAATATAATATGTGCTCCTTAAAATAAACATAAAGTGCCGAAAAGGCCTTTGGCTGCCACATTATCATAATTCCCGTGAGAACGGCAAATATTGCCGATACCAAAACGGCTCCTGCCGCGGGATTCTTTGCCCCCTGCCGTTATCCGTCCATTCGGTGCTTGCCAAATCGACGGTTCTTTCAACTGCGGTGTTGACAAGCTCAAGAGACACAACAAGTGCGTTTGCAAGAAATATTATCGCAAACTGAGTTCTTGTAATCTCAAAAAAGTCCGCCATCAGCAAAAAAGAATACATATATATCATACAGACAAAATGTATTCTCATATTGCGCTCGTGTTTAAGTGTGTAAAATATTCCGCGGAAAGCATAGCCGAAGCTCCTTATGAGCCCGCGCATCAGATTTTATCCTCACTCTGGTCTATATAATAGCTGCCGTTGCGTTTGAGACCGAGCTGTGTTAACACAGTCTCCTCTTTTTCGCGCATATGTACCGCTTCAAGACCGCCGTTCACATGGTCATAACCAAGAAGATGCAAAAGAGAATGGACGGTCAAAAACGCGATTTCCCTCTGAAGAGAGTGTCCGTATTCCTCTGCTTGAGCTACTGCATGCTCGATTGATATAACTATGTCGCCGAGCATTTTTGCACCGGTGTCATGATTTATATCGTAAACGCCGTTTTCACCGAGCGGAAAAGACAAAACATCTGTTGACGCGTCGATATTACGGTGTTTTTTGTTAAGCTCTCTTATCTCGGCGTCGTCCACGAAGGACACGCTGATTTCGGCGGAGCCTTCAAATTGCTCCATTGCGAGCACCGCGTTGCAGCAGCGACGGACGAGCATACGCACACCTGTAGGTATTTTTACCGTTTTCTGTTTGTTTGAGATGATTACCTTAATTTTGTCTGTCATTTTCTTTTCTCCTCATTTTTCTCATATGCTTTGATTATATCCTGTACTAATTTATGCCTTACTACGTCCTTTTCGGTGAACGTATTTATTGAAATATCCGGAACATTTCTGAGTATTCTCATAGCGTCGGTAAGCCCCGACCTTTTCCCGTCCGGTAAATCTATTTGGGTAACATCGCCGGTTACTACCATTTTAGAGTTGAAGCCGAGACGGGTCAAAAACATTTTCATCTGCTCGCGAGTGGTGTTTTGCGCCTCGTCAAGTATTATAAAGCTGTCGTCAAGAGTTCTGCCGCGCATATACGCGAGCGGTGCCACCTCAATAGAGCCGCGCTCCTGATAACGGGCGAACGCCTCTGCCCCGAGCATATCGAAAAGCGCGTCATACAGCGGTCTTAAATAAGGGTCAACCTTTTGCTGTAAATCGCCCGGCAAAAACCCGAGCTTTTCGCCTGCCTCAACCGCCGGACGTGTCAAGATAATGCGATTGACCTCCTTTGCGCGAAAGGCAGTGACAGCCATGGCGACGGCAAGATATGTTTTACCCGTGCCGGCAGGACCCGCACCCAAAACTATTGTATTTTTTCGTATTGCCTCGACATACTTTTTCTGACCGAGCGTTTTCGGCTTTACGGGTTTGCCCTTAGATGTTATGCAGACGCAATCGCCCGATAAGGACATAAGCTTGTCCTCTTCGCCGTCCTTAACAAGAGATATGACATATCGCACGTTTTGATCGGAAAGAGCTTCGCCCTTATTTATGAGGGCTAAAAGGCGCTCTATGGCGGTTGTGGCCTTAGCCACATTTTCCGCCTCACCGCTTATTTTAAGGTCGGAGCCGCGATTTAAAACCGTAACCGAAAATTCACTTTCTATAAGTCTTATATTCTCGTCAAAGCTGCCGAATAAGCTTACGGCATTTTCCATACGGTCAATACTGAGGACCTGCTCAAACACTGAAAAACCACCTTAGATAATTTTCTGTCGATATTTAATATATAGTATCACAATTTTTGTGATTAGTCACTAATTTTTTTCAACAAAAATCTCGCTCTCAACGCCTATTTGTTTTTCACATTTGTATGCTCCGCTGAGTCTTGAACCGTTTTTTTGTATATCAGAGGAAATAATCTTACAATTTTTCAATTCACTCCTGCAAAGGTCCGTGTATTTTTTTGCCGACAAAAGCTCCCGACAGCTTTCTTCCTCCAACAAAAAATCTCTGTTGTATTCGGTAGAACGTACCCTTATTATACCCATGGGCAAGACGGTTTTATCCGTTGACGCAAGAAAGCTCACCGCATATTTTTCTCCGTAATCGGGAACACCTCCGAGCGGAATTTTGACATTGAAAAAATACAGCGCATACCTTATTTTTTCACGCGAAGGCGCGCAAAATTCCGAATTTTCAAAATCGGAAGAAATGTTTTTTTCGACTTCCGCATACACGTTGCCTGCCGCATGTACAAGAGATTCGGTCTTGTCTTGATTTGTCTTTACCCCGGATATGAGAAGATTGCCCTTCAGCACGGCAGAGCCTGCCTTTATTTCCTCTTGACCCGAATACAACTGTCCCTTTGTCACCACGCCGTCCTCCGATGCAACTATATTACATGGGGTTTCGTTGTCCTCTATCTTCGGTGCCGGCACACTTTCACGCACCTCCACGGACGCATTAGAGCCGTTCAGATTGACAACCGCAAACGACAAATCACCGTCAAATATTTTTAAAGCCTCGTCTGAAATCTCTTTTGCGTTTATATCTCGGCGCTTTGCTCCGGGTTTTACTCCCAATGAAGAAAATACATTGAGAATTTGCTCGTCTGATATGTTTTCGTTTCCGCTGACGGATACAGTCCATATCATAGTCGATAAATACGAAACGGTGATTATCGCCGCGGCAACGCCTATTACAAGTCCCACTCTCTTTCGCTGCTTAAATGTAAAAAAAGGCAACCCCGTTTTTTTGATTATTCTTGTTTTTACCCCGGAACGCCTTACCGCCTCCCTAATATTTTTATAGTCTCGAAGCATAGTTTTTGCATACAACTTGTCTTTTACTCGTTTTACATCCCACAATCTTACGTGATAAACGGAGCACAGATTTATAAAGCGTTCGGGAAAACCACCCTCCGCGCAAAATTCAACATATCCGAAAATAAATCTCAAAAAACGTATTATCGACATAAAATCACCTCAGCCCGTAAATTCAATCGAAATTATACTGCCCTTTATCACCGTCTGTTCGTCGGAATAAGAACACAGCGTAAGGTCGCTGCCGCAAAAGGTAACGGTCAGAGAGCCTGCATTAAGCGATATCCTGTCATTGTCATATTCCGTTATTCCGAAGCAGCCGTCAACGACCGCCTCCTTATTGCCCTCCGTCTCAATATGCGGCACGGACGGGCTCAAAATTTTAGGCATATCAAGCGCGCCGACAATTTTTTGCTCGGACGCTTTTTTTCGCTGTTTTCTTCTTGCGGTCAAAACCGATCCCTCCGAAAAGTCATTTTAAGCTCATATATAAATATGCCGCCTCATATATTTAAATTACGGAAAAGGGTGAAAAGAATGGATAAAAAGCAATGCCGAAAATATATAGTTCCGGTTATATTGACTGCTTTGGTGTGCCTGTTTTTGTTTACAAGGCCGGAGATATGCTCCGAGGGCGTCAGAAGCGGAATACTTTTGGCGGCGGAAACGGTCGTGCCGTCCCTGTTTCCGTTTATGACGGTGGCTTCCTTTCTTCTGCGCTCGGGTCTCGGAGAAGCCGCGGGAAAGCCGTTTGATAAGGTGTGCGAAAAGCTGTTCAGGCTTCCGGGCGTTTTGGCTCCGGTTATTATTATGTCGCAGATAGGCGGATTTCCCATAGGCGCAAAAATGACATATGAATTGCTCAAGAAAAATGCGATAACCGAAAACGAGGCGCAAAGAGCTTGTCTTTTTTGCATAAACGCGGGCCCCGCCTTTGTGATAGGGACGGTTGGCTCGGAAATGCTCGGAAGCGTCAAAGCCGGCGTGCTGTTATACATATCCACTGTTTCGGCATCATTTTTTACCGGTATCTTTTCAATGGCTCTGTATGATAAAGCGGCGGAGAAAAAGGGGAAAAGCGAAATTCCGTTTACACTTTGCGACCCTGTCGGAGCTTTTGTACGTTCCGTGGGCGACGCCACAAACGACGTAATAAAAATATGCGCATGGGTAGTTATTTTTAAAACCGTATGCGACGGTTTATCTTCCTTACCTATACCGCCCGGAGCTGCTCTTTTCTTTGATTTCATCCTCGAGGTCACAAACGGCTGCCGCGCCGCCGCCGGAAAAGCTCCGATACCCGCCTTAGCCGCAATAATATCCTTCGGCGGTCTGTCGGTACACTGCCAGATAATGTCGTATCTCAGATACACAAAGCTCAAAATGCGGTATTTTTACACGGCAAGAGCGGTATGCGCGTCTTTTTCGGCAATAATATGTATGGAGCTTTTAAAGGTCTTTCCATGCGAGGTATCGGTATTTGCAACCGACAGTTCCGTAACTCCGGCAGCCTATTCGGTTTCCGTACCGGCTCTTGCGGCGCTGCTTATAATGAGCGTGCTGCTCATCTTAGAGGTTGATTCGGATAAAAAAATGTGTTAGCATAGTAATACACAATGTAATCGGGGTGAAACGGATGAAGGATAAGATGCTTGGCGGAAACATTTCTCCGAAATGTGAATACTGTGAATTTTCAACGCCGACAAATGACGGCGATACGGTGCTCTGCCCCAAAAAGGGCGTTGTGTCAAAAGATTGGTACTGTAAAAAATACAAGTATGATATTTTTAAACGTGAACCGAAACTACACCCGACAGCGCCCGAATTTTCAAAAAGCGATTTTGAGATTTAACATAACAGCCGTCCGAGAGACAAAAGCAGTTCTCGGGCGGCTGTTTTTTCGATAAAAAAGCGAATATATACTTAAGAGATTGAAAAAGAGAATAAAAGTGATATACTATTATAATCAAAATTTCATTCAAAAGGAGCAACTATGAAAAAGTATTACGCTCTTTATAAAAAGCAATTTATCTTAGGGCCGGCGTTTAAGCTCGCCGAGGCCATACTTGAACTTTTGGTCCCGCTCGTTATGGCTAAAATCATTGACGTGGGAATCAAAAACGGCGATGTGCCATACATTATAAAAATGGGGCTTTTGATGGCAAGCCTCGGTATACTGGGCCTTTTGTGTGCCATAGTATGTCAATACAGCGCTGCCGTTGCCCAACAGGGAGTTGGCACGGAAATCAGAAACGATATGTTTAAAAAGATAAATTCCCTTGCACAAAGCGATATTGACGCCTTTTCTTCGTCATCGCTTATAACGAGAATTACGAACGACGTAAACCAGATACAGTCGGGCGTTGCAATGTTTATACGTCTTATGTTTCGCTCGCCGTTTTTAATAGCCGGTTCGCTTATTATGGCAATGAAGCTTGATCTTAAAATGTCAATAATCTTCTTTGCCGCAGGTCTTTTGGTCAGTCTTATTATGTACTATGTTCTGACTAAGAGCCTGCCGCTTTACAAGGTGATACAAAAGGTACTTGATAAGGTCTCGCTTGTTGTCAAGGAAAACCTTTCCGGCGTCAGAGTTATACGCGCATTTTCAAAAAGCAATCACGAAAAAGAGCGCTTCGGCGATAAGAATGACGAGCTGACAAGAATAAACTTCCGTGTGGGCTCCCTTTCGGCACTTCTGAACCCAATGACATTTGCCGTGATGAACCTCGCAATAGTAATTTTGCTGTATTTCGGTGGAAAAAACGTATATTCGGGCGAGCTGTCGCAGGGAAAAATAATAGCACTTATAAGCTATATGACACAAATACTTCTTTCAATAATCGTATTTGCAAACGTCATAGTCGTATTTACAAAGGCACTCGCAAGCGTTCAGCGCGTTAAAGAGGTATTGGACGCCGAGCCGAGCATAAAGGATGACGACGCGGCATATCAAAACGGCGATGAATCCGCTACGGCGGTCGAATTCACCGATGTCAGCTACGCGTTCCCAAAATCCGACGAAAACGCCCTGTCAAACATCAGCTTTACAGCCGAAAATGGCGAAACGATAGGAATTATAGGCGGTACGGGCGCAGGCAAAAGCACACTCGTAAATCTGATACCGCGCTTCAGCGACGTTAAAAGCGGCAGCGTCAAGGTATTCGGCCACGATGTGCGAGACTGTAAATTCGGATATTTAAGGCACGTCATACATGTTGTACCGCAAAAGAGCAATCTTTTTTCGGGTACAATAAAGGACAACCTGCTGATGGGTGACCGCTCCGCCGATGACAGAGACATTGATTTTGCGCTCAAGGTTTCGCAAAGCGCGGAATTTGTATCAAAGCTAAAGGACGGCACAGACACCTTAATTGAGGAAAAGAGTAAAAATCTGTCGGGAGGCCAAAAGCAGCGTCTTTGCATAGCAAGGGCAATAATGGGGCACCCTCGGATATTGATTTTTGATGATTCATCAAGCGCGCTTGACTTCGCCACAGACGCAGCTCTGAGAAAAGCTTTGAAAGAAAACTTAAATGACACAACCGTATTTTTGGTATCGCAGCGCGTCAACACGGTAAAGAATGCCGATAAAATACTCGTTCTCGACGACGGTGAGCTTGTGGCAACCGGTACGCACAAGGAGCTATACAAAACAAATGAAGTATACCGCGACATTTGTCTGTCACAGCTTTCGGAAAAGGAGGTTGCCTCCGTATGAAAAACACAAAACGTCTCATAAAATATATAAGTCCGTTTAAATCCAATCTCTTCGGGGCGATTTTTTCCGCATTTGTCGGCATTGCGCTGTCGCTTATGGTGCCCATTCTCATCGGTAAAGGCGTAGACTGCATAACGGCTAAGGGCGACGTCGATTTCGCAAGGCTTTTTAAGGTCGGCGCGGTTCTCGCGATATGCATTGTTGTTTCGGCGCTTTTCCAATGGATAATGACGTATAATTCAAATAAGCTCTCATTTAAAACCGTTCAAAAAATGAGAACCGAGGTCTTTGAAAAGCTTACAAAGGTGCCGCTTTCATATATTGACTCCACGGCACACGGTGACATAATAAACACTGTTGTCACCGACATAGATATTGTCTCCACCGGTCTTTTACAGGGCTTTACCCAAATATTCTCCGGCATTGTGACAATACTCGGTACGCTTATATTTATGTTCACGATAAACTGGTATATCACGCTCGCAGTTGTGGTGCTGACTCCCCTTTCGTTTTTTGTCGCTTCGTTTATAGCAAAGCACGCGCACAAAAATTACGTAAAGCAGGCAAAATACCGCGGTGAAATAACCGGATTTGCCGCCGAGATGATAGAGGGAGCCGATATAGTAACAGCATTCAACGGCGAAGAGGACGCTTACCGTCATTTTCACGAAATAAACGAAAAGCTCAAGAAGGTCGGTACAACCGCGCATTTCTATGCGGCACTTACCAATCCCTGCACGAGATTTGTTAACGCCATGATATATGCCGTTGTTGCTGTTCTCGGCTCAATACTCACGGTAAAGGGCGGTATTTCCGTAGGTAAGCTCTCTTCTTTTCTCACATACTGCACACAGTATACAAAGCCGTTCAACGAAATATCAAGCGTTGTTGCCGAATTTCAGAATGCACTTGCAAGCGCCGAACGTGTATTCAAGCTTCTTGACTGCAACGATGAACCGTCGGACGAGGGAGCAAAGGAGCTTAAAGCCGAAAACGGCACGGTTGAATTTAACAATGTTTCGTTTTCATACAGCAAAAACAAGCCGTTTATCGAGGGACTTAATATAAGAGCTGACAGCGGCAAAACAATAGCCATAGTAGGCCCCACAGGCTGCGGCAAGACAACACTCATAAACCTTTTAATGAGATTCTACGATGTCACCGACGGTGAAATTGACATAGACAACGTAAATATAGCCTCTGTCACGCGCGACTCGCTGCGTTCCGGATTCGGAATGGTTCTTCAGGACACATGGCTGTTTTCCGGCACAATATTTGACAATATAGCTTACGGAAAACCCGACGCCACACGCGAGGAGGTAATTGAGGCGGCAAAGGCGGCTCACGCTCACAGCTTTATAAAAAGGCTCGAAAACGGCTATGACACTTTTATCTCGGAGAGCGGAGATAACCTCTCGGAAGGTCAAAAGCAGCTTTTGTGCATAGCACGAGTAATGCTGACAAAGCCGCCTATGCTCATTTTGGACGAGGCCACAAGCTCCATTGATACAAGAACCGAGGTCAGAATACAGAAGGCGTTTGCCCTTTTGATGGAGGGCAGAACAACGTTTATTGTTGCGCACCGCCTCTCCACCATAAAAAATGCCGATGTAATTCTTGTAATGCGCGACGGGAAAATAATCGAGCGCGGACGTCACGATGAGCTTATAGAGCAAAACGGATTTTACAAAAAGCTCTATAACAGCCAGTTTGCCGTATATTAAATCCCGACAGAATAATAAAAAAGCTCCGCGGTTAAGGTCACAAGCCAAAACTGCGGAGCTTATTTTTTTGTTTACTTGCCGAGTTTAATTTTTACAAATTCCTCTATATACTTTGCGGTCTTATCAAATCCCGCCGATGAGCTGTTTATACACAGGTCGTAGTTTTTGAAGCTGTCCCACTCGCGGCAGGTATAGTAGCGGTAATAATCGCTGCGGTGAGCGTCTATCTTTTTGATTTTACGCTCTGCTTCCTTATCGCTGAGCGACGGCTCAAGCACCTTGACGTTCTTAATGCAATCGCTCATGGGTGCCCAAACAAACACCTTCACGACATTCGGCATATCGCGAAGTATATAGTCGGCACATCTGCCTACTATTATGCACGAGCCCTTTACGGCAAGGTCTTTAATTATTTTCGCCTGATAATTAAAGATGTTTTTATGTGAAACAAAAGCACTGCTCTCCGGCGGAATCAAATCGCCCGTATATCTGTCGCTTGCCGGGGAAAAAATACTTTTTTTCACGGACTCATCGTTTTGGCCGAACAGCTTTACGTTTATTCCGCTCTCCTCCGACGCCATATAGACAAGGTCGCGGTCATAAAAGGGAATCGAAAGGTTTTTTGACAGCATTTTGCCTATTGTTCTGCCGCCGCTTCCGTATCCTCTTGCGATGGTAATTACAAATTTTTCGTTCATAAGCTCACCGAACCTCTCAAAACGATATGATATTATTCGCCGAGATAAGCCTTTTTAACCGACTCGTCGTTTATAAGGTCTTTTGCGTCTCCCGAAAGAGTTATTTTGCCTGTTTCGAGTACATATGCCCTATCGGCAATCGAAAGAGCCTTCTTGGCGTTTTGCTCAACCAAAAGAACGGTTGTTCCGCTCTCATTGATCACCTTTATTATATCAAAGATTTCCGAAACAAGCAACGGGGAAAGTCCCATGGACGGTTCATCCATCAAAATAATTCTCGGCTTGGACATAAGTGCTCTGCCCATTGCAAGCATCTGCTGCTCACCGCCCGACAACGTGCCTGCAACCTGATTTTTACGTTCCTCAAGTCGCGGAAAACGCTCGTAAACCATTTTAAGAGTTGAGGCAATTTCGGATTTATCCTTGCGGGTATACGCCCCGAGTTTTAGGTTTTCGAGTACCGAAAGCTGCTGGAAAATACGTCTGCCCTCCGGAACGTGTGCCATACCCATGGAAACTATTTTGTGCGGCGGAGTTTTAGTAAGCTCTTTGCCGTCAAACACAATAGAGCCTTTTTTAGCCTGAATAAGGCCGGTGATCGTGTGAAGAATGGTTGTTTTACCTGCGCCGTTGGCTCCGATAAGGGCAATAATTTCGCCCTCGTTTACATCAAAGGAAACGCCCTTAATAGCCTTAATAACGCCGTAATTAACTTCAAGATCCTTAATTTCAAGTAATGCCATAGCTGCTCCTCCTTATTCGCCGAGATATGCTGTGATAACTTCGGGATTATTGAGCACATCGGACGTTTTGCCCTGACACAGGACATGACCGAAGTTAAGAACCGTAAGCTCCTCGCATATGCCGGAAACAAGCTTCATATCGTGCTCGATGAGCAGGACGGCAATGCGTTCGATGAGCCGATTGCGGACCTGACGCTCGATGAGATCGATGAGATTGCCAAAACGTACGGCATGACAGCATCTCGCGCAACGAGCCGGAACATGACGGGCGTTAGGGTGTTGGGTTGCTGGGTTGTGGGTTGCGACCCTGCTACCCTGTTGGACAATAGAACGGATTGCACTGCAAAGGGGGAAACTATATGGGATTGCTGAAAGATTTAGCCAACGCTCCTGCAAGAGCGTTGCAGGCCTTGTTGAGTGATAAGAAGGATGAAAGCACGAATCTCAGCGAGAAAAGCAAAGAGATCATTCTCTCTATCCGAGAATACGAAGACTCGGTTGAGATGCCCGAGGATGAGCGTATTACCTGCCTCGATTCCGATCGCAAGGTTCACTTGATCGCAGGCAACGACAAGGCTCAGGATTTTGCCGGATATGCCGCA
>ERZ780139.1408-NODE-1408-length-20914-cov-4.763076_pt1 | contig 20914 bp, 14 predicted proteins | sample MGYA00511476_ERZ780139 | MGnify/ENA primary metagenome ERZ780139 (study PRJEB29588, sample SAMEA2158190) | human gut metagenome | biome: human gut; feature: human-associated habitat; material: faeces | place: Denmark | collected 2008/2010 ... | reverse complement strand
GGCAGCGATCAGCTCCGCGACCTGCTTTTCCAAAACGTGAATTTTCGGCATTTTCTGCACCTTCCTTTCGCTTAAAATTATTTCAGCATATTTGCAAGTTCAAACAAAATGTTCATGGATTCGATCGGCGTCAGCGTGTTGACGTCCAGGCTTTTCAGGCGGTTTAAAACCTCCGTGTCCTTTGTCAGCATCGTCAGCTGTATCGGTTCCTCCTGCTGCACTTTCACGGCGTTTTTCGGTTTTTTCACCATCTCGCCGCTTTCAAGGCTCTTTACCACCTCTTTCGCACGCCGCACCACCTTGTCCGGCACGCCCGCGAGCTTCGCGACCTCAATACCGAAGCTGTCGTCCGCGCCGCCGCGCACGATACGCCGCAGGAACGTGATGTCGTCCCCGCGCTTTTTCACCGCAATACTGAAGTTCTGCACACCGGGCAAAAGGTCTTCCAGCTCCGTCAGCTCGTGGTAATGCGTCGCAAACAGTGTCTTGGCGCCGATCTTCTTTTTATCCACCAGATATTCCACAACGGCCCACGCGATGCTCAGGCCGTCAAACGTGCTGGTGCCTCGACCGATTTCATCAAGCACAATCAACGACTTTGAGGTAGCGCTTCGCAGAATGTGCGCCATTTCGTTCATTTCCACCATGAAGGTGCTTTGCCCCGTGGCAAGGTCATCACTGGCGCCGACACGGGTAAAGATGCGGTCCACGGGGGTGATAACAGCTTCCCGGCAGGGCAGGAAGCTGCCCATTTGGGTCATGAGGACCAGCAGTGCCACCTGACGCATATAGGTCGATTTCCCGGCCATATTAGGGCCCGTCAGGATGATGAGGCGTTCATTCGTCCCATTTAAATGGACATCGTTGGGGACAAAAAGCTCCCGTTCGAGGAGTTTTTCCACGACAGGATGGCGCCCATCCTTGATGATGATTTCACCTTTGTCGCTGAGGCGCGGGCAGACATAATTTCCCTTGAAGGCAGCCATGGCAAGAGAATAGATGGCATCAAGCTCACCAATGGCACGGGCCGTATCCTGGATTGTAACAAGCTCATCACGGACACAGTCACGGATTTCATTGAAGAGATAATATTCAAGCTGCTGGATCTTTTCCTTGGCACTGAGAATCTTATTTTCAAAGGCCTTCAGTTCCGGAACAATATAACGTTCCCCATTGACCAAGGTCTGCTTGCGGATAAAGCTATCCGGCACTTGGGAAACCTGCCCTTTGGACACTTCAATATAATAGCCAAAGACTTTGTTGAATCCGACCTTTAGGTTCTTGATTCCCGTTTCTTCCTTGATGCGCAGCTCAAAATCCTGCATCCAGGCATTGTTATTTTCCGCAATATCATGGAGCTCATCCAGTTCGGCATTATACCCCTTACGAATCATCCCTCCTTCCCGGACCGTAAAGGGCGGGTCATCGACAATGCCACGGCGCAGTTCATCAAGGACGGTTTCATGACTGTCAATGCGGGAGGAAAGCTTTGCCAGGAGCCCATCCCGATAGGGGGCAAGCAGGCGCTTAAGGTCCGGTACGGCCAGAAGGGCAGTGCGCAGGGAGGCCATATCCCGAGCATTGGCAGACCCCACTTCGATTCGGGAAAGGATGCGCTCAAGGTCTGTGATTTTTTTAAGGGCTTCACCGAGCTCTGTCCGCAGCCGGGAATCACCTACAAGCGTGCCTACAGCCTGCTGCCGACTTGTAATGCGGGCCGCATCATAAAGGGGGGATTCAATCCACTGCCGCATGAGGCGGGCTCCCATGGCGGTCGCGGTGTAATCAAGGATATCAAGGAGGGTGCCTTTTTTCGTACCGTCCTTCATATTCCGGACCAGTTCCAGATTGCGGATAGCCGTTGCGTCAAGGACCATGGTCCGGTCTGTCGTAATTTCCGTGAGGCGATTCAGCTGTGCCAAATCGCTTTTTACATTGATATGGATATATTGAAGCATGAGTTCAATCGTATCCCGTACAAGCGGTTCGGTATACGCTTTCCCTTCCGTCCCAAAATGACGGGCAAAAGCATCGATTCCCCCATCTTTTTGGAAGCGGTTGACCATGCATTGGGGCAGTTTCTGTGAAAGTTCCTGCAGAAACCGTTCCGGCAGCTGTTCATCCGGGGCAAGGACTAGCTCCGCCGGCTGCATGCGGTAGATCTGATCCATCAGAAGATCTTCCCAATAAGGGCCGGATGCTTCGTACCAACTGGCCTCCCCTGTGGATACATCGGCAAGGCCAAGGACGGCCCGCCCGTCACCTATAGAAACAGCTGCAAGATATTGATTGTGCTCGTCATCAAGGACGGCATCGGAAAGAACCGTTCCTGGCGTCAAGATTTTTGTGACTTCCCGTTTGACGATTCCGACGGCTTTCTTGGGATCTTCCATCTGGTCGCAAATGGCAATGCGATATCCCTTCTTGATGAGTTTGGCCAAGTAGCCATCTACTGAATGAAAAGGTACACCGCACATGGGGATGGGATGTTTTGTATTGCCTGCGCGCTGGGTCAGCGTCAGATTGAGTTCCCTTGAAGCGGTAATGGCATCCCCAAAAAAGAGTTCATAAAAGTCACCGAGACGATAGAAAAGAAGCTTATCCTCATGCTGCTTCTTGATTTCCATATATTGCTGCACCATGGGGGTATACCCTTCACCAGTCTGCGTCATGGTTATGCCTCTTCCTTTCCTCTGATGAGCCACGTCTGGGCCCTTTCCATCTTTACATTGACAAGGTCACCCGGGGCATGGTCCCTTATCTTTGGCCACAGGACCAGATCATTTCCGTCCGTCCGTCCGCTCAGCATGGCCGGATTGCTCTTGCTGGGTCCTTCAACCATAACGGCAAGGGTTCGCCCCACCAGGCGCTTGTTGCGTTTAAGGCAGATCTCGTTCTGCAGTGCCATGAGACGATCCAGCCGTTCGTGTTTCACAGCGTCCGGGACCTGCGCCCCAAAACCAGCTGCCGGCGTTCCTTTGCGCGGGGAATAGATAAAGGTAAAGGCATCATCATATTCAACGGTACGAAGAAGGTCCAAGGTTTCTTCAAAATCTTTTTCCGTCTCGCCCGGAAATCCTACAATGAGGTCTGTCGTGATGACAGCGTCAGGCACACAGCGGCGGATAGTTTCTACAAGCTTTAAGTAGCGCTCCCGGTCATAGCCACGGTTCATGGCTTTCATGATGCGGCTGCTGCCGGACTGGACAGGAATATGGAAGTTCTTGCAAATATGCTGACTTTCGGCAATCGTCCTCACAACGGCCTCGCTCATGTCACGGGGATGGCTCGTCATATAGCGGATTCGCTCTACACCGGGGATAGCATCGACAAGCTCCAGAAGCTTGCTGAAGCCTTCCTCTTCGCCTCGATCCTTGCCATACGAATTGACATTCTGCCCCAAAAGGGTGAACTCCTTATAACCCAAGGCCACGGCCTTTTCAATCTCATGGCAGATGGCCTCGGCACTGCGGCTTCGTTCCCGGCCCCGCACATAGGGCACGATGCAGTAGGTGCAGAAATTATTACAGCCATACATGATAGGAACCCAAGCGGCAAAGCTGCTCTTGCGAACAAAGGACCCCTCAAATTCCTGAGGCATGATAGCAAGGTCATCATAGACGCTTTCAGCGCGGCCATGACCAGCAAAGTGATTTTGCAGGATGGAACTGAAATTGTTTACATGAGCCGTTCCCAAGACAAGGTCCACTTGAGGATATTTTTTTTGGAGGTCCTTGCCCCATTCCTGGGCCATGCAGCCGGCTACACATAGGACCATATCCGGGTTTTCACGCTTCAGGCGCTTCATTTCCCCAATCTTTCCCAGAATCTTTTTTTCCGCGTTTTCACGAACGCAGCATGTATTGATAACAACGACATCGGCATGTTCATAGTCCGCACTGGCCTCATAGCCCAAATCAAGGAGCTGACCGGCATAGTGCTCGCTGTCGCTTTCGTTCATCTGGCATCCATAATTAATGATGGCGTAAGTCTTTTTCATGTTCTTCTCCTTTGTCAGTCTAACAATATATTATACTGTAAAATCGAAGAATTTTGTAGGGACCTTTGACAGAGAGATGACAGATCCCGCAGCCAATCATCTTCCTGACCGAAATAAAATAATAGTTGCCAATGCTCCGCCAATCAGAAGCCCCTTTCGGGGCGGCAATTCCCCTTCCTCTCTAGGTGACAGGGCACGGTCTTTTCCAAGGATCGATCATGTGCCCCCTTTTTAGATGCCGATCCTTTTCAGGAATATTTTTCCCTCATTAAATCCGTTTTTACTATAGGAATCTTTTTTTCTCCCTCTTTTAACTTTTTTTATTACATTTTTCTGATCAATTTTCCGATTTATATGATTTATTTCTTTTTATGTTTTTCTTATAGATACTTTTATTTGTTCTCATTTGTTTTGAAAATTTTCTGAATTATGTTATACTAAAAATCGTGATTTTTGTTACATTTATTTTATTTTGTTCCTTTTTCTCCCCGTTGACAGTAAAATCACGTATCTTCTTTACAGAAAGGAAGTCTGTTATGTTTTCCATTGCCTTGTTCGATTCCGTACGAGCAAATCTCAATGAAACGAGCGATCAGCTCAATTCCCTCTCCGCCCTGCCAGAAATCATGCATCTGTATCGTTACTCCAAATTTTCCAGTCTCCTTACCAGTCTCTCCCGTCAAGGAAAATTCCAGCTCATCATTCTCCAGAGCCTTTCCACGCCCTTTCCCGATCTGTCCCTTGCGCGGCGCATCCGGCAGTACGATCGGCGGGTTCCCATTATCATCGTGACGGACAATGAATCCTTATGTCTTGAGGGGTACGACGTCCCCATCTTCCAGTTCTATACCAAGGCCATGACGGTACAGCAAATGCGCATGGTTCTTGAGTCCCTCATGGATCATGCCCCCGATATGGGCAACCGGTTCTTTATCTTTTCATCGGACCAAAGTATGTATCAGGTTCGGCTTTCCGATATTACCTTTTTTGAAGCCAACCGCTCCTCCCTTTTTATCCACACTACGCAAAAAAGCTACGCCTGCCGGGATACACTCAAGAACCTACAGACGCGGCTTCGGCGATTTCCCTTCGAACGGATCCATAAAAGCTTCATCGTAAACACAAAGTTCATCAGCTGCCTGCAGTCCGACTCCCTGATCCTCCAAGATGGCACGGTTCTGCCTGTAAGCAAGCATAAAATGGCGCCCATGCGGCACTACCTGAAGCTTCTCATGGAGTCGTCCCTGCTCTAGGGCTTTCACTCGATGTCGCGGATCTGGGAAACAGGGATTGGTGCCTTGTCTTCAAGGTAAAACGCCTGCCTTGATAAATCAATGCGATAGAGGCGGCCTGACACCGTTCGGCAGACGCCGCCGCTCTTGCGCCCGTCCGGTTCAAAATAATGAAGGGTCACATAAGGGCGCTCCCCTATCCGGTCCATGAGAAAACGGGTCTTTTGGTCGAGCTGTTCCCGCTGCGCTTCGTCAAGCTCTGCGGCTTGATCCGTGTAATGGGCCCGTTCCATGATGGTTTCTGTAAAGCCCGTCAGCGCGTCAAAAGGCGCAAACTGGGCCGCGCGCTGGAGCCGGGGCATACGGGGCCGAGGGATTCCAAATGGATAGGGATGATCCAAGATTGCAGCATAAGGATCAGGCATGATGACCTCCAATCTGACCATGACGGGTAATGGTCATGGCTTCTTTGCATAAGTTGCGCCCCTTGACAAGGGCATTGCGGCCAAATCGGCGATGGACCTCAAGGGCCGCTTCCTGAAGCCGTGCTTCCCGTGGATCTCCATCAAGAAGGGATGTTTGCTCGGCAAAAAGGAACCCTTGCCGAACAGGGTCCTGAATGTCCTGGGAGCGCACATGGACCGCAGTGACACTCATCCGGCGCACCCATAGATAGGGATGGGCAAGGCGGTCATAAAGCGCCATCATGCTTGCCATGATAGGCTGTCCGGCATGGGTCCATCCAGCAAGACGAGCCGAGCCATGACTGCGGCCTGATGGTGGCAGGTCCCGGGAAAAACCTTGTGGCTGCGTCCGTTCATAGCCAATGGTAATGGCCACCTCATCAGTCACAAGACGTTTGCGGGCAAGGTCCAAGATGAGTTCATCCGTCATCTCCCATGCAATCAGGCGGGCATTTTCCGGTGAATAGGGCTTGGGCAGGACCTGACTTGTGCCGAGGCTGGAGGCTTTGGGGATATATCGCTTGATGTCGCTCATACGGCATGATTCCCACCCCCAGGCATGATCAATGAGCAGCTCGGCATTGATGCCAAACCAATCATACAAAAGGGAGGCATCGGAAAGACTGAGGCGGGCAATATCCCCCATGGTGTAAAGGCCATGAGCAGAAAGACGCCGGGCCGAACCGGGGCCAATACGCCAAAAGTCCGTCAGGGGCTGATGGCCCCACAAAGTCCTGCGATAGGCGGTTTCATCAAGAAAAGCAATACGTACCCCATAGGGATCGGGCATCAGGGCTTTTGCTACGATATCCATGGCCACCTTGCTGAGATAGAGGTTCGTCCCAATACCGCCCGTTGCCGTAATGCCCGTTTTTTGATAGACGTCGCGAATCATGGTCATGGCAAGGGTATAGGGCGTCATGCCATACGTCGAAAGGTACGGCGTGGCATCAATCATGACTTCATCAATGGAATAGACATGGATGTCCTGAGGAGCAATGTACTGCAGATAAATGCCGTAGATGTCCCGACTCATTTCGATATAGCGCTGCATGCGCGGCATGGCGACAATATAAGAAAGCGCTTTTTCCGGATGATGCCTAAGCTGTGAATCAAAATGGCTCATCCCCCGGAAAGAACGCTGGGGCGCCTTGCTGCGGCGCAGGGCATTGATTTCATCGACTTTGCGGATCACTTCAAAGAGGCGGGGCCGGCTCGGGACTCCCCGTTTTTTTAGGGGCGGCGATACAGCAAGGCAGATGGTCCGATCCGAGCGACTCTTATCGGCAACGACAAGGCACGTATCAAGGGGATCAAGGCCCCGGTCCACACACTCTACGGAGGCATAAAAGGATTTGAGATCGATGCAGATATAATAGCGCAGTTTCATGATTGCCTCCTTCATAAACATTTGTTCGCTATTTATTATAGCACACTTCACTGAATAAAACAGCCCTCTTCCAGAAATTCTTTAGGAACTTCCGAAAGAGGGCTGCGTGATATCCAAATTGATATTCAGTTTTGTAACACTTCGGTCCTCTCCCTTTCCAAGTGGCGGAACAGGAAGCAGCAAATCAGGACAGAAAGAAGGGACCCCGAAGCGGTCACAAGGCCCATCGGAAAAAGGGAATCGGAAAAGGCCCGGGATGCCAAATAGACGAAAGGAATCCTCACAAGGACGATGGCGATAAGATTGTGGAGAAAAGAATAGATGGATTTTTTAGCTGCACAGAAGTAGCCGCTAAAAGAAAAATGGATTCCCGCAAAGATTGTGTCAAAGATGTATCCTTTCAGATAGGGTCCACCTGATGCAATGACCGCCTCATCAGAGGTGAAAAGACCCACAAAACGCGGCGCCATGACCTGTATCAAAAGGGACACCGAAAGGCCAAAGAACACGGCCGTCTTGATGGCATCATAAAGATAGGCGCGGGCCCGCTTGCGGTTATCCGCACCAAGGTTCTGGGCACTGAGGGCAGAAACAGCCGAAAGGAGCGAAGATGGGACAAGGAAGAGGAAACTGATGATTTTTTCCACAATGCCGACAGCCGCTGCGTCCGTCACGCCGCGCAGGTTTGCAATCATGGTGATGATGAGGAAAGAAATCTGGATAAACGCATCCTGGACGGCAATGGGAATGCCAACGCCGAGGATTTCACGGATGAGGGAGCCCGAAGGGACGAAGGACGCTTTGGAAAGACCAAGTCCCATGGGATGGCGCTTCATGACAAAAACGCCGACAAGGACGCTGACACCTTGGCTGATGGTCGTTCCTAAAGCAGCCCCCAAGGGTTCCATAGCAAAAGGCCCCATGAAAAGGAGATCAAGGGTCAGGTTGATGACGGCCGCAAGGGCCACAAAATAGGTCGGTGTCCGGGAATTGCCAAGACCCCGAAAGATAGAGCTGATGAGGTTGTATCCCGTAATAAGGGGAATGCCTAAAAAGCAGATAAAAAGATAGTGTTTTGTCCCCCTGACGGCTTCGGGCGGCGTTGCCATGATGTCCACAATACGGGGAAGAAAGTTAATCAAGAACCCTGCAAGGACCACAGAAAGGATACCAAAAATGAGCAGCGTCTGCCCGATGGTGCAGCTCACCTTCTCTGCTTCTCCCTTCCCTACAGCTCGAGCAATGGCAATGGTCGTCCCCATGGAAAGCCCCACAAGAACAACGGTCACCATATGCATGATCTGGCTGCCGACGGCAACGGCCGTAATGCTCGCCGGTCCTTCAAACTGGCCGATGATAACAAGGTCTGCCATCCCGTAAAGGGTCTGCAGGAAATAGGAAATGACAAAGGGAATGGAAAAAGAAACAAGGCTCTTCCAAACACTCCCCGAAAGGGCATTGACAGCCATAAAACACGCTCCTAAAAACAAAAAGAAGGCCCCCACCGGGAAGGTATCTCAGCCTTCCCGTGAGGAACCTGGCGTTCTCCTTACCACACGCCGTGCCTTAGTGGTGGAACAGGCGGCGGCCCGTAAAGCACATGACGATACCGTACTTATCAGCCGTTTCGATGACTTGGTCATCACGGATGGAACCGCCAGCCTGGGCGATATAGCGGACGCCGCTGCGATGGGCACGCTCTACATTGTCGCCAAAGGGGAAGAAAGCATCGGACCCCAAGGCAACATCCTTGTTCTGGGCAATCCACGCCCTACGTTCTTCCCGCGTCATGCGTTCCGGCTTTTCTGTAAAGAGCGTTTCCCAGATTCCGTCAGTAAGGACGTCATCATCGTCGTCGGAAAGATAGACATCAATAGTATTATCCCGGACCGGCTTCGGCGTATCAGGCTTAAAGGGCAGGCTGAGCGCTTTCGGGGACTGACGGAGCCACCATTTATCGGCCTTGTCGCCAGCAAGGCGCGTACAGTGGACGCGGGACTGCTGTCCGGCACCGACGCCGATGGTCTGTCCGTCCTTGACGTAGCAGACGGAATTTGATTGGGTATACTTAAGGGTAATCAGGGCAATGAGAAGATCCCGTTGGGCCCCTTCGGGAAGATCCTTGTTTTTTGTGACGATTTTTTGGAGGCAGTCCTTTCCAATGGAGTCCGCATTGCGGCGCTGTTCAAAAGTGACACCGAAGACTTCTTTGGTTTCCATTTCATGAGGAACATAGTTCGAGTCAATCTGGATGACATTGTAGCGACCCTTTTTCTTTGTTTTGAGGATGGCAAGAGCCTCGTCATCGTAGCCTGGAGCAATGACGCCATCTGAGACTTCGTGCTGAAGGACTTTTGCCGTCGCTACGTCACACACATCAGAAAGGGCCACGAAATCGCCAAAGGAACTCATCCTGTCCGCACCGCGGGCACGGGCATAAGCGGAAGCAAGGGGTGACATTTCATACCCCTCAAGATGATAGACCTTGCGCAGCGTTTCCGTCAGCGGCTGGGCCACCGCAGCCCCGGCAGGGCTGACATGCTTAAAGGACGCTGCAGCCGGAAGACCGGTAGCTTCCTTGAGCTCCTTGACGAGCTGCCAGCTATTGAGGGCATCCAGGAAATTGATATAGCCAGGGCGGCCATTTAAAATCGTAACCGGCAGGTCACTGCCATCTTTCATATAAAGTTTCGCTGGAAGCTGATTCGGGTTGCAGCCATACTTTAATTCGAATTCCTTCATCTTCATTCCTCCCTCATATAGAAAAAAGCCAACCTCGGGCCCTTTTCGCCCAGACGGTCGGCTCACTGCGATCATGCTCCCTGTGGGTACCCCCACTTCCGTCAGTTACATGATCTGATAGGGTCATTATAATATGGGAGGGGCAGGGGTGTCAATGTCGGGTATTTTGGGGCAGAGCACAAATCGCACCGATTTTCTACACAGGGAGTCTTCATTGCCCTTTTCAAGATTCATGAGTTAGCAATGAAGTCATGGCGCATCGCAGCATATTTTGATACGCAATTTCATGTTAAAATCGCCTGAAATATGCCTTCGTCATTCCCTTTTGAATCAACCCAAAAATCGGGCTGATTTGATGAAGTACGTGAGGCCATTGATTAAAAAAGGTTTTGTGGAAACAATGGCCTCAGGGCCTATCGTACAATGGACCGTCCCACGTTTGAGGATAGCGATCACTTGAGCGCATCCTTCCCTAACCTCCCCTTTTTTTACTCGGCGCAGAAATCGCGCCGAGTAAATGCCTTCGGCGGGCGAGCCACTTCTTGGATTTTTTTCGGTTTTTAGACGAATCATGATTCGCCTGAGACCCATTTCGGCCCATCTGCGTTGTCAAAAAGACGCAGACTTCCTGGCAACACGGAAATGCTTGTGCGGCTTTATCAACCTAAGGATTTTTCCTGGCCTCTGAACCAATCAGAGCCTCATGCGAACCATGTATATGGAAGCAACACGGAGGTTTTAGAAAAGTGGTTGCAGCTATTGCGCCATCGTCGGTGAAAGCGGGAACTCCTCGCAACAGGACCCATCTGAGTCATATTCGCAAAGAGTAAATAAAAAAAACGAAAGTGAAAGAGGACCGTGGCTTCCCACGGTCCCCTTCTTACTTCTTATCCTTTTTATCGAAGAAATCCTTCACTTTATTGAAAAAGCTTTTTTCTTCTGGGTTAATGCTTTCGCCGCTGGCATCGGCGAACTTGCGAAGTGCTTCTTTTTGTGCATCGCTCAGTCTCGTCGGCACAACAACTTTGATCTGGATGAGCTGGTCACCCTTTACACCCGTTCTCAGGTTCGGAATGCCCTTGCCCTTGATGCGCAGGACGCGATTGGGCTGGGTTCCTTCAGGCACCTTGATGGTGGTCTGACCATAAAGAGTCGGCACCTTGATTTCAGCACCCAATGCAGCTTGGACAATGCTGATTGGCACTTCGCACAGGACTGTCGTCCCATCCCGTTCAAAGAACTTATGGCTCTTTACATAGAGATAGACATACAGGTCGCCGGCTCGACCGCCGCGCATCCCCGCTTCACCCTCGCCTGCCACACGGAGTCTCGAACCGCTGTCAACGCCAGCTGGAATCTTGACCGTAATGACGCGTTTTTGCTTTACGCGGCCTGTTCCACGGCAGTATTTGCAGGGATTGGTAACGATTTGACCCGTCCCATGACATCTCGAACAGGTACGGACATTAACAACCTGACCAAAAATGGAATTTTGCGTAACCCGGACTTCCCCCGTCCCGTGACAATCAGGACAGGTTTCAGGATGGCTGCCTTCGGCGGCTCCCGTTCCATGGCAGTGCTCACATTCCTCTTCGCGGTTCAGGCGGATTTTCTTTTCCGTCCCAAAGGCCGCTTCCTCAAAGGTAATTTCAAGGTCAGCCCGCAAATCCGCGCCTTGACGGGGACCGCGATCAGCCCGGCGGGAACGGGACGCGCCTGCGCCCGCACCGCCGAAGAACATGTTGAAGATATCATCCATGCCTTCGCCGCCAAAGCTACCGCTAAAACCGCCAAACCCACTGCCGAAGGGATTGCCCCCGGCACCAGGACCGCCATTTTGGAAAGCGGCATGACCATATTGATCATAGGCGGCCTTTTTCTGCGGGTCACTCAGAACCTGATAGGCCTCGTTGACTTCCTTGAATTTATCGGCTGCTTCAGGATTATCCTTGTTGAGATCGGGGTGATACTTACGAGCCAGCTTGCGATATGCTTTTTTTAATTCCTCAGGCGACGCACTTTTGTCGACGCCCAGGACCTCATAATAATCTTTTTTATCTGCCATCAGTATCTCCCTCTAGGAACGATTATTTTTTGTCGTCATCTACGACTTCGGCGTCTACGACGTCATCATCGTTCTTCTTATTGTCAGAGGAAGCCCCGGCGCCAGCACCGGCATCAGCACCGGCAGTGCCACCGTTCTGGCCATTTTGCTGGTTCTGTTTATAAAGTTCAGCAGACAGTTCATAGAGCGGTTTCTGGAGGGCTTCCGTATCCGCCTTGATCTTATCTACATCGTCACCCTTCATGGTTTCCTTCAAGGTATTGATGGCTTCCTGGACCTTCTTGATTTTGTCATCGTGACCCTTGCCTTCCATATCCTTGACGGTCTTTTCAGCCTGATAAATCAGCGTATCGGCCTGGTTCTTTGCATCAACAGATTCACGGCGTTTCTTGTCGGCAGCTTCGTTAGCCTGAGCTTCCTTCACCATCTTGTCAACTTCTTCCTTACTCAGGCTGCCGGAAGAGGTAATGGTGATCTTCTGTTCCTTGCCCGTGCCAAGGTCCTTGGCGCTTACGTTCACGATACCGTTGGCATCAATATCAAAGGCAACTTCGATTTGAGGCACGCCCCGCGGTGCAGCGGGGATACCGCTCAGTTCGAAACGGCCAAGGGTCTTGTTGTCGGCTGCCATTTCACGTTCGCCCTGGAGAACATGGATGTCAACGGAAGGCTGATTATCCGTAGCCGTCGAGAAGATCTGCTTCTTGGAGGTTGGGATGGTCGTGTTGCGGTCAATGATCCGGGTGAAGACACCGCCCATGGTTTCAATCCCAAGGGAAAGCGGCGTTACGTCAAGAAGCAGGACGTCCTTGACATCACCAGCCAGTACGCCGGCCTGAATGGCAGCACCGACAGCAACGCATTCATCAGGGTTGACGCCGTGAGCCGGTTCCTTACCGAGAACGCGTTTGATGGCTTCCTGGACAGCAGGGATACGGGAAGAACCGCCAACAAGGAGAATCTTATCAATATCATTGACGGTCATCTTGGCATCACTGAGGGCCGTATGAACACACTGGATAGTGCGGTCAACAAGGTCACTCGTCATGCTGTCAAATTTGGCACGAGTAAGATCCATGTCAAGATGCTGCGGGCCATTGGCACCAGCCGTAATGAACGGCAGGTTGATATTGGTTGTCATCATGCTGGACAGTTCAATCTTGGCTTTTTCAGCCGCTTCACGAATCCGCTGCATGGCCATCTTATCACCTGTCAGGTCAATGCCGTTTTGTTTCTTGAATTCATCGGTCATCCAATCCATGATGCGATGGTCGAAGTCATCGCCGCCCAGATGGGTATCACCGGTCGTGGATTTAACTTCGAAGACGCCATCACCCAGTTCCAAAATGGAAACATCGAAGGTCCCGCCGCCAAGGTCGTAAACGAGAACGGTCTTGTCATCGGACTTATCAATGCCATAAGCAAGGGCAGCCGCCGTCGGTTCGTTGATGATTCTCTTGACATCAAGACCAGCAATACGGCCGGCGTCCTTCGTAGCCTGACGCTGGGAGTCGTTGAAGTAAGCCGGTACAGTAATGACCGCTTCCGTGACTTTTTCGCCGAGATAACGTTCCGCGTCCCCCTTCATTTTTTCAAGGATCATAGCGGAAATCTGTTCTGGCGTATAGTCCTTGCCATCAATGGTCACGGTATACTTCGTGCCCATGTGACGTTTGATGGAGCTGATGGTCCGTTCCGGGTTGGAAACAGCCTGACGTTTTGCCAGCTGACCAACGAGGCGTTCCCCATTTTTTGTGAAACCGACAACGGACGGAGTAAGGCGGCCGCCTTCCTGGGTCGTAATAACAGTCGGTTCGCCGCCTTCCATCACGGCGACAACAGAGTTCGTAGTCCCTAAGTCAATACCAATGATCTTGCTCATTATAAATTCCTCCTCATGCAACTAACTTGCTGGTTCTCACTTCAGTTAATTATGGACAACCCTTACCTTGCTGTGACGGATGACATCATCACCAATCCGGTAACCTTTTTCAAGGACCATATCAATGCTGTCATCAGGCAGGTCGGGATTGCTGCCTTGCATAACGGCCTCATGGATCTGCGGATCGAAAGGCTTGCCTTCAGCAGGAATCTCTTCGATATGCAGGGTTTCAAGGGCCTTTTCAAACTGTTTGTGGATCATAGCCATGCCCTTTAAGATGGACTCGGCATCATGGTTTTTTTCCACACTGGCCTCGGCGCGTTCAAAATTATCGAGGACCTTCAGGAATTCCCGGACCACTGAAGCCGTTACGAAACGGCCTAAGCGTTCCCGTTCTTCCGTATTTCTCTTGCGGAAATTATCAAAGTCGGCCTGCAGACGAAGCAACCGATTGGAAAGCTCATCGATTTCCTCTTGCTGCTTGGAAATCGTTTGATCCTTGGGATCAGGCGTACCATCTGCCGGTTCTGCGTTTTTTTCCTCAGCCTCCGTGGCCTTTGCTGCTTCCGCTTTGTCAGCACTCATTTCGGCGGCTTGTTGTTTTGGATCTTTTGTCTCTTCGTTCACCGTACGTCCTCCCTATTTTTCATCAATTTTATTCATGACCACCTTCAGGTAGTGATGAAGATAATCCATCACAGAAATGACCTTGCGGTATTCCATACGGGTAGGTCCCAACACGGCAAGGGTCCCAACGACCTGGCCATTCAGGCGGTAGGTCGCTTGGATCATGCTGCAGTCCTGGATGCTGGAGAACTTATTCTCGTTGCCAATGGTGACCCTTAATCCCGAGTCACTGCTGGCCTTCAGCATATCCTTGAGCATCTGTTCTTCTTCAAGGACGCCCAAGAGTTCCCGCATCCGTTCCGTATCCTTGAATTCAGGCTGTCCCAGGAGTTGTTTGGTTCCTCCAAGGAACATCTTGTCCTCCTGCTGGCCGGCCTTGACCTTCTTGATACGGCTTACGATGGATGCATACAGCCGTTTGTCCCCGGCAAGCATTTCCCGTACCTTTGCTAGGAGCTCCTGAGAAATATCATTCAGTTTGCGTCCATTAAGGTACTGCGAAACACGCTGGGCAATCTGGTCCAGCTCACTTTCTTTTACTCCGCTGGGGATTTCCACCACGCCATGATCGACATTTCCCTCTTCCGTGACGATGCACAGGATAGCCTGACCCTTGTTGAGGGGCAGGAACTTCATGTAGGAGAACGTAGCCTCGCTGTCCTTGTTTGCAAGGACGACGGATACGTTCTTGCTCATGCGGGACAGGATCTTGGCCGTGGATTGGAAGATGTCGTCAATGGTATGCACCCGCTGCCTGAACCAATTGTTGATGAGCGCCATATCGCTCGATGATAGGGTCAGGGATCCTTCACCAGCAAGGGAATCCACATAGAGGCGGTACGCCGCCGCGGAAGGAATCCGTCCTGCCGATGTGTGGGGCTGCTCCAAGAATCCAAGGAGCTCCAGATCGGACATTTCGTTTCGAATGGTCGCCGGACTGATACCAAGATTATATTTCCGAGCGATTGTACGGGATCCTACAGGCTCGGCCGTCTCGATGTAATCATCAATGACGAGTTGAAGTATTTTCTTTTGTCGTTCGGTCAGCACTGTAATCATCTCTTTCCCAGATTATTAGCACTCGAAACTTTAGAGTGCTAACATCTAATGGTTAAGATACACCTCTTTAGTCAAAATGTCAATACTTTCCCGAAAAATAATTTACAAAAAGCAAAAGCCTCAAAAAAGAAGGCCCCATGCGGGAAAAAGCCTATGGAAAAGGGCCTCCGCTGGGGTATTGTCCTTGGTGTTGGCTGCTCGCGTTCCCTTCATGGTGTGAGGTGTCAGTCCGTTGTGATGAAGGCTTCGAAGGCAAGGTTCCCGTACTGCATGCCAAGGGGCGTGAGACAAAAATGACCATCCTCCCATTTGGCCCATCCCTTATGGATGAGGTTCTCTATCTGAGGCCCGTAATCAAGGGCAAAGGAGCGCCCAAAGCGGGCTTCATAATCCAGGAGGGAGAGGCCTCTTACGGTACGTAGGTTCATGAAGATCATTTCTTCCCGCTGGACGGCAGGTGACAGGCATTCTATCTCCGGTGCCTCTCCTCTTTCGTAGGCCGCAAGATAAGCCGGGTTGTTCTCCCGTGTCCTGCCGTCAAAGCGCGTCGCTCCGGCGCCAAAGGCAAGGTAGGGATTGTAGTGCCAATAGACAAGGTTGTGCCGCGACTTGTCACCTGCTTTGGCAAAATTGGAAATCTCGTAGCGCTCGTAGCCGCCCTTGACGAGGCGGTCCATGATGAGGTCATACATGTTACCCGTCTCATCGTCTGTGGGAAGGATCCAGCGCCCTTGTCGGAGATTATGGGAAAGGACGGTCCCCGGTTCAACGGAAAGCCCGTAGATGGAAATATGGCTGGGTCCCAGAGCCATGAGTTCCGTCAAGGATGCCTCGACGCTTGCAGCCGTCTGCGTCGGATATCCATAGATAAGGTCACAGGACAGACGTGTAAACCCCACCTTTTTGCTGAGAAGGATAATGTGCCGCGCCTCATCCGCTGTATGGGTACGGCCCATGAGGCGCAGTTCGCTGTCCTCTAGAGACTGGATGCCAAGGCTCAGGCGGTCCACCCCCAACGCTCGCAGTCCCCTAAGGTAGGCTTCATCGACAGTTCCCGGATTGGCTTCAAAGGTCACTTCCCGCGGCGAATGGAGATAGCCTTTTTCCTTCAGGGCATGGAAAATGGCGGCGAGTTCCTCCAAGGATAGCAGGCTGGGCGTACCGCCGCCAACATAGACTGTCGCGCCGCGGCTTACAGGAAGGGGGGCATCATAGCTCCTGATTTCCCTGATCAGAGCCTTGACGTAGCGGGCGCGTGCCGCCCCATCCTGCCCCTGGTAGCTTGTAAAATCACAGTAACTGCACTTATGCTGGCAGAAAGGGATATGGAGATAAATGCCTTGATAGGCTTCCCATGGATGCATTTGGAAGACTCCTTTATGTGTGATGGGGTTATTGTAACATGGATGAGAAGGTAGAAGGGTATATTTTTATTCAAGAGCAAAATCGCTCCGCTTCTCCAAAATAACGTGTCGTCATCTCCTGCGCCCAGCTTATGAAAGAGGAAGGGGGTTACAATCCTCGTCCCATATGGGCTCATCTACTTTGTCGCCCACGATTTCACTTTTTCAACGTACACACGTCTTTTGAAGCCGCGTAATCAGAAAAAGGCTGCAAAGCGATGCTTTGCAGCCTTTCTTACGCTTACTTTTGCGTGATCAGGCGTTTCAGGTCGAGGAGTTCTTTTTCAAGACTATCAATTTTATTTGCCTGGATTTTCAGCATTTCATCTTGATGTTCAATCTTGGCGTTCTGGTCCATGATGGTCTGCTGCATGGCAAGCGGACTAGCCTTTGGCTTCCGGCCCTTTGTGCCAAAGCGGAAAGTGACACCGCCACTCATCATGGCATCGCCGTTGCCAAGGGTGCCGCCAAGGTTATACATGACATCTTCATTCGGACGGTAGAACAGGCCAAGGGCCGCTGCATTGGCCGCTTTATAGTGACCATAACCGAGAGCAAATTCAAATTTGCTGTCCGGATCCCATTCCAGGGGATGGAGCGCTGCCAGGGCGGCTGCGCCAGCGCCAGCACGGCTCACTTCGTGGGTCATGCGGCTATTGAGGCTCTCTACGCGGTGATCAACATAATCCACATTAGCTGCACTCGTCGGATCGCTTGGATCTGTGGCAATTCCGGTAATGGTCCTCGTGACACCATCTTTACCACGAACATCGATGGTCTTTGCCGTCCCAGTCTGATCGATATTGATGGTCACGCCATCGGTTTTCATAAGGGTATTTCCATCCACCTCTTTAAGAGCGTTATAGAGAGTGTCGCCGCTGATGAGCCGATGGTCACCGCTTTGGGATTCGCCCGTGCCAAGCTTCTTCTGCCAGCTTGTAACATCGGAATCCGTGAGATTTCCCGCATCGCGGTCGGCCTTCTTATCCATGTCCTCTTTCATGACATCTTTGATGGCACTGTCATCAACGTTAACGGCATAGGAAATGTTGCCATTTGTCTCCGTCTTCGTCGTTACGGTCGTGTTCTTCCCATTGACGACCTTCACCGCATCCTGGGCAAGGTTCTTGATTGTCGTCTTTCCTTCATCCGTAACGTTGGAAAGATCCGTCTTGGCATAATTGTTGTCCAGATTATCGGTGATGTTCTTGATGCTTGTAATATTGTCTGTGTTCTTCTTCACCTGGTCATCAAGGTTCTTCAGGTTCTCTCCTGCAGTTGCATCCTTCTTGACGTAGGTGCCGTCTTCGCTGACGCGGGTTTCATCCTTGATGGCTTTTGCCACCGTATCGCCCGTCACAAGACGGTTGTCACTTTCTTTCACCTCGCCCGTACCAATGGCCTTTCCCCAGCTTTCGGCATTCTTCTTCTGGTCTTCTTCGGAAGCGGCCGTTCCGTCGGCGTTCTTGAGGTTGCTGCCAATGTTCGAAGCATCGATGTTGGCTTTCTTGTCAAGATTTTTGTTTGTATCCTGCGAAGCCTTATTTAGGGCATCGTAGACTGTATCGCCCGTCACAAGACCGCTGTTCCCTTCTTCGACCTTGCCGTCACTGGCCACATCGACCTTGAAGGTTTTCACCCCATCCACCTCACGGGAGGAAACAGTCGTATAGGACCCATTTTCCATATCGATGGTGCCTTTGGCGAGGTTCTTGATGACCGTCTTACCGGCATCGGTGATGTTCGTCAAATTCGTTAGGTCCGTAATGTTCTTCGCATTAGTACCCACCTGTTTATCAAGGGCAAGGAGGTTGTCGCCAGTGGTACTCGCCATCTTGACATAGGTGCCATCTTCCTTCGGACGCACTTCCGTATAGACCGTTCCGCCCGTTACAAGCTGGCCATTATTTTTATCAATGGTGCCCGTACCAACGGCGCTGCCCCAAGCGTTGAGGTTCTGCTGGATGGCATCATCCGAAGCAGACGTCGAGCCATCGTCCCCTTTGAGGTTCTTGCCGACGTTCGACGCATCAATATTGGCCTTGTTACTGACCTTCGTATCCATGTCAGTATCGATGGCATTTTTTGCATCCTCAATGGCGTTATACACGGTATCACCGGAGACGAGGTTTGCGTCGTCTTTTGCGACCTTACCATCATTCTTTGCAGAGACAGTGTACGTAACGGAAGAACCGTCCGTCGCTTTTTCCATCTGCACTTCTACGCGGTCGCCGGCTTTTACTGTGACGGCCCCTACAGCAGCTTTCTTGATGACCGTTTGTCCGTCAGCTGTAATATTGGAAAGATCTTTCAGGTTCCTAATATCTGTCGCGTTGCTCGCAATGTTCGACGTATTGGTGGAGATGTTATCAGCATTACTCTTCACCTGTCCATCAAGGGCCAGAAGGTTATCACCCGTCGTGCTTGCCGTCTTGACATAGGTCCCATCAGATGAAGGCCGCACTTCGCTATAGACCGTGCCGCCCGCCACAAGGTTCGCATCGCCGGAAGCAACAGCACCATCATTGTTGACGCTTATCTTGTAAGTGGCAGCCCCTGTCGTTTGGTCCGTTTCGCTTGCTACACTGATGCGATCGCCTGCCGAAACTTTTGTCAGCTGATCCATGGTTGCCGCATCGTGACCATCTTTACCGTATCCTACATTGACCAAGCGATTATAAAGGTTGCTGCTATAAGTCTGTTCCTTTACGGTTCCTCCCCCGTTCACTGTATACGATGTTTGATAATATTTATCACCTTTGTTATGTCCGACGGAAATGGTTCCTGCTTCCGTGGCCACGGCGCCTGCACCGATGGCAACCCCTTTTTCAACATTTGCTGACGCACCGATGCCAATTGCAACGGCATCTTTTGCCGTATCTGCGGTTGAAGCACCGCCAAGGGCAACAGAATATTGTCCTTGAGCAGCCCCTTTTTCTCCCCCTACCAAAACTGAATAGAGCCCACTTGCAGCATTAGACCAGCCGCCTAAAATGGCAGTCCCCGTTCCGGACACCGTATTGCTGGCCCCGCCATAAACAGAAGTCAGCGTACCTGCTGTCATATTATAGGTTCCGCCAAAAATGCCCGCCTGTCTTCCTCCAACGGTATTTTTTGTTCCCCCAATCAGAACGGACTGGTTAGCATTCCCTGAAGACTTGTTTACCGTTCCGCCAACAAATACAGTATCCGTTCCACTCGTCAGTTCGTGTTGATTCCCACCAATGATGATCCCGTTTGCCGCACCATTTTTATTATTTGAGCCTCCAATGATTGTGCTGTTGGTGCCGCTTGCTGTATTGGTATTTCCGCCCATAATAGACGCATTTTCCCCTGAAGCCGTATTGGTGGAACCACTTACAACAATGGAGTTTCTCCCTGAAGCTATATTATTGGCGCCGCCCGTAACAACAGAATAAACGCCAGAGGCCGTATTTCCCGATCCCCCTAAAACAACGGAATAATTTCCGCTGGCCGTATTGTATTGGCCGCCTAGGACCTGTCCGTATAGCGCAAGAGGTGCCGTTGCGGTTCCAATGCTGCCGCTATCAGTAACAAAGATTTGCCCTGCGTGGCCCCACCATGAATTGGTTGAATCAATGAAAGCATAGTATAGATCTCCCGTTGTTTGGGCAGTCGTACCGCCTGATGTCTTATAATCCATCGAGACCTGTTTTTCCGGCGTGATTTCCGCTGCGTACCCCACATTTCCCACAATCCTGCCTTGATTAAAAGGCAAAAGCGCGGTCACTCCCCATACGGTCATAGATGCCATGGTCAAGATAGCAATCTTTTTACGCAAGCTCATTGTCCCTCTCATCGGTCTCCTCCTTGTTTTCCTTCAGTCCCCCATGGTATTTTTCTCTTTTATCCATTTTTTCTCTTTTCAAATTGTAAAATAGGCATAATGAATCGTTTCGTAAACTAAGTTTGTTATTTACAGAATATTATGCATTTTAATGATAACTAATTATTTTAGTTTTTTTATATCTATATCCTTATTCATGTTTCATCATTCTATAAGGAATTTTGTTATATGTCCATAATATT
>ERZ780139.1399-NODE-1399-length-20996-cov-139.240246_pt1 | contig 20996 bp, 16 predicted proteins | sample MGYA00511476_ERZ780139 | MGnify/ENA primary metagenome ERZ780139 (study PRJEB29588, sample SAMEA2158190) | human gut metagenome | biome: human gut; feature: human-associated habitat; material: faeces | place: Denmark | collected 2008/2010 ... | reverse complement strand
ATATATTATTATTATATATATTATAACTATATATATATTAAATAGTTATATAATAATATAATATAATATAGTAAAGAAAAAAGAATAAAAACGAAAGGTGGAACCCTCAAAAAATTAATTGAAACAACTGAAACTGAAACAAATTTTCAGCCCTCAGTCAGCTTTCCTCTCCCAGGCTGTTGGTCTCTTTTCCGCTGCATTCCACGAGCGCTTGTCGGGCGAGGATGGTTTCTAATGTCCAACTCGTATTCTTTGTTTCCTATCCCTTTCTTCCGAAGTCGGCAGGAATCTCACCCCATTTCTTAGTTTCCCATTTCAGTATGGGGGTTGTGATGTTGTGCGTACGGAGCCAATTCTCGCCTCGGGCTATGATTTGATATAGTTGTTCAGTCTGCGCGTTGCGTTCCAGCTTGGTCTTGCATTGTTTCTTCTGTACCCACAGTTGTGCGTTCACGCTGTCGCTATAGATCACCTTGTCGGTAATGCCCCTTTGCTCCATGAGAGCCAAGGCGTGCACGATGGCAAGAAATTCGCCAATATTGTTGGTGCCGTGCAGCGGTCCATAGTGAAATACCTGTGCTCCTGTCTGCAGGTCGATGCATTGGTATTCCATCGGTCCGGGGTTTCCCGAGCAGGCTGCGTCAACAGCCCATGCATTGGCATTCACTTCCGTGGGCAAGGGCAGCACGGTGTCGTTTCTCCATGAAGGAGGATTGGCTGGCAATTTGTTCATTGATGATAGAAAATAGCTGTAGTGGGTAAAAAAACGAAATGAGCATTCCCCAGAGCTCTTGGCTCTGGGGTTGCTCATTATTTGTCAATAGTCAATATTCTTTATTTTAAATTGTAGGTTATTCATTACATTCTTTCTGGAACCTCGATGCCGAGCAGCGCCATACCGTTCTTCAGAATCTTGGCGATGTTGGCAGCCAGTACTAAGCGTGTAGTCTTCTCAGCCTCGCTCTCAGCATTCAGGATGCTGTAGTCGTGATAGAACTGGTTGAACTCCTTGGTCAGCTCGTAGCAGTAGTTGGCTATGCCGGCAGGGTTGTAGTTGTTGCCCGCATCAGCCACGGCTGTGGCGAAGTCGTTCATCTTCTGTATGAGGTCAATCTCCTTCTCATTGATAGGAGCATCTGCGCTCAATGTGGCAGGAATCTCAATGCCCTCGGCGGCTGCCTTGCGCATGATGCTGCGGATACGAGCGTAGGTGTACTGGATGAAAGGACCAGTGTTGCCGTTGAAGTCGATGCTCTCTTCTGGGTTGAAGAGCATGTTCTTGCGTGCGTCCACCTTGAGGATGAAATATTTCAAGGCTCCAAGACCCACGATGCGTGAAATCTCCTGGCGCTCTTCCTCGCTCATGTCCTTAAACTTGCCCAGCTCGTCGCTTGTCTGTCGAGCGTCCTTGATCATCTCTGCCATCAGGTCGTCGGCGTCAACTACGGTTCCCTCGCGGCTCTTCATCTTACCGTTAGGCAACTCTACCATTCCGTAAGAGAAGTGAACCAAGTCCTTGCCCCACTTGAATCCGAGGCGGTCGAGCAGGATAGAGAGCACCTGGAAGTGATAGTTCTGCTCGTTACCTACTACGTAGATCATCTTGTCGATAGGGAAGTCCTTGAAGCGGAGGTCGGCAGTACCGATGTCCTGAGTCATATAGACCGAAGTGCCGTCGGAACGGAGCAGGAGCTTCTGGTCGAGTCCTTCATCGGTAAGGTCGGCCCAAACCGAGTTGTCGTCCTTGCGGAAGAAGAGTCCCTTCTCCAGTCCTTCCTCTACCTTCTTCTTTCCCTCGAGGTAGGTGTTTGACTCATAATATATCTTGTCGAAGCTTACGCCCATCATCTTGTAGGTCTCGTCGAAGCCGGCGTAAACCCAGTTGTTCATTTTCTCCCACAGAGCGCGAACCTCAGGGTCGTTGTTCTCCCACTTCACGAGCATTTCGTGAGCTTCCTTGATGAGCGGAGCCTCTGCCTTTGCCTTCTCTGTGGCAGCTTCTTCGTCCATGCCCTCCTTCATGTACAGAGCCTTGAGCTTTGCGATTTCCTCACGATAGTGCTTGTCGAAGGCTACATAGTAGTCGCCGATGAGGTGGTCGCCCTTCTTGCCCGAAGTCTCAGGAGTTTCGCCATTGCCCCACTTGAGCCAGGCGAGCATAGACTTACAGATGTGAATACCACGGTCGTTCACGATGTTTGTCTTGATCACCTTGTTGCCGTTGGCCTCCATAATCTGAGCCAATGACCAGCCCAGGAGGTTGTTGCGCACGTGACCCAGGTGAAGAGGCTTGTTGGTGTTAGGAGAAGAGTACTCGATCATGACGAGCGGGCTATTCTCTGTAACAGGCTTCTCACCGAACTTAGGGTCAGCGTTGATGGTGTTCAAGAGTCCTACCCATGCGGCAGGAGCGATAGAAAGATTCAGGAAACCTTTAACCACATTGAAGTCGGCAATCACATTGCAGCAGTTCTTCTTCAGGTATTCGCCAATTTCCTGTGCAGTATCCTCAGGTTTCTTCTTTGACATTTTGAGGAATGGGAACACGACGAGGGTAAGGTTTCCTTCGAAATTACTCTTGGTTTTCTGCAGGGCCACCATTTTCTCAGGCACGTCCTGTCCGTAAAGCTCTTTCACCGCAGCGATGACCGAGCTGATGATTTCGTTTTCTATCTTCATTTATACTAATTTTACCGGTAATTATTCAATAATTATGCAAGAAACATTCTCCTTCTTTGGCAGGAATGTGTTTTGCGGTGCAAAGTTACTGCAAATAAAGGACAATGCAAAATAAATCACGATAAATTTTAAGGGCAATCTCCCCCAGAGGTCTACACTCTTTCGAGAATAGTACCGACAGCAGAGAAGAAAAAACTCGTAACTGCTATCCTGAAGGTCTATACACCTTCGAGGATGATGGCAGCAACGTCTTCTGGTGTGTTCCACAGAATGCCGTCGTTCAGTTCGTCATCCGTAAAGCCACGAAGGGCTTCCTCTGCTTCCTTGGCTGTGATGGCAGGAGTGCCGTCCTCGTTTTTCGCATCGAGCAAAGCCTTCAATATGGCAGCTCTGTATTCTTCGATAGTCATCATGTTCCTAATGTTGTTATGTTGTTTGTTTCTGGTGACAAAGATACTGTTTTTTTTACAAAAGAGCAAAGCTTTTTCTCATTTTATTTCGATGAATATTGAAAAGTTTTAATTATTCTTGTGTTTTGCTGGTCTGGGAGTTCTTTCAGGAGTTTTTACGGGAGTTGAGTTATCCAGTTGGGCAGATTTATTTTACCAGTTTGAAAAGTGAGAATGACGGGCGTAGATGTTTGTCTGTATGTCGATACAAAGTCATCCTTTTTAAGAGAATAAGTGTAAAGATAACATTTTTAACATAAAGAATGATTGCCAAGTCAGAAAAAAAACTTATTTTTGCAGCAAGACAACAACAATTTTGCAAAAATAGAGTTCCTGACGCTTGCGGCAAGGGGACTCTGATGAACTGGATAAACCAAACAAATCCCTTTATATCATTCAACAACAATGAAACGAAAACTATTCCTTACTTTAGGTTTGGCAGCTTTGGCCATGTACTCTTACGGAGCCAAGAAGCCTAAGACAACAGCCCGGAAAATGAACAAGACAACCGTTCAGCAACCCACTTTCACCGAGTGGCACGACCTGCAGGTGAACGAAATCAACCGTTTGCCTCTTCACACATCCTTCTTCACCTATCCCTTTGCCGACATGGTGTATGAGGAAGGTGGAGTGGTAAAGAGCCGCAATCTTTCCAGTGTAGACAAGACGATGAGTCAGAATTTCCTTTCTCTTGACGGAATATGGAAGTTCAAGTGGGTGGAGAATGCCGACCAGCGCCCAACAGATTTCTATCTTACCAACCTCGATGACTCTCATTGGGGCACGATTCCTGTTCCTGGCAACTGGGAACTCAACGGCTATGGTCAGCCGGAGTATGTGAACATAGGCTTTGCCTGGCGCGGACATTTCGATGAGCAGCCGCCTGCCGTGCCAGTCAAGGACAATCATGTGGGCTCTTACCGTCGACAGATAGACATTCCTGCCAACTGGGACGGCAAGCAGGTGATAGCCCACTTCGGAAGCGTAACTTCCAATATTTATCTATATGTGAACGGACAGTTTGCCGGCTATGCAGAAGACAGCAAGGTGGCAGCCGAGTTCGACATCACTCCCTTCCTAAAGAAGGGCAAGAACCTCATAGCCTTCCAGACATTCCGTTGGTGCGACGGTTCCTGGTGCGAGGATCAGGACTTCTGGCGTCTGAGTGGTGTGGCTCGCGAGAACTATCTCTATGCCCGTGACGCCCATCTGCAGCTTGAGGACATTCGCATCACTCCCGATCTGGTGAACAATTACAAGGACGGCGTGCTGCAGGTGGCAGCCAAGGTGAAGGGCCACGGAACCCTCAACCTCATCCTCTTCGACAAGGACGGCAAGCAGGTGGCAACAGCTGTCGGGGTTGCCAAGAATGGTCTGGCTCAGCTGTCTATGAAGGTAGACAATCCTCATAAGTGGACAGCCGAAACACCTTATCTCTACACCCTGCAGGTTTCGCTGTCGGGAGTTGGCAAAAGAGCCGACATGCGCCAGGCCAGTGTGACACCCGTCAAGGTGGGTTTCCGCAAGGTGGAAATAAAGAACCGCCAGTTCTTGGTCAACGGTCAGCCTGTACTCATCAAGGGAGCCAACCGTCATGAGATGGATCCTGATGGTGGATACGTGGTAAGCATGGAGCGCATGCTGCAGGACATACGCCTGATGAAACGACTGAACATCAACGCCGTGCGAACCTGTCACTATCCCGACGATCCACGTTGGTACGACCTCTGCGACGAGTATGGCATCTATGTGGTGGCAGAAGCCAACCAGGAGAGTCACGGTTTCCAGTATGGCAAGGATGCCGCAGCCGGAAAGCCTATGTTTGCCCGACAGATTATGGAGCGCAACCAGCACAACGTGTGCAACTTCTACAACCATCCCTCGATCGTTACCTGGAGCCTGGGCAATGAGACCGTGATGAGCGACAACTTCATGCAGGCTTACAAGTGGATCAAGAGTCAGGACCAGAGCCGTCCTGTGCAGTATGAGCAGGCAGGCCATGGTGATGGAACCGATATTTACTGTCCGATGTATTACTCGGTGAAAGACTGCGAGGCATACAGCAAGAATCCTGCGAGCAACAAGCCTCTTATACAGTGTGAGTACAACCACACCATGGGCAACTCGGGTGGCAATCTGAGCGACTATTGGGCGCTTGTGCGTAAGTATCCCATCTTCCAGGGCGGTTTCGACTGGGACTTCGTCGACCAGGCACTGCATCGCCATCCACAGAAGCCTATGAGCATCAAGGCAGAAGCCATGAGCAACGAGCAGCTGCGGCAGATAGAATACACCTACGGTGGCGACTATAACAAATACGACCCCAGCGACAACAATTTCAACTGCAATGGAATCGTAGGTCCCGACCGTCAGCTCAATCCTCATGCCTACGAGTTGGCTTATCAGTATCAGAACATCTGGACCACGATGAAGGACGCTCAGAAGGGAGAGGTGAATGTATATAATGAGAATTTCTTCGCCGACCTGAGCAACTGCGCCCTGGCGTGGAGCCTGATAGAAGATGGCGTGGAGACTCAGAACGGAACCCTTGCCGACATCGACGTGGCTCCACAGCAGACCAAGACTTTCACCATTCCTTACGACCTGTCGAAGGTGAAGGGCAAGGAGGTGTTCCTCGATATTGACTTCCGCCTGAAGAAAGCAGAGCCGCTCATGGAGGCAGGCCAGATCATAGCCTACAGTCAGTTGGCGGTGAAGGAGAAATCATGCTGCGGACATTGTACGTCAAAACAGGCAAGCACCCCAGCCGGCAAGAACGTGAAGGCAAAACTCATCGACCGGAAGGGCGAAGCCGACCTGGCTGTCGTCACTCCCGACCTCACCCTGAAGATAAGCCGCGCCACGGGACTCTTCTCTGCCTTTACCTGTCAGGGCAAGTCGCTCCTGGGCGAGGGCGGAACCTTAAAACCCAACTTCTGGCGAGCTCCCACCGACAACGACATGGGCGCTGGTCTGCAGAAGAAGTTCAAGTTGTGGAAGCAGCCTGAGCTGACTCTGAAAACCCTCACGACAGCGAAGGACAAGAAGGCGAACACCTTCAGCATCTGTGCCACCTACACCCTGCCACAACTGAAAGCCGACCTGTCGGTGACCTATCTCGTCATGGCGAATACAGGCATGGTGAAAGTCACCGAAACCCTTCAGATGGCAGAAGGCGAGAAGGCGGACGACCTCTTCCGCTTCGGCATGCTCATGCAGTTGCCTTACGATATGTCGGAGAGCGAGTACTATGGCCGAGGACCTATAGAGAACTATTCAGACCGAAAGGAATGTATGCGCATAGGCATCTATCGCGACCAGGCCGACAATCAATATTTCCCCTACATCCGTCCACAGGAAAGCGGAACCAAGAGCGATATGCGCTGGTGGAAGCAGACCGACAGCAATGGTTTCGGACTGACGGTAAAGAGCTGTCAGCCTTTCTATGCCTCAGCCCTTCACTTCGATACCGACGAGTTGGACGATGGCGACGAGAAGGAACAGCGCCACAGCTTTAATCTGCAGAAGTCAAGATTCACCAACCTCTTCCTCGATGGCGAACATTATGGAGTGGGAGGCGAGAACTCCTGGGGCGCATGGCCTTTGGCTCCTTATCGCGTACATGCCGGCAACAAGAGCTTCAGCTTTGTCCTTGTGCCTGTGAAGAAATAAGAAAGGAGAGTCTTTCCAGGAGTTTTTTCGCCCTATGCTTTGTTAGAAGAGGAATGTCATAAATCGTTTGGTATTGGCCTCTTTTTGCTTCAGCTCTTCTTCCATCCTCTGTATTGCCATCTTGAAGAAGAAGCGGATAAGGTGCTCGTCAGTTGCTTCCGTACGAATCATACGGAGGGCAGAAATGTATTCCTGGCGGGCTTCGGATGGGATGATGAGGAGAGGATGATTCAATCTTAAGAGAATGTAGTTGCTGACGAGTCGACCTGTTCTTCCATTCCCATCACGGAAGGGATGGAGATATTCGTAGAAACCATGAAAGCGAGCGGCAAGAATCACGGGATGAACGGCTGCCGAAACGATGGCTTTTTCGGTAGATTCCAACAGCTTGGGAACTCTGGCGATGAGTTCTTCGTGGTCGCCAAATACCGTGTCGCCAGCAGCCATGTCTGTGGTTGTGTATTCGCCCGGAATGGTTTCAGGAGAACGGTAGGAAAGCGTGTGGCTGGTAACCCGCCTGTTGATTTCTTTCAGAAGATTCTCGTCGAGTGGATGCTGCGTGTTTTGCATCATGTACTCGAAGGCTTCGAAGTGGTCAAGCATTTCGAAAGCCTCGAAAAGAGTCTTTCCGGCAGGAATCATCCCTAATCCTTTCTCCTTCAGTTCCCGGGTATCATCTACGGAGAATGAATTGCCTTCAATGGCGCACGAATGGGTAGAGAAGAGTACTTCATTATATTTGATGTACTCTTCTCTATCCATCTTATTGATGATAAGGGTTTGATATTTGCGTCTCAAATCCTCGTATTCCTTGATCTCCTTTTCGAATGTCATAATCTTCTGTATTTGTGGGGACAAAGATAATGCAAAGTTCTTCATTTCAGCTGTGGTTATTCTTTGAATTTCGATATTTTAACGAAGATTATCTGTTTTCAGCAGAAAAGCCATGTAGAGGGGAAGAATGAGAGTTTGTGGGGCTGTACCCACATTTACATCTCCCAGTTTGATGGCTTGAACTACGTGATACTTTTCTGGGTTCGAAAGGATGGTTTTGGCACTTTTGATGTTTCCGTTGCTCGCCTTTACTTCTACCAATGTGCATTCGCCTTCGTATCTTGTAACAAAATCGATTTCCAACCCCGAATCCTTGCGGAAATAATAGAGCTTACGATTCATCTTACCAAAAATGTCGGCCACCAGATTTTCAAAGATGGCTCCCTTGTATCCATAGAGATTGCCTTGCAGAATATCAGCAGCCGTTCCTTGTTCGAGCATACTGATGAAAAGCCCCGTATCTGCCATGTAAACCTTAAACTGGTCGGGGATGGCGTTGCCATCAAGCGGGAGTTCGGGCGCAGACAGATTGTAGCAACGGCGGATAATGCCTGCATCTTCTATCCATTGCAAACTGCCCTGATATTCACGTCCTCTGCCGTTGGGGCGTACTGTGGCGTATGCGAATTTCTTGTTTTCCTTACTCAGTTGACGTGGAATTGACTCGAAGCATTCTCTGATTCTCGACTTGTCAGCTTGTGGAGCATATTTCAGCATATCTACTTTATATTCTTCGATGATGGCTTGCTGCATCCGTAGCACGTTTTGCATATTATGAGTTTCCATAAATACGCTCACGGCTCTTGGCATTCCGCCAACAATGCAATATTGCAGCAGCAGTTGGCGCATTCTTTCGTGGATGGCTTCTTGTACAGGAGTCTTTTCTTCCAGACAGCAATGCAGGTAGTCGATGGTCATTTTCTTAATGCCATTTGCCCAGAGCCATTCCTCAAAATCCATTGGATACATGTCTATGATAGTCTCGTAACCTACAGGAATTGGAGCCTCTGACGAAGCTTTGGTATGGTAACCGCTGACTCCCAGCAGGGAACCCGTACCGATGACATCGTATCTGCCATCAGTCTTGAAGAATTTCAAGGCTGTGCGGGCCCGTGGGCATTCCTGTATCTCGTCAAAGATGATACAGGTCTTGCCCGATACGAAATTGGCATCAGGTATTAAGGTAGAAAGTGTCATGCAGAGGAGATCGATGTTCAGGCCACCATCAAATACCGACTTGTATTCTGGGTGCTGGAAAAAGTCTATATACACAACATGCTCATAATTTTTATGGGCAAAATCGAGTACCGAGAATGTCTTTCCGCATTGGCGACATCCTTTGATGATGAGAGGCATTTTGTGCTCATCACTCTTCCATTCTTTGAGATATTTCTCGATTTTTCGTTTAAACATCTGTTTTCTAATGATTTATGATGTGTTGTTCTCGATGCTGTGCACGTTTTTCAAGGGACTTTTCTTGAATTCATGCACGTTTTTCAAGGGACTTTTTGTTCTGCTCTGCCACTTTTTCAAGGGACTTTGCGGTTGCAAAGATACATTTTTTCCTTCTTAAAAGGAAAAAAATCGGTAATTATTTACCCCAGTTCGGGATAAAATAGCGATTAGTTGCATGTGAAGACAGATACGCGAGTTCTCTTCCCATGCCATCAGACATGGGCTGTATATAAAGAATCGAAAGAGATTATTCTGTCTTTAGAACAATGAAAGTTGCTTCGTGTCTTCGATGCAGTATCCTTGCAATGCCATTGGCTTGTTGTCAAAGAAACAATATGCTCCCAATGCTGAGATGAGGTTCATGACAAAGTTGTTCACAGACCTATGACGCGAATGTACAATCTGTGCCGTATTCTTCAGCATGTCGTTAATTGTTTCGATAATGTATCTCTTGCGCAGCATCATTCTGTCATAGAACGGCATCAGCTTGTTTTTCATGTTTACGCGCAACCCTGTCACCAGCTGTATTCCATCCTCAAAGAGGAAGTCAAACAGCTTCTGTGAAATATAGCCTTTGTCAGCGAACAGCTTGCCATACAACCGTTTAGCAAGAACCTTGAATACATTCGGGTCCTTATCACTGACATTTGCGCCAGTAAGTACAAACGCAATTATCTCGCCTCTGTCATTACACGCAAGGTGGAGTTTAAAGCCATGTCACCAACCCATTGTTCCTTTTCCGTCAGTGGCAATTCCCTTGAATACCTTATTGGCATATCTCCTGAGATTATGGCATACGGGTATCATCGTGGAATCAACGAATGTTATGCCAGTACATCTTCCGAAAGCTCCCAGATTAAGGAAGAACATGAGCTGGAAGAACACGCGGCTTTCCAACTCCACAAAGCGGTTGTACGACACAGCTTTCGGAAAATACGACTTCATCGTACCCTTAATGAAGAACAGGTAATAGTGCTTAAAATTGCGGAATGTACCAAAATGAAAATACAACAGAATGGTCATGATTTCACTGTCGGACAACGACGCTTGACGACGTCTACGCTTGGTTCCGCTATTGTCTTCAAGTAGGTTTCCTGCATTTTCTGCATCAAAATGTTTGCAAAACTCGTCTATAATACAAAATAATTCTGTAACTTTGTAATCGGTAGTCATATCAAATATATTTGTAACTTGTTGTAAATCACCTATAAAGGTACAAAATATTTGTGAGACTACCAACTTTTTTATGAACTATTCTTATCCCGAACTGGGGTAATTATTTCCTTTTTAAAGGAAAGATTTTCCTTTCTCTCCAATTATTTTTTGTACTGAGTCCACTTGAAAAAGTCGAAAATCGTATTTTTTGTCTTTGCAACTTATTGATAATCAAAAGTAGGTTTTCGTAAAATTGGCTTTTTCAAGTGGGCTCTGTACTGAAGTTTCGCAAGTGGTTTAAGTACGGGCTGAAGGCTCAAAAGCTCCAGAAGCAGCACGCCCTGAAAGTCAGTTATCAAAATAAAGCCCCCTCACTCTTCCTCAATCCTTATTGCCAGCGAATCCTTGTCAAGGTGTATGCCGTTATGCTCGATGAACAGCGAGAGCGAGCCTCGGGCAGCCAACTCGTGCGGTGTGCCGGTCTCGAAACGGCCCGATTGCATCAGCCAGAGGCGGTCGGAAAGCTGAAGCGCAATTTCTATATCGTGGGTGGAGAGGAAGATGGTCTTGCCAAGATCGTGAGCCAGGCTGCGCAGCAGCTGCAGCATCTCTGCCTTGCTGGGATAGTCTAAGAACGCCGTAGGCTCGTCGAGGAAGAGGATGGGCGTGGACTGCGCCAATGCCTTGGCGATCATCGTCTTCTGTCGCTCGCCATCGCTCAACGTGCTTATCCTGCGGTCGCTGAGATGACTGATGCCGACCTGACGCATGGCCTCGGCGACAAGGGCACGGTCAGCCTGACTCAGACGGCCCCAGAACCCGGTATAAGGGGAACGCCCCATGCCGACAAGGTCGGCTACGGTGAGACCCGAGGTCTCGGGCTTGGCGGTGAGCACGATGCTCATCTGGCGCGAAAGCTCGCCACGGGTGAGGCTGGAAAGGGGTACGGGACGGCTGCCAGTACCGAGCAGCACCTCGCCCTGCAGGGGGCGGAGAAAGCCCGAAAGAGTGCGCAACAGGGTAGACTTGCCTACGCCGTTGGGACCAATGAGGCAGGTCAGCTCGCCGGCACAGAGGCAACCTGTGAGATGACGGGCTACGACCTTGGTTTCGCCCCGATGGCGGTAGCCGATGCTGAGTTCGCTGAGAAGAACAGATGATTTCATGATGCAAAGATAAGTGATTTTTCTTGATAATACTTATCTTTCCCAAAAAAAAGCAGTACTTTTGCACACGATATGGAACAAACATCACCAATACAAGCACTGCTTCAGCAACGTACTCTACTGCAAATAGAGTATTACACCGAGAAAGAAGCCTTTCGCAAACAGACCGAACAGATGGGAATGCAGCGAAAGGTGAAGAGAGGCGATGCCTGGTTTCCGCTACGCATAGGAAAAAGCTTCTACAACTCGCTCAACCAAAACGCCATAGAGGTGTTCCGTACCGAAGACCAGGACGTCGAACACAACTTTGAGTTCGGAAGACCCGTCATGTTCTTTAAGGCAGGGGAAAGCAAATCCGCGCAGACAGACGGGAAGACAGGAAAGAAGATGTTGAAATACTTCTCCTTCACAGGCACCGTGAGCTATGTGGACGGCGACAGAATGGTGATTACCGTACCCGACTCGGCACCGCTGCTCGAACTGCAGCAGGCTGACGTGCCAGTGGGCGTTCAGCTGTCGTTCGACGAGACGAGCTACAAGATGATGTTCGACGCCCTCGACCGCACGATGAAAGCCAAGAACAACCGCCTGGCATATCTACGCGACCTCTTCTACTCGCACCGGAAAGCAGAACGATACAGCTTTGAGCCCATGAGATTTCCCTGGCTCAACCCCACCCAGGAACAGGCCGTGAACGAGGTGCTGTGGGCGAAGGACGTAGCTATCGTGCACGGTCCTCCAGGAACAGGAAAGACAACAACACTGGTGGAAGCCATCAACGAGACGCTGATGCGGGAGAGTCAGGTGCTGGTGTGCGCCCAGAGCAACATGGCGGTGGACTGGATCTCGGAGAAACTCGTGGACAGAGGCATCAACGTGCTGCGCATCGGCAACCCGACACGAGTCAACGACAAGATGCTCGGTTTCACCTACGAGCGACGCTTCGAGAGCCATCCCGACTATCCGCAGCTGTGGGCCATCCGCAAGGCCATCCGCGAACTGCGCAAGAACCGCAAGAAGGGAAGCGAGAACTTCCACCAGAAGATGGACAGGCTGAAGAGCCGTGCCGCCGAAATAGAGATAAGAATCAACGCCGAGCTGATGGGCGAGGCAAGAGTCATCGCCTGCACGCTGGTAGGCTCGTCCCACAGACTCTTGGAGGGGATGAAGTTTGGCACACTCTTCATCGATGAGGCAGCTCAGGCCTTAGAGGCAGCCTGCTGGATTCCGATGAGAAGAGCCGGCAGAGTAGTGCTGGCGGGCGACCACTGTCAGCTGCCGCCTACGGTGAAAAGCATCGCCGCCATGAGAGCAGGACTGGGCAAGACGCTGATGGAGCGCATCGCCGAGAATAAACCCGAGGTGGTGACGCTGCTGAAGATACAATACCGCATGAACGAGGAGATCATGCGATTCTCGAGCGACTGGTTCTACCACGGCAAAGTGCAGAGTGCGCCACAGATAAAATACCGGAGCATCCTGGACTACGACCACGCCATCACATGGATCGACACAGGAGACACGGAGAATCAGATAACCATCGAGGGGGAGGCGGCTTCCGAGGATTCTGCATCCAGTTCTTCGTCGACGGATCATAATATAGTTTCAGCATCAGTTTCCCGGCAGAATGTAGACATGAACTTCAAAGAGCAGTTTGTGGGCGAGAGCTTCGGCCGTATCAACAAGGCGGAGGCGGAGCTTACTCTCCTCACCCTGGCGGAATACTTCACCAAGATAGGCAAGCAGCGCGTAATAGACGAGCGCATCGACGTGGGAATCATCTCGCCTTATCGTGCTCAGGTGCAATACCTCAAGAGACTCATCAAGAAGTATGAGTTCTTCAAGCCTTACCGCCGCCTGATCAGCGTCAACACGGTGGACGGATTCCAGGGACAGGAGCGCGACGTGATCCTCATCTCCTTGGTGCGGTCCAATGACGAAGGACAGATCGGTTTCCTGAAAGACCTGCGCCGCATGAACGTGGCGATGACGCGTGCCCGCATGAAGCTCATCATCCTGGGCAACAAAGAGACGATGACGCAGCATCCTTTCTACAAGAAACTGTGGGAATACGTGGAGGCACTGCAAGGCAAAGAAGAATAATTCGGAGAATTAGAGATAAGACTATGCTACAACGAGACTACATACAGCGGCTGATACGAGAGTTTATGGCCGCACTCGAGAGAATGCTCGAAAAGAAAGAGGTGGAGGTGAGACGCGAGAAGATCAAGGAGCTCTACGACCAATATGTAGGTCCTTATGCCTTCTACAGCATCGCCACCATCGACGACGTGATGAAAGCCATGGCAGGCATCGCCGACGAGGAGAAGCGGCTCTCCAAGATGAACATGCTCGCCGAACTCTATTATCACGAGGCCGATACCGTGGGGCAGCCCACAAGGGACGAACTCCTCGGCAAGGCCTTCATGCTCTTCGACTACGTGGAAACCCACGGCGACACCTTCTCCATCGAACGCCGCAACAAAATGGCAGAAATCAAGAAGAAAGCGGGGAGATAAGGCACGGATTGCACAGATTTATGGCGCTAATGTAAGTAAACTCAACTTTCGCAAGTGATTCAAGAACGCCCTGAAGTTCAGTTCATTTCAGCAGCACGCCCTGCAGCAGCACGCCCAGAAGGGGCAGAAGCTCTTAGCCCAGGGCAGCGCCCTGGGTATAATGGCAATCAGAAAGGCGCCCTGTAAGGGCAAAAGCTTTGTATATTGTCCGGTATTTTAAAGCTTCTGCCCCTTCAGGGCATGTGGGGAAAAACTTGCGAACTTCTCTTTATATATTAATAGGATAACAACAAAAACTAATCATAAAAATCAATGGTCAAAACCCCAAATTCAAAGTCGGTAAACGACATGACGGTAGGCTCGCCCTTGCGAGCCATCATCCAATTTGCAATACCACTCATCCTGGGTTACATCCTTCAGCAGATGTACCTCATCATCGACGCCGCCATCGTGGGAAGATGGATAGGCGTGGGAGCACTTGCGGCAGTAGGCGCATCCAGCTCCATCATGTTCCTCATCATGGGCTTCTGCAACGGCTCCTGTGCCGGTTTCGCCATCCCGGTCGCCCAGTCATTCGGAGCCAAAGATTACCCCAAGATGCGGACTTACGTCAGCAACAGCATCCGCATCGCCGTGGTGTTTGCCGTCGTCATCACCTTCCTTTCCTGCATCTTCTGCGGAAAGATACTGCACCTGGTTAATACGCCGAAGGAAGTCTTCGACGACGCCTACACCTTTCTGATGCTGCAGTTTGCGGCGATACCTTTCACCATCGCCTACAACCTCCTCTCCGGTCAGATCCGTGCCTTAGGCAACTCGAAGCAGCCATTCTATTTCCTCATCACCGCCTCCGTCATCAACATCATACTCGATGCCATTCTCATTCTCGGCATGGGGTTAGGCGTAGAGGGAGCAGGCATCGCCACCTGGCTATCGCAGGGCATCTCCGTGCTGCTCTGTATCAGGTTTATCCAAAAGAAGATGCAGATTCTGATTCCGAAGGGCGAGGAAAAGAAGTTTGACAACAAGAAGGTAAGCATACTGCTGAACAACGGCGTTCCGATGGGACTGCAGTTCTCCATTACCGCCATCGGTCTCATCATGCTCCAGAGTGCGAACAACGCTCTGGGAACGGTTTATGTGGCTGCTTTTACTGCCTCTATGCGCATCAAATATCTCTTTACCTGCGTTTTCGAGAACATCGGAGTGGCGATGGCTACCTATTGCGGTCAGAACCTGGGAGCCAGAAAGCTGGATAGAATCGGTCAGGGCGTAAGGGCTTCCATCAGGATGATGCTGGTTTATTTCGTCTTCACCTTCCTGCTCATCTATCCGTTTGCCGACGAGATGATGATGCTCTTCGTGGATAAGGGCGAGGCGGAAGTAGTGACTTATGCTGCCCAGTTTATGCGCATCGCCAACTATTTCTATCCTTGTCTGGGCTTGCTCACCATCCTGCGCTACAGCATCCAGGGCTTGGGTTACAGCAATCTCTCGATGCTGAGTGGCGTGATGGAAATGATAGCGAGATGTGGCGTGAGTCTCTGGCTGGTACCAGCCCTGGCGTGGACTGGAGTCTGCTTCGGCGACCCTGTGGCGTGGGTCATGGCAGATCTCTTCCTCATCCCCGCCTTCCTGTGGCTTTATAAGCATCTGAAGAAGGAGCAAGTCCGATAGGGTATTTTTGACGTTTTAATAATTTGCATTAAAAAATATTCTGCTAAGGGTTAGGAAAATGAAAATTCGATTGTAATATAGGCAAAAGAAAAGAAATAAAGTAATGCAAATAAACAAAGAAACGATAGAACAGCTCTTCCGGCAGCATTATCTGAGGATGTATCAATTGGCCAGGGTACTTCTGAAGGATGATGCAGCCAGCAAGGATGTGGTGAGCGAAGTCTTTGCCGATGTGCTCGACGGAAAGACCCAACTGGGTCTTGATAACGAGACTATAACCAGCGATTCGCCCCTGCCTTCCGCCAACGCCGGGAGCTATCTTCTGGTGTGTGTGCGCCATAAATGCCTCAACCTGTTGAGCCGACAGAAGATGAAAGACCGGGTTCATCACCTCCTGAAAACCGATACTTCGCCTTCGATAGTTCCCCAGGAAGCGACGATTGCCGAAATAGACAGGGAGACCGAAAAGTACGAGGCAATTCTGGCTTATATGGATACTGAACTCACGCCACAAACCCGCAAGGTACTCGATCTCCGTTTTCGGCAGAAACTGAAATATCGGGAGATTGCTACGGAATTGGGCATCAGCGAAGTGGCAGTTTATAAGCATCTGGCGCAAGGCATCAGAAAATTAAAGCAAAAGTTTAACCCTTAGCAGATTTATTATGGACAAGTTTGAAAAAATACTGGATATCATCGACCATCAGGAGAAGTATTCTGATGAGGAGATTCGTGAAATATTGCAGGATGAGGAATGCCGAAAACTCTATCAGACGATGGTGGAAGTGGATTCTGCACTTGAAAACCCCTCTCCTATTATTAATATAGATGAGGAATGGGAGAAATTCAGCCAGGAGCATCAACTTCAAGAAGAGGCATCCCATCCTATAACTTCCTGGCGTAAACTGGCAGCATCCATCGCCGGTTTTGTCTTGATTTCGGGTATTGCCTTTGCCGCAATCCATACTTACATCAAGCGCAGCCAGGAAACAACCCAAGTAACCGCGGACACTCATCCGGAAGTCATAAAATCAGATTCCGCAAAGCAGGTAGCAGCAACGGATTCCCTGACTCATCCGAAACCAGAAAAGCCAGCCATTCACAAGACTTTCGAGAATGTGGCTTTCGAGCAGATGATTTCAGAGATTGCTTCTTATTATGATTTACAAGTGAAGTTTGAGAATAACGAGGACAAGACCCTCCGCCTCTATTACGAATGGAACAGTCATTCGAGCATCGAGAACATCGTAAAAGAACTGAACCAATTCGAGAATGTAAACATCGAATTGCAACAAAACGAGCTGATTGTAAAATAACAAGCTTATCAAAAGTAAGCATAATATTATCGACTCTCAAAGTAATCATAAAGTTCAATGTTCAAAGCTCAAAGTTAAAAGTTAAAAAGTATCATTATGAGAAGATTTTCAGCCATCATATTCCTGCTGTGCACGTTCGCCCTGGCGATGAGCGCACAGCACATCCAGCGCAACTATCACAACCGCAGCATGTCGGACGTCCTCATCGACCTCGACAAGGCTTCCAAGCGCTATAAAATCAGCTTCATCTACAACGAACTGGAAGACTTCACAGTTACCCAGAACGTGAAGACAGCCAATATTCCCGATGCTATCCGCAAGGTAATCGGTTTCTATCCGATGCAGATGACCGTGGGCGACAGCCTCATCACGGTAGAATGCATACGCAAGAGCGAGCGCAAGCTGATAGGCAGACTGATAGACAATCACAATCTTCCTGTAGAATTTGCCAATATCCAGCTGCTCAACCCGAAGGATTCCTCCTTTCTCTGTGGAGGCGTGAGCAACGCCAATGGCGATTTCGTCATCCCCTGCCAGCAGAAGCAGGTCCTCATGAAGGTTTCGTTCGTAGGCTACAAGACGATTTGCAAGCTGGTACCTATTGCCCGCATCGGAAATGTGAGGATGCAGGCGAATTCATACCTGTTGAAAGGTGTGACCGTTGAAGCCGCTAGGGTTGTAGAAAAAGTAGATAGACAAATCATCTTCCCTACAAAAGAGCAGGTGAAAACGGCTTCCAATGGTTATGATCTGTTGGACAACTTGTCTTTGCCTACCATTATCGTAAATCGAGCAGAACGCAAAGTTCTGTCATTAAAGGGCGGAGATGTGCAAATACGCATCAACGATGTCAAGGCTAGCATGCAAGATGTATTGGCTTTGCAGCCGGATGAAGTTACAAAGGTGGAATTCATCAATGTTCCAGGACTCAAATATGGAGACAGCAATCTGGATGCAGTCATCAACTACCAGGTCCGCCGACGCTATGCCGGTTATGTGGGTGGAGTTTCTACGATGCAAGGCACCAAGGCTGGTTTCAATAATAGCGACGGTTATTTCAAATACAATCTGAAGAAATCGGAATTCAGCATCAACTACAGTTTCTCCTATCGCTCGGTAGAGGAACGAAGCTATGAGAGTCTCGGTACTTATCATCTGCCCACAGGAGAAACTCTACATCGTAATTATTTAGGTTATGATTCTCCGTTCCTATACACCACCAATAATGTACAGTTGGGTTATAATCTTAGTGAGCCAGACAAATATACATTGAATGTACGGTTGAATTTCTACAATCACAACAGTCCTGTGAGAGGCATGAACCAGCTTTATCAGGAAAGCGGCAAGGCAAATCAATATCTGCAAAACAACAGAAAAATGCTGGAGCAGATTCCATCTCTGGACATTTATTATTCGCTCAACATGCCCCATGACCAGAACCTGGCTCTGAACCTTGTGGGTACTTACATCGGCACAGATTACCAGTATCGTATGAGGGAATATACGTTCAACAAATCGCCGGATGAATCTGTAAAGAACGCTCCGCTGACCGATTACAGTTATGATGCAACTGGTAGAAAGCGCTCTCTTATTGGTGAAGGAACATACAGCAAGAACTGGAAACAGATGGCTTTATCGGTAGGTGGACAATATAATATCAGCCACACAGATAACATCTATGTGGGAAGCAGTAATGCTGATACGGAATTGAAATACAGCAATCTCTATCTTTTCACCCAGCTACAGGGCCAGCAGAAGTGGTTCAGTTATCAGGTGGGAGTTGGCGCAACCAGGTCTTCCATCCATCAGGGGGAGAACGGATACAGCAAATGGCTGTTTCGACCACAGGTAACTTTACAGGCAAAGGCTAGCGACCGTCTGAGTTTTAAATGGAGCAGCAAAATCACGTCAGACATCCCAAGCCTTTCCGACTTGAGCGAGTTGCGCCAATATTCCAACAGCTTTGAGGCGCGTGACGGCAATAGCGGCCTGAAGCCATTTACCGGCTACAACAATACCTTGTCGGCTTCCTGGAACATTCCGCTGATGTCTGTGTACCTGGAGGGAAACTGGACGTATTACGACAAGCCTATAGCTACTTCTATCTTGCCCGAAAAGCGGGAGGATGGCTCTTATCTCTTTGTGAGCAAGCCGGAGAATCAGAAGAATCATGATTACAAGCACCTGCTGTTGACTCCTGAAATTCACCTCATCAAGGATCATCTGGATTTGAACCTTATGTGCGAGTATCAGAATGTCAAGACAAAGGGTTTGGATTATTCCCACGAGTTCAATTACTTCAGTTATGGAGCAGAAATTCGATACATGACGGGTAATTGGAACATTGGCTATGGTGCCTATAAGGTGGAAAAGAGTTTCTGGGGAGAAAAGACGAATGGCGGAGAGTCTACCTCCAATCTTGCCGTAACCTACAGTTATAAGAACTGGCAGTTTGGCATTCTCGGATTATTCGTATTCTATCCTCATGGCTGCGTGTATAAGGATGAACTTTTCAACAAGTATGTGCAGCAGAAGAACAAGGTACGCCTTGCTGACCAGGGCAACATGCTTGTCTTTACTGCCAGCTTCAACTTCAGTCATGGCCGCAGATACCATACAGGCAGCCGTAAGCTGAACAATAGCGATAGAGATAATGGTATCAGATAGAATAGTTTTATATTTTCCTGAAATCACAAATAAGCAAAAGGCTGAACTTCCTAACCCGAAGTTCAGCCTTTTTGCATGTCATCAGTAATCCAAATACACATTTTATCGTTTATAGACGACAAAAACACCCACATTTTATCGTCTATAGACGATGAAAACGGCAACTTGTAGTTATAAAAAATAATCTTTCTAACTGGGATTTTTTTTTTTCCAGTTAGAAAGATGAAATTCTATTATTCAGTTTTTATTCGTTATGAAAGATCTTGTAGGGGTCCATCTGCTGCATTTTCTCCTTGATTTTCTGCTCTATTCCCTCTGATGGTTCCGGAATTTCGGCACTCATTTCCTTGGCTGCAGCCTCATCCTCGGCAGCACCGGCACTATCACCCAGACTTCTGCGAACCTCGCTGCGCTCGCGATACGCATCAATAGAAAAAGGATTTACCTCCATCACCTTACCGTAGGTCTGTTCAGCCTCCTCCATCTTTCCCTGCGCCTTCTCTACACGAGCCTTCAACAACAGCACATCCTCGTTGCCCGGAATATGCTCATAGAGGAAAGTTGCATCGAGTTCTGCCTCGGAAAGCTGAGCCTGATCCAACAGGATGCTGCCACGAAGCAATCGGGCGGCATAGAAATCCTCACGCTTGCCTATCGCCTCAGTCAGCATCGACACAGCACGGATGGGTTCGCCCAATCCCCGGCAAGCCTTGGCAGAATAGAGATAGGTCTGCAGATTCGATGTGTCCAGGTGAAGAGCCTTATCGCATACCTCCAACATGGCAGTATAGTTCTCCATCATATACGCCACATCCGCCATACGCAGCAACACCGCCACGTTGTCGGTCTGGGCTTCCGAGAGAATCTGCAACTGCTCATAGGCTTTCTGCAGATCACCCATAGAGATGTAAGCCTGCGAGAGATAGTCGCGGCATTCCAAATCTTCGGCATTCAACTGCAGAGCGTGTTCCAAAGACTTGGCTGCAAGGTCAAATTGATGCATGCGGAGAGCACGAACACCATCATATTTCACCATGTCGAAGTCTTTTTCCTTCGTTTCTCTCACTTCTTCGGTAGTTTTTTGCCCACCAAATAGCTTTTTCATTATGTTCATAATTCAACAGTTTATTTAGGTTTTGAATTGTTTGTTGCTGAAATCGTATCAAACGACAGGTCAAAAATACGAATAAAATCCCGAAAAACGCCCCTTTTTTGGAAGAAATATTTTCATTTTTCTGATTACGAGAAGATGGTGACAAACTTAGACGCACGAATACCATCCACATAAACATCTGCTTGATAGGGAGTTAGAATTGTTTTTGATTTCAGCTAAAGGCATCAAAAATCTCAGTCGTAAGCGTCTCCGCGTTTATACCTTGCATAATTCAAAAAAAGCAGTAACAGCTG
>ERZ780139.1393-NODE-1393-length-21031-cov-3.332618_pt1 | contig 21031 bp, 20 predicted proteins | sample MGYA00511476_ERZ780139 | MGnify/ENA primary metagenome ERZ780139 (study PRJEB29588, sample SAMEA2158190) | human gut metagenome | biome: human gut; feature: human-associated habitat; material: faeces | place: Denmark | collected 2008/2010 ... | reverse complement strand
GGTACGCGCCGAGTTGCGCGCGCCACATCTCCACGCAGCAGAGCATCGCCAACTATGAGTGCGCAAGGGCGTGGTATGATTTGGGCGCGAAGCGTGTGGTGCTGGCAAGGGAAGTGTCTTTACAGGAAATACGCGAAATGCGGGCAAAGCTCCCGCCCGAGCTGGAGCTTGAGACCTTCTGCCACGGCGCGATGTGCGTGTCCTATTCCGGCCGGTGCCTGCTCAGCAACTACATGACCGGGCGCGACTCCAACCGCGGCGCGTGCGCGCAGCCGTGCCGCATGCAGTACAGCATGGGCGGCCGCATGGATGAGTATCCGCTGAGCCTGCGCGACAACTGTCTGGCTGACTATCTGCAGCAGCTCGAGACGCTGCCGCCAAAGCTGCGCGAGGCGTGGCTGCATGGGTCGTGGGATGTGTACGAGGGGCAGTTTTTTGAGGACTTCCGGGACGTGCCGGAGCACTACCGGGACCGGCGGTGGACGCATGTCATTGAGCCATTCGCACCGGACAAGGGGTGGACGGTCTGCCGGAGCTATGACTTCGGGTACGGAAAGCCGTTTTCCTGCGCGTGGTGGGCGGTCGACTATGACGGGACGATCTACCGGATCATGGAGCTGTACGGCTGCACGCGGACGCCGAACGAGGGCGTAAAGTGTACAGCGGACAAACAGTTTGAAGAGATCCACAAAACGGAGATGCAGCACCCGTGGCTCAAGGGGAAAACCATCATCGGCGTGGCGGACCCCGCGATCTGGGATGCGTCGCGCGGAGAATCGGTCGCAGACACGGCTGCGCGGTACGGCGTATTTTTTACGCCTGGCGACAATGAGCGCATTGCAGGTTGGATGCAGTGCCACTACCGGCTGCAGTTTGACGAGGATGGATATCCGCGGATGTATGTCTTCAACACCTGCAGGGCGTTCATCCGGACGATCCCGACGCTGATCTATGACGAGCATCGGGCAGAAGACCTGGACACGAAGATGGAAGACCACGTCGCGGACGAATGGAGATATTTCTGCATGTCTCGGCCGATCAAGCCGATCCGGGCTGTGAAAGAGCAGCGGATCCTTTTTGATCCGCTGGACATGATGAAACGGAGGTAAGGCCATGCTGGCACCACAACTGACGGAGACTGAGAAGCAGACCATGATGACGGAGGTCTTTCTCGGATACAACCACAACCTCGAACTGGCGGACGGGGAGTTTTATGACATGGAGAATCTGTCGGCGGACGAGTATCCGCTTCTTTCCCCGCGGCCAAGGCGGGGGACGGCGCAGGCAATCGAGGGCGTGCAGGGCATTCTGGCGAAGGATGCGCTGTGCTGGGTGCAGAACAATACGCTGTATATCAACGGCGCTTCGATGGAGGCGTATATGCCGTCTGTATCCATTTCGGCGGGAGAAAAGCAGCTCATTTCCATGGGCGCGTACCTGTGCATTTTCCCGGATGGGATCTACTTCAACACCGAGAAGTATTCCGACAACGGATACATGGGACAGGAGAATGTGGTCGACGCGGCGAGCTCGAACGTGGAAATTTCTCTTTGCCTCGTCGACGGGACGGCGCTGACGGTCAGCTACACGCAGGCCAGCCAGCCGGAGAGTCCGTCGAACGGGCAGTACTGGCTCGACACGTCCGGCAAGCTCCACACGCTCAAGCAGTGGGCGGAGGCGACGAGCCAGTGGGTATCCGTGCCGACGGTGTATCTGAAGCTTTCCGCGAACGGCATCGGGAAGGGCTTTCAGCAGTACGACGGCATCCGGCTTTCGGGGCTGACCGGGAACGAGCAGGTCGAGAAGCTCAACGGCAGCCAGATCCTGTACGACGTGGGCGAGAGCTACCTCGTGATCGTCGGCCTCGTCGACGAGACGACGAAGGTGACGAGCGGGACCGTGAAGACGGCCCGGAAGGTCCCAAGCATGGACTTCATCACCGAGAGCGGGAACCGGCTGTGGGGCTGCAAGTACGGCGTGGCGGACGGCGAGACCGTCAATGAGATCTACTGCTGCAAGCTGGGCGATTTTAAGAACTGGGAGTGCTACCAGGGCGTGTCGACGGACTCGTGGCGCGCGAGCTGCGGCACGGACGGGAAGTGGACCGGCGCGGCGACGCTGGCGGACAGCCCGGTGTTCTTCAAGGAGGACTGCTTCCACCGGGTGTATCCGTCGGCGACGGGGGCGCATCAGGTGGTCGTGCAGAAATGCGCGGGCGTGCAGAATGGGTCGAGCAAGAGCCTGGCCGTGGTGGATGACCGGCTGTATTACAAATCGCGGATGGGCGTTTGCGTGTACGACGGGAGTCTGCCGCAGGAGATCGGAAGCTGCTTCGGCACGGGGCTTTACTACAACGCCGTCGCGGGCGGCGTGCGTGGGAAGTACTTCATCAGCATGGAGGATGAGGCACATCACTGGACATTGTTCGTCTACGACACGCGAAAGGGGCTGTGGCACAAGGAAGACAGCGCCCACGCGGAGGACTTCGCGCGGGTGGACGATGAACTTTATTTCCTCGAAAACGGAACGCTCAAAACTGTGTACGGCAGCGTCGGAACGCTGGAAGGAGCGGTCGAGTGGATGGCGGAGACGGGGATCATGACGTATGGGCTCGTCGGGAAAAAGTATGTCTCGCGCATCAATCTGCGGATGCAGCTGCTGAGGGGCTCCTCTGTGGATTTCTGGGTGCAGTATGATTCGGACGGCGTGTGGCGGCACTGCGGACATATCGAGGGCCGGGGGCTGCGTACCTTCCTGCTGCCGGTCCGGCCCGCAAGGTGTGACCATCTGAAATTCCGGCTGACGGGAAAGGGCGAGATGAAGCTGTTCAGCCTGGCGCGGGTGCTGGAAGGCGGAAGCGATGTATAACGCGTTCTGTAGGGGTCGATGCCCACATCGGCCCGGCAGAATGCACGTCCGAAACGAAAAACGCTGCGGCGAAATTGAAGGTTCCCAGTGGGCCAGTGTGGGCATCGGCCCCTACAACGTACGGAAGGAGGTGCAGAGAATATGGGAAGTTTAACGCTTGCATATCCGTCCATTGCGGGGAAGACGACGCAGGAGCAGCTGGAGAGCATGCGGCGGTATCTGTGTTCCGTGACAGAGCAGCTGAATCTGGCGGACTGGTCGGCGAAGGCGGCGCTGACGGAGATCGCACAGGTCATTGACGCGGACGGGCTTCCGGAGGAGGAAAAGAAGACCACACTTTCCGGCTATGCGGCTTTAAAGTCCCTCATCATCAAGACGGCGGATTTCGCGGCGGCGAATTCGGAAACGTGGTCAGCAAAGCTGTCCGGCAGCTATGTGGCAATCTCGGATTTTGGAAAGTATCTTGAGAAGACGCAGCTGACGATCGAGGGAAACTCCGTCGGAATTAAACAGCTGTATGATTACACGGCAGGCGTGAACAATGCATTTTCCGTGAATGCGCAGCAGTACATCAAGACGGGGCTGCTCTACTACAACGACGTGACGCCGGTGTATGGCGTGGGCGTGGGCAATATTGAAACGACCGTGACGGACAGCGGCGGAAAGATTGTGGACCGAACGAAAAACGAACTGCTGACCGTGACGCCGAAACGCATTTCCTTCTGGCAGGAGGGGCTGGAGGTCGCGTACCTGTCGGGCAAGAAGCTGCATTTTCCGTCCGGAACGCTGGAGGCCTACAACGCGAAGCTGACCGGGACGATCACGGCGGCGGCAGGCTCGGCCTTTGGGCCGTGGACGATTGCGGACGGGAGCATCTACCGCGTGGAAAACGCGTTCGGCAGCAGCGCGGGTATGTATTTCGGGACGGGCGGCCTCTCCGTATCAGACCGGTTTCAGGTGGACGCGAACGGATATCTGACGTGCTCGGGCGCGAGTATCTCCGGCGCGATCAGAGCCACGAGCCTGAATGTGACGGGCGCAACCATCACGGGGCTTACAGTCGATGCGGCAAACGTCACTGGCAATTTGTCTGCTTCGCGTATCAACGGCGGCATTCTGGATTTCAACAACTTTTCGGTCAATCACCTGTCGGCAAACGACATTACAACGGGGCTTTTATCGGCGGACTATATCAAGCTGGGCGGCGATATGGCGGTATACGATGCGCTGAACAGCGGTACTGTCGGCGGATGGCTCGGCTATACGACGGGCACCTACGGCGGCGCGGGGATCCATATGCAGAGCGGACTCGGCGAGGTCGTGGCGACGACGAGCGGCGCAAAGCTTTGCTATGGTGGCAATACGCTGTCCGTCACGGAGGGCGGCGCGCAGACGAACTGCCGAACGGCGGTGGGCGGCGATCTGGTCGTAAGCGGCAGCGCGGCTCCGGCGTATGACGGCGCGGGATCACTCGGGTTTTCTGATTACCGGTGGTCGGTCGTGTATGCGCAGACGGGCACGATCACCACATCTGATCGGGAGAAGAAAACGGAAATTTCGTATGAGTTGGAACGCTATGATGCGCTGTTTGAGAAGCTGCGTCCGGCAAGCTACCGGCTGAAAAACGGTGCGTCCGGCAGGACGCACACAGGTCTTGTTGCGCAGGATGTGGAGCAGGCGCTCCGGGACAGCGGTCTGACGGGGCAGGACTTTGCGGCCTTTGTGAAAACGCCGCGAAAGGACGGCAGTGCAGATTACGGCCTGCGCTATGAGGAGTTGATCACCCTGTGCATCCGGCAGATCCAGAGGCTGCAGACAAGGGTGAGGAAATTGGAGGAAACGGCATGAGTAAGCTTTCAAATGCGATTGGCGCGCTGCGTGCTGGGCTTGTGGAGGCGGTCAACGCCTCCGGGCTTCCGCCGTGCGTCGTCGGGATGGTGCTCGATCAGGTGCGCACGCAGGTGCGGCTGCTCGAAGCGCAGGAGGACGCGGAAGCAGAGGAGAAAAAGGAGGAAGACAATGGCGCTTTACAGAGTGCAGGGTAACGGAAAGGCTCCGGTGGGCTTGCAGGTGGGCGACGAGGTTGTGACGGGCGGCGGCACATACCGCATTCTTGGCGTAAATGCCGACGGCAGCTACCGCAGTTCGCTCAGCAACAAGTATCAGACGATCTATAACTATCGCGGCAGCTACGGGACGCCTTCTGCCGGTCAGACAGACGCGGCGCAGGTCAGAACGCCCGGCTATACGCCGTCCGGCGCGGCAAGCGAGGCAAAGGCGGCGCTGGATCGGGTGCTGGCGGAAAAGCCCGGAAGCTATACGTCCCGGTGGGACAAGGAACTTGACACGCTTTATGACCAGATTGCGAACCGGAAGGCATTTTCCTACGATCTGGGTTCGGATCCGCTGTACCGGCAGTACCGTGAGCAATATCAGAGCGCGGGACGGCTGGCAATGGAGAACACAATGGGTGCGGCGGCAGCGCTCACGGGCGGCTATGGCTCAAGCTACAGCCAGCAGGCGGGGCAGCAGTCGTATAACGCGTATCTGCAGAAACTCAACGAGGTCGTGCCGGATCTCTATGCGCAGGCGCGCAGCCAGTATGACCGCGAGGGGGCGGCGCTTTCTGAGCGCTATGCGCTGATCAGCAGCCGCGAGAAGAGCGACTATGACCGCTATCGTGATCAGGTGACGGATTATTACGCTGCGCTGTCCGACGCGCGCAGTGCGTACCAGAGCGAGGCGCAGCGCAGCGAAACTCTGGCGCTGCAGTACGCGAAGCTGGCGAACGACAATTACTGGAACGAGCTGAACTATCGCTCCGACCGGGAGGACGCGGCAAACGCGCAGTACTGGAAGCAGCTTGCCTATGCGGACAAGCAGGCTGCGGCGGCGGAAAAGGCGGCGCAGGCCCGGCAGAAGGCGGCGCAGACGGGCAAGACGAAGGACAAGCAGACAAAACGTTCATCCTCCCTTGCCAGAGGCAGAGGCGAAAAGCGCAGCAGAACAGCGCCCGGCACGGCGCGCCGCGACGAGATCAACTGAAAAAGCCAGGGGGAGGAGAGCAGATGACAAAGCTTCCGGGTGCAAAGCCAAGCCCACGCATTGCGGGCGGCGTGCTGCGCTGGTACGCGGGCGACACGTTTTCCGTGACGCTGGCGCTGGAACTGCGCGATCAGGACGGCGAGACGGTTTCTGTCGGCGCGTCCGACAGTCTCACGGTCAGCTTCTTTGATGCGTCGCACACGCCGGTGCATACGTTTCAGTTTGACCGCGTGACGGGAGGGCAGGCAACGCTGACGTTCGACGATACGGTCAGTGCAAAATTTCCAAGGGGTGCGTATTTTTATGACATTTTATATACGCACGGCGACAAAACAACGCTTGCGCGGGACAACCGCGCGGCGGCAGAGTGAGGTGCGGATATGCGGGTAGAGATTCCGAATGCGATCACAGTGACCATTGGCGGACTGATCTCCAGAGGCGTGAGAGCGGTTGCAGTCACGGAAGGGGGGAGGCTCGTCTTCACGCTGACGGATGGCAGCACTGTTGACCTTGGCAGCGTCGTGGGGCCGCAGGGTCCGAGAGGCGAGACAGGCGCAGAGGGGCCGAAGGGCGAGACAGGTGCACAGGGCCCAAAGGGTGATACCGGTGCGCAGGGCCCGAAGGGCGAAGCCGGCGAACGCGGCCCGAAGGGCGAAACTGGTGCACAGGGACCCAAAGGCGATACGGGTGAGCAGGGGCCAAAGGGCGAGACAGGTGCACATGGCCCGAAGGGCGAAACCGGCGAACGCGGCCCGAAAGGTGAGACGGGCGCACAAGGCCCAAAGGGCGATACGGGCGCGGGCTTTCTGGTGAAGGGATATTACGCGACGGCCTCCGTGCTGGAGGCGTCCGTGCAGAATCCAATGGCAGGCGATGCCTACGGCGTCGGGGCATCGGAGCCGTATGACATTTATATTTTTGACGGCGTAACAGAAAGCTGGATCAACAACGGGCCGCTTCAGGGCGCGCGAGGTGAAAAAGGCGACAAGGGAGAGCCCGGCGAGGCCGGGACTCCGGGACGGGACGGTGCGGATGGTACAGACGGTCAGAATGGCGAACCGGGGCAGAACGGCGCGACCTTTACACCCTCCGTATCCACAGACGGCGTTCTCAGCTGGACGAACGACGGTGGAAAGGAAAATCCGGCAAGCGTGAATGTCAAAGGCCCGGCAGGAGCACCTGGGAAAGACGGCTCCGCCGGTGCGCCCGGCGCAGACGGCGAACCGGGGCAGGACGGCACGACCTTTACACCATCTGTATCCGCAGACGGCATTCTCAGCTGGACGAATGACGGCGGGAAGGAAAATCCGGCCAGTGTGAATATCAAGGGGCCTGCAGGGGAAGCGGGACCAGGTTCGGAGTTGTTCTATGTCGGCTGCGGTATTCACGCCAAGGACACTTATGATCAAAGTGTCACGCACACCAAGACATATGACGAAATCCTTGCAGCTTATAAGGCTGGGAAAGCGTGTTATGCAAGAGTGAAACTCTTTGGGGCATACAATACGAACCTCCTGCTTCTTCCGCTTGCGGAAGTGGATGAAGCGTTTGGGTATGTCAATTTTGCATTGACAAAGATGACGCAGGGCGATACGTCGGAAGAACTGATGATTTATTACGTCCATATTGACTCGGATGGCAATGCAGAAGGCTACTGGGGTACACGGTATACGCTATCCGGCAGCGAGAAATTCCTGCCGAGCGTCACAGCGGCCGATAATGGGAAGTTTATGTGCGTTGCGAACGGGGCGTGGAGCGCCGTCACGGTGCCGGATGCGGAAGGAGGGTCTTACTGATGTCACGATGTATGACGGACACGGATAATCTGACTGCAGTTGCCGACGCGATCCGCACCAAAGGCGGCACATCCGCGCAGCTGGTCTATCCGGCAGGGTTCGTTTCCGCGATTCAGGCAATTCAGACCGGCGTCACGCCGAAGTTGGTCGTGACCACCTCTGCGGGGGCGGCTGTCACAGCGATAAAAGGCTCAAAAACAGTCAGCGGAACTGCCGACACAGATGGAACATGCACGCTGGAAATCCCGGAGGCGGGAGAATGGAGCGTAACGTCAACAGCAAACGGACTGAGCGACACGCAGAGCATCGTGATCGGAACGCAGAGCATGTCGCTGTTTTCGGTTGATCCGGTTTTTGCAAACAACTCCTGGGCAGGAGTTGTAACGGCCTGCCGCAGAGGAACCGTGCCGTCCGCATGGGCTGTGGGCGACAGCATGCTTATGACGATCGGCGGTGTAGATTATCAGGTCGATATCATCGGCAAGAGCCATGATGATTATGCAGACGGCTCCGGCAAGGCTCCGCTGACGTTCCAGTTACATGACTGCTACGGTACGGGGTACGGCATGAATGACACAGAAACGGTCGTAGGTGGCTGGAAGAGCAGTAAAATGCGCACAGAGTATCTGCCGTCCATTCTGGCGCTTATGCCGGAAAGCGTTAAAAACGGCATCCGAGAGGTCAGCAAGAAGAACGCAGCAACAGCATCTTCTATTGTAACCTCGGCGGACAAACTGTTTCTGCTCTCGGAAATTGAGATTTTCGGCAGCCGGGTCGTATCCGCTGCAGGCGAGGGAACGCAGTACAGCTATTATACGTCCGGCGGAAGCACCAAGAAGGCGATGAACAGCGCTCCCGCGCTGTGGTGGCAGCGGTCGCAGAACTTTGCAGGCGCAGGCGGCTTCGGCTTTGTCGGACAGCAGGGCGGCACAAACGGCGGCGATATTACAAATCTGTACGGCGTGAGTTTCGCATTCTGCTTTTAAGGAGGAGACGCATGGAATATCTGAAAGCAAACGGAACAGAGATTCCCGCACAGGTCTGCGGAAAGCAGATCGACCGCGACTGGGACGGCCGCGCGTCCAGAACGGTGACGCTCACCATGGCGTATGCGCAGGCTGCGCAGCTGTTTGTGGACGGACTGAACTGGGCCATTGTGCGGCGCGGGGATGACGCGGATGGAACAGCACAGGAGCAGGACTGCTCCGACTACTGTGTTGCAGGGCCGATTACAGACAACCGGGATGGGACGCTCACGGTTAAAATGGGCCAATATACACAGCTGGAGAAAGCGCTGCAGGAACTGGAGGAAGCACTGACATGACGAGACTGGAGCGGGAAATGCTCGCGCGGATCAAAGAGCGGCTGGCTGGGCTGGATCCCGCTGCGGCTGAAAAACTCGCGGCGCTTATGCCGGTGCTTGCGCGCTTCGCGCAAAGTTATGAAGCGCTCGGTGCGGCGGCAAAAAGAACCATCGGGACGCTTCTGCCGGAGTTAGCTGCGCTGCTTGCGGCAGCGGAAGGAGCGATGCGATGAATGCAGAGCAGGCAGGTGCGTTTTTCGTGCTTGTGAGTGTGTGCAGCGGACTCGGCTCCATTTTGAGTCTGCTGCTGCTTCTGGCAAAGCCGATGCGGGAACGGCTGTTTGGCCTCAGCGCAATCCGCGATGGACAGAAATGTATGCTGCGCGCGGACATGCTGGCGGCATATTATAAACACAGAGATGAAAAAACCATCCGGCAGTATGAATATGAGAACTATCTCTATGAGTACAAGGCCTACAAGGCGCTGCGCGGCAATTCATTCATCGACCGCATCGCGCAGGAGATCGCCGGGTGGGAGATCGTGACATGAAAGGAGCTTCGGGAGGTATGGAACAGGTTTTGAAGCGCATTGAAAATCTGCTGACGGTCAAATCGATCGTGACGCTGGCGCTGACGGCGGTCTTTGCGTGGCAGGCCGTAAAGGGTGAGGTCAGCCAGGACTTCATGATGATCTACACGACGGTCATCGCCTTTTATTTCGGCACCCAGGCGCAGAAGCTGCACAGCGAGGCGGGTGCGAAGCATGACGACGGCACATCCGAGTAATTACACCAGAGGACGGACGCAGCGCATCGAATTTCTCGTTCTGCACTACACGGCCGGACGCAATGACTCCGCCGCGGGGAATCTGAACTATTTCCGGTCCCCGCGCGGGGCCTCGGCGCATTATTTTGTCGACCGGAACGGCTGGCTGCAGTCGGTGGACGACGGCGATACGGCCTGGGCGGTCGGCACGGCTGGCGTCTACCGGCAGAAGCATCCGCGCTGCCACAACGGCAACTCGATCTCCATCGAGATGTGCTGCCGGTATGACGCGGGGCGGTACTGGCTGGAGGATGTGGTCGTGGCGAACGCGGCGCTGCTGACAAGAAAGCTGATGCGCAAATACGGCATTCCGATCGAAAACGTGCTGCGGCATTATGACGTGGTCAGCAAGCGGTGCCCCGCGATGTGGGTGGACGATGAGAACGCGTGGTTCGCGTTCAAACGGCAGGTCATGGAGGTGATGGAGATGACGAAGGAGGAGTTGCTTTCTCTGAAGGACACGGGCGACTATCCGTCCGACTGGGCGCGGGAAGCGACACAGTGGGCCAAGCAGACCGGTGTTTTTACCGGCGACAGCGCGGGCAACTTTGGTTGGCAGCAGCCGGTCACGCGCGAAGCCGTGGCAAAGCTGCTGTACGAATATGATCAGATGCGCAGCGTTGACAGCGGTGCGGCGGACATGGTAAAATAAGCGAGAAGAAAGAAAACGCGGAAGGGGGGAGAGGCGGATGCTGGAGATCCTGCTCATCAGTGCGGGCGCGGTATTGGAGACGCTGTTCATCATGCGCTCTTATAAGCGGCGCGATGTTTCGTCGGTAGTGCTCAAGACGGCGGCTTCGGTGGTGTTCGTGCTGCTGGGGCTGCTGGAACTGCGGAGGATGGGGCCGAGCGTGTACGAGTGGTATGTCGTGGCGGGACTGACGCTCGGAATGCTGGGCGATCTGCTGCTGGCGCTGCGATTCTTGTCGGAAAAGCTGCATCGGCTGTTCTTTGCGGCTGGCTCTGTGTCGTTTTTCCTGGGGCATATTGTCTACATTCTTGCAATTCTGACGCTCTGCCCGGCGGCGTGGCTGTATGCAATCCCCATCGCAGTGGTGGCGCTGGGCGCGGCCTGTTTTTACGCGTATGCCAAGGAGGTGCGCGCGGGCAGAATTACGCCGCTCGGCGTGGTCTATATCGGCGGCGTTCTGTTTATGACAGCCTGCGCGGCGACAGGCGCATTCATCGAGTCCAGCCGGGCGCTGTTCCTGTTTTTTGTCGGCGGTATCTGCTTTTCTGCGAGCGATAATATGCTGGTTGTGCTCTCCTTCGGGAAGAATGACAGTCCCTACCGCAATGCGGTTTTGCATGTGCTGTACTACATGGCGCAGATCTTTATCGCATTGACGATTCAGTTCGCATAAGCTGCCCGGCAAGGCGGCACAGCGGGCCTCAACAAAAAATCGGGCGCAGCCGGAATGCGGCTGCGCCCTGTTTTTATGCGTCCAGTGCGGACATCACATTGTCCCAGACACCCGGGAAGGTGCAGTACTCGATCAGGGTCAGTGCGCTGGTGGGATCTTCGCCGGACGACAGCGCAGTCTCAAATGCGGTTTGGTTCTCCAGAAGGTAGATCGCGCCTGCGCCGCTTTCCCCGTACAGCGCCGCGACGCCGCCGGATTCAAATTCCAGCCAGATTACGGCCTCGCCCTGCACATCGCCCGGCTCCGGATCCATGATGTTGAACGCAATCACGAGCAGCTTTGCCCGCTTTTCCGTCAGGACCTGCTGCGCCCAGCCGCTTTCCGTGCGGGTATAGGCCGTGACTGTCCCGCCGGAGAGGGTGTCGTAGGGGGTGAAGGTGTACGGGTCGGTGGGAGCGGGTTCGTCCTCATCCAAGAAGTGCTCGGCGTTCAGACCGCCGAAGCTGATGTGTGAGACTTCACCCGCTTCGACGCGGATCAGCATGAACAGGTCGCCGGACGTGAGCTCGTACAAGTCATACGGAATCTCCTGATCGTTCTCGATCATTGTTTCATGCGTCCACACGGCGTCCGGGTATGCAGCCTCGACGGCCTCCTGCGGGCTTCCAATGTCGATGCCGGTATCCAGCGTCCAATCGCAGGGGCTTTGCGTCCAGACCTCGCTCAGCACCGAGCCGCTGCCGTCGCGCATGCCGGTGTTCGTGAATCGCAGACGCAGATCATACTGCACATCCGCGCTTCCGGAGGTATTATAGAACCAGCAGACTTCCCACACGCCGTCCTCACGCTGGATCTCTCCCGTGTTGCTGACGCTGTCCGGCTCACCGAGCATGGCCTGCACGTCCTCACGCTTCATCCCCAGCCGCAGCCCGCCGAGCTCCGTCGTCAGAATGCGTGCGGCCACGGAATCGCTGTCCTCCCAGCCGCCGTCCGCTTCGGGGCTTCCGTCGCGCGACGGGTCGGGTGAACCGGAAATGCCGTTCTCCGCAGGCTTTTCATCGCTCGCCGGGGATTCCGTGGTGGGCGTTTCGGCATCGGCGGCACTCTTGTAGCCAAGGTTCCGCACGGCCAGCGGGATGGAGATGGCCAGCACCGCGCAGGCGGCCAGCGCCGCGATGGGCAGCCAGCACTTTTTCCGCCGGATATCGGCAGCTTCCTCGATCATGGTGTCGCTCAAATCCCCGATGCAGCGGAACAGATCCTGTGTCGTCATACCGCGATCCCCTCCTTCAAAAGCGCGTCCCGCAATCCCGCGCGCAGGCGGAACAGCCGGGACTTGACCGTGTTTTCCGTCAGGCCGAACAGGCCAGACAGGCGCCGGACAGAGTCGCCGTAATAATACCGGCGGAGAAACAGCTGCCGGTTCTCGCGCGTCTGCGTGCGCAGATACGCCTCGATCGTCAGCGTGACGGCCTGTGCGTCCAGCTGTGCCTCGGGCCGTTCGCCGCCCGGCAGACAGTCGGCAAGTTCGGAAAGCAGCAGCTCCGTCTGCCCGCCGCCGCGCTTCTGCGCGCGGGCCGCCTCCCAGCGCGTAAAGGACAGATTGCGCGTGATACGGCCTAGAAACGCCCGCAGACAGCCGGGCCGCGTGGGCGGAATGGTGTTCCAGGTATGCAGATAGGTGTCGCTGACGCATTCCTCCGTGTCCTCATGGCTGTGCAGAATGTTGAAGGCAATGGAGCGGCAGTAGCTGCCGTATTTTTTCCCTGTTTCGGAAATGGCCCGTTCCTCGCGGGCAAAGTACAGATCAATGATCGTTTCATCTTCCATGTTGAATCCTCCTCTATTCTTCCAGACCGGTTTTTTTTGCGTTGGTTGCGAGGATTTGGGTTGATTTTTTTCGTCTTCCGTGCTATGCTCTGCATGCAATTTGCATGGATTCGTTCACATGGAGCGGGAGGAAAGAGAAAAATGCAAGAACCGTTGCAAAAAACTGCATTTTCAAAGCAGGCGCTTCTGCACTGCGCGGGTATCGTCGGCGCAGGACTGCTGTATTCGCTGGGAATTAACCTGTTTGTGGTCCCAGCGGGGCTGTATACGGGGGGAATTATGGGCTTTGCGCAGCTGCTGCGCACGCTGTTTTTGTATCTGACAGGGCTGGAACTGAAGATCGATATTGCAGGTATCATCAACTATGCAATCAACCTCCCGATTTTATTCATCGCGTGGAAACGGCTCGACCACCGCGTGGTGTTCAAGACGCTGCTGTCCGTCACATCGACGACTATTTTTTTGTCCCTCGTCCCGCGCACAGGCATTCTGCACGGTGACAAGCTTGCCGAATGCCTCATCGGCGGCATACTCTGCGGCTGCGGCATTGGCATCACGCTCTGGATGGGCGGCACGTCGGGCGGCATGGATGTGATCGGCATGATGCTCATCAAAAAGGGCTCGCATACATCCATCGGCCATGTAAACCTGTTCTGGAACATGGCGCTCTATGCGATCTGCGCCGCTGCGTTCAATCTGTCTACGGCGATCTATTCAATCCTGTTCTCGTTCATCTCCACAACGGCGATGGACAAGCTGCATATGCAGAACATCAATGTCGAGGTTACAGTCGTGACCAAGATTCTGAGTCCGGAAATGGAGCATGAAATTCTTGTTGACCTGCACCGCGGCATTACGCGCTATGAAGGCATCGGCGAGTACACCGGCGAACCGGTTCATATTTTCTATATCCTCGTTACGAAATACGAGATCAGCCGCCTGCGCGCCATCGTCTGCAAACACGACCCCCACGCCTTCATCGTCGCCAAGGACGGCGCGGTCGTCTATGGGAATTATAAGAGAAAGCTGTAAACGCATGCGCCAAAGGCTCCCCTGAAAGGGGAGCTGGCGCGAAGCGCCTGAGAGGTCGCAGCAGGCAGCGGAGAGAAGCGGAAGCCTTACAGCGAATATGTAGGCACTTTCCCATTTGAGCGTAGGGGCCGATGCCCACATCGGCCCGTTGGGAAGTTACGAATTTGCCGCAGATTTTCGTAATAACAGTGCATTCTGCCGGGTCGATGTGGACATCGACCCCTACAAGCGGTACAGTGAAAGGCAACAGGGTTTCTGAAAATTTTAATATGCTTCACAAAAAACCGGGCCATGACGGTCCGGTTTTTCTGTTTACAGCACACGCTCGACTGCGTGGTATAAGCTGCGGATGGCAAGTTCGTAGTCCGTCTCCTTGACGGCAATGATGATGTTCAGTTCGCTTGAGCCCTGGTCGATCATGCGGATGTTGATGTTCGCGTCGGCGATCACGCGGAAAATGCGCGCAGCGGTACCCTTGGCGTAGATCATGCCCTGGCCGACGACGGCGATGAGGGCCAGCCCATCTTCCACGCTTACATGGTCGGGCTGCAGCCGCTCGTGAATCTGCTGCAGGATTTCCTCGCGCGCAGGCGCCAGCGCCTCGGTCGAGACGAGGATAGAGACGGTATCAATGCCGGACGGGCAGTGCTCAAACGAAATGCCATGCTCCGCGAAAATCTGCAGCAGCTTTGCCACGAAGCCAATCTCACCGTTCATCATGGATTTCTCTACATATACGCTGCTGAAGCCTTTGTGGCCCGCGATGCCAGTCACGATGCGCTTGTGCGCGTTGGACGGAAGCGAGGGGACGATAAACGTGCCGGGGTCGGACGGGCGATTGGTGTTGCGGATGTTGATGGGAATGTTCGCCCGGCGGACGGGGAAGACGGCGTCCTCATGTAAAACGGACGCGCCCATGTAGGAAAGTTCGCGCAGTTCGCGGTATGTGATGTAGTCGATCACATGCGGGTGTTCGATGATGCGCGGGTCGGCGGACAGAACACCGGAAACGTCTGTCCAGTTTTCATACAGGCCTGCGCCGACGGCACGGGCAACAACCGAACCAGTTACGTCCGACCCGCCGCGCGTGAAGGTATGCACGGCTCCGTCAGGCATTGCCCCGTAGAAGCCGGGGACCACGGCACGCTCAATGCTTACGAGCGTATGGCCGATGGCGGTGTTCGTCGCGTCCGGGTCGAACGAGCCGTCGGCATGGAACAGAACCATCTGCGCCGCATCGACAAAGCGGAAGCCGAGATAGGCGGCCAACAATTTGGAATTGAGATATTCGCCCCGGCTGGCCATATAATCGCGCTGGGGGCTCTGGCGCAGATGCGCCTCGATGGCGGTAAAGTCCGGCTCGAGATCGACGGACAGATGCAGCGCGTCAACAATGTCGGCAAAGCGCTGTCGGATCTCGGAGAGCACAGGCGCAGGATCCTGTCCTGCGCAGGCGGCGTCATAGCAGCGGTAAAGAAGATCCGTGACCTTCGTGTCGCCGTCAAAGCGCTTGCCCGGCGCGGAAGCGACAACATAGCGGCGGGCTGGGTTTTCCCGGATGATTGCCGCAACCTTTTCAAACTGTGCGGCGGTTGCCAGCGAACTGCCGCCGAATTTCACAACGATAGGATTCATGGGGAACTCCTTTCAATGGGGGTGCTAGCGTTATTTTCGCATAAAGTCCCCCGCCGCGTCAACCATGTTTTCGCAGAAACCTGCTTTTTCGGCAAAAAATCTGCGCACAGGAGAAAAACATCTGTCTTTTTGTCAGGAACGCACAAAGCCGCCGGACAAACGTCCGGCGGCTTACAGCAGTGTCGGCTGAATCGTGCAGCCTGTGAGCGTTTTAAACACAGTTTGTGATAGGGACGGGGCCGCCCGATTGGCAGCTGTGAAGCTGCGTGGCAGTCTGTATGGGACGATGCCTCTGCCAGCCTCTTAAATGCTGCGAATTCTCCGATATTTTCAAATAAAAGGTGCTGCTTTCTGCGGGTGGATAAAGGCAACCGCTCCCTCTGATAAACCGTGAAGAATATAGAAAACTCCGGGCCCAAATGAGCCCGGAGTTTTTTCGGCAGGACGCATGGCAGGACTGCACACCCTTCTTCGAATGGATGCTACATCCGTTACCCGGACAGCCAGCTCCGAAACGGCAACCTTGCGGCACACAGGGTGGACTGCTTAGTGCTGCTTGGTTCCCCACCTGACACGATTCACAGAGCCCTATTGCGCAAGACCAGATCTTCAACACCGCTTATCCGGGTCAGACAACACAGCATACACCCTCGGTCGGGAATTCCTCCCCGCTGTAGCGGATTGCGGGTAACAGGGCACCGCTATCTCCCCAAGTAGTGCAGCCTTGCCATGCGTCTCGCCGGTTTGCGTTCAGTCAAGCTTGCTCTCGACAAAATCGACCAACTCGCCGACGGTTGCGATTTTCTCTTCCAGTTCCAGATCGACACCGAGTTGCTCTTCCAGATCCATGACCATCTCGACGGTATCCAGCGAATCGACGCCGAGACTTTCAAATGTAGTGTCACGGGTGATCTCGTCTGCCGGAATGTCGAGTTGCGAGGCAAGATACGCCTGAATCTTCTCAAACATCTTGAATTCCTCCGTTGTTACGGTTTCAAATAGCATAAGACTATGATACGAATATTTTTTCGGATGTCAAGCACAAAAGTGTAAATAATCTGTAATTTTGAATTTCTTTAATTTAAAAAGTCGCGCAGCTTTTTGCTTCTGGACGGGTGGCGCAGCTTGCGCAGCGCTTTGGACTCGATCTGACGGATGCGTTCGCGGGTCACATCGAACTCCTTGCCGACCTCCTCAAGCGTGTGCGGCTTGCCGTCGGTCAGACCGAAGCGCATGCGCAGCACCTGCTCTTCGCGCGGGGTCAGCGTGGAAAGAACCTCTTCCAGCTGCTCACGCAGCAGGGTATACGTCGCCTCCTCTGAGGGCTGCGAGGCCTCGTCGTCCTGAATGAAGTCGCCGAGGTGACTGTCCTCCTCCTCGCCGATCGGCGTTTCGAGGGAAACCGGCTCCTGCGCAATCTTTAAGACCTCTTCGACCTTGCTTTCCTCGATATGCAGTTCGTCCGCGATCTCCTTTGTCGTCGGCTCGCGGCCCAGCTTCTGCACCATGGAATGCGATGTGCGCAGCACCCGGTTGATCGTCTCGACCATATGCACCGGGATACGGATCGTGCGCGCCTGATCAGCGATGGCGCGGGTGATGGACTGGCGGATCCACCAGGTTGCGTAGGTGGAGAACTTGTAGCCCTTGGTATAGTCGAATTTCTCAACGGCTTTCATAAGCCCCAGATTGCCCTCTTGAATGAGATCGAGCAGCTGCATGCCCCGGCCCACATAGCGCTTTGCAATCGACACAACGAGGCGCAGATTGGCCTCAGACATGCGCTTGCGCGCCGCTTCGCGCGTTGCCTCGTCGCCTTCAACCATTTTCCTGGCGACATCCTGTTCTTCCTCCGGCGAAAGCAGCTTGATGCGGCCGATCTCCTTGAGATACATGCGAACGGGGTCGTCCAGCTTGGCGTTTTCCACGTCCTCGGGCAGCGCCTCCGGCTCATCCAGATCCTCAGGCAGTCCCTCGTCCTCAATGGCCTGCATTTCGCTGAGTGTGGGATTGTCCATGTCGGCCGAGCCGATGAGATCCAGCACGTCGGAGACGTCGATCTCAATGCCGCTCTGCTCGAGAATGTTATAAAACTGTTCGGTCTGCTCCTGCGTGGCGTCCACGTCGTCGAGTGTTTCAACCAGATGCTTGGAGGATACCTTTCCGGTCTTTTTTGCCTCGGTAATCAGCGTTTCGAGTTTTTGCCGGTTTTCTGCCGTGAGATCCATCTTCTGCAGAAGTTCCAATTCTTTTCCCATTGCTTACCCTCCATACTGTTTTGTTGATTTCATCTGCTCAGCCAGCAGCCGCAGGCTGGCCTCTGAGCGTGTCAGACTCCGGTCCTCATATTCTTCCTGAATCACGCGCAGATAATCCGCGAATGCTTCATCGGAAACGGGAGCGGTATCCCGGCTCATGATATAGGAAAGATGCGCCATCTCTTCCGGGGTAAAATCCGCCTCCAACGCGGAAAGCGCCGTGGGACGGCCCGCCTGCATCCGCTGGCGAAGATCTGCCAGCACCCGGCCGAACAGATCGACTGAAAATGCCTCGGCCGGAAGCGTCACGCTTGCAATCAGTTCCGGCTCGCGCAGGAGCATGCAGATGAGTCCTTCCTCGGCGGAGGCGGAGCGGAGATTGTCATAGCGGATGGCGCGCGATTTCGGCGCTCTTTGGCGTGCGATATCGAGATCCTGCGACTCCTGCTTTTTCTGCTCAATGGCGCGGGCCTTTCGGTAGGCTTTTTTGATCTCCAGCTGCATGGCTTCCGGCGTGATGCCGGCGGCCTCTGCTGCGCGGCGGCCATAGACCTCGCGCTGCACCGCGTTCGGGAACGTGGCGATGAGCGCGGCGGCCTGGTTCAAAAATTCCACGCGTTGATCGTCGAGCGTCAGGTCATATTTGCGCTTGAGACTGTCCAGCCGGTATTCGGCCTGATTCTGGCAGGCATCCAGCAGCACCTCAAAGCGCTGCGCGCCGTATTTTTTCAAAAACTCGTCCGGATCCTTTGCACCCTGCATGCGCAGGACGCGCACCTGAATGCCGGTCTTTTCGAGCATGGGGATGGCGCGGCGTGTGGCGTTCTGCCCGGCCTCGTCGCCGTCGTAGGTCAGGATGACCTGATTGGTGTACTTGGCGAGGATGTTCGCGTGCTCCTCCGTCAGCGACGTGCCGAGCGAGGCCACGGCGCAGTCGAACCCGTACTGGTGCAGGGCGATGGCGTCCATATAGCCCTCGGTGAGGATGATGCGGCCCTGCTTGCTCTTGCGGGCGACGTTGAGCGCGAAGAGATTTTTGCGTTTGTTGAAGATGAGCGTCTCCGGCGAGTTGAGGTATTTGGGCGTCGAATCGTCCATCACGCGGCCGCCGAAGCCGATGACGTTCCCCCGGATGTCGATGATGGGGAACATGAGGCGGTTGCGGAAGCGGTCATACACGCCGCCGTTTTTGCCCCGGATGGAGAGCCCGGCGTCGATGAGCTCGTCGAGCCGGTAGCCCTTTTCCTTCATGGTGTCCGTGAGCGTCGCCCATGCGTCCGGGCTGAAGCCGAGGCCGAAACGCTTGACGGTGTCCATGCTGAGCGCCCGCTTCTGTATGTACGCCTGCGCGGGCTTGCCCACCGGGGAGAACAGCTGCTGGCGGAAAAACCGCGCCGCGTCCTTGCACAGGGCCCAAAGGCGCTCCTGCTTCTGATACTGCGAGTGGTAGGCCTCGTCCTCCGGTACCTCCATCCCCGCGCGCTTGGCGAGGAAGCGGACGGCGTCGGGGAAGTCCAGCCCCTCGATCTGCATGATGAAGTTGACCACGCCGCCGCCCGCGTGGCAGCCGAAGCAGTAATAGATGCCCTTGTCCGGGGCGACGGAGAACGAAGCGGTCTTCTCCGAGTGGAACGGGCAGAGGCCGAAGAGGTTCGAGCCCCGGCGCGTCAGGCTCACATATTGTCCCACGACCTCGTCGATGGGGTTGCGGTCGATGAGCGCGTCAAGAAACGGCTGCGGAAATGCCAAGGCAGAAACCTCCTTTCAGTTCAAATGGGATCTTCCGGTGCTTACCGCATCTGCCACGTCGTGGGGATGAAGAGCTCGGAATACTTGTAGACCGCGTAGCGGTCGGTCATACCGGCGATGTAGTCGCAGACGATGCGCTCCATGCCGTCAAAGTCCAGCTGCGGCAGAAAATCCGCCGGGAGCTTTTCCGGGCGCCGCATGTAATATTCAAAGAGACGGCAGAGCATGTCCTTCGCCTTGGTCTCCTCGCCCTTGGCGACGGGATTGGTGTAGACCCGGGCGAACATGAACGTGCGCAGCCGGTCCATCGCCTGCGCGATCTCCGGCTGCATGCCGAGCGTGCCGGTGGCGATCGTGTTGTCGATCATATTCTCGACGAGCGTGTTGATCCGCTGCGAGTGCGAATGGCCGAGGATCTCTGCGATCTCCGGCGGGATGTCGGCCTCGGTCAGGATCCCGGCGCGCATGGCGTCGTCGATGTCGTGGTTGATATACGCGATGCGGTCGGACGTGCGCACGATCTGGCCCTCGAGCGTCTCGGGGATGAAATCTCCGGTGTGGCCGAGGATGCCCATGCGGACCTCGTAGGTCAGGTTCAGCCCCGTGCCGCCGCGCTCGAGCTTGTCCACCACGCGCAGCGACTGCTCATTGTGGCGGAACGGCTTTTCCATCATGCTGGAAAGCGCCTTTTCGCCCGCGTGGCCGAACGGCGTATGGCCCAGGTCGTGGCCGTAGGCCGCGGCCTCCGCCAGATCCTGATTGAGCCGCAGCCCGCGGCAGATCGTCCGCGCGATGCGCGCGACCTCCAGCGTGTGGGTCATGCGGGTGCGGTAATGGTCGCCCTCCGGCGAGAGGAAGACCTGCGTCTTGTGCATCAGTCGGCGGAAGGACTTGCTGTGCAGGATGCGGTCGGCGTCGCGCTGGTAGCAGGTGCGCACGTCGTTGTCCTCCTCCGGCGAGGGGCGGCCCTTCGTCTCAGCGGCCTTCTGGGCCTGCGGGGAGAGAACGTCATATTCCTCCTGCTCCATCCGTTCGCGCACGGTCATATCGGTCCCACCTTACAATGTCAGAATAAACGGAAATTTTAAATTCCGTGTGGCGTTTGCGTGAATTTTTTGAAAAGCTGTGATCTGGTGTTCACCGGATGCGCACGCCGCGCAGCTCCGTGCCGGTCGTTTCCGGCGCGAGGCTCCCGGCGGAAAGCTCCTGCAGGGCCTTCCGGAACTCGGTTTCCTCCGGCTGCGGCAGAAGGATCGTCAGCGCGATCTGCGCGCCGTAGTCCGCGTCCCGGACCAGCCCGCCGCGCTTGTCCGCCTCGAGCTTCAC
>ERZ780139.1340-NODE-1340-length-21842-cov-17.777161_pt1 | contig 21842 bp, 14 predicted proteins | sample MGYA00511476_ERZ780139 | MGnify/ENA primary metagenome ERZ780139 (study PRJEB29588, sample SAMEA2158190) | human gut metagenome | biome: human gut; feature: human-associated habitat; material: faeces | place: Denmark | collected 2008/2010 ... | reverse complement strand
AGCTTGCTCTCAAATTGCCGAGCGCCGCTAAATCTTCTGCAAAGGTACGAAGAATATTTCATACATCCAAATAAAATCACAAATATTTTCCAACTTTTTTTCGTCTTGCAGAAAATGGCACATAGCTATGCTATGTGAACCACTGAAAAACGAGCAGAATATTCTTTACATACATCTCGTTTTGCAGTATGACCAAGAAGAGAAGTGGGAATCCTTAACGTGAGAATGTAAGAATGTAAGAATGTAAGTACAAGGATTGGGATTCAAGTCATGACCCCCTGCAACTCACAAACTCACAAACTCACATTCTTACGTTAAGAAAAATGGATGCGATACGGAGCCAAAGAAATAGTATATATAATATTAATATTATATATACTATTTCTTTGAGGTCCATTTACTCCACTTTTAGCCTCTTTCTCAAAATCCTTAACGTAAGAATGTAAGAATGTGAGAACGTGAGTACAACCACCACAAAACCATTCAACTTCGTGCTGAACAAATCTGTAAAATTCTAAATATCTGCTACTTACAAGCAAATTGTTAGCGCGCGCCGAATCTCTCTGCTCCAGCAGAGGTTATCACATTTGCTTTCGTTAACAAATCAAGAAAATGCCCCACCCTACTCTCCCCACCCCAAAAAACTGGGGAAAAGAGAAGAGATTCCAAAGAAAATGCGTAACTTTGTGGGGTCGTTTGACTGCATCGACAAAGCTAAAATATGCCCTGCGGCAGCCATTTGCACAACAAAAACAACAATTTACCCCGCGTATTCAGCGGCTCGGAAGCAGAGCCAGCAACAAAGGAAAAGAAAAGAATGATGAAACATAACTATCTGACAACCAACCATTTCGGGGGGGTAATTCCGTAATTTCGGGATTAACCTCAGTTTTTCATACCTCTACAAAAAGACGGCTTTTATCGTGTCAAAGGGCGATAATTGCCGTCTTTTTGCGTTTTTTGCCACTGAAAGCACAAGATACGAGTACGTACACCTCATTGATGAAGCCGAGGAAACGGCCACTGTCGATACCACTACTCTCGGCAACCAGGGTTCGAGCTTCGATTTTGACACCTGCGATAGCGAACCTATCGAGGTCGATCTGAACCCGCAAACAAGATAGCTCATAGCAAAGTTTCCCCGAGGACAAACTGTGTGTTCGAATGTCATGGCTTCTCTTCAAACAGCCAAGATAGACGAATTCCTATAAGCTCCGGAGAGAAACTTCGATATTGGTCAAAAAAAACCTAGCGAACATTCATTTTTCAATCGTTAGGTGACTAATCGGAGCATTACCAAATAATTGTCAAGAATAAAAGAATGGACGATAATAACATGTACGACAATTGGTCTGAAATTATAGCAATAATGAAAACTGTCATCAATCATGGCGGGAGTCGGGCTGAGTTAAGAATTGCCGTAGAAAGCACTCTTCGAACCCTGGGATGGAGAGCCACTACAGGGTCCATGAAGACAGATTTCACTACTAAATCTGGGCGAAAAATAGATATTGTGCTGGGCGAAAAGCAACTTGACAATGTTTTCCGCGCAGTACTTCCTATATATGCAGACAACGAGCACCCCAAGGGTGAAGATTGGTCTGACTTTATTACAGAAATAATGTCTGACATAGATGCGCGGATAGCAATAGTGGCGGGAAGTACTTTTGAGCTATTCTTTATGGACGATGTATCACACAAAGCTGTTAGTGTCGCACAGGCCTCTTTGGTCCTTAGTGATAAAATCGGGATCCAGCTTTCTTCATTATTATCCGTTTCTGATTTTAACGAAGCGAACTTGGTTAACTATTTTGACACTTTGTACAAAGAAAACCTATCTGCAAAGAAATTGGACGCAATCATTCATTCGATTGTTAACAACAAGTCGAAGTCGAAAGATGTTTTAAGACAATACCTGAAAAATGAAGGATTTGAAGAAAACATCGTTGAAGAGGCGCTATACAATGTGGACATCAACATTTTCTTTAAAGCATCGGCTCCTTCCGAACAAAAAAACAAGGAAGTCCATATTGACACGCCATCAAACAAGACAGGGAGTGACAATACGCATTTTTCTCTTAACGGTGGTGATTTTTTACCCAAGAGGCAATTTGTCCTAAATGTGATATCACAATATGTAAAAGATAATCCAAATGTCACTTTGGCAGAATTGGAATCTCGCTTTCCGTCCGACATTATAAGTAAGAAAAGAGGAGTAGTCAGAGCGTGGTCTCAAGTAAAAAAATGGGCAGAACAAAATGGTCAAGACATATTCTTTCGCTATTTCTCAAAAGAAGAACAAAGAATAACATTGCACGATGAAACGGAAATTGTTGTTAGTAACCAATGGGGAGCTCGAACTTTTCCTCGTTTCTTGGCAATAGCACAACAATTATACACAATAACAAGTGATGTTCCATATACAGGTGGAGAAGTCTCCGAAAAAGTAAGGAAACCAAGCGGGGAAAGAGCTGAAAATTTCAAATTCAGCATGGTTGGAATCAAAACTGGTGAAACCATTGTGTTTACTCCAACAAACATAAATGTGGAAGTTGTATCTGATGATTCTATTGAATACAATGGAGAGGTTTACCGGTTATCCCGATTTGTGCGATCTTATCTTCCAGACAACAGGAGAACTCCGTCAAACAGCTATAGAGGACCTGACTATTTCTCATATAAAGGAAAAATATTAACAGATATGAGACAAGAAGTCTGTAAAGAACAAGTGCGGCCACAGGATTCAGAAGGCCAAAACGACAAAAATAACAAGGCCATCCAAATCTCCTTGGATTCGTACAACACGTTTAAAACAAAAAAATGAACATCATAAGATTTACCTTTATAGACTTGTTCGCGGGCATCGGAGGGTTCCACACGGCAATGCATAGTGTCGGTGGAAAATGTGTTTTTGCGAGTGAATGGGACAAATACGCAAGAATTTCATACGAAGCGAATTACAAGGATATAGAACCAACGTTATTCAAAAAAAATAATGATGGCAACTATTTGTATTTCAATGAAGACATAACAAAGGCTGATCCAACAGAAATCCCTGTGTTTGATGTTTGTTGTGGCGGTTTTCCATGCCAACCCTTTTCAGTTGCAGGACTAAGACGTGGTTTTGAGGACACAAGAGGTACGTTGTTCTTCAATATTGCAAACATTATAAAACAAAAGATTGAAACTGGCAATCCTCCTAAGGTATTGTTTTTGGAGAACGTAAAAGGACTCAAAAGCCACATGAAAGGAGAAACCCTAAAGACCATTCTTGCCACCTTGGAAGAACTTGGCTATGCCTACAACTATGAAGTCCTCAATGCCAAATATTTTGGTGTGCCTCAAAATAGAGAGCGACTTTTTATCATTGCATGGTACAAAGACTTGGTCAATGCAGATACTTTCAAGTTTCCCTATGGTATTGCTCCTAATGGAGAAACCATATATGAGAAAACGAAAGATTTGGCTGAAAAAGTGATAAAAACAAAAGTATCAGACATATTTGAACCCGAGAAGACAATGGATGATTACTATACCATAAGTGATAAAATGTGGATAGGACATCAAAGGAGAAAGGAACGTAATAGAGCTAATGGTAAGGGTTTCGGTTATTCCTTGTTTAATTCCAATAGCGTATACTGCAGCACCATATCTGCAAGATACTGGAAAGACGGAAGCGAAATACTTATAGACCAATCAGACAAAGGGCTTAACCCTCGCCGCCTCACTCCAGTAGAAGCAGGACGCTTGCAAGGATATAGAATACTTGGAAACGGATGGCAGAATCCGAACTGTGCAGATAATGACAACTACAATTCAAAGAACCTTGAGTTTAAGATTGTTGTTTCACGCAAGGAAGCATACCACCAGTTTGGAAATAGCGTTGCCATACCTGTAATAAAGAGGCTGGCTAAAGAAATTGTTGAACAATTATTGAAGGCATGATATTATGAAAATAATAGAGTCTACTCAGATTCTAAAGAATCTAAAAGTGGTACTTGCAGCAGCAAGGAGCCGCTTTACTCACGATTTTGTCATGCAGGAAGTAGTTTTGAACGACACATTCAAAGACGCTTTCCGTAACTATTTGCTAACCAAAGACTGGGAGGTTGAGTATTTTGACAAAACTACAGTTGTCACAAGCTCTATAGGGCTGCAAATTTATATAGCAAATCAATGGTTTGTTATAGCATCCTACTTTGTTGATTTTTGCACCGAAATGCTAACTTACAGAACATTGTTTGTCAAGATATGCAAGCGCATGGGCATGAGCGCAATAGCAATGAAGGAATACGCAACTAAATTAAAGAGGCTTCCGACCGAGAAAGATAAAGAAATTTTTATCAATGTCGCAATGACTATGCTAAGAGATGACTTCCCTGGAAGAGAAGACGAATACGATACTGTTGCTGCATTTTTGTGGAGTTTTGTTAGTGATTACAACTGGTGGGCTGGTAGTAAAACTGTTGATCGCCATGATTTTTACGTATCAGCATTGTTGAACCAAATGAAAGTAGTCAACAGCAACTCTGAATACTTGGCAATGATAGTCAATTCGTATGCAAGCACCTTGAAACTTCGTCTATTGGTCGAAAGTGTTGATAATTTTACGATCGGCATGAAAGAGAACAATTATGAGGAAAAAAATGAGGAGAAAACAGATCTTGGACTAGTCGCTGAGCCACAACAGAGCATAAGGAAAGCTTCGACAAGTAGCAAACGAATATCAATCAGCGCTGCAAGTCTTGAACGTTTCCAATCTCAAGGATAGATATGAAAGCAAGTTGGATTATATACGATCACCATTTGGCATTGCAAGATGGAAAGAATGTCTATCACCCCAATGCCTCGGATATTTATGACCTATTGTCAAAAGATGAAAGCGAGAAAAAAAATGATATAAGTTGCGACAATCCGGCAAAAGACTTGCCTAACATCAGGTTTTCAAAAATAGGCTCTTCACTACATATAAAATTGACTAACAATGATAGTGGAGAAATCACATGCAATATAGAAGCATTGAGAAAAGGGACATTTGTTCCTGTAGATGTGATCGAGGGCACCATTATAGACCAGTGTGTCAGCAACAACACTTGGTTCTATCTCTCTGGTAATAATCTTTATGTACAAGAACTATTGGATTGTACTGGTATAAAGGAAAATGGGCGGATATCCATTCGACAATACCTTAAATTGATAGAATTGGAACTTCTAAATGGTACAAATCTGTTAGAAAACAAAGTAGATGCTTCGCATCTAAAGAAGCCCATAGATAACGAGGAAGAACCACCAACTACTCTTAAGGCAACGCTCTTCCCTTACCAAAAAACTGGTTTCCTGTGGATACAAAGTATGTTGGAGGAATGTAACGGATGTATTCTCGGCGATGAAATGGGATTAGGCAAAACCATGCAGGTAATAGCGGAGATGCTGAGTCTGAAAGCAAGACTAGAAACTCCGATGCTTGTTGTTGCACCTATTTCATTGTTGGTTAACTGGCAACGTGAATGCGCGATATTTGCCCCGTCTCTAAATACAACAGTTCATTACGGGCAAGACCGTATAAGCAATTATAGAGATCTACAAAAATACGACGTTATAATAACTTCATACACCACTGTCGTGAACGACATTCATATGCTAAATATGATAAAATGGAAATTTGTAGCATTAGATGAAGCTCAAAATATAAAGAATCCCTTCAGTGCAAGAGCAAGGGCTTGTAAAAACATAAACAGAGAAAGAAGTATCGCTGTGTCAGGAACCCCCTTTGAAAATCATATAACAGATATTTGGTCGCTCATTGATTTTGTTCAGCCTGGGCTTCTTGGCTCCCTAGAAAACTATAAAGAAACCATAACAGACGATGTGTCGGGGGGAGAGAAAATTGAGCCAATACTTAGTCCGCTCATGATAAGGCGGTTGGTGGCAGATGTTGCTAAAGATCTGCCAGAAAAAGTAGTTTCGACACAAGCTTTACAAATGTCTGAGATGGAGTGTATTGAGTATAATAAGTACTTGTCCTTCCTAAAGAGCAATGTCGATAGCGACAAAGTAAGTTTGGGAATGCTACAACAGCTACGAATATATTGTACTCATCCTTTTGCAATATCGGGAGCCAATGAGTCTGCCGATCCGACAGAAGTGTCTATAAAATACCAACGATTCTGCGAAATAGTTGAGGAAATTGTCAGCAGAGAAGAGAAAATAATTGTATTTACCTCATACAAAAATATGTTTGAGATATTCAAAAATGATATTCCAAAAAGATTTGGAATAAAGCTATGGACAATTAATGGCGAAACGCCTGTGGCTGAACGGCAGCATATTGTTGACAGATTTAACAATTTGAATGGAGCTGCAATGCTCATACTCAACCCGAGAGCAGCAGGGACAGGGTTGAATATAACAGGAGCCAACCATGTCATTCATTACAACTTGGAATGGAATCCTGCATTGGAGGATCAATCTTCTGCAAGAGCATACAGACGTGGTCAGAAAAAGACGGTATTTATATACCGCTTATATTATACTAACACCGTAGAACAAGTAGTCAATGAAAGAATAGAACGAAAACGCAATATAGCTTCTTCTGCTGTTATCGGGAATGATGGACATAGTCAAGACAGAGCAGACATACTAAGAGCGTTAGAATTAATACCTACAATAAGAAAAAATAATTGAAATCTATGATAATAACTTCCCAAACTAAAACCGCAGAGGATTTTGAACTTCTGCCAGATCCAGAACGAATAGTTAATGGATTAAGAGATACCGGTTATAACTTTAATACAGCTATTGCCGATATAGTAGACAATTCGATTGCCGCAAATGCGACAAAAGTGAACATTGAAGTCAATATGGATCCTAATAAGAACATTAGGGTTTACATTGCAGACAATGGATGCGGAATGGACTTGGATGGTCTAAAAAACGCAATGAAATATGGTTCAAAGGAGCGCACAGAAAAGAACAGTCTCGGAAAGTTCGGACTTGGTTTGAAAACTGCTTCTACTGCATTTTGCAAAAAATTCTCTTTGCTCTCAAGAACAGCAGAAAAAATGGAGTTGCGCAAGGTGCAGTGGGACTTGGACTATATCGCAGCTAAAGGCTCTTGGATGCTTCAATTTCCAACTATAGAAGAAGATGAAGAGGAAATGCTGAACATGGTGGCAGGAGAAGGATCCGGCACGCTACTTGTATGGGATAGATTAGATCGGTTGATGAAAGATTACAAGACTTTAAAGAATGCGCAAAAGGGTCTTGTTAAGATACTTGATGATCTCAAGTTTCATCTTTCCATGGTATTTCAAAGGTACATTGACGTAAATGACACACGAGCAAAAAATGTCGAGATTGTTGTGAATACAGACACTATTAAGGCGTGGGATCCCTTTTGCACAAAGGAAGAAAGGACCGAGACTTTACAAGAGGAGGATGTCCCTGTAGATATGCCTGACGGCTCGCAAGCATTGTTTCATATTTCAGCTTATATAATACCAAAGAAAGGTGAATTTTCTTCTATCGAAGCAGAGAAGGAAGCACGTGGTAGCAATGACTTTCAAGGAATATATGTATATCGTGAAAATCGTCTTATCCATAGTGGGGACTGGTTCGGCTTTATGAAAAAAGAGCCGCACTTTTCCCTGCTTCGTGTAGATTTCTCATTTGATTATAAGATGGATGAGCTACTAAGTATCGATATAAAGAAGTCGAGAATCCTTCTTATTGGCGAATTGGCACAATACATCATCAACTTTCTTGGGGCACCAAGACGTGAAGCTGAAAAACGTTATCGCGACAAAGAAAACAAAGCGGTACATGAAAAGGGGGAAAATGCACACATACTCTCTAATCAAAACATCGACAGTAAAGCGCCTGATCTTGAAGAATCGAAAATCACCCCCAAAGGAGAAGACAGTGCTGAAATCAGCAATAACAACGGAACATTCACCAAAACAATCTCAATTAAGAGCAATGTAGACCCTAAGCAAAATCGTGTCATCCCTGTTCCCACGATCGAGGGTAATGCCCTGTGGGAGCCAGCTTTGGCAGATGGCAAGCATGCTGTAAATATTAACGAAACGCATCCTTTCTATAAAAAAATATACGGACCTTATCTTGCACAGCATTTAGTGGTCGAAGGATTGGATGACTTGTTATGGGCTTTGGCAGAAGCAGAGAATACCACGTGCTCTCCCTCAAGCATTGAGAACTACGAAGATATGAGATTTACTGTTTCTCGAATACTAAAGAGACTAGTAGCAGATTTGCCAGACCCCGAACAAGAAGGTTAATAATTGAGATATGGAAGCATTATGTATTAAACTGAAAAGTGTTTTAGAACGCCACTTTTCAATGCCCTTTGAAGTATCTTCGTCGCTGGTTGACGGTGAAGAACACTATACTTGTAGCCCCTCTAACGAAGGCGCAATGTTCTTTGATGTCAGAGTTTATATACATAATCATATAAGACTTGTCATTGAGATATACCCACAAAAACATGGTGGGTATATTCTCAAAGACATGGCGTCGGCAGAGGTGTCCAAAAGAAAGCGCTTCGAAATATATAAGGAAATGCTTGAAGATAAAGGAGCGAAAATAGTTTTTCTTGTAAATGGAAGTAATATCATTACTAATGAGTGGCCAAAACTATGGCGTTCTTTTATGTGCAAGATCGTCCTTGTTCCGATATCAGACAGTGATTCTTCCGAAAAGGAATTTTCTGTTATTTCTGAATGGTTGAAATATTGCTTTGAATTTATTTTCTCGCTGCTAACCATTACAGATATTAACGATAAAGGAGATAATATCACATCAATTCAGACAGAAGGCACTCCTACAGAAATACGCTCCATACGATATGAGCGAAATCCAATCAATAGACAACTATGCTTGCATAGAAAAGGATATAACTGTGCAGTATGTGGCATGAATTTCTATGATGTATATGGAAAAATAGGTTATCATTATATAGAAGTGCATCACACTACTCCTGTTTCAGCGATGACGCCTGGATATGTGTTTGATGTTGATAGAGATTTAGTACCATTGTGCTCTAACTGCCATGCAATGGTACATAGAAGAACACCACCTTATACTGTGGAAGAATTAAAGGGAATTATAAAAAAGTGATTTTTTCAAAAGAATCCCTGTTTTTGGTGTGGAAAGATCATCCATCTTCAATAGTTTACTATCCTTTTGATATCACATCATTAACCTATACCTAAATAAATATGAAAAAAAAAGATTAAACAAGGCGACATGAAGATCGCCTCAGAAGAAGACTTGCTCACACTCGACGCGAGCACAGGAAAGAAGACTTACCGCTACTTCACCCCCGAGGACTATCGGTTCTTTGAGACGGAGACCATCAACATGCGGGAGGAGGCGCAAAGGACTATCGACGAAATCAATTGCCACATCGACGACCGACAGTTAGCCTTCATGTGTGTATTCCACGTCGCTCAGATACTCAGCGCGAGCCTGGACGAATACCGCCAGCTGGTCAAGGACCTTCGCAGCAGGGCCTACGTCACCCTCTACAACATCTACGACGCGCAGGTGGAGCAAATGTGGCACCAACTGAGCCCCACGCTGACGGAGTTTGTGACCTTGGAGGAGAAGATTCAGAAAAATCTCATGGCCTTGGCCGAGTCCTGCCCCGTCTCCGCCTTGGAGGACATAGTGGGGAGACGCAGCCCACACAAAGAGGCAAGCGCCACGCCCGCCGACTACGAGGACCTCAAAAGACGGGCCGTGGAAAATGTGGCTGAGAGCATACGCCATGTGCGCAGAACCGCTAAGGAGATAGAACTGACGGAGGCGGCATTGTGTCGCACACGGGAGCTTCGCAGCGAGGCTGAGGAGGCTATTATCTACCATTATATCAAAAGGCAGTATGAGGAACGCCATCAAGACGCTCACCTCGCACGGGTGGCGATACGCCACTCGCACTACTTGGACAACCGAAAGGCGGAGGCCGACATGAGAATGCTGCAATGCCTGCTGGACCGCACGGAGGAACGGTATGAGCGCTGCCCTATCTGCAAACTATGGGCCGACTGGGACTTTTCGCAAGAGGAGGAAACGGAGGCCTTCGCCCACGAACTGAGTCAGCACGCGTTTGGCAAAAAAGACTTTGAGAGGCTTTTCATGTACCAGGCTGAGCACCGCATGCTGATAGAGAAAATCTGCAAGCGAAACGACGAAGACCATCAAAGCGACCCGCTCTTCTCCCATTGGGTCGATCCTTATAAGCTGGAGGAGATACTGAGATTCTGGGTGAAGGCCAACATCAAAACGAAAAAGCAATGGTACATTGTCTGGTGCATCATGAAGTATTCGTTCGACATCATTCGGGAGGGTCAAGACAAGAGCGATTTCGCAGTCCGTATGAATTTGATGTTCAAGGATGCGGAGGTAAAATGTGAGGTGAATTCGTTTAGGCGGGAAGAAAAAAAGATGAACCACAACAAGCACTTTTCCTACTGGCATAAGGAGACCGACCCCGACTATTCGATAGCAGAAAGCCTTTATAGGAAGTTAAACGAGAAGGACCTCTACCGAAAATAACCGCATTTTTGGCCTGTTACCAAGCAAAAAACCACGATTTTGGTAATTGCTTGGTAATTTTTGGGCCTTTTCACCCCCTAAATCCCGCTTTTCACTCTGTAATCTTTCCAACAAATGCTTGGATTACCAAAAAAAGGCCATTTTCTACCAAATTTAGGGGTTTTTTCGGGAAATGTTGGTAAAACGATTGCGCCACCCCCTGCTCCTTTCTACCTTTGCACCGTCAATTCGAGGCACGCGAGGCCGACGATGGCAAGCTAACAAATTAATAATAAAAGGTCGCGAGAAGGCGCGACGTAAAAAGAGAGTTATGAGTATGTATTTCAGTTTCACAGTCTGGAGGCTTTTGTTTAGCCTCAGTATGAGTTGTAGTAAAAAGGAAAAGTAAGAGCACGATGGAAGGAAAGATTATGCGAGTGGTGCAGCAGGGCGAGGCCTTCGCTGTGCAGAGTCAGAAGAGCGAGACGGGACAGGTGAAGAAGTGCAACATCCTGCTGCAGGAGCTGGGCGGGAAGTACGCCGACCAGTACGCCTGCACGATGCTGGGCAACGCGGCCACCTGCCGCTTCTCCCGGGACGAACTGGTGGCCGTCAGCCTCCGCTTCACGGTCAACGAGTATGACGGACGTCACTACCAGGACATCCTCGTGGCGGACATCCATCGGTTGAATCGGTGATTTATTTTTAACATGAATCATCGTAAATCGGAACACGAATCGATGGATTTATTTTAACATTAATCATCGTTAATCGAGACATTAATCATCATTAATAGGATTGGCCCAAGGGCCAATTTAGTGAACAGGAAAAGTAAAAATCTGAGTTGAGTACGAGGAGGATATTCCATGGTAAAGCGCGCAACAATCCACGTCTCTTCTCGCAAAACTCAACAACAATGAACAAGAACAATCAAGTCAACAATCAGGTTGAGAATCAGAACCATGGCGAGCATTGCCAGCACGTACAGATCGGCGGACAGGCTTAGTGCGACGACCTCAAGTATTTTCTTTTTTCGCCCGACGTGCCCGTGCCGCAGGCCGTGGAGAGCTTTCGCAAGGCGGGCGTAGGCCAGCAGATGAGCGACGGGACGTTCGACTTCGTCGTGCGGCCACCTATGCCCCAGCCGACGCTCCGCGCATCAAAAGGGCGATCTATCAGAAGTTGGGCGGCCAGTTTACAACAGAGGAAGCCTATGGCGCCACCACGATCGTGAGGGGCGTTGATGTCCAGAAAGGCAGAGTGCGCACCATGCTCAGTCGGTGGGAAAGCCAAGGGATGGTCCGGAGAATCGACCAGGGAGTTTATTGGAAGACTCACCGTTGTGAAATATAGCTGCATTGTTACATTGTTACATTGTTACATTGTTACGTTTTTGTTTCTCCACTTCTCTTCTTCGGGCTTTCGCAGTCGTCAAAGCCGTCTTCAAGACTGTCGTCAAAAAGCAATCTTTAAAGCAGTCTTCAAAAAACTGTCGTCATAACAATCTTCAAAAACAAAAAATGATCAAGAACATGTCAATTATCTTATCAGAACACTTCCGCCTCACGGAGTTTACCATCTCCCTCGTCGCCTATCGCGCGGGCCGCAATCGCCAGCAGGTGATCGGCCACCTCGTGAAGCGGTAGGCTGCCAGTCCAGACAAATCCCCTACTCCGTCTCAACCTAATAGACGCACGACTCGGCACGTTCCACCGCCAAGTCGTGCGTTTTTTGGCTTGCCACAATGAAAGATTTGAACACAGTTCACGATAAAGTTCATGATAAGGTTCACGATAAATATCCGAACATAACAGATTCTGTATGGAATGTGCTCGACTATCTCGGAGCGTACAACAGCGCATCAGCGGCAAAGGCCACGTAAAGTCTTATATTTCATATATATAGCGATGCAAAGCATATGGATCTTCACAAGATGCGCCAGGCTATGGCTCCGCCGTCACCTCCGTCTTGGCGGTCTGCTCCTCGGTCTTGGCCGTCTCCTCCTGGGGCGCAGGCTGGAGCGTCCGCTGGTAGCGATCCATGTCGTTGAGCAGTTTGACCGCCTCCTTCCACTGCTTGTCGTGGAGCAGCTTGTTCTCCACGCTGCCCCGCTGGAAGTAGTAGGCTGCCACGATGTCGCCCGCGAGGATGGCCTTGATCACCTCCTTGTTGTGGTCGAGGTCTTTGGCAAGGTTGTGGTTGAGGCGCTGTTCGAGCGCGTCAAACTCCGCGCGCGCCTCGTCGTAGTAGCCCTCGAACTTCGCCAGCTTCACCAGGTTCTTGAGTTGCTTCTCGCTCTCGCGGTCATACTTGAAGCCGCTCTGGATGACAAACGCCTTGAAGTCCTCGTAGTCGGCGTCGGAGAGCTCGAAGGTGGCGGCAGGCGCGATGGTCTTGTGCTCCTTGAGATATTTCACCTCCCAGTTGAGCATCGCCTCCGTGGAGTCGAGTCCCGTCGAGGCGAGGTAGAAGGCGATGTTGGGCAGCGAGTCGGGCAGCACCTCGATGTCGGGCTTGATGCCGCCTCCGTCGCGCACGATGCGTCCGTGGCGCGTGGTGAAGGTGTGGGTCAGCGAGTCGGGGATATGCTCCGTGTAGCCTCCGCGCCCGTGGCGGTAGTTGATGGCCTGGATGCAGCGTCCGCTGGGGATGTAGTATTTGCTCGTGGTGAGCTTGATGACGCCGTTGTAGGGCAGGTCGAAGGTCGATTGCACCAGCCCCTTGCCGAAGGTGCGCGTGCCCATGACGACGGCGCGGTCGAGGTCCTGGAGGCTGCCGCAGGTGATCTCCGAGGCCGAGGCCGTCTGGTCGTTGACGAGGACGACGATGGGCATCACGGTGTCGATCGGTTCCACCTTGGTCGTAAACTCGCGGTTGGCCTGCTTGATCTTGCCCTTCATCGTCAGGATGGTCTCGCCCTTGGGCACGAACATGTTGACGATGGAGATGGCCTCCTGGACGCTTCCGCCACCGTTGCCCCGCAGGTCGAGGACGAGGCTCTTCATGCCTTGGTGCTTCATGTCGAGCACGGCGCGCCTCACGTCGCGGGCGCAGTTCTCGGTGTAGGAGGTGAGGCAGAGATAGCCGATGCCGCCCGGCTGCACGCCGTAGTAGGCCACGGCAGGCTGCTGGATCTGCTCGCGGGTGATGATCTTGCGGAAGGTCTTGCCCGTCGAGGGGCGCATGATCTTGATCTCGAACGTCGATCCCGCGTCGCCGCGCAGGTGGCTGGAGACGTAGGCCGCGGGCTTCCCCGTCATCGTGGAGTCGTCGATGCTCACGATGACGTCGCCCTTGCGCAGTCCCGCCTTGGCCGCCGGCGTGTCCTCATACGGCTCGTCGATGACCACCGTCTTGCGCACCAGGTCGTAGCGGATGATGGCTCCGATGCCGCCGTAGCGTCCCGTCAGCATCAGGTCGAGCTCCTTGGTGTCGTCGGCGGGGTAATATACCGTGTAGGGGTCGAGGGAGTTGAGCATGGCCCCCAGGCCGTAGCGCACCACCTCGTTGGCGTTGAGCGTATCGACATACATCATGTCGAGGTATTTATAGACCGTGTTGAACACCTCCAGATTCTTCGTCACGTCGAAGTTGTGACGATCGTTGTCCTGGGCGTAGCTCGTCGTTAGCGCACAGAGGGCCAGCAACACGCCGATTATCTTTTTGGTCATTTCTCTCTATTTTTGGGTTGAATTCGTGATTTTGTATGCGTATTCCACGACCATGCCAGCGAGGGCAGCGAGAGCCTTGGCGCAGGTGGCTGGTCAGGGGAATGTCTGATTTTAGCTGCAAAGGTATAATTTAATAAGGAGATTTGGATGCCTTGGGTAGGGAAAAATGAAAAAAAACGGGAAAAAGGAAATTTTCTGCCCGAAAAGTTTGGTGGTTTCAAATATTCATCGTACCTTTGCACTCGCAATTCGGAAATGCACGATTGCTTACTGCTTCAGTAGCTCAGTTGGTTAGAGCACCTGACTGTTAATCAGGGGGTCGTTGGTTCAAGCCCATCCTGGAGCGCACAAAGAGAGAGTTGGTTTTTTACTGACTCTCTTTTTTGTGTATATCCCCTGTGTCCGGGGTGGAGGGCCGCTTGAATCTCATAATAACTAACTCACAGATTTCCAAATAGATATGAAAATAGACAAACACAAACTTCAAGCTGCCCTGGTGCGCTCCTTCTTCGACGCTTTTTCCTCGGGCGTGATCGACTGTGGACAGGGATCTGTCCAGGAACGCCGACAGCCGCAAAACGTGAAGCGGGCGATGCTCGACTACTACGAACAGATAGCCCCCGCCTTCTTCGAAACGGTCTTCTTCCCCCTGGCGGTCATCCATTCCGGCTACGAGGAGATGGAGCGCATGGTGCGCAAGGCGCATCAGCAGCGCATGGATATGAGGTCGATGCTGCTCGCGGCCTGTGGATCGGAGGCCTGCTACGAGGCGCTGGTGGCGGAGTATAAGCGCAACTTCTCCGCGCTGCTCGAAGGCGCTTGTCCCTCCGTGGCCGACCACCTCGCTGCCTGTGCAAAGCAGCAGGAGGGCGAGGGCATCGATACCGACCAGGCGATCGAACTGACCGTGCGCGCGATGGTGCGCGCCTACGCCAGCGGACTGAGGCTCGCGGGAGGGCAGGGCGCCAGCTTCCGCCAGGCCTCCCTCTATCGCTTGCTCCTCGACGCGATGAACGTGCTGCTCCACGACGAGAAGCTTGACTATTCCGACTGTGGCGAAAGCATCACCGCCATGCTTGTCAAGGCCTGCGGATCGGAGCAGCGCTTCGCCGTGGCGACTGCCGAGATGGACCGCGCGCAGCAGGATATCATGGGCTGACGCCGCCCGGGCTGCAAGCGTAAAAAAAACAATGCCGCCAACGAAAGACCCGAAGGTCCGTTCGTTGGCGGCATTCATTATAGTAGGGCCCTGAGGGTCAGTGGTTTTACTTCACGACGATCTTCTTGCCATTCTGGACATAGATGCCCGGCTGGAGGCTGCTGCGGTCGCCCGCCACGCGCTGGCCACTGAGGCTATAGATGGGCGCGTCGGCCTGGTTCGCGGTCGTCTCCGTGCTCTGGATGCCCGAACCGTTGACGATGTAGATCTTCACGTTGTCGATGGCGATGTGCTGAGCCTTCTTCGCATTGTAGAACCAAGCGAAGTAAAGCGGAGAGTTCTCGGCGAAGCAGCTGGTGACGTCAAATGAGAGGTGCTGCGGTTTGCAGGTCTCGCCCGCGGCCAGATCCTCCACGTGGTAGCCGTCGAAAGCGTCGCAGACGTCGGCCCACTCGTTCTTGTTGTAGGAATACTTCAGGCCGGCCTCCGACTTCTGACCCGTAGCCTTATCGACGGTGCGGTAATCGATGTCAAAGTCGATGAAGACCTTCTCGTCGGCCTGCAGCTTGCTGTAGAGGCAGGGAGTCTCCAGGGCGGCGAACATATTGACGAGCGGAGAGATGGAAGAGCAGATAGAAGCGAAGTTGCCCTCGAAGCCACCACCGGAGACGGGGAGCTCAAACCAGTTGTCGAAGCGCCAAACGTAGTCTATCTTCATCGACTCGTTGATGCGCTCCACGGCCCAGTCGGCGGGCAGCAGGCCGCTGTTGAAGTCCTCGTTGAAGGGCAGTCCATAGACGATCTCCTCGCCATAGCTCACGGCCACGGCTATCGGGAGAGAGACAACGCCGTCGGTATAGACCGTCTTGACATTGTACTCGTAGTCGCCCTCGGGGATGTTGGTGTCGTCGTAGGACGTGGCCTTGGTCTCGGCAATCTGCTTGCCACCACGGAAGACGAGATACTTCTCCACCGTATATTCCGAAGCCTTCGGGGCCTGCCAGGTGAGGTGGGCCGTGGCGTTGTCCTCGTCGATGGAAGCCTGGAGGTCAGAGACGGTGTTGCGCGTGCCGATGGCCACCAGCGTGCCCACCAGCTCCGACTCGCCGTCGGGGTTCTCATAGACAGCCTTGACGGCATAGTACTGCACGCCGCGGTTCACGCCCGTCTGCTCCGTGGCGCGCTCGTCGGGTTCGAGCCATCCGGCAAACAGCGCGCCGTTGGCGTAGCACTCGTAGTGGCTCGGCTGGCGGTCGCCCTCGGGAGCGTCCCAAGTCATGTTGACCTTGTACTTGCCCGTCTCCTCATCGTAGGCAGAAGTCACCTGCACGTTGCGCGGGGCATTGGTGCGCGGAGCAGAGAAGTTGACCTTCACCTCCACGGGCTCCGAGACGGCGTCGCCGTTGACGGCCTGCACGCCATAGGTGTATTCGCCCGACGCCTTGTTGGTCGTGTCGGTATAGGCGGTCGTCTTGACCTGCTTGGCCAGCATCTGGCCGTCGATCAGCACGTTGTAGGACGTGGCGCCCGTCACCTTGTAGGCGGAGCGCAGGGGGCGGGCCACCTTCTTGCCCGTCATGGCGAAGGGACGGTAGGCGGGAAGCGAAGCCAGCGGCTTGCCCTCGCGCGGCTGCGACGGAGCGGCTGCACCCGTGGCCTCCGTATAGAGGCTCACGTCGTCGATGGCCCACGTGAAGTAGAGACCCGTGGCCTCGTCGTCCAGGTCACTCAGGGCCTGGAAGGCCACGATGGCGTCGCCCTCGGAGGCATCGCCGAGATAGAGCGAGACGAGCTGCCAGTCGTCCGATCCGTTGCTGTCGTAGCGAGCGTCCCAGAGCGCCTTCCAGGTCTTGCCGCCGTCGTGGCTCACCTTGACATAATAATGGTCCTTGAAGTCCTCAAACTCGCCATACTCGAGCACCTTCGGGTCGATGGCGGTATAGAAGTTGAGATACTGTGCTCCCTTGGTGGCGGGCAGGATGAGCCACTCGTCCTGGTCGGCAGGTGTGCCGTCCTCGTGCTCGCCCACCTGGTCCCAGGTGACCACCGCACTGCCCTTGCCCGTGTGTCTCCACAGGTTCAGGTCCTCCTCGTTGCCCGTCTCTTCCATCTCGGGAGTCGGGAAGCGAAACCAGGTGTAGGTCGGATCGTAGGTGTTGGTCGTCTGAACCTTCCATTCTTCGGGGAAGGTCTTGCCCTCGAAGCCTTCGGTCAGCAGCGTGTCGGCCTGATCCTTCGCCAGTCGGTCCCAGGTCAGCGTCACGTAGCCGTCCTGTTGCACGGCACGGAGATTGACGGGCTTGGCGGGGATGTCCTGCGCGCAGGCCGCCGATGAGAACAATGCCGCCACGGCAAGCGAGGCGACAGAACGAAGCCACCTTGGCGTGGCCTTGTGGGTAGAATAATTAGCGTCCATAATCAATATTTTTTGATATGTTTTATGGGTGCAAAGGTAGCGACAAAAAATAGGGACGCCAACCTTTCTCCGATGGAACCGTCACTTTTTCACGAAAAAGCAATAGAAAATGCGCTTTTTAGCATGATTTTTCTATGGATATTCGCTCCCTCGAGATCTTTTGATAGATGGAAGGCTTCATGCCCGTGAGCCGCGTGAAGATGTTGATGAAGTTGGCCTGCGACTTGTAGCCGACGCTCTCGGAGATCGCCTTGATGGTGTAGTGGCCATAGCGATCGTTGTCGGCGAGCCGCTGCATGGCCTCCTTGATGCGGTAGTCGTTGAGGAAGGATCGGAAGTTCTTGCCATAGCCCTCGTTGATGGCTTCCGAGACGTAGCGGGGATTGGATCCCACGAGCTGGGCGAGGCGGTCGATGGAGAAGTCGGTACTGCAAAACTCCTCCACCTTTCCCATCACGCGTCCGATGTCGGCGAGCAGGGCGGCGCGTTGCTCGGTCGTGAGGATCAGCGAACGGGGAGCAGCCTCCTGAGTTTTTTCCTCCTGGTCGTCCCTTTGCACGTCCCCTTGCACGTCCTCTTGCCCGTCTCTCTGATCGTCCCTCTGCTTGTCTCCTTGGTCGCTCTCCAGGTTGCCTCCCTGATGGGCCCCCAGGTGGTCCCCCTTGTTGGTGGCCTGTGGCGCCTCCTTGGCCTGGATGGGGGAGGCGAGGAAGAGCTGGCTGCGGTCGTAGAGGCGGTTGTAGGCGTGGTGGAGCTGCCGCTTCTGTGCCGAGACGATGATGAAGAGCACGATGATCAAGGCCAGGGCGATGGCGAGCGCGAGGAGCCAGCGGGCCTGGGTGCGTATCTGCTGGCTGTCGAAGATCTGCTGCTGCGTGAGCAGATTGATGGTACTGGCGTTTTTGTTGGCGTCGTAGATATACTGTGTGTTCTTCATGGCGTTGAGCTCGTCGCTGTAGTGGAGCTTCTCCATCAGGTTGGCATACTCCATGCGGCAGGCCGAGGCCCGCGTGGCGTCGCCCTGCGCGTCGTAGGCTTGTGCGAGGAGATGCATCGTCTCGGCCAGAAACTCGTCGTGGTTGGTGCGGCGGGCCCACTCCTCGTTTTTCTTGAGCAGCAGGATGGCGGAGTCGAGGCGATGGGTGTCCATATAGAGCTGGGCGAGACAGGAGTTGGTGTTGTCCACAAATGAGGAGTCCATTCCCGTGCGGATGGCATACTGCCGCGCCTGGATGTAGTAGCTGGCTGCTGCCGCGGGCTGGTCCTGGCTCTTGGCCACGAGGCCGCGCCCCATCAGGATATTGTAGCGATAGCCACTGTTGTGCTCCACGTTGGCCTCCATCTGCTGGAGAAACACCATGCCGCTGTCGGCCTGGCCGACGAAGCACGAGGCCCCGACCAGGTTGTTGAGCACGGCGTTCTGCAGCGTCTTTTGGCCCGTCTTGCGACTGCTCCTTAGTGCCTTGCGGTAGAAGTAGAGGCCCATCTGGTAGTCGCCCTGCGTGCTGTAGAGATTGCCCATGCCGTTGTAGAAGCGGGCGGTCAGTTCGCTATAGCCCTGGTGCTCGGCGATGCGGAGGCCGTCGAGATAGCTCTTCATCGAGGCCGTATAGAGCCGCTGGTCGTAGAACTTGTCGCCGGCCTGCAGCAAGCATGTGGCTGTGGTTTGGTCGCCGCCATTGCCCTTGGCGCCTTGGGCAAACCCCAGAGTGGTGCCCCAAAGGATAAGCGTGTATATGATGTAGATGATCTTCTTGGTCATGGTCCTTCCGCATTATGGACGCAAAATTAATAATTTTTCGCTGCTTATCCGCTGATAGAGTGTTAAAAGTCATTGTTTTGCGAAAAGAATGATACTTTTTGACCTTTTTACAAGCGAGGGACGGAATTTTCTCGCAAGAGAGGGACAAGACTTCTCGCAAAGGATAGGGAAGAAGTTCTCGCAAAGGATAGGGCAGGACTTTTGCGCGGCGGGCCTCCCTCGACTCTGGGCAAAAGAAAACCGCCAGCAGAGAGACGGTCGGTCTCCTGCTGGCGGAAGGGGTACATTTGTGCTTCCTGAAGCAGTAACGCTTTCTGCTTCCCGAAGCAGTAACGCTTTCTGCTTCCCGAAGCAGTATGTGTTTTACTTTCTCATGACCTTGCGCGTGTGGACGCTGCCGTCGGCCTGGATGTCGCGGATGATGTAGAGACCGCGGCCCATCTGGTCGGCCTCGATGCGCTTGCCGTCGATGGTGTAAACCTCGGAGCGCACGGTCTGGCTCTCCTTCGTCTGGGGCAGATCCTCGATGCCGTTGATGGCGTCGTTGAACTTAACACCCTCGACATTCTCGACGGCGCAGCCCTCCACGTTCTTGGAATAGTAGTTGACGAAGGCGACGATATTGAGGTTGTCTCTGTTCCACATGCGCCATGCCTCCTCGAAGTTGCCGGCCTGCACCTTGTCGTTCTTGGTGAAATAGACCGTGTTCAGACCCAGGGAGACCTCGTAGCTAAACTTGTTGCCGTCCCACTCGATGGGCTCGCCCCAGATGGAGTTGATGGCACGGGTCACGTGCTGGTGGGTGAACGATCCCTCGGCACCCATCTGGGCGTGGGCAGCGATGTTGTCCTCGGTCAGCATGACCGTGATGCGCGAACCATCCTTGGCGCTGCTGTTGCGCATACCCTCCACGCGGACCACGATGGTGGTGTCGTTGTCGCCGTAGCGTGCGGAGAGGTTGGTGATGATGATATTGGCGGGATCGCTCTGGATCTGCTGGATGAGGCTCTCGATCTCCATGGCGGAACCGGGCATGTAGGTGCAGCACTTGTTGCCAGCCGTGGACATGGCGTCGAACCAGGCGTTGCGGCCGAACATCATGGCCGGAGCGTAGGTGCCGCGGTCGTTGTAGAGGGAAGCGTAGTCGTAGAGGTCGGTCTTGATATACTCGCCATTGACCACGCTGCGCTTCGTGGTGAGCCAGTCGGTGTAGTACATCACGTGGTGGGCGGCGGCAAAGACCTCGCCCTCATAATCGGGATTCTCCAGGGCGGTGTGGAGGTAGCCAGCCACGCGCGGGCAGTTGGGGCACGACTCGGTGGTAAACTCCTCCAGCAGCACCTTGCGCTTGAAGCCCATGGCGATGTCGAGCGCGTTGTTGGTCGGGTCGATATCGGTCTCGTCACCGAGGTCGGTGATGTTGACGTTGACGGCCGACTCGCCATCGACGCTTCCCAGGGTCGGGTTGATGGTCCACTTCAGGTCGATATACTGACCCGAGGTGATGGTCTTGTCGAAGGTCGTGGCAAACTTCTGGCCAGCCACGGTGGTGGTGATGGTGAACTTGTTTACGGGGCGTGTGGCCTTGTTGAACACCGTACCGCTCATGGTCACGGATCCCGTCGTGGCGTTGAGCATGGCCTTGGCGCCCGTGAGGGCCAGGTCATACTTCGGCAGGTTGTTGCCCACGATGACGGCCTCCACGCTGATGGCACCCTGTCCGTGGCGGTCGCCCCAGAAGGCATCAGAGGTGCTCTTGTAGTGGAAGGAACCCGTCTGACCCGGCTTCACGACGGAGAGGGCAGGAGTGCTGCCGCGCTGCTTCAGGTCGAAGCCGATGTAGAGGCGCTCGCCCGTGATGGCGTAGGGCGCGTTGAGCTGCACGACGTTCCAGCCCTTCTTGATGCGCGTGTCCGTCTTCATGGTGATGTAGCCCTCGGCCAGGTTCTCACCCTTCAGCGTCTTTCTCACCCAGACGCGCAGCGTGTCGATGTTGGAGCGGGAGCACAGAGCCACCCGGACTTGCGCCACGCTGTTGCCCTGGTAGGCTTCCATGGTTTCGCCAGGAAGCTGGATCGCAGCCGATACCCAAGTGTTGCCTTTCTGGGTGGCCATACCTTCACTGGCCACTGCGCCCTTGCAATAGCCCAACGTCAGCGTGTCCGACTGAGCCAGCAGCGGAGCTACCGTCAGAAGGGCGAGGAGAGTTAGTAAAATCTTCTTCAGTAACTATTCAGCAATAACACTCCTTTGAGTTTTTTGTCAACAATCCTGACAAAA
>ERZ780139.1317-NODE-1317-length-22078-cov-2.649003_pt1 | contig 22078 bp, 17 predicted proteins | sample MGYA00511476_ERZ780139 | MGnify/ENA primary metagenome ERZ780139 (study PRJEB29588, sample SAMEA2158190) | human gut metagenome | biome: human gut; feature: human-associated habitat; material: faeces | place: Denmark | collected 2008/2010 ... | reverse complement strand
TTTCGTAACTTGAACAACTCGCGAACAATAAAAGCCGCCAATTTTATTCTCCACGTAAAATTTTAACTGTCTCAGCAACAGCCTTAATAATCATTTCTACCTCTTCTTTGGTATTTTCATAATCAAGTGTCAAACGAAGGGAACCTCTTGCTGTCTCTTTATCTCTTCCAATTGCAAGAAGCACATGACTTGGATCAAGAAAACCTGATGTGCATGCTGAACCTGATGATGCACAAATTCCTTTGTTGTCAAGTAAGAGCAAGAGTCCCTCTGCCTCGGTATCCGGAAAGCAAAAGTTTACATTTCCTGGAAGACGATTGGTTGCATCTCCGTTTAACAGTGCACCTGGAATTTTCTTTAGTCCGTTTATTAACTGCTCACGAAGTTTTGTCACATAGATGGAGCGCTCTTTTTGAAGTGAGCAAGCTTCCTCTAATGCCGCTGCCATTCCTACTATAGCAGGAAGATTTTCCGTTCCAGCACGTTTTCCTCGCTCCTGTCCGCCGCCCTCTATAAGATTTGTCAAAAATACACCAGTCTTTGCATACAGCACACCAATTCCCTTTGGTCCATTAAATTTATGTGCTGATAAAGACAGCATGTCAACCTGATCTTCCTCTACATTAATGGGAAGATGACCTACTGCCTGTACCGCATCGGTGTGGAATAAAATGCCGTGTTTCTTCGCAATCTCACCAATTTCCTTGATCGGCTCAATCGTACCGATCTCATTGTTTGCAAACATTACGCTGACCAGAATTGTATCCGGACGGATCGCTGCTTCAACAGCTTCCGGACTGACAATACCATTCTCATCTACATCCAGATAAGTCACTTCATATCCTCTCTTCTGGAGATATTCTCCTGTATGAAGGATTGCATGATGTTCAATCTTTGTTGTAATGATATGTTTTCCCTTTGATTCATAAGCCTCAGCTGTAGCTTTCAGCGCCCAGTTATCAGATTCAGAACCACCAGCTGTGAAATAAATCTCCTCTGTCTTCGCACCAAGTGCTTTTGCTATGATTTCTCTCTGTTTTGTGATCACTTCTTTATTCGCAGCCGCAAAACCATAAACACTGGATGGGTTGCCAAAATGCTCTGTAAAATATGGGAGCATCGCATCCACAACTTCCGGTGCTGTCTTTGTTGTTGCTGCATTATCAAGATAAATTAATTTTCCCATTACCTGTTACCTCACTTTTATTTTATCTACTTTGTTTTCTTACTGTTCACAAATAATTGTAGACAATGATTCTTTTCAGTTTTTACACTTTGTATAATCCAGATGATTGTCTGTATGTCCAAGACATTTACTTTCTGTCACCAGTTGGTTCAGCCAGATTTCATCTACTGTCTGGTTAATACTATCATTGATTCGTTTCCACACATACTTTGTCACACAGCTGTCCGCACCTTTGCATTCTCCTTCCGGATCAAGTCCGGCGCATTCTACTGGTTCAAGATTTCCTTCCAGTGCACGAAGCACATCTCCTACAGAAATATCTTTTGCTTCCTTTGCTAAGACATATCCACCATTTGCACCTCGGATACTCTTGACAAGTCCTGCTTTTTTCAGCTTCGACATCAATTGTTCCAGATATCGTTCTGAAATATCCTGACGTCTTGCAATACTTGTGATGGAAACCGGAGAATCTTCACTGTATTGGGCCAGATCGATCAAGGCACGCAATCCGTATTTCCCCTTTGTTGACAGTTTCACATCTTCACCTTCTTTTTCTTTTCCTTTTCCTAGTATTATGCTAGGGTTTCCTTTTGTAGGATATCACCAGTCTTACGTTCTGTCAAGGATGTTTCTTGAATATGTTGTTTAAAAATAAGTTCATTTCTGGTTACTGTCCGCGTTGTACGTGGCAGCAATCATTTTGACATGAGGGTATTATGTTTAGAAAAAAACATTCTTTGATTAAAGGAACACTGATTCTCACATCTGCCGGTCTTGTAAGCCGCGTTCTCGGATTCTTTTTCCGTATTTTCTTAAGCCATACCTTTGGAGAAGAACAGGTCGGACTTTATCAGTTAATTTTCCCTTTCTACGCACTCTGCCTGTCTTTGAGTACTTCAGGTCTTGAAACTGCCATTTCCAGAAGTGTCTCTCGCTTTCACTCCCTTGGCCGAACGCAGGACGGAAAGTTGATTTTCCAGACAGGTCTGATTCTTTCTGTTCTGATTTCTCTGATTTGTACTTTTCTAGTACAGAAGAATTCCGTTTTTCTTTCAAATCGTTTTCTTGGAGATCCAAGATGTGCAACACTATTATATCTGATCGTTCTTGCACTTCCGGCGGCTTCTGTCCACAGTTGTATCTGTGGTTATCACTATGGTCTGCAAAGAACCTCTGTCCCGGCTATTTCACAGTTAATCGAACAATTTGTTCGAATTTCTTCTGTGTTTGTTTTATATTTTATTTTTATACACCGTGGAGTTCACCCTAAGATTCCATTGGCTGTATCAGGTATTATTTTCGGAGAACTTGCAGCAGCAGGCTACTCGCTTTTTTCACTGAAGAAGAAGGGTTTTGATGCCAATTCTCCATATATTCTTTCTATCTCAAAATCTTGTTCTGAATTGCTACGCCTCTCTGTTCCATTGACAGTTAATCGCACAGCAATTACATTCTTGCAGGGAATTGAAGCAGCTTCAATCCCCGTCTGCCTTGAGCTTGCATCTCACAGTGCTTCCGAAGCTCTCAGTATTTATGGAGTACTGACCGGAATGGCATTACCATGTATCCTTTTTCCCAGTGCACTCACAAACTCAATCAGCCTGCTTTTAATCCCTGCTGTCGCACAAAAGCAGGCTGAAAGCTCTTCAAAAGAGACATTTCTCCTTATAAAAAAGGCTGCCGGAGGATGTTTCTCCCTTGGTCTTCTGTGTTCTGTCTTTTTTCTTCTTACTGGATCTTTCCTCGGAAATTTCTTATTTCACAGTACTTTAGCCGGTAATTTCATCGTAACGCTTGCCTGGATCTGCCCTTTCCTGTACACAAGTTCCGCTCTTCTCAGTGCAATCAATGGACTGGGACTTACAACCCTGACGCTGATGATCAATCTTCTTGGACTATCCATCCGCATTCTTAGTGTATATTTCGGAATCCCGCACTATGGAATCGCAGGATACCTATGGGGACTTTTCATCAGTCAATCAACTGTCTGCCTCGTTGCATTACTCACACTTTCCCACGAAATCAAAAAAGAATATTTACGATCTTTTGGATCAGCCACGGATTAAGACAGGATTCTGAAAAAATCCCAATTAAAAACAAACCGCATACAAAGAACGTTTTTTGTCTGTTCCACTGATTCTGTGGATAGTTCCAATAAAAGCGCAAAAGCACAAGAACTGCCGGAACATAAAAAAGGAACTGTGGAAATAGTCCTGCCACACAAAGAATACTTCCCTTCATTCCTAATTCTGCCACTGCCTCTGACAGTAAAATTCCTCCTGACATCCCAGTCCACAGAAGAAAAAACGCTGCCACAATTTTTCTGATCCGGATTCCCATCGCCAAAAACAGCATCAGGAAAAAAATTCCCCGTACCTGAATCAAATACCAAATGTACTGTTGAAAAGATATCTTCTCATTCTTTAATCTCATAAGATAAACTTCTGTAAAAGTTCCGATCAAGCTCAGCTGTTCTCCCCATATATAATTGACAATCAAGATTCCTGTCAAAAAGCCTGTAAAAAACAGAGCCAGAAAGTAATGTCCTGTACGAAATGCCTTCACCAGTATTCCTCCCACCCTATAAAATGTTCTGCGGATATATTTTTATCCTCAATCTTCCACACCATTATATGAGTGTCTGGTTTTTCTCATGCGGCAGCGATGCTACTTATTGTCGGCATTCAATCATTTTCCATACTTTACAGCATAAGCCATCAAAGAAGAAACTGTCTTCGCATCTTCAATCTCACCTGAAAAGATCTTTTCCTTCAATTCTTCTATTGTATAAGCGCCAAGTTCAATAAATTCATCTTCATCCAAATGCTGTTTTGACGGTATCAGATCATGTGCCACATAAACTTCAATCCGTTCGTTACAAAATGCTACTGTTGTCCGTAAAGTGATCAGCCACTCCAGATTCTCGCTGCGATACCCTGTCTCTTCCTCTAATTCACGGGAAGCACACTCTATACCAGGTTCTCCCACTTCATCAAGTGCTCCTGCCGGAATCTCCAATGTATATCGATCCAGCGCATTTCTATACTGTCTCACCATCAAAATCTTACCATCTGCTGTAACCGGAACTACCGCTGCTGCTCCTTTATGGTCGATCAGATCCCATTTTGCAATGTTACCGTTGGGAATCTGCATGGTGTCCTGATAATAATCAATGATCGCACCTTTTGCAACCAGTTCCCGTTTGATACGCCTGAATTCTTCCATGACCCGTTATTCCTTCTTTTATTTATCCTCGAATCTGTTATTTGTTCTCCAGTAATTTGTCCACACTTACCATCTTGACACACAGTACGAACAGATCCGTTGCCATTGCCATCTCTTCCGGTGTCGGGAAGGAAGGTGCGATACGGATATTGGAATCTTTGGGATCCTTCTTATAAGGGAAAGTAGCGCCTGCCCCCGTCAGAGTCACACCTGCTTCCTTACATTTTGCCGCAATAGCCTTGGCACAACCATCCATCGCATCAAAGGAGATAAAATATCCACCGTTGGGTTTTGTCCAGCTGCCGATACCAAGTCCACCCAGTTCCTCATCCAAAACCTTCAATACTGCCTCAAATTTTGGACGCATGATTGCCGCATGCTTCTTCATATGTTCACGAATACCGTTAATATCCTTAAAATAGCGTACATGACGTAACTGATTGATCTTATCGTATCCAATCGTCTGAATTGTCATGGACTTTCTCATATCATCCAGATTGGCCTTAGAAGATGCGATAGCCGCAATACCGGAACCTGCAAAGCTTACCTTAGAGGTAGAGCAGAACTCGAATACCATATCCGGATGTCCTGCCTTCTCACATTCGGAGAGAATCTCTAACAGCTGATCCTGTCTGTCATCATATAAATGATGAATTGCATAAGCATTATCCCAAAAAATACGGAAATCCGGTGCCGCCGGCGTAAGCGCTGCGAAGCGCCTTACGGTCTCATCGGAATAAGAATATCCCTGAGGATTGGAGTACTTCGGTACGCACCAAATGCCTTTGATGGCGGGATCTTCGCTGACCAGCTTCTCTACCAGGTCCATATCCGGTCCTTCGGGAGTCATGGGTACATTGATCATTTCAATTCCGAAATGCTCTGTAATTCCAAAATGTCTGTCATATCCGGGAACAGGGCACAAAAACTTTACATGCTCGAGTTTACACCAGGGGGTATTTCCCAAAATGCCATGGGTCATGGCACGGGATACCGTATCATACATGATGGTCAGACTGGCATTACCGCATACGATCACGTTCTCTGGTTTTACCTCCAGAATATCCGCCATCAGCTTCTTTGCCTCAGGAATGCCATCCAAACCTCCGTAGTTTCTCACATCCATTCCATCCTCAGCCTTCATAGCGCTCTGAGAATTCACAACATCCAGAAAATCCATTGTCATATCCAGCTGATTGACTGCAGGTTTTCCTCTGGACATATCCAGTTTCAGGCCTTTGCCTTTTGCATCTTCATATGCAGCGTTCAGCTCTGCTTTCAATGTTAAAAGTTCTTCCTTGGATAATTCCTGATATGCTTTCATTTCGTACCATACCTTTCTCGTTTTTTCCCATAGGGAATACGCTTTCTTCTGTGGACGTTGGATAATCGTATACAATCATACACTCCGAATATCATACTATAAGAAAGTTCTTTGTACAATACCTTTTTTCGAAAATTTTATCAAAAAAGCTGCTGTGCTTTAACAGCACAACAGCTTTTCTTACTTCGTATGAAATTGTCATTTCTGACTGGTCAGTTATTTGGCGTAATCAATTACGCGGCTCTCACGGATCACATTTACCTTGATCTGTCCGGGATATTCCAATTCAGCTTCAATCTGCTTGGAAATATCTCTTGCCAACAGTACCATATCGGCATCTGAAATCTGTTCGGGCACTACCATAACACGAACTTCACGACCTGCCTGAATAGCAAAAGATTTATCTACACCTTTGAAATTGTTTGTGATATCTTCTAACTGTCTTAATCTGCTAGTATAGGTTTCCAGTGTTTCCCTTCTAGCTCCCGGTCTTGCAGCGGATATTGTATCAGCAGCTTGTACAATACATGCAATCAGGGAAGTAGGCTCTACATCGCCATGGTGAGATTCCACTGCGTTGATAACAGTAGCATTCTCTTTGTATTTCCGACACAATTCAGCACCCAGCTGAATATGAGAACCTTCCATTTCGTGGTCGACTGCTTTACCGATATCATGCAGCAGTCCGGCTCTCTTGGCAAGTCTCACATCCAATCCCAGTTCTGCAGCCAGCAGTCCGGACAGCTGTGCTACTTCAATAGAATGCTTTAATGCATTCTGACCATAGCTGGTACGGAATTTCATCTTACCGAGTAATCTTACCAGTTCGGGATGAATGCCATGTACACCAACCTCCAGAGTTGCGGCTTCTCCCTCTTCCTTGATCATTACTTCGACTTCCTTCTGCGCCTTCTCTACCATCTCTTCGATTCTGGCCGGATGAATACGTCCGTCCACAATCAGCTTCTCCAGCGCAATTCTCGCTACCTCACGACGAATCGGATCAAATCCGGACAGGATTACTGCTTCCGGTGTATCATCTATGATCAGGTCTACACCTGTCATGGTCTCAAGGGTACGGATATTACGTCCCTCACGTCCAATGATACGTCCCTTCATCTCGTCATTAGGTAACTGTACAACGGAAATTGTAGTCTCAGAGACATGGTCTGCTGCACATCTCTGTATAGCGTTAACCACATATTCCTTTGCCTTTTTGTCTGCTTCTTCTTTGGCCCGACTCTCCATTTCCTTGATCATCACGGCCGATTCATGTTTCACTTCATCTTCAACAATTTTCAATAAGTAGTCTTTTGCTTGTTCAGAGGTTAATCCGGAAATTCGTTCCAGTTCCTGCACACGCTGCTCATTCAGCTTGGAGACTTCTTCCTTCATTCTGCCTAGGGTTTCTTCTCTGGCTGCCAAACTTGCCTCGCGCTTCTCGATGGCATCTGCTTTCTTATCGATGTTCTCTTCCTTCTGCTGAACTCTGCGCTCATACCGCTGAGCTTCCGCTCTGCGCTCCTTGATCTCTTTGTCCAGTTCATTCTTGGTACGAATGGACTCTTCCTTGACTTCCAGGAGTGATTCGCGCTTTTTGTTCTCTGCAGTCTTCAGAGCTTCATCAATAATCTCTCTTGCCTTCTCCTCTGCGTTGCCGATGGTTCCCTCCGCATTCTTCTTCAGACGGGTGGTGGTAACCTTTGCTGTGATCAGCACTGCAGCTATAATGGCAATAACAGAAACCACTAATACTATTACAATATTAGTGTCCACTACAGGAGCACCTCCTTATGAAATTTTCATTGTACATTTTGCTCCGATAATACAAATTATCGTTCATAATAGAATGCAATTTATGTACATTCTAACAAGCAATTCACAACAGTATTAGTGTAAACTGAAATTGTACCTCTGTCAAGTACAAGTCGCAATTACTCCAAAAATAGTTCCTATATTAATACAATCTTTGTGCATTATTTCTTGCTTTTCCTGCACTATACAGTATCCTAAAAATCGTCACTGTGCATGCCTCCGATTGCCTTGCGAATGGCTTCTTGTGAGAATCCCTTTCTTGCCAGAAATGCGTATATTTTCTGTCGTTCTTTCCAGTCTGTTTCTTCCGCTGCATCATAATGTTTCTTACGAAGCAATTCCCGGATCATACTCTGTTCATCCTGTTTCCCGCCATTCTCCCTCCAGTTCTGCCAGGCTTCTTCTATCGTGGCAGAGGAAATCCCCTTGCCCTGGAGATCCTGTTCAATGCGTCTTCTGCTGCGGCTGTTCTCATGATAGGTGATATAATCCACCGCATAACGAAGATCATCTATATAATGAAAGCCTGCCACATATTCTATTGCCTGCTCTATGATCTCCGGCGGATAATATCCCTGCTGTAATTTTGTCCGTAATTGTGAGGTCGTATATTCCCGCCCCTGAAGCAGATTCATAGCCCTCAGTTTTGCACGTTTAGGCAGTACCTCCTGCATAATGGTCCGGTAATCCTCCGTTCGGAGTTCTTCACCCTCTTTTATATGGTAGAGACGCAATTCGCCTTTGTATAAAACAAAGGCGAATTCCTGATCAATATATACCTTACTTCTCGATTTGGAAAGTTCCGTAACCTGTGTTACCAGCATGGATCTACTCTTCCTTCTCTGCTGCGGCAGTGACATCTGCCTTTAGTCCGTAATGATCTCTGACCTTCTCGGCAATCTCATCGCAGATGGCGGGATTGTCTTTTAAATACTGCTTGGCATTCTCACGGCCTTGTCCGATCTTGTTGCCCTCGTAGGCATACCAGGCACCGGACTTTGCCACAACGTCACAGCTGGTTGCCAGATCCAGAATATCTCCTACCATGGAAATACCTTCACCGAACATGATATCAAACTCTGCTTCCTTGAAAGGAGGCGCGATCTTATTCTTAACGACTTTGACACGGGTACGGTTACCGATCACTTCACCGCCCTGCTTCAGAGCTTCGATCCTTCTGACATCCAGTCGTACAGAAGAATAGAACTTCAGCGCACGTCCGCCAGTAGTGGTCTCAGGATTACCGAACATTACACCTACCTTCTCACGCAGCTGGTTGATAAAGATAACCGTACAGTTGGACTTGCTGATCACAGCGGTCAGCTTGCGCAGCGCCTGGGACATCAGTCGTGCCTGTAAACCCACATGGCTGTCTCCCATATCACCGTCAATCTCGGCCTTGGGTACCAGTGCGGCTACGGAGTCCACTACGATAATGTCAATGGCTCCGGAGCGTACCATGGTCTCCGTGATCTCCAGTGCCTGCTCACCGTTATCCGGCTGGGAAATGTACAGGTTGTCAATATCTACGCCAATGTTCTTCGCATAGACAGGATCCAGAGCATGCTCCGCATCGATGAATCCGGCAATACCGCCTCTTTTCTGTACTTCTGCGATCATATGTAAGGTAACGGTGGTCTTACCACTGGATTCCGGTCCATAGATCTCAATGATTCTTCCCTTGGGAATACCGCCCAGTCCTAACGCTATATCCAAACTTAAAGAACCGGTGGGGATGGTCTCCACATTCATCTGTGCCGTGGGATCTCCCAGCTTCATTACCGCGCCCTTTCCGTACTGCTTCTCGATCTGGCTCAGCGCCGCATCCAATGCTTTAAGCTTATCGTCTTTTTCCATGTCAATCTCCTTTTTGTTCAAGGAACAAATGTTCTGCTTTTTATTTAGGATAAAACATTTGTTCGTGTTTGTCAATGTCTATTTTTATTATACATATTTTGTGTACATTAAAGCTCCCTCATAAGCATTCCCCCTTATTTTTTCGTTCCGATGATCGTCTGAAATTTTGGCGAATGCCTGAACATCCTGAAATGTCTGTCGATAATCAGAGATAAAAGATACAAAAAGAATGTATCACACATCCCCGCTTCCCGCAAGGACGCATGATACATTTCCTGTGTTTTCGTCACTATCTACAATTTTTTACCCCTTCGTTTTGAGGGTATCTCACAAAATATTTTTCTGTTACTTTTTACCAAAAGTAACTTTGCTGAAGTATTTCAGAATACAGCTGCGCATAAGAATCAGTGCTGCAGAGGTAGTTGCCTCTCTGATCTGGCTGCGGGTTCCAGAGAAATGATACTCTTTCACCGTAACTTCTCCCTTTATGCTGCATCCGATATATACCAGTCCTACCGGCTTTTCCTCGGTTCCGCCGTCCGGTCCTGCAATTCCGGTCACTGCCACAGCCACATCCGATTTCATTAACAGTGCGGCTCCTTTTGCCATCTCTGAGGCAGTCTTGCTGCTGACGGCACCGTATTTGTCCAATGTGCTCTTACGCACTCCCAGGAATTTCCGTTTTGCCTTATTGGAATAAGTCACCAGTCCGGCCTTGTAGCACTCCGATACCCCGGGGACATTGATGATCCTTGCCGCGATCATGCCGCCGGTACAGGATTCCGCGGTTGTCACCGTCAGATCATTGGCCATCAGCAGATCTGCTACCGCCATCTCCAGGGTAGTCTCCGCCTTGGTACTGTAAATATCCGCTCCAAAACGGGATTTCAGTTCCTTCACCACAGGTTTAATGGCTTTTCCGGCTGCCTTGGTATCTTCCCCGGAAGCGGTGACACGGATATGTACTTCTCCCGTCTTGGCATAGGTAGCTATCGTAGGATTGGTCTGTCCGTCGATCAGATCCTTCAGGGTATCCTCCACCTGGCTCTCCGGCACACCACAAAGCTTTACCGTCTGAGAACAGATCACCCCGGGAGTCAGTGTATCCAGATAAGGAAGCACCTGCTGTTCGAACATGGGAACCAGTTCCGCAGGGGGGCCCGGCAGCAACACAATACGGTTCTTCTCCGTCTCCAGAATAATGCCCGGCGCTGTTCCATTATCATTGTCCAGCACCTTCGCTCCCTCTGGCACCATGGCCTGTTTCCAGTTGTTCTCCGTGGGCTGAATATCTCTGACTGCGAAAAATTCGGCAATGCGCTCCATGCTGTGATCATCCACCGAGAGATTCTTTCCACAGACTTCCGCCACAGTCTCCTTGGTCAGATCATCCTCCGTGGGTCCCAGTCCACCAGATAACAGGATCACATCCGAACGCTCCATGGCACATTTCAACACACCTGCCAGTCTCTCCACATTATCTCCCACCACTGTCTGGTAGTAACAGTCCAGTCCGGCTCCCGCCAGCTTTTCCGCCAGATAAGCTGCATTCGTATTCACAATGTTCCCCAGTAATAATTCGGTACCTACACAGATGATCTCCGCTGTCATATCTTTACCGCCTTTCGCTGTCACTTGTCCTATATCTTTCCCACAGACAGTATACTACACTTCTCGGGCGGAGAAAAGGAAATATTTTACTCCAGAGAATTTTCACTTTCCACTTTTTCCTGATTCCAGAGCTGGTGTCGTATTTTTTCATCCGTTCCCTTGTGACTCCGCTCCCGCCACTGAGTAGGGGTGCATTCATACCTTTTCTGAAAACAGCGGTGAAAGGTCCGCATATTAGGAAATCCGCATTCGTAACTGATCTCTGTCACCGTCTTTCTGCTGTCCTTCAACAGATTGCAGGCCAGGATCATCCGCTGCTGCGCTACATAGGAAGGAAAAGAGATATTTAACTGGGAGGAAAAAATATGGGACAGATAATACGGACTAATACCCAACTCTTTTGCCACCTTCTGTGCCGTCAGTTCCCCGGTGATATTGTCGTTGATATATTGCAAAAGCTTCTGCGTGATATTCAGATCCGAAGGCTTGTCCTTTTTGATCACTGGAATATTTTCATACATATCCGCCAACAGTGCCATCAGAAGTCCCTTGTCCTGCCGAAATGGCCGCAGTTCCTTATGCAGACCAATATCTGCCAGAATGTCCAGTACCATCTGTCCGTAACGGCTGAGCATGCTTTTCTGAAAACAGGGAGACTCCATATCATAATAGGTAAGTTCTTCCTGAAATTCCCCGATGGAATCCATATCTGCAATGATCAGAAGCATTCCCACCTCTCCCACAGAACTGTAGGAATGGATCTGGTTCGGGTAGATCATCAGACAGTCTCCTGTAATCAGATGATAATTCACACCAGCTACCGTGGCATCCATCTCCCCTTCCGTCACATGGACGAATTCCATATGTTTATGCAGATGAAACGGGAAGTTCGGGTGCCACCAGACATGACAGTCATAGACCTTTTTCCGGCTCTCATAAAACGGTTTTACTGTGTTCATACCAATCCCCATACCTTTCACAGTCTGCAAACTTTGGGCCGCAGGCACAAAATTTAAAACTCTCTGTATTCTACATACCATATTCCGTCCCGAATTTCTACCTGTTTTGTTAAAAATAGCAATTTTTGTCCCATATGTAATTTCTTTTTGTCGTGCAGTCCACACTTTTTTCACTTACAATAAGCTTAAATGAAAGCAGTTCCAATTTAAAAAACAAAAAGTGAGATATATTATGAATCGTACAGAAGCCAGAGAAAAAGCTACCGCACTGGTAGCACAAATGACAATAGAAGAAGCTGCTTCCCAGCTGTTACACTCGTCTCCCGCGATTCCCCGTCTGGGCATTCCCGCCTATGACTGGTGGAATGAAGCCCTTCATGGTGTTGCCAGAGCCGGTACTGCCACCTGTTATCCGCAGGCGATTGGCCTGGGTGCAACTTTTGACCGTGAATTATTACAGAAAATCGCCGGTTCCATCGCTTTGGAAGCCCGGGCAAAATATAACGCTTATTCCCGCCTCGGAGACCGCACCCGGTACAAAGGTGTGACCATGTGGTCTCCCAATATCAATATCTTCCGTGATCCCCGCTGGGGAAGAGGCCAGGAGACCTACGGAGAAGATCCCGTACTTACCGCTTCCCTTGGCTGTGCCTTTGTGGAAGGATTACAGACCAAAAGAGACGGTTACCTGACCACTGCCGCCTGTGCCAAACATTTTGCGGTGCATTCCGGTCCCGAGGCTCTGCGTCACAGTTTCGACGCCAAAGCTACGAAGAAGGATCTGTGGGAAACTTATCTTCCCGCTTTTGAAGCTCTGGTGACACAGGCTGATGTGGAAGCTGTCATGGGTGCTTATAACCGTACCAACGAGGAACCCTGCTGTGCTCACTCCTATCTTATGGAGGAGGTGCTTCGCGACAAATGGCATTTTGAAGGACATTACGTTTCCGACTGCTGGGCGATCCGTGATTTCCACGAGGGACATCATGTAACTGCATTTCCGGAGGATTCCGCCGCTCTTGCCCTGGAAAAGGGTTGTGATTTAAACTGCGGCTGTACCTATGAATATATTTTACAGGCATATAAACAGGGAAAGGTAACCGAAGAAGAAATCCGCCGCAGTGCAGAACGTCTTTTCACCACCAGATACCTGTTAGGACTCTTCGATCACAGTTCCCTGGACGAAATTCCCTACAATGTGGTGGGCTGTAAAGAACATCGGGAACTGGCTTATCAGGCCGCTGTGGAAAGCTGTGTTCTGTTGAAAAATGACGGGACACTGCCTCTGTCCTTGAAAGATAACAAACGCATGGCTGTCATCGGCCCCAATGCCGACAGTCATGCCGCACTGGTTGGTAACTACAACGGTACCCCGCCCCGTTCCATCACTGTAGTGGAAGGAATTACAAGAATCTGCGAGGATACCGGCTGGGATGTCAATTATGCAGAGGGATGTCTGCTCTATGATGACCCTTCCGTACGAAAGGTATTCCAGAACTACCGTATCCCCGAAGCTGTGGCATTGGCAGAATCCTGTGACCTCGCCATTGTATGTGTCGGTCTCGACTCCACACTGGAAGGAGAACAGGGAGATGTGGGTAATGCATTTGCCAGTGGAGACAAGCCAGATCTGCTGCTTCCCAAGATCCAGAGGGATCTGGTAGAACAGGTCATCGCTACCGGTACTCCGGTGATTCTGATTGATCTGGCCGGAAGCCCCATCGATCTGTCCGCTTACGAAGATCAGGTGCCTGCAATACTGCATGCCTGGTATCCCGGCGGAGAAGGCGGACGGGCCATTGCAGACATCCTGTTCGGCAAAGTATCTCCCGGCGGCAAGCTGCCCCTTACCTTCTATTATAATGACGGACCGCTGCCAGACATTACCGATTATCATATGACCGGACGCACTTACCGTTATTTTGAAGGCAGACCCTGGAAGCCTTTTGGTTTCGGACTCACCTACGGAGAATTGCAGATCACAGAAGCAAAAGTAACTGAAGTTGATTACACGAAAGAGATTCCTTCCGCACAAATCACAATACATTGCCAGAATCCCACGGATCGTGACTTAAGTGATGTCATACAGGTCTATGTCCATGTAAACGGTTCTTCCAACGAAGTTCCCAACCACAAGCTGGCTGCGTTCGAACGGATCCGTCTGGATGCCGGAGAAAGCAAAGAATTCCGGATCACCATTCCGCCCATGGCCTTTACCACGGTAGACAATTCCGGCAACAGAGTATTTGATGGCACTTCTGCTACACTTTATCTGGGATTTTCCCAGCCGGATCTCACAGAAGAAGATCAGAAGATCTATACAGGCAACAGAGGCCAGGTATTCGCGGTCACTTTATAATGAGCATTATGGTGGTAAACCATTTGCTATAGAGAGATGTATTTTTAAAACAAGGAGGATAAATCCTCTCCTCGCCATAGGGGCTCGGATTTTCCTTCGGAAAACAAGGAGGATTACAATGAAAAGAAACAAGATCTTAAGCCTGTTGCTGTCAGTTTCCATGCTGACTGCACTCACCGCCTGCGGAAGCCAGGGTTCCGGCACCCCCGCAGCATCCACCACCGATAGCGGAAGCACCGCTTCTTCTGTTGCCGAGAGTACCGCTTCTTCCGATGACGGTTATGTACTGGACAAGGTCACTCTCGTCGTAGACGGTACCTTTAATGCATCTGTGGATGCTTATCAGGACAAATTTGTCGAACAATGGGACACAGCTGTCAGTGAAGCACTGGGGCATCCCATCAGTCTGAATATCCAGCAGTTAGACCATTCCAGCTATGTAGATGGCGTTGGCCGTCTGTTTGCCAGCGGTGATTACCCCGATGTCATTCTGCTGAATGCCGGTCAGTATGCCGAATATGCCAAAACCGGTCTTCTGTGGGATATGACAGATGCTTATGATAACGCAAAATTCCAGAGCCATATGGTACTGCCCGCAGTTAACCAGAACGTTCGTATCGACGGCAGACAGTATGGTCTGTCCACCGGTCTTGGCGGCGGTTGTATCACTTATGTAAAACAGGCATGGCTGGATGCTGTTGGCATGAAGGCTGAAGATGTTACCGACTGGGATTCCTACTATGCAATGTTAAAGGCATTCACCGAGCAGGATCCCGATGGCAATGGCAAGAATGATACCTACGGCGTAGCTGCAGCAGGCTTTATCGGTTCCGAGGCTCCTTACACCAACTATCTGCCTCAGTTCTGGCAGAACGCATATCCCAGCTTCACCTATGATGAGAACGGTGTATGGTATGACGGTTTCAACACCCAGGAGACCAAAGATGCTCTGCTTCGTTTACAGCAGGCTTACGCAGACGGTGTCATCGATCCCGAATCCCTGACCATGGGTACCAAGGATGTCCGTGAAAAATGGTGGTCTTCCGATCAGTCCGGTTCCTTCGGTGCTTTCACCTACTGGTCCGGTTACTGGAACGATAACCTGGTTAACAACATGGATAAGAACGGTGTAGATTCCGGACTGGCAAGACTGACCCCCATCACTGAAATGGATGGCTACCTGAACAGAGAATCTCCTGTATACTGCATCATTGATGACGGTGACGGCGATGATTCCAGAGAACAGGCAATCTTCGATGCAGTCTTCGAGACCATGTTCGACGGCGGTACTGTACAGACCCTGTGGGTATACGGTGCAGAAGGCTACCACTGGTCTACCGAAGCTGAGACCATTGTCACCGGCGAAGGCACTGATAAGGAAAAGACCTATGAATACAAGGACGGTGAGTTCCATCTGCGTCTGAATCCTTCCGATCCCAGTGCATTATGGAAAAAGAATGCTATCGATCCTTCTTCCATGATCTGCTCCTTAGAGAATGGTTTTGAATCCGCTACCGATCTGACCAAGGAATGTAACGAGTTCTTCTCCGAACACAGCGTAGACGCTCCCCACTCTGCTTCCTGTGACGGTATTACCAACTACGGCGGTACGATCAATGATGCTAAGAACGTAGTCATCGCCGAGGTTGTTGTAAAGGGAGGAGATGTAGATGCCGCTATGGACAATTATGTTAAGACTACCCAGGATATGGTAGACGAAATCCTCGGACAGCTGAATGCAGACTAAATAGTAAAAAATAACCGATTAGCAACCTGCTCCGCCGGGCGCACTAAAAAAGCCGCTTCACAAAAATGTGAGACGGCTTTTTACGGTAACTGGAAAGTTACGCGAGCAATGAGCCGCATCTCGGCATAAGTAAAGACAGCGAATTGTGCGCAAGCGCCCATCGCTGTCTTCACTATGCCTATGCGCGGCTATGCTTTCGTAACTTTCTAGTTATTTCCGGCCCGGGCGCAGATTTTCCAGCACTTCATCCGGCACATACAGCTTGCCCCAGCCGGTGCCGAGGTCGATCTTGGGCTTATTGGCACCGTGGAAGTCGGAGCCGCCGCTGATCTTCAGATCGTATTTGGAGGCAAGCCCCCGGATCTGGCGTTCCTCGGCGGTATTGTAGGTGCTGTAAATGGCTTCGATGCCCACGAGGCCGATCTTTTTCAATTCCGCTACGAGAGTATCCAGACGATCATCGCTCATGTGATAGAGGATCGGATGTGCCAGCACAGGAACTCCGCCGGCACCGAGGATCAGTTCCACAGCCTGAGCGGGTGTCACCTTTTCCCTCGGAACAAAGCAGGGGCAGTGATCGCCCACGTAGCGGTCAAATGCTTCCTTCATGCTCTGGATATAGCCGTGGGAGAGCAGATACCTTGCAAAATGCGCCCTGGTGATAACTGCACCGGGGAATTCTGCCAGAAGCGCTTCATAGGTGATATCAATGCCATGTTCTCGAAGGAGTGCGCACATTTTCTTGTTGCGGTTCTCCCGGGAATGGATGAAATCCTCCAGGTAATGAGCAAAATCCGGCTGGTGGTAATCAATGAAAAGTCCCACCATGTGGATATCTTTTCCCTGGTATTCTGTGGAAAGTTCTATACCGGGGATGACTTCCGGCACCTGAGGCGCGGGAGCGTCAGCCGGGGATGCTTCCTGTGTCTGTCGCAGCCCTTCCGCATACCGGATCGCCCGGTCCAATCCGTTTACGGTATCATGATCTGTGAGGGCGAAGGCACGCAGTCCCTTTTCCATCGCGTAATCGACTAATTCCTCCGGGGTGAAAGTGCCATCGGAGCAGGTGGAGTGTACGTGTAAATCTACCATAATAGTAAAGCTCCTTTCAAAAAATGGATGTCGGCATTACCGGCATCCATTTTATTTGTCTTAGTTCTCGTCGTCCTCGGTCTGTGCAGTGAATACGGTACGCTTTCTTGCCATTTCATCACTTGCCAGATACTCATCGTAGGTAGTGATCTTGTCTACCAGGCTGCCGTTTGGCAGGATCTCGATGATACGGTTGGCAGTGGTCTGTACGAACTGGTGGTCATGACAGGAGAACAGTGCCACACCGGGGAACTTGATCAGACCGTTGTTCAGCGCAGTGATGGACTCCATATCCAGATGGTTGGTGGGCTCATCCAGGATCAGACAGTTGGCGCCGCTGATCATCATCTTGGACAGTAGGCAGCGAACCTTCTCACCACCGGAGAGGATGCGGACCTTCTTCACACCGTCTTCGCCGGCGAACAGCATACGTCCCAGGAAACCACGGACATAAGTGGCATCCTTTACGGGAGAGTAGCCGGTCAGCCAGTCGGCGATGGTCATATCATTGTCGAACTCTGCGGTATTATCCTTCGGGAAGTAGGACTGGGAAGTGGTAACACCCCACTTGTAGGTTCCCTCGTCCGGCTCCATTTCCCCGGCCAGGATCTGGAACAGAGTAGTCTTCGCCAGCTCGCAGCTTCCTACGAAAGCCACCTTGTCTTCACGACCCAGAGTAAAGGAGATGTCATCTAACACCTTTTCTCCGTTGATGGTCTTGGACAGATGCTCCACAGCCAGTACTTCGTTACCGATCTCACGCTCGGGGCGGAAGTCGATATAGGGATATTTTCTGCTAGAGGGCTTAATGTCATCCAACTCAATTTTTTCCAGGGCACGTTTTCTGGAAGTAGCCTGCTTGGATTTGGAAGCATTTGCGGAGAAACGGGAGATGAACTCCTGTAATTCCTTGATCTTTTCTTCCTTTTTCTTATTGGCTTCTTTCATCTGCTTCACCAGCTGGCTGGATTCATACCAGAAGTCATAGTTACCGGCATACAGCTGGATCTTGCCGTAGTCGATGTCGGCGATCTGGGTACATACCTTGTTCAGGAAGTAACGGTCATGGGATACTACGATAACGGTATTCTCGAAATCAATCAGGAAATCTTCCAACCATGCGATCGCATCCAGATCCAGATGGTTGGTCGGCTCATCCAGCAGCAGAATGTCGGGGTTACCGAACAGTGCCTTGGCCAACAGGACCTTCACCTTCAGGCTGCCGTCCAGATCCTTCATGAGAGAGTAGTGGAACTCGGTGCCGATGCCAAGACCGTTTAACAGCATGGCAGCATTGGACTCTGCTTCCCAACCGTCCATCTCGGCGAATTCCGCTTCCAGTTCGCTGGCACGGATACCGTCCTCGTCACTGAAATCTTCCTTGGCATAGATGGCATCCTTTTCCTTCATGATCTGGAAGAGACGTTCGTTACCCATGATAACGGTATCCATAACCACGTTGTCATCGTATTTGAAATGATCCTGTTCCAACACGGAGAGACGCTGACCGGGGGTGATGACGATATCACCTTTGGTGGTGTCCAGCTGACCGGACAGGATCTTCAAAAAGGTGGATTTACCGGCACCGTTGGCTCCGATGAGTCCGTAACAGTTGCCCTCGGTAAACTTGATGTTGACATCTTCGAATAATGCTTTCTTACCCACACGGTAAGTTACGTTGTTTGCACTGATCATTCTAAAAACCTCTTCTTATTTATATGCGTTACAAAGTCACTTCTTCCATTATACATAAAAGCCCACATATTTCAAGGAAAAAGTGTGAAATCTTGACAGAGTAAAATATTTATGTAAAATGATTACTAAAAGATATGAACAAGGTTCATTGGCATAATGGAGGTTTGCATGGCAACGATTAAAGAGATTGCAGAGATCGTGGGTGTGTCGAGCGCAGCGGTCTCCAGAGTATTGAATTACGATGAAGGAATTTCCGTCAGTGAGGAAACGAGAGAGGCTATTTTTGCCACAGCGGAGAAGATTGGCTATAAGAAAAAAGTTATTTATCCGAAAATTGAAAACGTTGCACTTTTGTATTTTACAGATAATGAGGATGAATTGGAGGATGTGTTTTACCGCGGTGTCAGGGAGGAAGTTATAAAGCAGGCAAAAAAAATGAATATCCGACTGCAGATTTATGACCGCAGAGATGGCATGAGCGTGATCCCCAGAGATCTGAATGCCTTTATTGCCGTAGGCTGGCTGACCCGCAAAGAGATCAATCAATTGTATAAAATCTGCCCCAGAGGAGTGTTCATCGGCACATCACCGGATGAAAAATTGTTTGATGCGGTTAGACCCAATATGGATTCCTTCGTGACACAGATGGTAGATTATTTTGTGGAAAAGGGTCATAAAAAAATCGGATTTATTGGCGGAAGCGACCGGAATATTGATACGGGGAAGCCCTCCATGGATATCCGAGAATGGTCCTTTCGGCAAAGTGTGGCATATTATCATTGTCTGGAGGAGGAATATATCCTGATCTCGGAGAAATTCACCGTGGATGAAGGTTATCGCATGGGAAAAGAATTACTGAAAAAAAGTTCCCTGCCCACCGCATTGTGCATTGCGAGCGATACACTGGCAGTGGGAGTATTGCAGGCACTGAATGAAAAAGGGATACAGGTGCCGGAGCAGATGGCGCTTTTCAGCATCAATGATGTGAATATAGCCAAATATCTGTCTCCGCCGTTGACAACCATACATATTGATATTCCCTGCATTTGTGAGACGGCATTGGATCTGCTGCGAAACCGGGTGCTGTATGGTGGCAAAGTGACAAAGCTTATCTTTGTGAACGGGATTCCAATTTTTCGCAAGAGCTGCTAAATCAATAATAAGTCAATGAACAATAAATAGAAAAAAGTTAAAAGGGAGGTGACGGAACAGACCTCTCTTTTTGTATGCTTATTTTGTATAAAACTGACAAAAGATACCTGCCAAATTTGGCAATAGGGTAAAAAAAGAACAAGAGGCATTGACGAAAAGAGGTAATGATGCTATATTTTTTCTAAAGGTAAATAATTTACTATAATAAAAGTAAAACATTAACTTTAGAAAGATTGAAAGGAGAAAATTAATGAGAAAGAAATTTTTGGGGATTTTGTTGGCGGCAGGAGTAATCGCGGCAATGACAGGATGCGGAAGCACAAACAATGTAGACGGTGAGAAAGCAACAGCAGATGAGAATGGTAATTATCTAATTAATGGTAGCTTTGAAGAGGCTGATTTTACCGGATGGACGGTAAATAATGTGAACGATTCCACAGAGGAACTGGATATCTATGATCGTGATACTGACTGTTTCGAGGGGGTACAGTCCCTGCATTTTTATTCCGGTAGCAGTAATGTGGATTTTTCCGCAGAACAGACGGTGAACGGACTGGAGGAAGGCACTTACAAACTGACGGCACATATCCAGGGAGATGCTGCAGGGGATAAAAACGCAACGGTGTATTTCTACGCTGTGGTAAACGGGGAAGAAATCAAAGTGGACGGAGAACTGAACGGCTATGTGAACTGGTACACTGCAGAGATACCGGATTTGAAGCCTGCGGACGGAGAAATCACGGTAGGTGTACGTGTTACTACAGCACCCGGCGGATGGGGCACCATCGATGATCTCACGCTGGTGAAGGAGTGATCATGGAATTTATCAAGGGTATGGACATCTCTATGGTGAAGGAACTGGAAGTCAGCGGAGCGTCCTATTACATAAACGGAAAACAGGAGGATCTGTTTCGTATCCTGAAGGAGTGCGGAACGACCATGGTACGGCTCCGGATCTGGTCAGACCCGTTTGATGAGATGGGTAACTCCTACGGTGGCGGGGGCAATGATTTACAGACTACCATAGAAATTGCCGGAAGAACTGTGGAAAACGGAATGGACTTTATGTTAGACTTTCATTACAGCGATTTCTGGGCAGATCCCGCCAAACAGATCAAGCCGAAGGCATGGCAGAAGCTGCGGGGAGAAGCGTTGGAGACTGCAGTGTATCTGCATACCGTGAATACGCTGAAGGCACTTAAGAATCACAAGCTAATTCCGAAAATGGTGCAGGTCGGCAATGAGATTACCAAGGGTCTTCTCTGGCCGGACGGTTATGTGGAGCAGACGGAGAATATGGCAAGGCTTTTGCGGGCAGGGATCCGGGGAGTGAGGGAAGAGTGCCCCGGGGCAGGAATTGTGCTGCATTTGGATTTCGGCACCAACAATGAGCTTTACAGGCAGTGGTTCGACCGGATCGCACCGTTTGCATTGGATTATGATGTGATCGGAATGTCCTACTATCCGCACTGGAACGGCTCTCTGGAGCAACTGCAGAATAATATGAACGATATCAGTGCCCGTTACGGCAATCTGAATACATTGGAAGATGATTACGGTATCAATCTGATGCCTCTGGCGAATTTTGCCAATACGGTTTATGGAGATGATCCTTGTTCACTGTTTGCGATTAAGCATGTGGAGAGGGAGGATTACAGCATCAGTCAGGTGGAAGAAGAAGTGGAAGTTAAGATGCATAAGGCCATTGCAATCATCCAGTTCAAACTGGAAGGGCAGCTGATGATGCGCCGACCGGAATTCCATATGGCGGACAGACTTTTACTGGATAAGATTAACTATGAAAAGGGCAGTATAACCATAGACGGCAAGGAATATGATCTGCTTGATCATAACTTCCCGACCATTGATCCGAAGGATCCGTATGCGCTTTCACCGGAAGAAGAAGATATTATGAACCGTCTTGTGACTGCCTTTAAGGGGTGCGAGAAGCTTCAGAAGCATATCCAGTTCTTCTTCAAGCAGGGCAGCCTTTATCTTTGCTATAATGACAATCTGTATTATCATGGCTGTGTTCCGTTCAATGAAGACGGCACAT
>ERZ780139.1302-NODE-1302-length-22277-cov-7.033975_pt1 | contig 22277 bp, 18 predicted proteins | sample MGYA00511476_ERZ780139 | MGnify/ENA primary metagenome ERZ780139 (study PRJEB29588, sample SAMEA2158190) | human gut metagenome | biome: human gut; feature: human-associated habitat; material: faeces | place: Denmark | collected 2008/2010 ... | reverse complement strand
TTGCTTACATTGTCAATAGGTGTGCCCTTGTCACGGAATTTGCCGTAAGGCAGGTCTAACACCTTGACAAGATGCATGTTTCCGTTGTTTGTGAAAATGCACAGCTTATCTATATTTTTGACCTTTAATATCAGCTTGTTCTCTGCGTCAGCTGTATCTTTGTTTCTATCATAGGTTGAAGTATCTACTGTCTTCACATAGCCGAAACGGTCCATAAGCAGCACTACATCCGATACCTCAAGCTCTTTTTTGACCACAACAGCTTCCTCAAGATTGTCAAGCTCCGTGCGTCTGTCCCTTGCATACTCCTTGCGGAACGCTTTAAGCTCCTTCATAATGACCTTTGCCATGGATGAGCGATGCTCTAAAATATCGGTGTACTCTGCAATCTTTGCCCTGGTCTCCTCGTGCTCCTTAATCAGAGCCTCAATTTCGAGTCCAATCAGCTTGTACAGACGCATTTCAAGGATAGCAGCTGCCTGACGCTCAGTAAAGCAAAGCTGGGCTGCCATGGCTTCTGAAGTCTTTGACTTGAATTTAATCCCCTCTGTCTCTCCGTTTATGAGACATGCCTTTGCCATTTTCTGGTCCCGGCTTCCTCTTAATATTTCAATAATCAGATCTATCACATTACAGGCCTTTATGAGTCCCTGCTGTATTTCTTCTTTCTCCTGCTCCTTTGCAAGAAGTGTCTCATACTTTCTTTTTGCAATCTCATACTGGAAATTGACATGATGCCTTATGATGGGTACAAGACCAAGCGTCTCAGGTCTTCCATTTGCGACGGCCAGCATATTTACACCGAAAGTGTCCTCCAGCTTTGTCTTTTTATACAAAAGGTTCTTAAGTGCCTCAACATCAGCACCTTTTTTAAGCTCTAAGACAATTCTTATTCCCTCTTTCGATGACTGGTTGGTTATATCCACAATATCCGTTGTCGCTTTTGACTCGACAAGTGAATAGACATCATTTAAGAATTTTCCTATATTGGCACCAATCATTGTGTATGGAATTTCCGTAATGACAAGCTTGTCCTTTCCTGCCTTCCCCTTCTCTATTTCGATTCTTCCACGGATTTTTATCTTTCCCTGTCCGGTCTCATATATTGCTGCAAGATCATCCTGATTTGCAACAATGCCTCCTGTCGGAAAATCAGGCCCCTTTATATACTGCATCATCTCAGCTGTGGTGATATCAGGATTTTTCATATAAGCAATCACACCGTCCACCACCTCGCCAAAATTGTGTGGCGGAATGCTTGTAGCCATGCCGACTGCTATACCCTCAGCTCCATTTATCAAAAGGTTCGGCACCTTGACCGGAAGCACCTCTGGCTCTTTTTCTGTCTCGTCGTAGTTTGGAATGAAATCAACCACATTTTTGTCTAGATCAGCAAGATATGCTTCCTGTGTGATTTTTTGAAGTCTTGCCTCAGTATAACGCATGGCAGCGGCTCCGTCTCCTTCGATTGAACCAAAATTACCGTGTCCATCGATAAGCGGCATGCCCTTTTTGAAGTCCTGTGCCAAAACAACCATCGCATCATAGATCGATGAATCGCCGTGTGGATGATATTTACCCATTGTATCACCGACTATACGCGCACTCTTTCGGTATGGCTTGTCGTACCTGATGCCCAGCTCATGCATATCATAAAGTGTACGCCTTTGTACAGGCTTAAGCCCATCGCGCACATCCGGCAGGGCTCTTGCTATAATGACACTCATCGCATAATCAATATATGATTTCTGCATCAGCTCCGAATATTCGGTCTGAATTATATTGTTGTCTACATTGTTATCTATATTTCTATCCATGTTTTTCTCCGATTATAAATACTGCTTACACTATTCAGAACCACTGAGAAGCAAAAGCAGAAGCGTCATGCTTACACATCCAGCTCCGCGTCATGCGCATGCTCGTATATGAACTCTTTTCTCGGTGGCACATCACTACCCATAAGCAGTGATGTCACATCATTTGCCAGGCGCCCATCCTCTATTTCAATACGCTTTAGCATCCTTGTTGCGGGATTTAGTGTGGTATCCCAGAGCTGATCCGCATCCATCTCTCCAAGACCCTTATATCTTTGCAACGTAAACTTGCCTGTATGTGTCTTTCTGTACTTGTCAAGCTCCGCATCGTCATACAAATATTTTTCCTCGCCCTTTGACGGAATAGCCTTGTAAAGCGGAGGCATGGCAACATATACATGTCCCTCTAAAATAAGCTCAGGCATAAACCTGAAGAACAGAGTCAAAAGCAGTGTGGAGATATGAGCTCCGTCCACATCAGCATCGGCCATAATGATGATTTTGTCATAGCGAAGCTTTGTTATATCAAAATCATTTCCATACCCTTCCGAAAATCCGCAGCCAAACGCATTTATCATTGTCTTTATTTCAGCGTTTGCCAGTACCTTATCAATACTTGCCTTTTCAACATTCAAAATCTTGCCTCGAATCGGCATGATTGCCTGAAACATACGGTTTCTTGCCATCTTTGCCGAGCCTCCGGCCGAATCTCCCTCGACTATGAAAATCTCGCACTTAGAAGCATCCCTGCTCTCACAGTTTGCAAGCTTTCCGTTTGAATCAAATGAAAACTTCTGCTTTGTGAGCAGATTGGTCTTTGCCTTCTCCTCCGCTTTTCTAATCTTTGCGGCCTTCTCAGCACATGATATTACCGTCTTTAAGACCTCAAGATTCTTGTCAAAATAAAGCGGCACCTCATCATTTGTCACCTTGGCAGTTGCACGGTTTGCATCCTGATTGTCAAGCTTTGTCTTTGTCTGACCCTCGAATCTAGGGTCAGGATGCTTTACTGACACTACAGCAGTCATGCCGTTTCTGACATCTGCTCCATTGAAATTCGCATCCTTGTCCTTTAATATACCAAGCTCTCTGGCATATGAGTTTATAATACCTGTAAAGGCTGTCTTAAAGCCTGTGATATGTGCTCCACCCTCAGAATTGTATATATTGTTGCAAAAACCAAGAATATTCTCATGGAACTCGCTTGTATACTGAAAAGCCACCTCAACCTTTATATTCTCACTCTCTCCTGTAAAGTAAATGACATCATGCAGCTTTTCTATATTTTTATTTAAATCCTTTACAAAACCGATAATACCCTCAGGCTCATGATACTCAATATGCTCTGTCTCATCGCCTCGTTTGTCCTCGTATATGATTGTAAGCTTCGGATTGAGATACGCAGTCTCCTTAAGTCTGTTCTTTACATCCTCTTCCTTGAATCTAGTCTTCTCAAAAATCTCCGGGTCAGGCAGGAAATTAATCCTTGTTCCTGTCTTTTTGGTTTTACCTATAGTAGGAAGCAGGCCATTTTCAAGCTCCACAACAGGAACACCCTTTTCATATCTGTCATGGTGGATAAAGCCATCTCTGCTTATCTCCACATCCATATATGTGGATAGTGCATTTACAACCGACGAACCAACTCCGTGCAGACCTCCGCTGGTCTTGTATACAGAATTGTCGAATTTTCCTCCGGCGTGCAGTGTAGAAAATACAACTCGTGCCGCAGAAACGCCCTTTGCATGCATACCTACAGGTATTCCACGTCCGTTATCCTCCACCGTACACGAACCGTTTTTCTCAAGAGTTACCCTTATGGTATCACAGGCACCTGCCAGATGCTCATCTACTGAGTTGTCCACAATCTCATATATCAGATGGTTTAGTCCCTTGGTTGTGACACTTCCTATATACATACCCGGTCTTTTTCTGACTGCCTCAAGTCCTTCTAAAATTGCTATGCTCTTCTCATCGTATGTTTGCTTCTTGGCCATACTTGTCTCCTACTTCTTTAAATTGCGTAATAATTATATTATCTGCCTTGCCTGCTATCCTTGATATGTGCTAACACCATCGTAGCTATTTTGAATATCATAGCATCATCAAAGGTTCTGATATCAAGACCTATCGACTTCTCAATACGCTCTAGCCTGTACACAAGCGTATTTCTATGCACATAAAGCTGTCTTGCTGTCTCTGAAATGTTCAGATTGTTCTCGAAGAACTTGGAGATTGTAGACATTGCCTCCTCATCATCAAGTATCTGTGGCACCTCGTCACCAAAAACCTCACGGATAAACATCTCACACAGGCTCATTGGAAGCTGATAAATAAGTCTTCCTATGCCCAGCCTGTCATATGCCATAATTTCCTTTTCCACATAAAACAGCCTGCCAACCTCAAGCGCCATTTTTGCCTCCTGATAAGACTCTGCAATCTTTGGAAGAACATCCGTCGGATTGCCATAGCCCACCCGTACCTTAATCATAGCCTCTGCAAGCAGATTGTCAACCAGACTTCCTGCAATAGATGAAAGCTTTTCCTGAAGCTTAACCGGATCTATGTCCTCAACATCCTTTACCAGCACTACATTATGTTCATCCATCGCCACCACAAAATCACCGCTTCTGATATCAGCCAGATTCTTTACAAGCTCAACAGCTATCTCATTGCAGTTCTTTCCGGTATCTATAACATATACTACTCGTTTTCTGTTTTCTATATGTAATTTCTTGGCACGGTTTATTATATCAGAACCAAGCATATTGCCAAGAAGAATATTCTGAATAAAATTATTTCTGTCATATCGCTCTGACTCACCAAGCACAAGTGTACGAAGCTGACAAACTGCCATCCTGCCTATTACAAGATTCTCACTCGTATACTGACAGAACATTACAAGCACATACTCAAGCTCTGAATCAATTTCAACCGCAAATGCTATTGCATCATTTTTTTCCCTAACATCCTCTTCGGATACTATAAACTCCTTCACAAAAATGTCGCTATGTTCCGGCTCTTCCACCGTACCTGTCAGATGCTTTCCCTTGGCTGAGTATAAAATCGCATCAAACGAAGTAATATTTTTTATTTCCTCAAGTGATTTTTTCAGTTTCTGATTCGTAATCATATTCCTATCCTCTCATTACTGTTCTGACGCAGACAAGTAAAAAGTCTCTACAAGTCATAAGCTGTAACCTTGCTATAATTTAACACCGTAACTTAACTTTTCAGAACCTCACATACATTCGCAAAAGAAAACCGGGTGTAAATTATACACCCGGTCTGTCAATTTACAACTATTTAATTTTAACGAACTAGTTGGTAATTGTCAATTCAGTTTCTTTATCAAATACATGAATCTTGTGTGGATCAAATGCAAGCTCAATGTGATCACCGTAACGAGCCGGTGTATCTGAATCAACTCTTGCTGACATATTTGCGCCTGCAACTGTGAAGTATAATAATACCTCTGCACCAAGTAACTCATATCCTGTAACATCTGAATCAATCTTGCATGTAGCAAATTTATCAAGATGCTCTGCTGAATCGTAGATATCCTCAGGTCTGATACCGAATACTACGTTCTTTCCTGCATAACCGCCATCGATAAGCTTCTTAGCCTTTGCCTCTGGAAGTTCAACCTGGTATTTATCGAATTTAAGGAATGCCTTTGCTCCCTCAACAACACACTGAGCATCTACAAAGTTCATCTGTGGTGATCCGATGAATCCTGCAACGAACAGGTTGTTTGGCTGATTGTAAAGCTTCTGTGGGCTGTCGACCTGCATGATAACACCATCTTTAAGAACAACGATTCTTGTTCCAAGTGTCATAGCCTCTGTCTGATCATGTGTAACGTAGATGATTGTTGCACCTAATCTGTTATGTAATGAAGAAATCTCAGATCTCATCTGTACACGAAGCTTTGCATCAAGGTTTGATAAAGGCTCATCCATAAGGAATACCTTAGGATTACGAACGATTGCACGACCCATGGCAACTCGCTGTCTCTGTCCACCTGAAAGAGCCTTTGGCTTACGGTCTAATAATTTCTCAAGGTCAAGGATTCTTGCTGCCTCCTCAACTTTTGCCTTAATCTCATCCTTTGGAACTTTTCTAAGCTTAAGTCCAAATGCCATGTTGTCAAATACTGTCATATGTGGGTAAAGAGCGTAGTTCTGGAATACCATTGCGATATCACGATCCTTTGGCTCTACGTCATTCATAACCTTTCCGTCGATGATAAGCTCTCCTGAAGAAATCTCCTCAAGACCTGCGATCATACGAAGTGTTGTTGATTTTCCACATCCTGAAGGTCCTACGAAGATGATGAACTCTTTATCTTCTACTTCAAGGTTGAAATCCTTAACTGCCTCAAATCCGTTTGGATAAACTTTGCAAACGTTCTTTAATGATAAACTTGCCATTTTAAAAATACCTCCTAAGTATTATGTACATATATGTAACTGTTCAGTGCCTTGACTGTCTGTTACCTTGTTTCTTTGTATCTTTATAATACAAAACATATCGTCAATTGGCTATAGTCAATCCGCCAAATAATTTAACGTGTTGTTGTCATTATGACGAAACACAGTCTGATATCGAAACAATTACAAGGTAATTACTGCAATAAACGTACTAATTACAGCTTAGAATATCCAAAGCCATTGACCATAGCCTCAATCGGCAGCCCCTTCTTGCAGAATGGACACTCTGTAACAGGATATGTCTGGTAGTTTACCACATCATCGTCATCAAACAGCTTATCAATCTTTACTCCATTGACCTCATCGATGGTTGAGAATATGGACGCAATACATGTGACCATACCGCCATAATAGTTGATACACTCCATCGCTCTTCTGATCGTCTCACCTGTCGTGGTAGTTGCCAGAAGAAGTACAACATGCTTGCCATCTATAGCGCCCTTATTGTTATCCCTGAAAAGCATCTGTCCGTTGTTAATCTCAGGCGATACAACGTAAATTGTCTCGTGCTTATTCACAGACATAAGTCCGTTTCTCTCAATCTCCTGGCTTAAGAATGCACCAATCATTTCTGTTCCATCCATACATACGATTGTATCTATATATGAATGATGCGGTACCTTGGTGTAAAGAGCCTTTGCAGCTTCCTTTGCCTCGGACACACGGGTCTTGATGCTTGTCACATCTACATAATAATTAATATGCGAATGACTTGTAGCGAAATGTCCCGGTATAGCATGTAAGTTTAAGCCTGCACTCTCCTTTGATTTAAATTTTACAATACGATTTTCCATGATAAGTCCCCCTTTTCAAGTAAAGATTTGTTTTAATTGTAACTCATTTGTGATTAATTAGCTCCTGTAGAACCGAATCCACCGGCACCACGCTTCGTATCAGAAAGCTCTGACACCTCATTAAACTCAACAGCCAGATATGGCATGACCACAAGCTGCGCTATACGATCTCCGGGATTAATAGTGCGTGCCTGCGTTCCATCATTGTGAAGAGCCACAATATACTCTCCCCTGTAATCACTGTCACACACACCCACGCAGTTTGCCGGGCGAAGTGCCTGCTTTGCAGCTAAGCCACTTCTGGCAAAAACTGCCCCAAAATATCCGTCAGGAATCTCTATCGAAAGCCCCGTGCCTATCTTTGCTGTCTCGTGTGGCTCAATGACAAGATCCTTAGTAATGTCGGCATATAAATCATAGCCTGCTGCATATTCACTTCCCCTTGTAGGGATTTTGGCTGTGGTTGTCAATTTTTTTATATTTATTTTCATTTTATAATTTCCCCTGATGCAATTTTATATATGACTGTCTATAGCCATTTATTACCCAACCTGTTAACTAATTATTTCCACTCCAGACTTGAGTGCTCAATCTTCCTGTCACGAAGCATAAGCTCTGAGACAGCCTCCTTTGCCGGTTTATCCTCAAAAAGCACTCTGTTTACTTCCTCGATAATCGGCATCCTTACATCATATTTTTCAGCAAGGGCAAGTGCAGCCTTTGCTGAATAGATGCCCTCTACAACCATCTTGACTTCTTTTGTTGCTTCATCCATTGTGTAGCCCTGACCTATGAGCATTCCGGCCTTTCTATTACGGCTGTGACGACTCTCACATGTAACAATAAGGTCTCCGATACCTGTCAGTCCAAAAAGTGTCTCCGCCTTTGCTCCCATCTCAATCGCAAGCACAGATATTTCTGCAATTCCTCTGGTAATAAGCGCTGCCTTTGTATTATCTCCATAGCCAAGTCCGTCTGCCATGCCTGCTGCAAGTGCTATGACATTCTTGAGGGAGCCTCCAAGCTCCATTCCAAGCACATCAGGACTGGTATACACACGAAATACCTCATTCATAAAAAGATCCTGTACTATCTCAGCGGTCTTCTGTGTCCTTGCTCCTGCAACAACAGTCGTAGGAAGCAGCTGTCCGACCTCCTCTGCATGTGAAGGTCCACACATTACAGCCACATCAGCGCAAGGTATCTCACTCTCTACCACATCAGATATGGTCATAAGAGTGTTTTCTTCAATTCCCTTTGCCACACAGACAATTATCTGTCCTTCCTTCACAAACGGAGCCATTTTTACTGCTGTGCTTCTGGTGAATACAGAAGGTACCGCAAGTACAAGTATATCGTTATTTTTGATTGTTTCCTCTATATCTGTTGTAAAGGTAATGCTATCCGGAAGCTTTACTCCAGGAAGCTTATCAATATGCTCATGCTTTTCTTTAAGCATCTCAATCTCGCTCTCCACGATTGACCATATTTCAACAGAATGTCCGTTATTTGCAAGCACCAGGGATAATGCCGTTCCCCAGCTTCCTGCACCTATAATACCTACTCTACTCATTTTCTATGCCTCGTATTTTATATAATTATTATAATCCAAAACTATTATTTACTTTGCCTTCTGACCAAATTTATTTTCAGTTCCGCTTAAAAGTCTCTTGATATTGGCTCTGTGTCGCCAGATAGCCATCGCCGTAAAACAAGCAGCAAGTATATCAAACTCGACCGCATAATTGCCACTTACTCCAAGCAGCCCCATATGGTTAAACACAATTGCCTGAATCAGAAACGATATAACAACCAGTATAGAACCAAGCGAGACATATCTTGTTATGGCTACAGCAAGAATAAACAATACCAGACATATCGGAGCCGCAATCGGACATACAGCAAGTATCACACCTGATGTACATGCTATTCCCTTTCCTCCCTTGAAATTGAGAAAGAACGGAAAATTGTGTCCAAGCACCGCTCCAAAGCCTGCATACAGCTCTATGCATTTAACAGCCTGTGGATATGTATTTCTATATATGAAATAAAATATCAAAACCGCTATGATTGCCTTGAACAAATCACCAAAGAAGGTAACTGCACCGGCCTTCCATCCAAGTGTCCGAAGCGTATTGGTGGTGCCTGAATTACCGCTTCCATGCTCTCTTACATCTATTCCATGTGCCTTACCATAAAAATATCCGGTCTGAAAGGTTCCAAAGAAATACCCTACGACCAATGCTAAAATCCTAGCCAGTATCATTTTACTCATTTTCCTTTCGTTCTCTTGTAATAAACTTAAGTGCAGTTCCCCTGAAACCAAATGTATCCCTGATTCTGTTCTCAAGATATCTGGTATATGAAAAATGCATAAGATTCTTGTCGTTTACAAAGATTACAAAGGTAGGCGGCTTAACCGAAACCTGAGTTACATAGTATATCTTAAGTCTCTTGCCCTTGTCTGTAGGAGGCTGCTGCATGGCAACTGCCTCCGTAACGATCTCATTTAGCACTCCTGTTGCAACACGCATTGAGTTATTTTCTATAACAACATCGATGAGCTCAAATATCTTGTTGAGTCTCTGACCTGATTTTGCCGAAATAAACAGTATCTCTGCATATGGTATAAAGCTTAATATCTGTCTGATTTTCTCTGTGTGCTGCTTTACGGTATTATTATCCTTTTCAATGGCATCCCATTTATTGACAGCAATGATAATTCCCTTGCCTCTTTCGTGGGCAATACCCGCAATTTTAGCATCCTGCTCAGTAACTCCCTCTGTAGCATCTATCACTACAATGACAACATCAGCTCTCTCAACTGCGGAAACTGCACGTATAATACTGTATCGCTCTATATCCTCTTTTATCTTATTCTTGCGCCTGAGACCGGCTGTATCGATAAATATATACTCCTTACCATCATATTTTATGGCTGTATCGATAGCATCTCTTGTGGTGCCTGCTATATCTGACACTATTACCCTGTCCTCACGGGCAAGCTTGTTGATAAGTGATGACTTACCTACATTAGGCTTACCTACTATAGCAACTCTCGGTCTGTCATCCTCATCGTCCTGCTTAGATGAATCCGGAAAATGCTTTACAACCTCATCAAGCATATCTCCGAGTCCGAGCATTGAAGCTGCAGATATAGGATGTGGATCACCAATTCCTAAGTTATAAAACTCATACACATCAGTCATATACTTTTCAAAGCTGTCCACCTTATTGACAACTAATACAACCGGCTTGTGTGAACGACGAAGCATATCCGCTACCTTTGAATCGGAATCAACAAGTCCCTGCTTCACATCTGTAATAAAAATAATAACATCTGCGGTGTCTATAGCAATCTGTGCCTGCTCTCTCATCTGTGACAGTATCACGTCTCCGGATTCCGGCTCAATACCCCCTGTATCAATCATGGTAAAATTATAATCAAGCCATGATACATCTGCATAGATTCTGTCTCTTGTGACACCCGGAGTGTCCTTTACTATAGATATCCTCTCTCCTGCAAGCGCATTGAAGAGAGTAGATTTTCCAACATTTGGACGGCCAACGATGGCCACTACTGGTCTGCTCATATACTCTCCTGTTCTAAATTCATATTAGATTATAGACTAATTGTAACTATTCAAAATAATGATAAAATAATAAACAAAACATCTATAACAGAGTAATTATATCACAATACCATTTACAGAGACAACTATTCATATGTCAAAAGTGGTTCTTTTGATGAAATTAATCCATTTTCTTTAAGAACAGCTATCAGATTAGTACAGTTTTCGCCAAAACTAATGTTGACCGAATACGTTTCAATACCATCGGAACGGGCATCCCCAAAATCAGAATACTCCTTTGTCACACCCAGTATATCCAACAGCTCCTCATACCATGTGAAGCCATAGACATTCCAGCTTTTTCCAATCCTGTTGCCCTTTGGCACTGTAAAATTCAGCATAAGATCGTACATATAGCTGTTATCCTTATCCACTCCGTCAAGCATTCTCTTCAAATTATATTCCTGCATCACACCGGCCTCAACATCCTTCTTCACAGCCTCAAAAATATCCGCTGCAACTTTTCCGTTAAAGCTCTCATTCAGCACATCTACATATTTATCATCATACTGCTCTGCCGAGCCATTGATAAAGGTAATATCTGTCGTATCACACTGCATTATGGCATTAATAATATTCTGTGGTTTATTTTCCTCCGCCATAATCGCCCTGCACTGCTTATGTGGATTAAAATCATCGGTTGTATGATATACACGGTTGACCTTTTCTCCGTTTTTTAATGTATATGAGATCGTAATATTCCAGGAATCATTATATCTCTTTTTAAAATAATCCTTTTTCTGCGCCATAAGTATCTTTTGAGTCTCTAAAATCTTTTCAACATCCTTTCCCTCCAGATTGATATCAAAATCTATGGCTATACAGGCAGAATCAATATCCGCAAGCTTCGGTATATAATTTTCCTGCACATTTCCGTAAACTGTTATACCTCCAAATACAACTACAACAAACCCACCGAAAGCAATGATTTCCTTAAATAGTGCTTTAGAAAAAATTTTAAAATTCTTCCTTATAATCATCTCTAAAAGTAAGAAGACTATGATTCCAAGCACCACTGCAAGCATCATAATCGCAGGAACACCAATGCTGATTCTAAGCCCAAGCAGCAGCGACGCTGTAACCGTAGATAAAATCAGTCCTCCCAGACAGCCAAGCCCCCATCTGAAAACCGGCTTAAGCTTTGGAATAGCTATAAAACTTCCTGCATTTTCCAAATCTCTGTGTTTATAAATCTTATAAGAAATAAAGTATATAACTGCCGCCGCGATGACATAAACTACGATAGTGTTTGTGCCTCTGAAGGTATATTTAATACAGTAATAATCATCCCCTGCTTTCTTCATGCCAGGATGAAATCCTACACGATTGAGAAGCTGCAACATGGGTACAAACCACGTAACACTTATTTTCCTTACAAATTCCATATATGGAAGCCCGTATGATACATATGTGAGCACATTGGCAATGGCAATAACCGCTCCTCCATACAAAAGATTGACAACCGCATACATCACTGCTACAGAAACCAGCTGTCCTGTAATCACTGCGCACAGACACACCAGGCTGTACATAAAAAATGATATTCCCATTGCAGCAAGCAGATTGATTCCAATATGTACCACCTTAGTATTTCCATATGATATACATATAACAAACGACATAATGTACTTAATTATCTGCGGAATCCACATAAACAGCAGACCTGTCAACACATTGGTCGAAAAAAGCTGCCGCCTTGTCACAGGCATAGAGTGAATCATATTACAAGCTCTCGAATTATACAGATAACTGAACATTGCCATGCCTGTAACCAATGCCATGACAAAAATAAAAATCATATCTGCCTCCATGCTGATAGCCGGGGATATGATATCAAGCATATACTTATGCCAGTTTTTGCCATAAATAAACTCTGCATTCTTAAATCTGCTCCATATGGAAAACGGACCGTTGAGTAATAGCACTATTGTATACAGTGTCCAGATTGGCCAGTAAAGCTTTACATTCTTTTGCAGCATTGTTTTATTAATAAATGATGTCTTTGACTTCATAGTCCTCTCCTCCCATCTCATAGATAAATATTTCCTCCAGAGTAAGAGGCAGTACATCCACTACCTGCGGACTGTCTTTGCCATCTGTAATCGCCTTTACTACAGCATCCGGCTCTCCACGTACTATAACAGTGTATACTCTTCCTATATTTGACATATGAAGTACTTTAAAATCCTGTGGTATCTTAGGCATACCATACGGACACGCAATCTGAATCTTTGAAATATTACCCTGCAGCTCTGTAAGAGAGCGCTCTATCATAATCTTTCCCTTATTGAGAATACCTACATGATCACACACATCCTCCAGCTCGCGCAGGTTATGAGACGATACAACCACTGTAGTATTATTTGCAGCCACATCATCAAGCATGATAGACCATATCTGTCTTCTCATGACAGGATCAAGCCCATCAACAGGCTCATCGAGTACAATAAGCTTTGGTTTACAGCACAGCGCAAGCCAGAAGGCAACCTGCTTCTGCATCCCCTTTGAAAGCTTTCTGATATTTCTTTTAACATCTATAGATGGGAAAAACTCCTGCATCCTGTAAAACTGCTTCTCATCAAAATTGGATACATTCCCTTATAATAATGCATCATATTAATTGTATCAGATTGCAAAAAATAAAACATATCATCCGGAATGTAAGCCATATGTCCTTTAATCCTTGCATTTTCATATATAGGCTCACCTTCAATAAACACTTCCCCTGCATCCTGTCTCATTACTCCTGTAATATGCCTGATAAGTGTAGATTTGCCGGCTCCGTTTGGGCCTACAAGCCCATAGACAGCTCCTTTTTCCACGTTCATATTCACACCATCAAGTGCCGTAAAATCGTCAAATTTTTTCACTAAATTATTTATCTGTATCATCATTACCCTCTGTCACAACATCTTCTGTCTGCATATCTTGTGTTACAAATCTGACTAAGTCATCTTCCATGCTCAGCTGCTCTTTCGCATCATCCATTCTTGTTCTCAATTCCTCAACAGGTGTTTCAAGCACAAATAACTCTGTCACCACCTGATCAAAGAGTATTTTCAAATTCCTTGTCAGACTCTGCCTGGCTGTCTTAGCATCAGCAACAAAGGTTCCTTTACCACTTTTAGTATAAAGATAGCCTTCCTCCTCAAGTTCCTTGTATGCTTTTGCGATAGTGTTAGGATTGATTGCATACTTGCAGGCAAGCACACGTACAGACGGTAGCTTTTCGTCCTGCTTAATAACATTCATAACAATCATTCGTCTGATGCCTTCCTTAATTTGTTCATAAATAGGCTTTGAATCTCGATAATTTAACTGCATATCGTTCTCCCCGGTTCATATACGCCAGTACCGCTGTGCCTTTTATATTAATTCAAAGAACCAAAAACTGTCTGGCAGCATCAGTTCCCGCACAGTGTACTATCCAACGTGATACACCTATTTTAACATATATAGCTTTAGGCATTTCTTATTATTTCCTTAATAGATTGTGCGAAAATTACTTAAGAAACATAAAAGCTCCAAGATTTCCACGCTTTCCATGACTTGCTCTATGCGAAAATAAAAGAGAGGGATTACAACAAGTGCATATATTGCTTATGGCAATATTGTCTTCCTGTACTCCTGCCTCCACAAGCACTCTCCTGTTACATTCCCAAAGATTGAGCTGATATTTGCCAGCTCCCTTATAGAGCAGAATATCACTCGCATGAGGATCGTCTGTTGTCGCAAACTCATCCACAAAACACTCTGCAACATCCTGACTTATCTCATAGCAGTCCTGACATATTGAAGGACCTATCGCTGCTATAACATCATGTGCCTCGGTACCAAACTCCCTGTTCATAGCAATAAGTGTCTGTTTTCCCATGCGATTTACAGTACCTCTCCAGCCCGAATGGCTAAGTCCTATTGCCCTATGTACCGGATCAACAAAATAAAGCGGTACACAATCAGCATAAAATGTGGCAAGCACAACATTTGGCTCATTCGTGATAAGTCCGTCCACATCTGTATATGGTCTCTTTCTTGTCACCCCGATGCCACACTGCTTTTTTCCAACTCTCAAAACATTGGTAGTATGTGTCTGGTCTGTCGTAACAATCTGTCCTGCCTCTGCTCCGATTGCCTCCGCCACTCTTTTATAGTTTTCTAAGACCTTTTCCTCGTCATCTCCACGTGTAAAGCTTAGATTTAAGCTTTCAAACATCCCTTCACTGAGTCCACCAAGACGTGTTGTAAAGCAATGCTCTATCATAGAAAGCTCATTTAGCTTCCTAAAATGTAACAAAGGAACAACACTTCCGCTTGAAAGGACGTGCTTTTTTAATTCCAGAACATCTTTATCATTCTTTGCAACAAAATCATTTATAGTAATTTCATCAACATTTTTGTGTATGTTTTCAGCCTGCATATTCTTATCCATCTTTATATTCTTATCCTTCTTTATATTCTTATCCATCTTTATATTCTTATCAATGTCTGTCTTCATATTTATATATATATGCAACTATATATTACCGATAACTATTGCTGTTTATAATTATCTGATCCTTGTCTGTTTTCACTAAATAGTCTGGTCAAACGTTTATAAATTAACGGTTCCGTAATACCTGTCCGTAACTGCCAAGCCAATAGTTATTGACTGCCCTCAAATGCATTCTTCAACACAGTAACCTCGTCATCGTCCACTGCTATCACATCAAATCTGCATGGCGTCCACTCATTCAGACCATGTGTCATAAGATAATACCTTGCAACTGATATGATTTTTTTCTGTTTGCTGTAGCCAACTGCTTCAAGAGCCCTGCCGCAGCCATTATCCCTACGGTATTTCACCTCACAAAAACATATTGTATCTCCTTCCTTTGCGATTATATCTATCTCTCCAAAGCGGTTTCTGTAATTGCAGGCAAGTACACTATATCCCATATTTATCAACTGCTCAGCTGCACGCTGCTCATATATACTTCCAACACTTCTTTTATTCATAACTGTCTCACTTATCATATAACCTACACACTATCTTTGGTCAATTTTTGCCTTAAGCTTATCCAGATCATTAACAAAAACAAGTATCTCTGCAACAACCTCATACAACTCCGTTGGTATCATATCACCTATTTTAAGCCTAGACAGTGTATCAGCAAGCTTATCGTCCTTATATGTAGGCACATTGCTTTCCTTTGCCCTCTCAATAATTTTGTCAGCAATAACACCCTTGCCTGTAGCTAGTATTTTAGGTGCTGCTTCTCCTGGCACATACTCTATAGCTACGGCTGTTTTGCCTATGTCTATTCCATTATTGTTGCGATTATCATTTTCGCCATGCATACAACTCACCTGTCCTTCTGAAGTAAGTTTTAATCATCTGTGACTATTCGTAAATTATCTTATACACTGCTACGCCCTAATGTCAAAGGAATATCTATGCACCTGACCTGTAGGTGGCAAATCCTTTTTCAGAAATCCAGCGACAAAATTCATCTGTTTCGAACCACTATTTACATTCAATTCACAATTATAGCCCTTATCCTGTAATCTCTTTTCCAACACCGGCAGAAATTGCTTTACCAGTGCATATGACTCATCACTATCCAAATAGAAATTAGTTGTAACCTTCCTATGAAGCATTTTAATTGACACATCTGTCCCACCGAGATGTTCTAAATCCAAATGTAAAAATGCTGATAATTCTTTGTCCGGATTGGACATACTTTTCTTATTTGTATACACATACAACTGTCCGCTGGCGTTTTTTTCATTCATCTTCAATGGAACCTGCACATATGTATATGCCTCGTTTATCTGATTCATAAATTCAATATTTCCACGGATATTATCTGCCAGTGCCTCTGCTTTAGGATTCACCACTCCTGATGCTTTCAAAATAATTTCCATATTTGTTATCTGTTTTTCAATTTTGTCGTACAAGCCATCAAGCTTCTTAGGATTCTTCTCTAAATCTCCCGGTTTAATCATCCATTGCTGTTCTAAAGCCTCCTTCAACATAAGCTTAAAGGCTTCTCCTGAAAACAAATGTCTCAGTGTATCGGCATTTGCCGGTGTATTTTCCAACATACTTTTTATATCGTTAAGTATTCCTACGACACTGCTATCCTCTGAATACAAAGAAATATTGTTTTCCTGTAAATTCGGAAGCAGCATCCTGACCTGTTCATTAAGCTCTTCTATCTGCTTATCCGATAAAAGAAATCCAATAGTATTTGATTTTGTTTCATTCTCCTGTAAAATGATGGTATCTATTGCCGGAGCATTGTTTATTTTCTGCGTTGTGTGAATGTCCTGTGATTCACCGGAAACACTGTTTAATGATTCAAATAATTCAGCAATATTAAAGTGTTTTTTTACTACAGGTGCCGATTGATTATCACGCATTATTGCCTCATACTGTGACATATCAGAAGCTTCACTTGATATAAATGCCTCTTCAGTCAGCCCTTCTGTAACAATATTTAAAATATCCCTTGCCTGGGTTACAAGCTTATACATTGATAAATCTTCGGCTGAAAGAGCATTCGGCAGTTCATCTATCAAACTATCCATAGCAATTGTAATAGCCTGTTTGTCATTAGCATAATTTTCAAACTGAGCTGCATTTACCTGATTAATTTCAATTCCAAGCCTCTTTAACTCAACAAGTGTAGTCACATTAATATCCTTATTATCCTGCACAAGCTGATACATCTGATTAAGGCTTGTCTTATCAATTGGCATATGCTCTTCCATCATCTTGTTCACCATCGACAAATTTATGCCATCTACCGACAGACCTGCAGCCTTTAGCGCATCCATAAGTGTGAGGTTGGCTCCCTCGCCATCAACTGTATATGGTTTTATTTCTATAGTGCCTCCATCATTATTTTTCACCTGAAAAAACACAGACTGTCCCTGTTCAAATGAAAACTTTCCTGCCAGCTTTGCCAAAATCTGCTGACCATTTGACAAGGCAAGCTTAACCTGATTGCCACGGACACTGCTTACTGTTCCCTCAAATATCATCCCTTTTGACATTTCATTTAAAGAAGATACCAGCTTTTCAACGCCCTTTGCTCCTGTCATAGGCTCACCATTTGCCACTGAATTGTTGTATTGACTTACCAAATTTAATATCTGCATAGCATCACCCTGATATAGTATCGTTATGTTTAAGTATACATGTATAAATTGTATCATTTATTGGTATTTCTGTCACTATATTACTGTTCACACACCACAGTGTAACCGCAACAATTTATTTCTTTCAAAAATCAGGTAAATTCCACCATATTCTTCCTATACCACTTTGGACAAAGATTGCGCTGACATTGTGGATTGAACCGCTCCCTTATATCAGTGTGCTCAAAATACACCTTCCATAACTGCTCAAAACTGTCTGTCTTCACCGGCACACTTCTCTCAAGCTGTTTAAATTCACTTTCATTGATATAAAAGCACTCCTTAAGCCTTGGGTGGACCACTGCATACCTTCTTCTATCATCATAGATTACAAAATTTTCCCCGGGATACCTGTCCACAAAATGCCACATAACAACCGGTATCATATCGCATTTTGGTTCAAAGTGCGCCAGCAGATAGTTTCCATTATCACTAAAACGAATAAACCCTCTTATCTTGTCAGCCTCTTTATTTACCTTTCTTGAAAGCTCAAATACCTCCATAACATATTTATCGGTCATGTGCTCCATAATCCTTTGTCCCACCTTAAATGCTCTGACAAGAAATCCAAGCACTATTGTTGCTCTATTATCAGAATAATGGCACAAAGCATCAAATACAGTCTCATATATCTTAAAACCAAGCTTCTTTTGAATTGTCAAAATTGTCTTTTGGACCTTTACCTCATCTGTTTCAATATCTATCATCTTTGAAAAAAGTGTATAGTTTCCTCCAATGCCTATCTCAATAGAAATATTGTCCCTGTATACTTCGTGATTTTCTTTTTGCATTTGATTTTTGTATACAAAAGCATCATATATAGCGGTAAAAATCCCATTTATATTATTATCACATCTAAGTATTATATTATCCATGCATACTTCTCCCTGCAGCTTTACAAAAATATTGTCTATCCAGATATAAAATCAAATATACTCATCTGCTCATAAGTACATGATTTATTATCAGCTAAAAGCATAGTATCCGGCCTTTCGTTATATATGAGATGCCTTGTAATATAGCTTTCATCAAGCTTTGTATTGTACATCATACGACCATCACAGGTGATAAAGTACAGTGCTCTTTTGAGCACGACACCCATTTTCTTTAAATCTGTAAACGAAAGCTTTGCATGCTTTCTGGCTTTTATAATACGCCTTACACTGTTAGTGCCTATTCCCGGGACCCTGAGAAGTGTATAATAATCCGCCGTCATAATCTCAACCGGAAAACACTCCAGATGACCTACAGCCCACTGACACTTTGGATCAATATAATCATTAAAGCTCTGATTATCCTCCGACAAAAGCTCTCCTGCCTTAAAGCCATAAAATCTCATAAGAAAATCTGCCTGATAAAGCCTGTGCTCTCTCTTTAACGGTGGCGGCTGCCCGATACCCGGTAATGACTCATCCATATTAACATTCACAAAAGCCGAGTAAAAAACTCTCTTCATATCAAACCTGTTGTACATTGCTTCTGCTACAGATATAATCTGAAAATCACTCTCTCCGGTTGCTCCCACAATCATCTGTGTACTCTGCCCCGCCGGCACATAATATCTGTCCGGTCTTTTGATACTTAAGCCTGTATTATTGATATAATCACCAGCTCCATAAGAAACGTCCGTTGTCTCACAGACAACTCCCGGATCAAGCTGCACTCCCATGCCCCAGCTTTTTTCTGCAAGCTTATCAGCCTTCCCGCAATCTGTAGCAACCCTAAGGCTTCTGTGATACTCTGATAATCTTGCAGTACTATCTTTTATTTCGGCCATCTGCTCATAATATGCCTGCTCATCTATATACATACGGTTTTTCATACTGCTATTGCCATGATACATTCGGCTGTCCTTTATACCATTTTGAATAAATCTCATAGGTGTAAGAATGTTTTTACGCGCCTTATTCGGAGCAACTGCCCTAAGCCCTTCCGCTGTGGGCAACTCCAGATTAACACTCATCCTATCACAAAGATATCCAATCATCTCAAGGACCTCAGAGGAGGCTCCCGGTATACCCTTGATGTGTATATACCCATTGAAATGATATTTGTTTCTCAAAAGAAAAAGCGTGGTATATAAAAGCTGCATGGTATGCTCGGGCGATTCTATGATACCGGAGCTTAAGAAAAGTCCCTCTATATAATTGCGTCTGTAAAACTCAACAGTAAGCTTACATACCTCCTCAGGCGTAAATGTCACTCTTTCAACATCATTAGTGCATCTGTTGATACAGTATTTGCAATCATAAATACATTCATTTGTAAAAAGTATCTTGAGAAGCGATATACACCTGCCATCAGCTGTAAACGAATGACATATTCCACTGGCAAATGCACTCCCCATATCATTTCCATTACCCGAACGGGATGCCCCACTGGAAGTGCATGCAACATCAAACTTTGCCGCATCAGACAGAATCTTAAGTTTTTCCATAATATCAGCACTGATTGACGTTAACATAAGGCCTCCTTATTTTATCGAACATCTGTTTGCATTATACAACATATGTTCGGGTAAATCAAGTGAAAATTTTTGGAAAAATATTGTTATGGTTCATAAGCACAAAAACCATAGTATCTTAAATGCATTAAGATACTATGGTTTTTATTTTTTAATAATTATCGTAACTATTCAGTTGCAAAAAATATCGTAGCCTTTATAAACAGACTTTATTCCGTCTAAAAAATATTCTTAAGAGCTACTATATGACATGATTTTATCCCAATTTAGTCTTAAAAAACTCGATTATCCTATCCCACAGTTCATCCTGGAAAAACTGCAGATCCGCATGGTCAGCGCCTTCTAATGCAATCAAATCTGCATCACAGCCATTTTCAATAAGCTTGTCATAAAGCTCTTCACTCTGCTCAAACGGAACTGTCTGATCATTTATACCGTGAATAATCAAAAATGGAGGAGCATCTTTTGTCACCTTAGACACCGGAGAACTGTTGTATGCTTCCTTAATATTTCTCATAATATTATATCCGAGTAAAAGTGACTCCATAGATGCTGCGCATTCCTCGGCATCTTTATACTTAAATGTGCTAAGGTTAGTAGGTGGATACCATGGACATGCTGCCTGAATACTGCTTGACTCTTCAAGATATTCTCCAACATCATGAGCTTTATCATGATCAAATGCCGCCATACATGTCAAAAATCCTCCGGCTGATTCTCCCATCGCACCAAAATGTTCCTTGTCAATTCTGTATCTGTCAGCATGCGCCCTCAAATACCTGATTGCAGCCTTCACATCCTCTATCTGCATAGGATAGCAGCCCTCATTTGATGTGCGGTATTCCACACTGCAAACAACAAAACCTTGATGAGCAAGCGTGCTAAGATATGATAGATGTGCTGACTTATCCATCCTCATCCATCCACCACCGCATATCCATACTATACAAGGATAACGCTTGTCAGACATATCTTCCGGATATATTAAATCCAGTTTTAAATCCCTGCGACAGTGATCATACCACGAATCCACCTGCGCATATGTGATATCAGACACCTGCACATACTGTGGTTTTGTTGTATTGATCATAAGCTTTTCTTTCATTATAAAATCCTCCTTACATTTGTGTTCCTTCTTGAAATACAAATTAGTATTATTTGAAATAAATACTTTATTCCCATTATAATACATCTATTTTCATTTTTAAACATAAAAAAACCTTGAAACAACTATCTTGCTTCAAGGTCTAAGAACAGGGGATGAGAGAATCGAACTCCCGCTAAAAGTTTTGGAGACTTCTGTCATACCATTTGACCAATCCCCTATATTTAAATATTATATCAAATATAGAAAAAGGACGCAATAGGAATTACGTCTTATTTTAATGTACCTTCAAAACTTCATACAAATCCGATTTGTTTTTCTGTAATCGTCACCGAAAAACTCATCTCGATTCCGCTTCGCTTCATCTCGATGGATTTGCTTCGCAAATCTGCGTCCAATTAAATCCAGATTTATGCAGACACGTCTGCAAAATCCGTATTTCATTGTACTTGTTTTTCTCCGTTATTAACCAGATTAAGCCCTCGACCTATTAGTAACAGTCAGCTCCACATGTTGCCATGCTTCCACCTCTGCCCTATCTACCTTGTAGTCTTCAAGGGGTCTTACTCCCGAAGGAGGGATATCTCATCTTGAGGGGGGCTTCACGCTTAGATGCCTTCAGCGTTTATCCCTTCCAGACTTGGCTACTCTGCCATGCCGTTGGTCGACAACAGATACACCAGTGGTCCGTCCATCCCGGTCCTCTCGTACTAAGGACAGCTCCTCTCAAATATCCTCCGCCCGCGCCGGATAGGGACCGAACTGTCTCACGACGTTCTGAACCCAGCTCGCG